>JGI20130J15133_1001554_pt1 | contig 18908 bp, 15 predicted proteins | sample WasSprMetagenome_FD_15133 | JGI IMG/M metagenome (IMG submission 15133) | reverse complement strand
TTGATATTATTAACTTAGCTAATTTACCTATTGATCCTATTAATAAACCACCTTATTATTATACATTTGTTGTAGGAGGAAGTTATGAAGTGACAGCTTTATTAGAAGCAGATTCTAATAAAGGACCAGATGCTATAGGAGGAAAAGATGGAGGTAGTGATTTCTCTGTTTATGAAATAGGGAACAATAAAAAATTAACACCAGCCATAGTCGAAAAAAGGGGTTATTCATCTTTATTAAAAGATTTAATAGTCTGGTTAAGCTGTGATGAGGAGGAGAGCTATGTCTGCTATGATTTATCAAATGCTCAGGGGCTTAATAATGGATTATTTTTAGTATCTAAGTGGGTCTCAGGCAAAGTAAATGCAGGCATTCTTTTAGATGGATGGGATGATTATCTTATTACTCCGAATTTAAGAAATTATTTTACTGATGAAAGTGTAACTATTGAAGTATGGTTTAAGCCTTTTAAAGAAGGTGTTATTTTAGATGAATTAGGCCAAACCTCTATAAATACAGGATGGCATGATAGTCAAATAGAAATAAGTTCCTCAGGAGAAGTCAAGATACGGGTTTGGAATTTATCTCCTTTAACAATTGGTAATGCTCTATTTGGAGAATGGAATCATGTTGTTTTAAGATACAACAAAAATACATTAACACTGGATGGTTTTCTTAATGGAGTTAAAAGTGTAACTACGGTTAATGGTGATAGATGGGCTCCTTGGGAGAGTAATTATGGTTTATATTATGCTTTTGGGGCTCAAGATAGTACAAATTTAGGAAATGGAAGTTATTTTGCAGGAATTATAGACGAAATAAAAATTTACAATCGTCCTCTGTCAGATGAAGAAATTATTTATAACTACCAGCATCCTGGACTTATTTATTCTCAAACGGGTTTAATTGGCTGGTGGAAATTAGATGAGGCAACTGGTACGATAGCTTATGATTCTTCAGGTAATAACAATACTATGACATTAAAAAATTTTAATTTTACAACTATACCACCACAGCGGACTGAAGGAAAGATAGGTAAGGCATTAACTTTCAATGGATCTAATAATTACTTATTTATTCCTGTAAATTTAAATTGGCCTGAAGGTACAATTGTTGTTTTGGTTAATCCTTATGATTTTAATAATCGTAATATATTTGTTTATACCGCAGATGACGGAACGGGAACGTATTCTCACCAAATCGGACTTTTATCTTCAGGAAAAATCCGCGCTTATATTTATGATGAATATGATAGAAGCGTTAAAAAAATAGATACTCTTCAACTCTATACATCAAACAATTGGTATCATTTAGCCATTGTTTGGAAAGACGGCAATTATTTCAAGTTATTTGTTAATGGGTCAATAGTAGGACAAATATCATTATCAACTGCTTGGAAGAGTGGCAATAAATTGTTATTAGGAAAGAATGCTGGAAGTATTTCTGGATTAACTAATTATTTTTATGGACTTATCGACGATTTAAAAATTTACAATCGAGCTTTAACTGAAAAAGAAATTGAAAATTTGTATTTGCTCGATCAATAATTTTTTAATTTATAATAACAATTAGAATTCTTCAACTAGGAGGTGAAAAAATATGATTGAAGAATCAGAATTGTGGAAGCATGTTAATTTTTTGTCTCTTTATCCAAGAAACCCTGGGAGTAAACATTATTATGAAACACAAAAGTATATTTTTGAATTTTGGAAGAAATTAGGCTATATAGTTATTGAAGATAAATTTCCTTATTTAGATTTAGACAACACGAGAAGAATAGGAATTAATATCATTGCTAAAAGTGAAGAATCTGGAAAGCCTATTGTTATAGTTGGAGCACATTATGATAGCGTTGAAAATTCACCTGGAGCAGATGATAATGCTTCTGGAGTTGCAGTTCTTTTAGAAATATCTCGGTTTATAAATTTAGAATATCTTAAAGATAAAAAATATGTTTTATGGTATATAGCTTTTGATTTAGAAGAAAGAAGTATGTTAGGAAGCAAAATCTTGGCTAATTATATTCGACAAAAAAATCTACCTGTGAAATATGCGATCATTTTTGAAATGTTAGGATATACCTGCAAGAAAAAAGTTATAAGAACTATTCCTAAGTTGATTCTTATAAAATATTGGGATTTATTGCTTAAATACTTATTTTTAGAAAATAACTTTATTGCTGTAGTTGGCGATGAAAATTCTCAGAATTTAACAAGAATATTCGAAAAAACATTAAGTAATGAAGTAAAAGTTATTAAATTTTTAGCTGAAAATAAAGGTTATAACTTTCCTATTACAAGAATAAGCGATCATTCTTCGTTTTGGGATATAGATATTCCAGCTATAATGATCACAGATACTTCATTTTTAAGAAATCCAAATTATCACAGATATACTGACACTTTAGAAACTTTAGACTTTAAATTCTTAACAAAAGTAGCTAATGGGATTTTAGAAGGAGTAAAAAGATTGATAGAAAGTTAAAAAATAAATAATAATTTAAGGGAGCTTGTAATAGCTCCCTTATTCGTTTTAACCTTCTATTTTCACACCCATACTTCTTGCTGTTCCTTCTACTATTTTCATAGCCTTTTCTATATCATTGGTATTCAAATCAGGTAATTTTTCTTCAGCAATTTTCCTTAAATCTTCTTTTGTCAATGTCCCTACAAATTTTCTACCGGCTTCTCCACTTCCTTTTTCAATATTTAGATATTTTTTAATCAAAGCGCTAACTGGTGGTTTTTTAAGAACAAATTCAAATGTTCTATCTTCATAAATTGTAATCTCTACAGGGATTTTCATACCTTTAAATTCTTTAGAAGCTTCATTAAATTTATTACAAAACTCTCCAATATTAATTCCATATTGAGCTAAAGATGGACCTATCGGTGGAGCTGGAGTAGCTTCACCAGCAGGAATTATTAATTTCACTTTTGCTTTAATTTGCTTTTCCATTTTTTATAATTTTTTAACTTGTAAAAAGTCAACTTCGACCGGTGTTTCTCTATTAAAAATTGAAACTACAACTTTTAATCTTCCTTTTTCTCTATCTACTTCTACTACTTTACCTTGCAATCCTTTAAACACACCTTGGGTAATCTCAACAAGATCATTTACTTTAATATCCATTTCAACAGGAGCTTCTTCAGATTTAACTCTTTTTAGGATTTCTTCCATTTCTTTAGGATCAACAGGCAAAGGAGTAGTTCCAGCTCCTATAAAGCCGGTAACTTTAGGAGTATTTCTTACAAGATACCAAGAGTCATCAGTTACTATCATATCTATAAAAACATAACCAGGGTAAAGTTTTTTCTCAACTAATTCCCTTTTGCCACCTCTTACTTCCCAAACTTTTTCTTTAGGAACCAAAACATTAAAAATTTTATCTTTCATATCAAAAGCCTCAGCTCTTTTCATAATAGATTCAGCAACTATATCTTCAAAACCTATTACGGTATGAATAGCATACCAAGCTCTACCTAAATATAATTTCTGCTTAGGCATTTTTGGATAAATTCAAAAATACTTTAATTGCCTTCTTAAATTATAAACAAAAATCAAAAAAGAATCAAGAAGCAAAAATCTTCAAAATACGCTTCTTACATGACGATATCTTTCTTGGATTTCTGCCTCTATTTCTTCTAATGGTTTGCCGTATTTTAAGGCACTTAATTCTTTTACTTTTTCTGCTAATGAAAAATCTGAAGGTTTAGGTGGTAATGTTCTAATATTAAAAGGATCAGAAACATAGCCATCAATTAAAAGTTTAAGATATAAATTATAGTTTGGAATATTCACTAGATCTACTTTCGTAAATACTGGAGCAAATTGTTTTTCTAAAAACTCAGCATCTTCAGTACCAACTCTAAAGCACATTATAGTACCTACATTACCGAAAACAGCAGAAGCAATTTCTTCTGGTAATTGTTTTATATATTGATGAGCTAAAACCATTGAAAGTCTGTATTTTCGAGCTTCAGATAAAATTGAGGCGATTCCTTTAAAAGCAAAATTTTGAAACTCATCAATAAAAAGATAAAAATCTTTTCTTTGTTCTTCAGGAATATCTACCCTAGAAAATGTTGCTGATAATATTTTTGCTACCAAAATCATACCTAAAAGATAAGCACTTGTTTCTCCAATTTTTCCTTTTGAAAGATTAACAATTAATATTTTTCGATTATCCATCACATATCTAAAATTAATACTTGATTTTGGCTGAGCTATTATTGGTCTTACGAAATCATTGGTGATAAAAGGATTAAGTTTTGAAGTTATCCAAGTAATCATATTTTGCAAAGAAAGTTCTCCGCCAACTACTGGAGCTTGTTTTGTCCAAAATTCTATTACTGGATAATTTTTACATTTTCTTAAAAGTTCTTCTCTAAATCTTTCATCAACAAATACTCGTGAAACTTCTAATAAAGTATATCCCCAAGAAGGGTCATCCATAATTAAAAGTAAGGCATTCCTTAAGTATTGTTCAAACATTGGACCACCAGTAAGTTGAAGGTTGTAAATTTTATCAATTATTTCAATTAAAGTATTAATAATAAAGGTTTTCTGTTCTGGGAAATTAGGATCATATTCTAATATATTTAAGCCAATTGGTCTTTTAATATCACCTGGGCTAAAGTAAATAACATCATCAATTCGATTAGGAGGTAATAATCCCAAGAGTTCTTGAGCGACATCTCCGTGTGGATCAATAAAACATATACCATCACCATTTTCCATATCTTGTATAGCTATATTTTTTAAAAGCGTTGTTTTACCTGTTCCAGTTTGTCCTATTACATATATATGCCTTCTTCTATCATTTCTTTTTATCCTTACTAAAACTCTATTTCCTTGATAAGTACTTTCACCTAAAATTACTCCTTCCAATGGTAAGTTAGATGGAGGTGGAGCTGATCTTGAAGCTAACCAATGAATTAAAGGTGACTTAGAATAGGAAGTCGGAAAATGAATAATTGATGCTATTTCTTCAGAATTTAATATTACACTTTGAGAAGAATTAAATAGCCTAAAAGAAAATTCGTAAATAAGGTTTGAGAGTCTTCTACCTGTCACTCTGTTTATAGTAAATTCATTTATTCCTGGGTTGATAAATTGATGGAATGCTGATTCTATGGTTGATATTATTTCTTCTGCTTCAAATACATTACTTGCTGACATTAGAATTCTTATATTTACCTTGAAAAATGGTTTTAACATTTTATTTTCAATATTTTTAATAAGATGTTCATCAATCATCTTTTTCTTTTCCTCAATTTCTTTCTTTTCTTTTTCTTCTTTAGTTTTAAAAATTTCTAAATATTCTTTATGGCTAACAGCTTCTTCAAATGATTTTCCTTCTTTTAATTTTTCTATTACTTTTTTAATTTTTTTCGATTCCCTCCCGCCTAAAGGCTGTATAATGACTTGATAGGCTAATCCTTCTCCTTCTTTTTTAAGTTTGTTAAACGCCGCTAAAAATGCATCTAATGTATCTATATTACCTATTGCAATCTCTTTGTATGTCCTAATTGGTCTAAAATAATGATTTTTTAGTTTTATATAAGAGCCTAAAACAATGCCTTCGGGATTAAAAATATTATAGTCTTCTTTAACTAATAAAACTTCTGAACCCGGCCAAAATGCCTTTATTGATTTTTGAATCTGTTGAACATATTTTTTAGGAACGCTTACATAAAAGAATATTTCTTCCCCATAATGAGGTGTAGCAATTTCAAAAACAATTGGGTTTTTTATATTACTTAAAGAATTTATAAAGTTTTCGAAATTATTAATTTCTTCGATAACTTTAACCTGTGCTTCAGTTTTAGGTAAATAATGATATTTAGGAAGTTCTACAAGTAACAAAGCGTAATTTAATGACAATCTTATTTTTTGATACTCCATATATCTTTTTAAAAGAAGTATTGTAAAATAAATAAGCAAAAAACCTACAATACCTGTAATAAAACCACTTAAATATACAAGACCGGGAGAGAATGAAATTTTATGTGTAGCTATAAATTCCTGAATAAAATTCATTTTATTGGTTTTAATTTACCTTGTTTTATTAATAAATCATAAAAATGTCCTGCTAAAATATCATGAAGTTGATCTAGCAAATGTGGGTTATTTAATTTTTTAATAAATGCTATACCTTCTAAAATCCCCTCTTCTAAAGCTATATAAACTGCTTGAGCCAATGTAGAAGAAATATTTTTTAATGATTCGTGATGGATCTGAGCTTCTCTTTTTACCTCTGGTAATTCTTCTATTTCTTCTGTTAATTTTTTTAAAAATTCTGAAATCTCTTTTTTTGCCTCTTCTTCCTTTTTCTCTTCTTTTCTCAAAGTTTCAAAGTGTGGATGCTCTTCAAAATGTTTTAAAAATTCTTTTTCTCCTTTTTTAAAATCTTGAATTTCTCCTGCCATTTATTTAAAATTATAAATCAAAAATGATAAAAATTTTCAATTCCTTAACAAAAAAGAAAACAATAATTAAAAAAAGGAACTTGAAATTATTTGTTTGTGGCCCAACTGTTTATGATTTTAGTCATATAGGACATGCGAGAATTTATATTTTTTTTGATGCTTTTGTGCGATTTTTAAGAAAAAATGGTTATAAAGTTAAATTTTTAATGAATATTACAGATGTAGATGATAAAATTATAAATAAAGCAAAAGAATTAAATAAGTCTCCATTTTATATTGCTAGAAAGTACGAAAGAGAATTTTTAAAGGATATTGAATTATTAAAAATCAGAGTAGACAAATTTGCAAGAGCTTCTCAGCATATTGATGTAATTATTAAACAAATTAAAAAATTAATAGAAAAATCTTATGCTTATGTTACTAAAAGTGGTTCAGTATATTTTCGAACAAAAAAATTTAAAGATTATGGTAAATTGTCTGGGCAAGATATTAATCAGTTAAAAGATATAGAAAAAAGTGAGGAAAAAGAAGATCCTTTGGATTTTGCTTTATGGAAAGGTAGAACTGAAAAAAGCAAATTTGAACCTGTATGGAAAGCTCCTTGGGGATATGGTAGGCCTGGTTGGCATATAGAAGATACTGCTATCACAGAAAAATATTTTGGAGTTCAATATGACATTCATGGAGGTGGTATAGATTTAATTTTCCCTCATCATGAATGCGAAATCGCTCAACAAGAAGCAGCATCAGGCAAAAAACCTTTTGTTAAAATTTGGATGCATGTTAATCTTTTGTACGTGGAAGGTAAAAAAATGTCAAAATCTTTAGGCAATTTTATCACTATTAGAGATTTTAGTAAGATTTATCCTTTACGGTTTCTTAGATTTTTTATTTTAGCACATCATTGGAGAGCAATAATAGATTACAATCAAAATACTGTAAATGATCTTTGGAATAAATATATAAAAATTAATGAATTCATAACAAAACTTGAGCAATTTAAAATTAACAAAAAGATAAAATATAGTAAGTTAAAAAAAGAAATTCAAAGATCATTAGAAGATGATTTTAATACTTCAAAAGTAATTAATCTTTTGCTTGAAGAAATAAATAAAATTGAGGGGAATCAAGAAGTAGGTCCGGATTTATCAAAAATTTTACAGGATTTAGATCAAATATTCGTATGTTTCTACCCTTGGCAAAAGTTAAATAAAAAATTATTAGCTCTTATATCAAAAAGAGAAAGGCTACGTCAGCAGAAAAAATATGAAGAAGCAGATAAGATAAGAGATTTTTTAAAATCAAAATTTGTCTATCTTCAAGATACAAAATCAGGGCCTCTTATTATAAATTTAAATTAGATTTTTATTTCTTTTGCATGTTTTTTGCGCCACTCTTCTATTTTTTTGTGATTTCCTGAAAGCAATATTTTAGGTACTTTGAGTTTTTTACCTTCTTTTGTAACAAAAATTTCTGGTCGAGTATAAACTGGAATGCTTAATAATTTATTAAATCTAGCTTCTTCTAAAGAAAAAGGATTTTTAAGAACTCCTTTTATATGTCGAGCAACCGCATCTACTATAACCATAGCAGGTAATTCTCCGCCAGTAAGAACATATTTTCCTATTGAAATTGACATATCGATAAGCTTTTTAACCCTTTCATCAATGCCTTCATAATGACCGCAAATAATTATTATTTGTTTTTCCTTGGATAATTCTTTTGCTATTTTTTGGGTAAATATTTTTCCTCTTAAATCAGTTAAGATTATTTTTCTTTTTTTAGTTTTATATGATTCTTTAATTTTTTCTAAAGCATTATAAATAGGTTCAATTTTAAGAACCATACCTGGACCTCCTCCATAAGGATAGTCATCAGTAGTTTTATGTTTATCACTGGCAAAATCACGCAAATTCCAAATTTTTATTTCAATAATTCCTTTCTCCTGAGCTTTTTTTAATATTGATTGATTTAAATAAGAAAATGCTTCAGGAAATAAAGTTAAAATATCAAAACGAATTTTAGGCATTTAATTAAGATTCCTTAAGTTCTTCAATGATCTGATCTGTAGAAGTTTTCATTTGAGAAACTGGCTCTGGTTCTTCAATTTTTATATTAATACGAGCGTAATTTTTAATACCTATAGCCCTCATTATTGTTTTAATAGCTTTAATCATTTCGCCTCTTCTACCAATTAAAAGACCCATATCCTGAGGATGAACTTTAATTTTTAAAAGAACACCTAATTCATCTAACGACCTTGTTATTTTTACCGCATCTGGATTATTAACTAAATTTTTAACTATTGTTTCTAAGACCTCTACATATACTGGTTTATCCATTTTTTCTTATATAAATTAATTCGACCAATTACTCTCTTTTATTTTATTTTAACATTTATTTTGGAAGCGTCAAAAGGCAAACTATTAAGCCAAAATGGTTTTATTGTAAGTTCAGCCTTTTCTATTACTGGATATTTATTAAATATATTCCTAGCCTCAGCTAAATTTTTACCGGCTAATTCTTCAACTAATTTTTTTGTATTTAAATAACCTTGTACTGTTAATTCCCCTTCCACTAAAACTGTAGCAGATTTTGATTTAATTTCTAAATTTAATAACTTCATTTTATTTATCTTTACATCAAGTATATTAGAATCTTTATTTTCTTTTAAATTAGCTTTAGAAAGGAGATCTTTAATAAATTCTTCAAAGTTAGATTTTTTTACTCCTATTGATTGTAATTTACCACTACCAGTGATTACAATTTCTTTAGCTGGCTGACCTACAGAATGGGAAATATCTAATATTTTAATATCAACTAAATTTATGTCATCTGGAAATATATAATCTTTGTACTTAATTGCTAATTCTTGAAGTATCACTTCCTTTAATTCTTTTTCTAATTTAATTTTCCCTTCATTAATATCATCTACTGTAACAACCGTAGTATTTTCTCCAGTTATTATTGGTTCTACCAATTTAGCTTTTATCAAATTTTCCCATCTTGTCCCTATTAATCCTGGTATTGTAAATTTCGTATTAAGATCTGTTATTTCATATTCAGAACCAGCTTTTTCTGAAATTACATAAACTTCTTTTGATGATTTAGGTTCTAAATATACTCTTTCTGTAGTTCTATAAATGTTGCCTTTTTCTGATTGTATTCTTGTACCTTGTATTATAGAAATAGAATTTTGTGGATCTTCATTAATAAGCGCAATTTTACCTGATGGTTTTGGTTTGGAAGCTTTTGTACCTGAAGTAGGTTGTTTTACTGTATGATTTTTAGTAATTTCTACAAATTCTGCTGGCAATATTGCTTTTTCTAGATCAGCTGATGTAGCATTTGGATCCAAAATAATAGTTTCTTCAAATGGGATTTTTTGTTTTTTAAGATAAACTTCAATAGTAGCAGATGCATTTAAATTAGAAAGAAATATTAAAGCTCCAGTAATTACTATTAATAAAATTACAATAGTTAATATGCTTTTTTTATAATTTTTCTTTTTAGAGCTAGATTTGGTTTTGGTTTCTTCTTTTATAACTATTTTAGGTTTAACTTTTGAGGGAGGTATAATATCTGTAACAATTTTTGAAGCTTCTTGATATTCAAAATCCTCAAGAAAAATTTCTATTCCTACATTTTTTGCTAAACTAGATAATCTATCATCTTCAGTGCTTATATATATTTTTTTTCTATGTTTATTAGCTTCATGTTTTAAAATTTCCAAATTAGTAGGATGGAGTAAACATTTAGTATTTCTTGGAACTACTAAAACTATTTCTTTGCTTTCTACGTTTTTTACGGCATCTACAACATCACCAAGTTCTTCTGTCCCTTTTAGGTATAAATATTCTCTTTCCTCTTGAACCATTTTATCTATTTACATTTTTAGAAATTTTTTGATGTTCTTTAAATAAATTATCAAATACTTCTAATGCTTTTTGAGTTATTTCTATATTTATTTTCTTTAATAACTCTTTAGAAATATCTAATGGTAACCCATAAGATGTGTATAACAAAAATAATTTTTCCCCTATTTCTTCTTGCGATTCATTCCCTTTTATTTTTTTATTAAATTCTCTTAAGCCTCTTTCTAATGTTCCTTCAAATTCTTTAAATTCTTTATCCATTACTTCTTTAATTTTAACATAATTTTCTAATTCATTGTAAACACTTTTAAATTTTTCAATCACAGCTTTAACAAAAATATCTTTTTTGTCTAAGATTTTGTAAATTTTTAACTTTAACATCAATCTTCTTAAGATTCTTCTTAGTATATAACCTCTTTCTAGATTACTTGGTCTTACTCCATCAGCTATTAGAAAAACACTACCTCTTGTATGATCTAAAATTATTCTTAAATCTCTTTCATCTATTTCAGAATTTTCATTTAAAACATAGCTTCTTAAAGGTTCAAATAAATCTGTCTCAAAAACTGTAGGAGTTTTTTGCAAAACCTTCATTAACCTTTCAAAGCCCATACCGGTATCTACACCTGGATATTTTAGTTTTTCTAATTTTTTATTTTTATCTTGATAATACTCGTTAAAAACCAAATTCCAAATTTCTATATTATCAGCATATATTTCGGTTGTTGGCCCGCATGGACCTTCATCACCTGTTGGTCCCCAAAAATTATCTTCCTTACCAAATTTTCTTATTTTTTCATCAGTAAAACCTAACTCTTTCCATATTTTATAACTTTCTTCATCAAAGGGAATATTATTTTCTCCTTTAAAAACACTCACAAAATCTATATTTATATTAAGAGATTTCAAAAATTCATAAGCCCAATAAATAGCTGCTTTTTTAAAATAACCGCCCTTACCATAATCATTCGGGTCATCATTAACAACAGGCCCAAAAGAAAAATTACCTAACATTTCAAAAAAAGTTAAGTGCCTTTCGTCACCTATTTCATCTATATCTGTAGTTCTAAAACATTTTTGAATTGAAGCTACTCTTTGAGTGCCAAAATCAACATTAGGGTCTTTTTCACGAGTGAAATATTTTTTAAATTGTTGCATACCAGCTGTAGTTAAGAGTACCGATGGATCATCATCAGGGATTAAAGAAGAGGATGGCATAATTTTATGACCTCTTTTTTCAAAAAATTCCAAAAAGTATTTCCTTATTTCCTCTGATGTCATTTTAATTTTTATTATATCATAGATATAATCATTCCAACCTTTTAGCAATTATTCCACCGCCAATTAAAATATCGTTATAATAAAAAACAGCACTTTGTCCTAATGCCACAGCTTTTATTGGTGTTTCGAATTCTAAAATTTTATTTTCTAAATCGAAAACAGCTTCTGTCAAAGGTTGTCTATAACGGCATCGTGCTAATACGGAAATTTGATTATTTTCTTTAATATTCTCTAAAAACTTTTTACTCACTAAAAGATTTACATTTTTCAATTTAATTTTTCTAGAATATAAAACGGATTCGCCTTCTTTTGCAACAATTAAGTAATTTTTTTTAGGGTCTTTTAAGGCTATATAATAAGGTCCATCTCCTGTTTTAATATTTAAACCATGCCTTTGGCCTTCAGTAAAAAAATAATAACCAGGATGATAACCTAAAATTCTACCTTGGGTATCTAATATCAAACCTCTATTTTCAGGCAAAAACTCCTTCAAAAAATCGATCAATTTTATAGGGCCTAAAAAGCAAATTCCTTGACTATCTTTCTTTTCAGCTACAGGTAGATTAAATTCTTTAGCGATTTTTCTAACTTCTTCTTTTGTTAAATCTCCTAAAGGAAACAGAATTCTTTTTATCCTTTCTCTCTTTATCCCCCACAAAAAATAGGTTTGATCTTTATTTTTATCTTTAGGAATTTTAATAACTTCTTCGTTGTCTATTTTATCTTTTTTAGCATAATGTCCTGTAGCTATATAATCCATACCTAATTTTTTTAAAAAATCAAAAACATAACCAAATTTTATCAATCTATTACATAAAGCATCTGGATTAGGAGTTAATCCAAGAGCATAATTTTTAATAGTATCTAAGGCAATAGTACTTTGGTATTCTTTAGTAATATCAATAACATAAAACGGGATATTTAAAATATTAGCTACTGCCCTGGCATCTTCTTCATCTTGAGGATTGCAATATTTAGAAATTTTTAAATGAACGCCAATAACATCATAACCTTCTCTTTTCAAAAGAGAAGCTGCTACTGAAGAATCTACACCTCCTGACATTAAAACAAAAACTTTCTTTTTCATAATTAAATTATATAAAAATTTTCTCCATTAAACAGGACTATCGGAACATATGTCCTTATAGTCCAATAATAATAAACTTTTAATCTACTAAAACCTATGTTAAATATTTCAATTTTTTTATCCACAATTCAACTTAAAAAAATTTTTGCCTTATAATTTTTAAATATGAACAAATATAAATCTTTTACTTTCCTAGAAGTTTTAATCACTCTTACAATCTTATCCATTATCTCTTTATTAGTCGTAGGCCTTCTTAAACCTCAAGAAGCCTTTAAAGCTGCTCGAGATGCAAAAAGAATAACAAATGTTAAACAAATAGAAAAAGCATTAGAATTATATTTAACAGAAAATCAAAATCTTGATTTAGGTTCTTCTACAATAATATATATTTCTTTACCAGATAATTCAGCTTCTTGTACTTCTTGGAAAGATAAATTACCTCCTTTACCTTCAGGCTATGAATATAGATGTTCAGCTAACCCTCAAAATATAGATGGTACAGGCTGGATTCCTATTGATTTTACTAAATCATCAATAACTAATATTTCTTCTTTACCTCTTGATCCTATAAATAATCCTCCTTATTACTTTACTTATGTTGCAGATAATAATAAAAAATCTTTTGAAATTACAGCTTATTTAGAAAGTGATAAAAATAAAGGAGAAAATTCAGTTTCTGCTAATGATAATGGTACAAATATTAATTTATATGAAGCAGGAAATGATAAAAAATTGTTAAATTTGAATGTTGAATTGGGCCGGGAAGTGAAATTATTAGCTCAAATTAATTTTTATGGATATTATAATGGAGTCCCTTATGTTGGATGTACTAATCATTTAGATATAGTAGGTAATACTTTATACGTTACTTCTGGTTATTGTGCCAGTGATGCCCCTCCTGACCCAACTTCAACAATCGCAGTTATACCTGATTTAGTTGTAATAGATATTTCTACTCCATCTAATCCAGTTATCTTAGGAGAATATAAAGATATAAGTTTTTCTTGGGGGATAAAAGTTATTCCGCCATACGCATACGTTTCTTATATGAGAAACCTTGATATAGGAGCAGCTAAAGTTTGCGTTTTAGATATTTCAACTCCTAGTAATATTATTCAAAAAGGTTGCTATAGCCCAGGCCATTGGCATGGTAGAGGTGTAGATGTTCAAAATAACATAATTTATTTTGCTGCTGGTTACAGAGGATTAAGAATTGTTGATGGTTCTAACCCTGATTCATTAGTTTATTTATCCACTTATCCTGTTTGGTATGCTAAAGATATTAAAGTAAAAGGAAATTATGCATATGTAGCAGATAGAAATGGGCAAAAATTTCATATAGTAGATGTTTCAAACCCAACAGCTCCAACTTCAACTTATATTTATTCTCTACCAGGAAGTGGTTATGGAGTATTTATAGAAAATAATATTGCTTATGTATCTGCAGGAGGAGCTGGATTAGTGATATTAGATATTTCTAATCCATATAATCCTATTTTACTAAGTCAATTAGATACTCCAGGTTGGGCTGAAAGATCTTATGCAACAAGTGGTTATTTATTCTTGGCAGATTCAGAAGCTGGTGTTCATATTATTAATGTTAAAAATCCTAGTAATCCTTATATAATAAAAACAATAGATACACCGGGTGTCGCTTTAGCAACTTATGTAAAAGATAAAATTTTATATATAGCTGATGACACAAACGGTTTATTAATTATAGATGTTTCTGATTACTTAAAATAGCTCAGCATATAATAACCTCCGTAAAGAGACGACAGATCTTTTAGTTTGGCTTTTACTAACTTTACTTCAAAAGGCATTGTTTTTAAGTTTTCAAAATTTATTTTTAATTGAACAAAATCTAAACTTTTAACCAATGAACCGCCAATTATAATTATTTCAGGAGACCAAAATAAAGCTACATTTACTAAAAACCCAGCAAAAATTTTATTAACCATTTTCCAAAAATTTTTATCTTTTATATTTTCAGGTTTTATTTTAAAAATATTCTCAATTGCTTTTCCTGAAATTATTTTTTCTACTTCTTCAAATTCTATTTTTGAAAAATCAATTAAAAATAAGCTGTGTCCAGGCTCAAACCCACAAAAATTTTCATCTATCTTTTTATATACTATTCTAGCTCCGCCAATACCTGTACTTAAAGTTATATAAGCTATTATTTTATAATTCTTGCCTGCTCCGTAAATACTTTCTCCTAAACCAGCTAAAGCAGCATCATTTTCTAAGTAAACTTTGCATTTTAAAATCTTTTCTAAATCTTTTTTAATAAATTTATTTTCATAATTTAAAAGATTGGGAGCTTTTATAATTTTTCCTTTTTCTTTGTCGATCATACCAGCAAAACTCACACAAGCTTTTTTAATTTTTAAGTTTTTAAATTCATTTTCGATAAAGCTTAGAAAATCTTTGTAATTAAAAAATGTTGGAATTTTTTTAAAATTTTTTCTTAAATCATTTAAAGAGATGAAATAGGAAAATTTTGTTGTTGTCCCACCAATATCTATTACTAAGTTCATTAACTAAATTATAAAACAAAAAGGCAGGTAAAAACCTGCCCCTGACTAAATTATTACTATCCATACAGAAAAATATTTATTTTACTTTCTTTGTAACTTTTAGCTTTTATTACAATTATTCCCTTATTTATCATAAATTCTTTGCTCTCTTCTCCTTGCACCTCCTTTTATAGATTAGCTAATTTAATTATATTATCATTCTTCAAAAGTGTCAACTATTCAACATCAATTATTGCTTGATCGGTGAAGTCATTTCCTGATTCATCTAAACAACTTATAGAAAGAGTAGTTTTTTGATTAATAGGTCCTAAAGTTGTTTCTCCTTTAACAGGTTTTACTCCGCTCCATTCCTGCAAATAAGGACTTGCTGAAACTGTACAAGTATTCATTCCATTAGAATCCCATTTTACATTAACATTGCTACCTTTAGCAACCTTAACATTATCCAAACCATTAACTTTAATATCTACAAACTTATTCAAGGTTAACTCTTTAACATAAACTATAGCCTGATCAATAGCGTCTTTGCCATCTTTATCTACACAAGAAATTGAAAATGTTGTTGTACCTGTTTTAGTTAAATTAATATTCATACTGCCTTGAGGTTCCTTAAAACCGCTCCATTCTTGATAATAAGGACTTGCTGAAACTGTACATTTTTCTGCATTAGTAGATTGCCAACTTAAAGTTATAGAATCTCCAACGTTTGCATTTATAGGACCTTCTTGGTTATTAACTTTCAAATTAACAGAAAGAGACGGAGTAGTAGTTGAACCACCGCCAGCACCACCCTCACCACTTGTAACACCACTACTTACAGATGATACTACACCACCACCTCCGCCTCCAGCAAAAGTTATTTTCACCTCTACATATTTTTCTACGGTTTGATACTTATTTGAGCATTTAATACCAAATTTAGCATCTTTTGTTATATTCAAGATAGATCTTTTACCAGATAATGGAATTTCTCCTTTCCAGTTTTCAAATTCTGGAGAAGAAAAGGCTTCACATTTTTCTGCATTTTCTGCATTCCAAGATAAAGTTATTCCTGAGTTATAAAAAACAAAAATTCTTTCTGCTTGATCATTTACTTTTATTTCAACTTTTAATGGATTTGGAATATAAACATTAACTTTTATACTTTTAGTAATATAACCTCGATCATAAGTGCAAAATATTCCAAAAACAGTATCCTGATTTAATTTTCCTATTGTTTTTGATCCTTTAAGATTAATAAAATTATCCCATTCGGGATTTACTGGCTGGGAGAAGGCCAAACATTTATTAACATTTTTAGCTTCCCAATTAATAGCTATATTTTCATCAGGTTTTACATTAATTTCTTTATTATCAGAATTATTTATTTTGAAAATTAAAGATGGTTGAACAATAACTTGATTTCTATTTACTGTCTTTCTTGCTAAAGCTTTTGTTTTAAAAGTTGTTAATTTAATTTTGGTTTTAGCTTTCTCTTCCTTCAATTCTCCTTTTTTTTCTTCAACTTTTTGAAATTCTATCTTTTTGAAAATTGGTTTTAATTCTGCTTTTTTAGAAATTAATTTTACAGTAATTTCTTTTGAAATTAAACCACCAGGGCCAGCACAAGTTAAACTAAAAGTAGTTGAAGTATTAATAGAAAGAGATTCTTCACCTTTAACTTCTTTTTCTCCTACCCATTCTTCTAATTCTGGACTTGAAGAAGCTACACATAAAATTACATTTGACCCTTGCCATTTTATTTCTAAATCATTATCTTCTGTTTCAAAATCATAGGAATGATTATTTATCTTAAATTCCAAATCGCTTTTATATGGATTTAAAATATTAGCAAGAGATAACCTAAGATTTTTAACTATTTGGGTTTTGGCAAAGATAATAAAAAGCAATATTAAAATTAAAGCCAATAAACCAAAAATAATGGTTCTTTTCCTTTTTTCGTTTTTATTTTCTATTTCTAAAGTCATTTTAGTAAAAAAATCAATTACGACTAAAATTTATTTGATTTTTAAATTATAACAAATAAAAAATAAATAGTCAAGTGTTAAAGGCCCGTCTTTTTGACGGGCCTTATTAAAAATTTTTATCAATCTATATAAATCTATATAACTAATCTACGGCAACTTTCGCACTTCCAAGGTCCAGCTGGTAGATATCCAGCTGGTACCAACCCTTGAAAGTGCCATTAGTAACTTCTACTCGTACGTATACTGTACCGCTTGCCGGTTTAGATATTGTAACTGGCACAGGCGGTACAGCGTCTGAGGGTGAAGAAACTTCTTTTACTAATGTATTACCATCATATATGCTTATTTTTACTCTCCAATTATTAGAATCTGCAGTGGCTTCTAAAACAGAAAAGTGTACTGTATATGCTTTATCGTTTCTTGAAATAAACCTGAACCAGTCTACGCTATCTTTTGAAGTATGGAATATTTCTCTTCCTGTTGCCTGATTGTTGCTAAATGTCAATAATATAGCACCGGATTGGCTATTATTGTTAGGTTCATTTATTCCTATTATAGTAACTTTAACATCAGTTGTTGTACTAGCAGTAATATTAAATGGATCAGACAATCCTTCTCCGATCAAATTATTATTTCTATCATACCCGCTAACTCTAGCTATATAATTATTACCAACAGGCAATTCTATTATAATTTCGCTATTTGGTCGTTGAATAATACCTGCTCCAGCAACATTGTTATTAGCATCATAAATTGACACAGTAATTTTATCTACCGCAGTTGGAATATATCGAGATCTTAATGTTGATGTATCAATAGGTGTATTCCACCAGTTAACTGTTATCCTAGCATATCCTTTTTGTACTGGTGGAAGAGGTGTTTTATCTCCTCCACCACATCCTATTAATGTTAATGTTGTAATTAATGTTAATGTAACGACAAATGACCGACTCAACATCTTACATCCCTCCTTTTTGTTTTAGTGTGCATAAAAAATTTTAAAATAGTATAAGCTTTTTGTCAATAAACAATATACAAATTTTGGAGATTGTCAATAGTAATTTTTATTTATTTAAAAATGATTTAAGTATTTCTTTAAACTGATATAAAGATTTCATATCAATCCATTCGTTATCTGAATGGTAATTGCCTCCTTTTGGTTCAGTAATAATAAATGGAATTTTGTGTTCTGCTAAAAATCTTGCATCTGTAGCTCCATAAGATTTAGTAAATTTAATTTTTCTTTTTAGAATTTTCTTTGCTGTTACTATCCACTTTTTAACATATTCATTTTTTAAATCAGTTTTTATAGGATTACCTTCTGCTATTATTTGAATTTTAGCTTTAGGAAATATCTTTTTAACTATACTTAAAATTTTTTCTTTTTTATAACCAAATGGATATCTAAAGTCTAATAAAGCTTCCATATAATCACAAACTTGATTAGCTGCTTCTCCACCAGCGATTTTCCCTAAATTCAAAGTTGGTTTCCATGTAGGCTTTTTATATTCAGGAAATATTTTTCTTAATTTGTTAAATCCTTTAATAAATTCATCTAAAGCATTTTTGCCTTGCCAAGGCATTGATCCATGGGCTTTTTTACCTTTAAGAGTAATTTTTAAATGTAAAACTCCTTTGGCTTCTGTTTCTAAGCTAAAGTTTGACCCGCTATCTGGAATTATAAAAACTTTTCCTAAAAATTTTAATTTATTAATAACATAATTGGC
>JGI20130J15133_1001552_pt1 | contig 18922 bp, 18 predicted proteins | sample WasSprMetagenome_FD_15133 | JGI IMG/M metagenome (IMG submission 15133) | reverse complement strand
TAAATTCTATAATCGCACATTCTACGTTACCAATAGTTGTGGTATTAAGAGGTTTTATAAGATTTAGTGTCGGTCCACTACTGTCTTAGAGAGTTTCAAATAGTCAATCATTGATTTTATTAACTGAAGAACTCTGTAAGCTCAAGCTGGGTTTCCTCTTTCTTAGATGCGAATAGAGATGAAAGTTCTTCAGATGCTATCTCAAATCGACCTTTTATGTATCCATCAACTTTGAACTTTTCTGATAATTTTAACCCAAGGTTCAGATACTTTTCTATTGAGGCTCTAGTAACAGTAGGCTGCAACTCCCCACCACAATTTAAGCACGTCCCTTTTAAAGGGATACGACGATGCTGTTCACCACATGATTTGCATCGAAAATTCTGGGATGTGTATGCCTTCAGATTTCCAACAACATCTGGAAGAATATGAGTTTTCAAGACCGATGACACAACTTCGTTAGGGTCTACTGCATTAATTTTCATAGCAAGTTCTATCTGTTTTTCGAGTTTCTCTGAGAAGGACTTTAAAATCGAATAAGTGCTCCTATTCCTTTCTACGCTTATACTGCTTGTATCATGAGTGAAACTTAGATCATAAAACTGGTTCTCATTCTTTAACCTATTCTTGATGATATCTATGACTTTGGTAAGAGTGTGAGGAAGCTCATTTTTCATCGAAGATTCATAGAAGATTATAGGATAATTTTCTGCTATATCTAAGTTATGAACTTGCTCATCAACCTCACTAGGTATAACGATACATTGTATCACTAAGGGAGCGTCCATTAACCCTCCAATTTGGGCTGGCAGGAATTCTTTAGAGAAATTTAAGAGTATATCCATTAAAAGCATTATAGAGTCGCTATCACCGTCACAATCCCTTCTCTTTGCAGCATGCCAATACGGGTGAGCGAAACAAACTTGCGAGTCTGTAAAGCCTATCACCCTACCTATTATACCCACCGAAGTGTGGGGAGCTAATCCAACTACAAGGCATCCTATAAGGTCTTCTATAGAATTTGCATTATAATATGGTTCTTCACCATATAGGTTAACTAATAAATCATCTATGAATTTTGATACCTTTAATAGATGTTGACCGCATTCTAAAGGTAGGATTACATCTTGATCAAAAATCTCCAAAAGCTGATCTTTTGATTTAAGAGGAGTACCATAAACATCTTTTTTATAGCCTAACTCTTTGAGCTTATCTACTGAAGTGATTATTTGTGATGGTTTAAAATGAGTTAACACAGCATTTGTGGCATCGAACCTTATAGTGCCATCTTTATAAACAGACAAGTCATGTTTTTGACGTAGTATACCTTTCTCCAAACTTTCTGGGATGCGAGTAGTGCTTATGAGGCTTTTAACGCCTTTTAATGGAGGAGAAGGATTATATTTTATCTTAGATAAGGCTTCCTTTAATTCTTGTTTTATAGGGAAGTCTGCTTTTGAGTAAGGTAAAACATTGACTTTACATACAGAGCATAGATCGCCCTCAACAATTCTGCCACAATTAGGGCATTTTTTTATAATTATAGTATCCCCACCACATTTATTGCATTTTGTGCTGATGGAGTTAGAGCCACAAACAGTACAGACCATGTTCACAATTTCAACATTTACAAATTCTTCTTTTGCTGCCAGGATTATGTCTCTCTTTGGACCACCTTTTATTCCCACAGGAAAGAGTGAGTGCACAGGAGGTTTCATCTTTCTTGGCATGGCCTTTTCAGGTCGGCCAATACGTAAACCCACAAAGACGGATGACTTCCTTTTAATTGGTATTTGAGCTAGTAAAGATAGCAACTCAGTGACATCTTTCCAGCCAGTAATCAAGCTAGGCCTAGAAGTTAAGCCTAAAGTCCTCATAACAGAGTAAGCTGACTCACCTTCTATTATGATTCTGTCTTTGGTAATTCTATGTGGAATGCCTATATTTTCTAAAGTCGATTTTATCTCAGGTTTTTTAGGCGCAGTTATTATGTGTTGATCTTTATCAGATAATAGACTTAGGCTCTGCCTTAGAGTGATTATCTCAGATGGTGATGCAACATCCCAGTAAAAGAGATGATGGGGATGAAGAGGTATCCTGAGCTTGCTACTAATCTCAAAAGCTTCAAGGGCGTTTGGGAATTTATGCAATGGATCGTTTATTATCTCTACTAGGCGATCTGTATCCATCTCAATAGATTTCGCACATTTACTTATAGATCCATAATTCTCTTTTATAGCCACCATTAAATCCTGTACCCACCATTCTTCTACATAGCCAGATGGGACTAGTCTCACATTGTTCTCAAGAAAATCTCCAAAGCTTACCAAAATGTCACCCAAATAGAGAATTTTAGTGATCTTGCTTCGAATCGTATTTGCTTGATCTATGCTTTCTATCCTAACTACAGATTCATCCATCAATTTAACTATAGGAGGGTCTATAGTATCTACAAAAGCAACAGTAGCAGCCTTACTTGGAATGTCTAACTTTACTTGTGTACCAACGACCAAGGGATAATCCAGTATTATAGCCACAGCAGGATGGACCCCAATAGTCGATAAGCCTGTGTTGTAACATCGCCCATACCTTAATCTGAAGCCACCTACTTTCTTTGGGAAAGATAGTACTGGGCGACCTGAAATCACTTCTTCGAAATGAGTACTCTCAGTGTGTTCTTCAAGGCTTTGTTTTCCACTTCTAAGATCTGCCAACCAGCCCCAGTCAGATATCCCCAAATCGTTCACAAGTTTCAATAGCTTTCTGGATCTGCCTATCACACCATCGTTTAACACTCTTAAAGCGCCACCTCTGACTTTGTCTGTTGAGATTCTTTTCAAACCTCTGTGAATAACAACCTCAACAGGGTCTGTTTCAACACCATCGATCTCAACAGGCAGGTATAAAAGCGCACGTTTAATATCATCATCAGCCACTCTGAATTGAAAGTTGCCCACCTCTCTCTCATAAGTCCTAAGCTCTTCTATAAAACGGCCTACTTCATCTTGACCCCAAGCATTCGGTCTATACTTGTCAAGGCCTAAAACCTTGCGAATATGATCTGCAATAACAAGGGTGAAGGCTGCCTCTGTACCACCTGCAGAACGAATAGGACCAGCAAAATATATAGCCGCGTAGCTTGTGCCATCATCATTTTTCTTAATTTTCACAGACGAGATTCCTTGAATTGGGGCGACTGTAACACCATCAGTAACTACAGCAAGACCTATGCGCACTCCAAAATCCAAAGCTTTCTCCTTTTCAAAAAACCCGAACTTGCCCAGGGCAACCTCTTCTGCGAGAGTTAGAGCTACGTTTTCCTTATTATGGGTTAGTAAGAGCTCCCTGACTCTTTTAGCAAGTCCAGGAATCGGTATTAAATGTTCTATCCTCTCTGCTAAATCGAAGGCTAATTTAGTCTCTACTTCAAGTCTTGGATCTTTCCCTTTAGTTCTAGCTTTAGACGCCAAAGTGTACTGTGAATTTAATTGTTTTAAAAGTCTTTCATTATATTCTATGTATTCTTCAGGAAAAGGTGCCAAGGTCTCTATTCGCTTAAGAGTCGCACTATCTAGTGTCACAAGTCCTCTTTAAAAAATATAGATAAAAGTTTTATCTACATTATCCCATTAAATTTTCTCTAAGTCTAAAAATAGGATCCTATAGATGGATGTGATCTAACATTAAGTCACAAAATATCACAAATCATTTGCTACTCTTTGTATAAATTCGGGCAAGAATTATATGGCGCCACCTATTAGGCTCATGTTTTGTTTCACGCTCCGCAAATTTAATCCTGAACTCCACACATTTTTCGCAGTTAGGATGAGAAACGTCTGAAGGACCATCACAGTCTCCACAGTTCAGTAAAAGCGCTTTCTCATTCTTAAGGTCTAGGAACAAATACTCTTCAGAATCAAAGGATGCCTCAAAGTCTGGCCATCGATCGTAAGCCTTTGGGAGATCAAGCCAATATTTCAAACTTGCGAAGAAGCGCTCAAAAGAGGTCATCTTATCACCTTACGTTCTTAATTCCTTTAACTATTTCTTTAAGCTTAAGCACAAAATTTTTATCACTTAATAAAGTCCCTACTACAATTATATCCGCACCAGCTTTGGCAATTTTGATACCATCCTCCATCTTCCTGATTCCTCCTCCTACAATCAATGTACCATTAAAAACCTTTCGAACCTTCGCCACTATCGATGATGATACATGTGATGTCACACCAGATCCTGCCTCCAAATAAACAAACCTCATCCCCATGTATTCTGCTGCAAGAGCATACATGGCTGCTAGTTCTGGTTTGTTTGAAGGAATCCCTCTAGCTCGCCCTACAAAGCCTATAGCTCCACCCTCTCCTATCACAATATAGCCCATAGGAATGCTTTCTAAGCCATATTTCTTTACCAAAATGGCACCAAGAGCTTGAGCTTCTGTTATAAAGTATGGGTTATCAGAGTTCATAAGGGAGCTAAAGAAGATCGCATCAGCATTTGGTGATATACCAGTCACATTGCCAGGAAATAAGATCACAGGAATTTTGACATTTTTTTTGATCGCTTTCACAATATTATCCAACTCGAGTTGATCGATGGCTGTTGAGCCACCCACCAAGATACTCTTTACACCACAACTTTCGGCTTTAAGAGCGATGCTTGTAGCTGTTTTAGGAGATAGATTCTCCGAATCGATTAAAGCAAGAGATATGGTACCATCTTTAGAAATTTCTTCCTTAAGATATTTTTCAACTTTTCCCATCATTTAGGTAGCCTTCCAGACATAAATTTATCGACAAACTCATTATAAATATCTATTGAATGTTTTTTTGTTTCAGTTAGATAATCGTATTTCAAGCCACAATTCCCGCAAACTATCTTTGCCAAATTGTTTTCTTTAATTAAGACCCGGACTGACGCTACCCCACATCTGGGACAGTTATAGACCTTAGGAAGGGTTTTCTTTACAATTTTTATTACACGACGTCTTCTTCGTCCCAACTATGACACTCCATTATGTCTTAAAGTCGTTAGATAAATTATTTTTGTCTGCATTATTTTTTATAATTCGTCAATTTAATTTACAATAAAAATAAACTTTCTCATATTATCAAGAAAAATTATGGTTAAAGATCAGTAGAAAGCTTCCGACAAGATTATACGATTCTGTATAATGTTCATGATATATGATAAAATCAAGGTTAGATAGGGATCCAATATTTAAATATCTCCTTGAGAGATCATCGCTCACTCAAGCACAACTTGATACTTATTTAATTGATTGTATTACAACTAATAAGAAAGTAAAGTTAAAAGAGAAGACAGCGATGAGAGACAGAAAAAATGTCAGCGGGGGAGCTTTTATCCGTACATTGAGGCAAGCCCAGATCAATCTAAAACGGACTGTTTACACCCTAATTTTGTTTCAATATTTGGGGCTACTCGAAGAAAGGGCTATAAATAAATTACTACAAGTAGGCAACATATTAAGAAGCGCCGAAGGCGCTTCATCAAAAGAAAAACTGGTGGAAATCGTAGAAGTCACAGAGACGATAATTGATACCTTGTTAAGGAGGAAAATATAATTAGCGATTTAATGTAATCATAATTTGTGATGCAACAATCAGAATTTTAAATCTAGGAGAAAAGGTTATTTATATCTTGTGACATTGTTTTCTTGGACCTTGTCTTTAGAGAATGTTGTGATAATCACAATAGCAAGTATCACATTATTTATTTCGATTTTAGTTCTAACTCATTACTTGCCAGAGATCAAGAAGTTTACTAAAGAAAAAAAAGATGCAAGTGAGATAATTAAAGGAATTATTTCTGAGCTTCGTAATAGGCTAGACCTACAAGATCAGAAAATATTAGACCAACAGGTTAGGTTAGATGTTTTAGAGTTAAAGCTAGACCATTTAAGTAATGGTCTAAGTAAAGAGGGGAGAGAGGTCATTAAAACCCATGAGGATTCCAACATTGTGAGGATTTTGGAAGAGGTTAAAGATCTATTAAGAAATCCAGGTAAAGGGAGAGATCTGTTACCTAAGGAGGCCCGGCAAAAAAAAACTGAAATGCTGAAAGAATTAAGTCCAACCGAAGTTTTAGTGCTTAAACTGTTAATAGAGGGAGTTCAAACTTCGAAACAAATTCAACAAAGAATAAATAAATCAAGGGAGCATACAGCCAGACTCATGAAAAGATTATTTGAGTTAGGTTACGTAACTAGAGAAGAGCAAAAAAAACCTTATGTTTACAAGATTACTGAAAAAGGAAAAGAGTTGATGGAAATAGAATAATTCCAATTGTGAATTAATTGTGAAAATTCCCTAAATTCGTTTATTTTTAAACGATCTAACTAGTTCAAGCTAAATTTTTTACCCTACGATCTGTTATTATGAATTTAAACACCCCTTTATTTCCATTGGAACTTGATAAGATCGATTTTATCGGTAATTTTTTCTAATGGACTGTGAATACTTGTTAAGCGCGAATGATATCTCACAACCTTGTCATAAATCTTTAACTTCTTGTTCACTTATTCACATAGATAGCCTTATAATTTAAATTTATAATTTAATAAAATGGCCTTGGCCAAACGGAGAATTAAGATAGAGTTCGATGATGGAGAAGGTGGGAAGTATAGGATAAATATAGAAGGAAACATCTCAAGAGATAAAGTTCTGAAGATCATAGATATTGCTGAAATGATTGAAGGTAAAAACGTGGGTAGTTCACAAATTACTTTATCTAAAGACACCACCTTTGGGCGTGTTTATACTCTCATTGAAAAGAAGTTTGCTTTAGGATCTTTCACTTCCACAGATATCCTAGAGGCTTATGAAGATGAGTACAACACACCTATAAGACTAAGCATTATATCAACTTATTTGCAAAGATTAACAGAAAAAGGGTTATTAACAAGGAATAAAACAAATTTAGGTTGGGTTTACCGTAAAGCTCAACTAAACTTACAACGTTAACAACACACCCACCCCTGTTTTTCCAATAGAAGACCATATTATAAATCATGTCAACCCTCATAAAACAATAGGAAAGATTTTTACTAAGTAATCAAAAATTATTGACTTACTACTAAATAACTTGTAGCCTGGATCCAAGTACGGTCCATTTGTCTTCTTAAAAGACAAATATAATTATTTTTTATTAGTCGGTTTACAGTAGAAAAGAAGGGGTGGGTGTGTTATAATAATGAGTGATGAATCAAAAGATTTATTGGATGAAATTTTCACTAAAGCCTTGTCAGGCCGCTCTCTATATAAAAATCGTGATGCTTTAAGATCTGATTATATACCATCGAAGTTACCTTTTCGTGAGAAACAAATAATATCAATAGGTGAGGCCTTATCTCCTCTTTTACATGGATCTAAATGCTCTAATCTTCTTATTTATGGTAAAACAGGTACTGGTAAGACAGCTGTTGTTAAATATGTTCTTATGAGGTTAGAGGAAAAAGCTTCTAAGCAAGGTCTTAAGGTAAAATTTACTTATTCTAATTCGAGAATAGCTGGTACGGAGTATAGAATTCTTTCTGATATGGCCCTATCTATTGGTTTATCGATCCCTTTTACTGGTCTAGCCATTAGTGAGGTCCTTGGTAGAATAAAACAAGCAATAAACTCGTCAGAGTTGAAAGTTATTTTTGTGATGGATGAGATTGATTTCTTAGTAAGGAATTATGGCGATGATCTTCTCTATGAACTTACCAGGGCAAACGAACAACTCCCTCGAGGCTATCTTTCCATTATAGGAATATCTAACGACCTTAAATTCAAGGAGTTTCTTGACCCAAGAGTATTGAGTAGTTTGAGTGAGGAAGAGATAGTCTTCCCACCCTATACAGCAGAAGAGTTAAGGGTGATATTATATGAAAGGGCTAAAATGGCTTTTTTTGAGGATTCTGTAACAGAAGCGGCTATAAACCTATGCGCTGCCTTGGCTGGTTCTGAGCATGGTGATGCTAGAAGAGCTTTAGATCTTTTAAGAGTTTCTGGTGAAGTAGCAGAAAGAGAAGGTGCCATAAGAGTGGAAGAAAAACACGTAAGGATTGCTGTTCAAAAAATAGAACAAGATCGAATGATAGAAGCTCTAAGATCTCTACCTCTTCATGCTAAACTCTTGTTATGGAGTATAGTGTCCCTGGGAGAGGCTAATTCTACTGGTGAAGTCTACGATCGCTACTCTAATATTTGTCGCAAAAATGGTATAGAATTGTTGACTCAAAGACGAGTTACCATGCTTCTTAGTGAACTCGACTTACTAGGTCTAATAGCCACAAACTTAGTAAGTAAGGGTCGATATGGAAGAACTAAGAAGATCAGTCCGTTGATTCAATTACAATTTGTAAAAGAAGTTTTCTCAGAAGACCCTGTTATGGGCTCGATCTTATAGTTGTTCACGATATACTGGTAAAATTTCTAAAGGTAATCTCAAGAGTCGCCAAATTTATTATTGGTACTATGCCTGGAGTAGGGTTTAGGCCCATATTTAATTGATAACATGTCTGACCTTGCCAGGTCCCAGAGTTGATCAAAAGGGTATTTCTATAAGTGGCAACATCTACAGTATGTGTATGACCTGCATGTAAGATGTCTGGAACTTTCTCTATTACTAAATGATCCTCTTTTTCTGGTGCTATAGGCGTCCTTCCTCCATATATAGGAGCTAAATGCCTAGCCTTGAGTAGTATTCTCATAGCTAATGTAGGGTTTGAGAAGGTAAGACCAGGAGTCATAGCAACAACATCATCTAAACTTCTACCATGGTAAACAAGTACATTTACACCATGTAAATTCAGATAAGTTGGATTGCCTAACATCTTTATGTTCTCCATAGAGTAAAGCTCGTGAACATACTTCTTGGGGATGGCAGGCTGTGGTAGTGCCTGCCTTACTGGATCATGATTCCCAGGTATTATGAATATTTGGATATGTTTAGGTATCTTCTTTATCAAGTGAGTAGCTTTCTTGCACTGTTCATAAATGTTGGTTTCTTCAAGCTCTTTATCTTGATATGGGTAAATACCAATGCCATCAACTAAGTCGCCACCTATTACCACATACTTTAGTCTTCTTACTATCAGATCATCACCTAGATTTCCATTGAGCCAAAGAAGGAACCTATTGAAGACATCAAGAAGGAAGGCCTTGCTCCCAATATGTAAATCCGAAGTGAAAACAGCGTAGACAACTTTTTTTGATGTATTAGGCAAACGGTCGGGTATATCAGGTGAGTAAATATCCTTGATTATTGCTAATCCTCTTTTACTGAACTGTAAGTCCAAAATTGCCAGTTGATCAAGGCAGATTTCAGAAGCAATTTTCCTAACTGGATCCTCTAAGGCAACAGCTTTAATTTTGCCGCTTTCATCATCGATGGTAAGCTCCACATGAGTTCTTTTGATCTTCTTATTCATAACAAGTCCAGCGATTTTTTGAGGGCTATTTGTTGGCTCTTTCTTAAGATTTGCTATTTGCTTAATTTGATATGAATCTGGCCTTTTACCTACAATCTTCATCAACTTTTCGAAACGACTTCTAAAGAGCTCCTGAAAGCCTCTTAATCCTTCGATTGGTGAGATACTATTAGTTGGGTCTTTGACTATTTCAAACTCTGGCTTTATATCCTCTGAGAGCATAGGCTTTACCAGAGCCTGTGCAGGCTCAATCTTTTTGAAATCAGGAGGTAGCACCTTTTCTATATCTTCTCTCATTATGATATTTTGTCGATTATTATTACTGGGTTTTGATTGGACAGTTTTTACAACTAAATCTAATACATCAATCTTCTCATCAATCTCCAAAAGAAAATCAAAGGCTTGGGGATGTAACTGATACCCTCTAGCAAGAATCTCTTTCATAGCCTCGGCTATTTTTGATGGCATCTGACAATAATCATCTTTAAGAGTTAAAAGGCATTACTGTTTAATTTTTAATCATTTAGGCGGAGGTGAAATCATTACAACATTGTCTCCTCTGACTACTATAGTGCCCAAAGTATTGGCATTTCCTTCTTCCTGAATTTCCTCAGAGTTTTCCAGAAGTAAATTCATGTGCTGATCAAATCCGAGAAGAGTTCCTCGAATAACCTTTCCACCCTTCAATTTTATTAGTACCGCTTTGCCAAGGCTCTCATTAAGAACTTTAATAGCCATATCTACTGCCAAAGAACTCTCCTCTAAACAATCTAGCTTAGCCTTGCCATTATTTAAGCATTAGATGGCATAAGTTGAATTCCGAGAGATGAACCTATGAATACTGTAATATATGGTCAGAAGCACNATTGACTCTTTCCATCCTAACATCCTCCTTGAAAGAAAATACCAGAAAAATACATTTGCTGTTAGAGACACGATGACTAGATTAATATAAAGTTTCATATTAATAACTAGTACGGTGGAAAAGATAAAAACTAAGCCAAGTAGTAATGTGATATTAGTGAAACAACTGCCTATGGCATTTCCATAGGCTAACCCGGCTTGCCCTTTCGACATAGCTTTAAAACTCACCGCCATCTCTGGAAGAGTGGTTCCTATAGATATAATCGTGGCCCCAATAATCATCTTTGAAACACCAAGGAACTCTGCTATATTAGAAGCAGAGTTAACGATAAAATTTGCACATACTACAACAATAACTATCCCGCTAATAAACCTCAAAAATTCCCTACCAAACTTTTTTCGCTTTATTAAAGATCTTCCACCTAAACCCTCTATCGATACTCCTATCCTTGAAAGATAAATGTTATAAATAATGTGGATTGTTAATAGAATGATACCGATGGACGTGCTGGCATATTCTCTGTAGACGAGGTAAAGAGGAACAACCGATGATATTAAGAGACCAAAGAATAAGCTTTCCATCTCATGCTTTTCCATTTTCGGTAAGTCAGACATGCAATTGATACCTCTAGCGCAAAGGTAAAGCGTCGGTACTCCAATAATAAGACAGATGTTTGCGATATTAGCGCCAAGAATGTTTCCTATGCCTGTCTCAGGCACCCCTTCTATACTTGAGGTGAGCGATATCGCAGCTTCAGGAAGCGAAGTGGACGTAGCCAATATTATGAAGCCTACAGTTGAAGTTGCTAGCCCTGTTACTTCAGAGATCCCCACAGCACCGTTTAAGACTAAAAGGCTTCCCCTATCAAGAATAACGAGTGCAACCAATAGAATAAATGAATTAATCAATAATTCGCAATATGGCACGGTTCATTAATTAACATCTATCCAAAAAATACTTTTCTTCATTATTAATCGTTGATGATGTTAGGATAACAATATACATCTTAAATGAGAAAAATATCTTAAGCTTATCTTGACACCATCTATTCATTAAACAGAAAGTTCATATCGCCCTTTTTTGTCTAACAAAATGTGCGAATTTACACCTTATCTAAGAGGGATGCGAGAAAAATCATCGATAAAATGGCTAAAAAATGGCCTTTAGCGTTAAATTTTGGCAAACCTCAGGTTAAAATTGCTGAGATTAACGAGCATAACAGTTTGCTGCTCTTTCCTGATTTCGAGGCTATTCAATTCGATGACTTGATAATACCGTTCTTAAAAAATAATGAAATTCTCCAGAGTTTTCCATCCATTGAGGTGGATCAAGGCGCTGTACCTCATATTTGCAACGGATCAGATATAATGCGCCCTGGCGTCGTTAAATGGGAAACCTTCAAAAAGGGAGATATAATAAGCGTTAAGGAGAGCAATTATAAGAAGTTCATAGCCATTGGAATAGCCCTCATAGACGAATCAGATATGGAAAAGATGGAAAAAGGAGTTGTAGTAAAAAACCTTCATTATATAGGTGATAAATTCTGGCAAGTCTACAAACAAATTCAAAGTTAATTAATTATCGAATTAATAAAGTTGTTAAGATAAGGTTTGAGTATGGGTATGAAGCCTTCAAGATGAGTCTTTCAGTATGAGGAACTACACCAAGAGGTGGTTCGGCATACTCAAGGCAGAGCTCAAAACATTCTACAACGACTTGCCCTACCGCTCAACCCTATATTCGATAGCAAAACTCCTAAAATCATTCATAGCCATCTAACAACTGGGTACTCTTCAATGGCTTATCTTAAGCACATCGAAATTAATTATCTAAACTAATAAATAATACATTGTAAAAAGGATAATTGACTTGTCCCAAAGTACAATAGGAGAAAAGGCTAAAGAGGAGATTATTTACCTAAAGGCTCTTTCACTAAAATCTCTAGAAGAATTACCCAATATAAAAGAAGATATAAACAGAAAAATGATAGTCATATTAAGAATAACCCCCCTCGCTCAAAAGGATGTAGAAGAGCTTAAGAAAGCTGTTGAGGAGCTCTATGAGTTTTCTGTCTCTGTTGGAGGAGATATAGCAAGATTGGGAGAAGAAAGGATAGTAATAACCCCTCCTGGCGTAAAAATATGGAGAGGTTTATAGCAATAAATCTAGTAAAGTTTTATGGCTTCTTGAACAGATGGCTGAAGAGTCGGTATCTTAAAGATCCTTGAGATGGCGTTCGTTACGTTTTCTGTCTTCTTCTTTTCACCATGGCCAGCTATGACTCTTTGTAGTTTTGGTCTAAGCTTGCTCACGAATTTTATGATTTGGTTGTAATCACTATGGCCACTAAAACCCTCGATTCTTTCAACTTGGCATTTGATGTCTACTATCTTGATCTTACCGTTGTTTTCCATTATACTTACCTGTTTTGCACCGTCCAGTATCCTTCTTCCTAAAGTTCCAGGGATTTGATAAGAAACAAAGACTATCTTATTCTTCTCTAAAGGCGCAATTTCCTCAAAATATTCAAGCACAGGACCTCCCTCTAACATGCCCGATGTTGCCATTATTATCGCAGGCCCCTCCTGTAACGCTTCTATCCTATTGTTAGGATGTTCTATATTCGTAAAGTATTCTGTGAAGAAAGGATTAGTGTCGCCAGAAATTATTTTTGTTCTAAGTTCATGAGACAAATACTCTGGATAGGCCATATGTATCGCTGTAGCCTCTGAGATCATCCCTTCAATAAATATAGGTGCCTCAATGAGCTTACCTTGTCTCATATATTCATCTAACACCAATATTACCTCTTGAGCCCTTCCTACAGCGGGTACAGGTATCAAAACCTTCCCACCTTTTGACAATGTCTCATTAATAGTATTAATGAAACTTAGCTCAACTTCTTCTCTAGGCGGCATTATATCTTCTTTAGCGCCATACGTGCTCTCTGTTATCAATGTTTCAACTCTTGGGTAGTTTGTAACAGCGCTTTCCAATAACCTGGTTTTACCAAACTTGAAGTCTCCAGTATAAAGTATGTTGTGGTCTCCTTCGCCTATGTGCAAATGTACCATAGAAGAACCTAATATATGACCAGCATTGTTAAGAACAAGCTTCATGTCAGGTGATATGTCTGTGACTAATCCATAAGCTAGGGGTATACAATGTCTGATCACTTCACGAACATCCCTAAAATCATACAAAGCTTTCGCTCCTTCCATAGATGAAACCTTTACATAATCAGTCTGTAGCAAAGTCATCAAAGGTAAAGTAGGCTCTGAGCAGAATACAGGTCCGTCATAACCATATTTGTAAAGCACGGGAAGAAAACCATGGTGATCTAGGTGGGCATGGCTTATTATAACACAATCTATATCCTCCAAATCTATATCAGCCCAATCGAAACGTGGATAAGCGTCCCAAGGATTCTTGGCACCAGGGTTTATGCCACAATCGAGAAGTACCTTACTTTCCTTTGTTTGAACGAGAAGAGACGATCTGCCTACTTCTCCAAAGGCACCTAATGTTAAAATACTTACCTCGACATCTGCGCTTAATCTAGATCTAAAGATCCTTTCTCCCGTTTCCTTGTAAAACTTTTCACGAGCTTCTGGCACAGTCTTTATGGCATGATATATGCTCTGAATACTAGTTGAAGTAATAGGTGGTGCTCTTTTTACTTTAACCTTCCAGCCTGTCTTATAAGTTAATTCGACCAAATTAAACCCTCTTTCTGGAGTCAATAATTGAGGTTTCTTTGCCTCAATTATCAAATCTCCTAAGGCATCATCAAAGAAAATATTGTTAACTTCAGCTTCTTTAGGAAGGTAGTTCATAATAATCTCTTTTGCTTCGCTCTCAGGCTTACGAATCGATTTTTCAGTCCTTACTATGACGCGTTTTTTTACTACATTAACTAAGTCTGAAATTATATAATTGTTAGATAGTAAGAATTCTGGTCTTTTAGTATAAAGGGCTATTCTTGGTCCTTCATACTCTATCCTAGTTACTTCTGCCTCGGCAGGGATGCTCTGCAAAATAGTACCCATTACCTCAAGAGATGAATTCATATTCTGCTTTTGAGGCATAACTTTAACCAAAAATCTCAGTAAGAAGTTTCTTCTTTTCTTCTTCAGAAAGTTCTTTGTAACCTTCTTTATTAATTATCACAACATCAAAGCTATCTCCACTCATGGCATCTCTTTTCATAGCTGAAGTTACAGCCTTAACAGCTATGAGTATTCCTTTCTCTAAAGTTAAGTCATCTTTATACTCGCTTTCCAGTATACCATAGGCTATAGGGGAACCACTTCCTGTAGAAACATAATTTTCTTTGTTGAGAGAACCGAAAAGATCGACGTTAAAGATGCTTGCACCTGTATCATCGTAACCTCCTACCAAGACATCAGCTATGTAAGGAAATAACCTAGATGAGAAGAAAACATTAGATGCTAATCTTGCAGCAGATTTGACTGGTATAGGGGTCTTCTTCTCCAACTTATATATTCCAGCGTAATATTTTAGAATATCTACTACATTTTGAGCGTCAGCGACAACTCCAGATATGGTCATTCCTAAATGATCATCAATTTTATATACCTTCTTTCCTTTCCTATGTGCTATAAAGCCTCCTGGCATTGTAACTCTTGTGTCGGTAGCGAATACCAAACCATCAGTACAAACTAACCCAACAGTTGTAGTTCCTTGATATACTAGTGATCTGGCAGATTTAGAATTCAATATAATTCACCTTCTATTTGACCAAAAACGCTAATTTCATAAATAATGAAGGAATCCCTTTAAATAAGTTTTTCCTATAGCCTTGAGGTACTTGGACCGTCACCTAATGGAGTTGCCAAGAAAGATTCTGGTCGGCTATGATGTGATAAAAGAATTAGGTAGTTTCATAAAGGATCTAGGCTTCGGGCATGAAGTTCTAATAATATCTGGGGTTAACGTAAAAAATTTAATCGAAAATATTGTAGATAAATCTCTATCATCCTTTGGTTTATCCTATCTTTGGTATACTATAGATTCTGCTACAATGGACTGTGTAAAACAAGTTTTAGATGTAGCAAAGAAGCAACGATCAAGAATACTCATAGGTATGGGTGGGGGGAAATCTATAGATGTTGCAAAACTTAGCGCGTATTATGCGAATCTGCCTTTCATCAGCATTCCTACAAGTGCTTCACACGATGGCATATCCAGCCCTTTCGCTTCTATAAAAGGGATGAATAAACCTTATTCTTTAGTTGCAAAACCTCCTGTTGGCGTTCTTGCTGATATAACAATTATAGCAAATGCACCAAGAAGACTTCTTGCAAGTGGTTGTGGGGATCTTGTGGCGAAGATAACGGCTGTTAAGGATTGGGAGCTTGCCAGAGATGAGAAGGGTGAATACTTTGGAAATTATGCAGCAAGCTTAGCCCGCTTAAGTGCTAACCTGATCATAGAAGAATCTGAAAAAATAAATGAAGGAAGTAAAGATAGTGTGAGGGATGTTATTGAAGCTTTGATTAGTGCGGGTGTTGCAGCTTGCATAGCAGGAAGCAGCCGACCTTGCAGTGGTTCTGAACACTTATTCAGCCATGCTTTAGACATACTCGCTCCAAATATCGGTCTTCATGGTGAGAAATGTGGCATAGGCACCATAATGATGGCAAAGCTTCATGGTTTAGAATGGGAAAAGATCTCTGACTCATTAAAGAAAGTTCATGCAATAATAAATGCCTATGAACTTGGAATTGATCCAGAGTTAATAGTAGATGCGATTCTATTAGCTCCTAAGATCAGACCTGAAAGATACACCATCCTCCATAAGCTGAAACTAGACCGTGAATCAGCCAAGAATCTTGCGAAATCCGTCAATGTTATCTAGCAATTTAATTAACCTTTTCCCTCTTCCTTAGTTACTTTTTCTTGCTCTGGTGCTTTAGGCTTCTTACCTTCATATAACTCTATGAAATAGACTCTATTTACATTCTTGATGAACTTGAATATGTCATTTGAAATCGCTCTTTTTATTATCTGAAGTCCTTCTAAAAGGTAAAGATCACTCGGTAACTTAATTTTAACGCTATCATCTTCCATAGTAAGCTCTATCTTATCTTCTTCAACAGGAATTCTACGTTTTATCAACGCAATTATCTTGTCTTTATCTGTCTCGACCTTTTTTATAATATCTACTTCATATATTAGCGTCTTTCCAGCTAATCTGTGGTTAAAATCAATTTGAGCCCTGCCCGATCCAACGAACCTTACTATGCCTATCTTGTTCTCAACTTCAACTTCATCACCTACACGAACCTCTGAAGCCTTTTCTCCAAACTTCCTTAAAGGTATCATCTTCACTTTGCTAGGATCTCTTTGACCAAAGCCTTTCTCAGGGGGTATCTCTACACTAATTTTATCTCCAACATTTGCCGATGATAAAGCTTCGTCCAAGCCCTTAAGGACCCATCCCTCTCCTATGGCAATTAACCTTGGTTCATACTTTCTGGAAGGGTCGTACACCCCAAGCTTTTTAGCTTCATCCTCAATAGTTACTTCTATTACTTCATTTGTATCCTTTACTTTAGCTATATAGTTAACATATACTAACGTGCCTGCTTCTAATGGCATGTTTATTCCCTCAAAAGTCTAGAAAAGAGAAGAATAAAAATGCTTTTTGCTCTAAATCCTGTTAAATCTTGTTTGATGGGAGATTAATAACTTCACAAAAATACAGATAAGTCAAATTTTTCAAATTTAAGAAACCTGGACTAGATGATGTCAAGATAAGCTTGAGATATATTTTTCATTTTTAAGACATATATTTTATCTTGACATCATTAAGAATTGAAGATACTCAAACTTTATCGTAACATCGTCTCTAGAATCATTCGAAAAGGTAATAAAATAGACCTTAACAATTTCAGACTGTGAAGGTCTATTTTATCAGAGATCCTACAAAGCAACAGAAGAAGCATGAAAAGAAATGGTCTAGAACAACTGAGAGAATATTAGAAGCAATAAAGCTTAAGGGAGAGATTGATACAGACTCGTTGGCTAAGATAACAGGTTATAAAATAAATACGGTGAACGCTCAGGTAAGCATATTACGTCGACTCGGGCTTATAACTAGCTGTATTCGAGAAGATGTAGAATTTATCTGCCCTCCCCACATTTGGATAGAAGAGGCTATTCCACGATACGGAGATACTATAACAATTAGAAAGTGTAAGATATGTGGCTTAACAGAAAGAATCTAAATGTGTAAAACCGACCATTTAAATAGAATCTTTATTAACTAATTCTGCCTCTTTTTTAAAGACTTCTCTTGCAGCTGCTATGCCCTCACCAAACTTTAATTCAAAGCCAAGATCACTTAATGCCATGTTTATAGCACTTATAACTTGTAATATTTCGGCCTGTGTTACCATACCCATCGATCCTATCCTAAATATACTACCTTTAAGCTTTCCTTGTCCTCCAGCTATTACTACATTATACTTATTTCTTAATAGCTCTCTGAAAGCAGAATCATTCACTTTAGGAGGGTAGTTTATTGCTATTACAGTATTTGACCTCGATTTCTCTTCAGCAAAGGGTATTAGCCCCATGCTCTCTATAGCTTTATAGATGGCTTTAGCACATATTTTATGCCTATGAATAAAATTCTTAAGCCCTTCTTCTTTTATCATCTTCAATGCCTCGTCAAGAGCATAGTATAGTGGTATGGCTGGCGTATAAGGTGTCTGCCCTTCCTTTTCATACTTTCTGTAGGCTTTTAAGTTAAAATAAAAAGTATTTGTTGATTTTTCTATTATAGACCAAGCCTTCTCACTGATTGATAATAATGACAGCCCTGGAGGACACATAAGGCATTTTTGGCTACCAGCAATACAAATATCAATATGCCAATCATCAACGGGTAAATCGTCCCCACCAAGAACTGATATAGCATCTACTACTAATAATAAATCATGCTTATCACAAAATTCGCCAATCTCTTTTAAGCAATTTGTTTTTGTTCCTGTTGAGGTCTCGTTGTAGACTAATGCTATGGCTTTTATATCTTTATCTTTCTTTACAGCATCTTCAATCATATCCATGGTAACCGCTTTTCCCCATTCAATATGAATCTCTACAGGCTTCCCACCCATCGCTAATATATTATCTCTTAACCTTTCTCCAAAGAAACCATAAACGGGTACTAGTATCTTATTTGCACCTTGTACTATATTACTTATTGCGCACTCTACCCCTCCAGTACCAGAAGCTGTTAGGATTACTACATCGCCCTTTGTTTGAAAGACGTATTTTACATTCTCCAAAATTTTTGCGTAAAGCTCTTTGAACTCAGGACCTCTATGATTTATCATGGGTCTTAGCATAGCCCTCATAACTCTTGTAGGGACATTAGTAGGACCCGGTAACATTATCAGTTGCCTTGTTTCCATTCCTTTTTACCATCCTTGAACTTGAACGAAATAATTAATCATGTTTATTTAAGTTTTGATCATCTAAAGAATTATATTCTCAGCATATATAAGATGTAAAAGGGGGAGAATGATCAAGAGAGGTCTATTCATAGGAAGATTTCAACCCTTCCATAAAGGGCATCTAAAAGTAATAAA
>JGI20130J15133_1001551_pt1 | contig 18942 bp, 21 predicted proteins | sample WasSprMetagenome_FD_15133 | JGI IMG/M metagenome (IMG submission 15133) | reverse complement strand
AGGAAGGTTATTTACAGGAGCTGGGACAAAGAGGCCTGTTAAGAGGACTTACTTGGAGAATAGGAGAGGTGGAATGCCGAAATTCTCACATAGGGCTTGATGGTAAGGAGACGGCCAAACTAGGCGGAGAAATAAAGAATAAATAAAGAATAAGTTAGAAAAGATGGACTTCAGAATACCAGTAATAACTGAAGATACGAGATAAGCACAGCATTAAAAGGAGAATATTCACCTTACTATACTATAGAATAGGCTCATCAAACAGCATTTACGTGGCAAGGATAAGGTAAAGGTGCATTATTCTGGAGACCGCAGACGACCAGACCATAGACGTGAGAAAAAGACTTAAATAAAAAATTGACAAAATGATCAAGGAAAAAGCGTGCCCTGGTAGTATAGCCCGGTTAGTATACGGGCCTGTCGAGCCCGTGACCCGGGTTCAAATCCCGGCCAGGGCGCCATGCTTATTTAAGCTAACTAGGTGCTTTCAGGCTTTTCTCTCTTGCTTCCTAAGCGTATCCTTCTAATCTCGGTGACAACTTCTAGTATCTTCTCTCCGGATTTCTGGGTAGGAGACTTGACTGGTATCAACGAGCTCATCTTTATTGCGAGCTGTTTGTGGAGTGCTTGTATTTGCTGGAGCAACAACTGGATGTGTAACAGGCATAATGATGGGTGGAATATTAGTTGGTGATGTATGCTCTTCAGCTTTTTAAGATCATAATACATTTTTATCGAATGTTTGTAGGAAATGCTTTTAATAAGAATCTTGTCGCATATCATAATGGGTCTTCATGGTAAATGAGATCCCATTATGGGAATTTGGGGAGAGGGTTAGGAGGGTTCAAGGAGAATTAGATTCTAGGGGGTTGGATGCTATAGTTGTTCATTCGAATGAGGCGGATCCCGGCAATGTGAGATACTTGTCTGACTACTGNCCGGTTTTTGAGTCGGCTGGNGTTGTTGTTCCTAGAGATGGTGAGCCAATATTGTTAGTAGGCCCGGAGAGTGAGACCTATGCGAGGGAGAGGAGTAAAATCAAGAAGGTAATGAGGCTTCTTGAGTATCGTGAGTCTGCTGAGCCGGAGTATCCGGGCATTAAGGTATACAGCTTTAAGGATGTTTTCGAAGAAGCGTTGGGTGGGCGTAAGCCGAGAAGGGTCGGTATTGTAGGTTATGCTATTATGCCGTTGCCCGTTTACGAGAGTTTAAGAAAAGCGTTGCCGGAGGCTGAGATGGTGAGGGCCGATGATATTTTAAGAAATATGAGGATGATGATAAAGAGTGAGAATGAGGTCTTCTTGCTTAAGGAGGCCTCAAGGATTGCTGAGATTGCTGTAGAGAGGGTTTTAGAGAGGATGAAGCCCGGTATGACGGAGCTTCAAGTAGTTGGAATAGCCCAGGAGGCCATATATGAGAATGGCGCCGAGTATGAGGGGCATCCAATGTATGTGTTCTCCGGTAGGAATACCAGGCACGCTATCTCAAGGCCAACTCATAAGCGGATTAAAGAAGGAGAGCTCATCCAGCTGAACATAGGAGCGAGAGTAGCAGGCTATTCATCTAGTATAGGGAGGCCTGTATTTTTTGGAAAAATGGATAAAAATTTGAGAAAGCTTGTGGAAGCAGGACTCGANCTTCACAATGAGACGAAGGAGCTCATGAGAGAGGGGGTCATGGCAAGCGAGGTTGTAAAAGCATTTCTCAAATCCGCTGAAAATAAGGGGGTAATCAGAAACATATTATATGGTCCATGTCATGGTATAGGGTTAATGGAGGTTGAGCCGCCATGGATGGAGCTGACATCGGAGTATCCTCTCAAAGAGAATATGACTTTCCAAGTGGACACATTCCTCTACACGGAAGAATATGGGCTTAGATGGGAGGACGCCGTAAGAGTAACTAAAAACGGTGTTGAAAAATTCTGCACCAGATGGGAAGAGCTTCTAGAACTTGCTTACTAATTTAATGGCGCCGGGGGCGGGATTTGAACCCGCGCGGCCCCGAGGGGCCACGGGCTATCTCTCATGGAGATATGTTGGCTCAAGGCCCGCGCCTTATCCTGGCTTGGCTACCCCGGCTTAGCCTATGCTGATTCATCCCCAGCTTTAATTGTTTCCGGCTATTTTGAACCCGGTTCCCAGCTTCTCAGATAGTTGATCTGCTGCGGGGTTAGCTCCTCGACCTCGGCCCCCATGGATTCTAGCTTGAGCCTCGCGACGAGCTCATCGAGCTCCCTCGGCACATTTAGGACGTCTACTGGGAGTTTTCCCCGGTTTCTCGCGAGATATTCCGCTGAGAGGGCTTGCAAGCTGAAGGACATGTCCATCACATCGCTTGGATGCCCCTCTGCGCAGACAAGGTTCACGAGCCTACCCTCGCCCAGCAGATAGATCCTCCTACCATCCTTAAGCACGTACATATCTATGCATGGTAGTATCCTCTCCTTTCTAATGCTCATATCCTCGAGATCTCTCTTATCTATCTCGACGTCGAAGTGGCCGGCGTTTGCCAGTATTGCGCCATCCCTCATGAGCTTGAAGTGCTCTCCCCTTATCACCGAGATGTTGCCTGTCGCGGTTATGAAGAGCTCACCGTGCGCGGCAGCCCTCCTCATGCTCTCGACAGCGAACCCGTCCATGAGCGCTCTCAGGGCCCTTATTGGGCTTGCCTCGACCACGGTTACCCTCGCGCCCATTCCTCTAAGCCTCTGCGCTATCCCGGAGCCGACATTCCCATAACCGACTACGACCACGTCTCTCCCGGCAAGGAGCATCCCCGTGGCCCTGATAACGCCGTCAAGAGCCGACTGGCCCGTGCCAATCGGGTTATCGAAGAGCTTCTTTGACTCAGCATCATTCACTGCGATCACGGGGTAAAGAAGCTTCCCATCTCTCGCGAGAGCCCTCAGCCTAAGGACGCCTGTCGTCGTCTCCTCGCATCCGCCAATCATCCGGCCCAGCAGCTCTCTAATATCGAGACCCCCGATTATGGGTCTCAAATACTTGAGCTCCTCGGACTCGATGCCGTAATAGAGCTTGTGAATCGTGGAGATTAGATCAGCGCCATCGTCTATTGTTATCTGAGGCTCATCGGCGAGGACGTGACCGATACATTCATAGTATTCCCGGGTGGTCTGGCCCCTGAAGGCGTAGACCTTAGTCCCGCGAGCGGCGAGCGCCGCTGCGACATCATCCTGTGTGCTCATGGGGTTTGAGGCGCAGATGCTCACTTCGGCCCCGCCCTCCTCTAGAACCTCGACGAGAATCGCGGTCTCGGTTGTGACATGGAGGCAGGCCCCGATCCTTACGCCGCTTAGCGGCTTCTCCCTCCTAAACCTCTCCAGAATTCTCATGAGAACTGGCGTAAAGTTCTTCGTCCACTCAATCCTCCTTTCACCGACCTCGGCCAAGTCGGGATTTTTAATCCAACTTGTCCCTTTCATCAACATTATACAATAATTCTCGGGAAATTAAGCCTTGATCAAAGTTCGCCAGCGGCCAAGCATGACCACCTGATAAACAAGGTGCTAGTTTATTAGCTGCCAGGGGTTCAGATAGGCTCGACGAGAGGTTGAATTGGGAGGAGCTTATCAGGACGAAGGAAGGCTACCTCAAGATCCTAGATGAAGTTTTCTCGGCTCTTCCGAAATCTGTCAAGGGGGCCGGTGACAGGGTGATAGTCCTCAACCCGGAGATACTTCATGAGAGTAGGAGGACCATCGTGACGAACTTCAAGGATCTAGCGGACAAGCTTAATAGGGATCCATCGCATATCGCGAAGTTCATAGCGAGGGAGTCAGGTAGGCCGAGCTCCATAGAGGGTGAGAGGCTGATAATCCAAGGCAGGCTCTCACTAGAGGAGCTGAGAAAGCTCCTAGAGCTATATGTCAGGGAGTTCGTGAAATGCCCGATCTGCGGGGGTCTCGATACGAAGATAGTGTCTGAGAGAAGGCTGAGGTTCCTAGTATGTGAGATCTGCGGCGCCAAGAACCCGGTTAGAAAGCTCTGACCCCCTCCCCTACTTAGGGTGGGGACGTAGTCGCGGTTCTCCCACCAGTTGGCGGAGGCTGAGGCTACGCTTGGGATAGGTTTGAGAAGTTCATGAAATGGGAGCATAAGAAGTATGGGCGGCTACCAAGCGGGGAGGAGCTTAAGAGGGTTAAGGGAGAGCTATACGTATCTGAGATGATAAGGAGGAATATGAAGAAAGCTCTAGAGATGTTCTTCGAAGAATTTTTAAGAATAGGGCTTCCGGCGAATATCTTGGGAGAATGCCGAAAAGCAGGCCGCCGCTGGCCATAGAGGTCTTGGATCTTCTGAATCTAGCGCGGCTTACAATGGGCATGGCGGATATTCAGCCGCTCCTCTGGCTCTTCGAGCATAGGGGCAGGCTGATCCTCGGAAGTCTTCTCTCAATACCATACTGGCGTGGAGGACTGCCAATCTTTGCATATACGCAGGTCTCGGAGGATGTGCGGGGTGCATGTTACGTGGCATATACGGGCATAGAGCGTGAGGAGGTGATTCTCACGCGAAGCACTGATAGTAGCCGATACGCCTACGGCCCTATAATAGAGGTGGAGAGCCCGCCCGAGCCCTTTATCGAGGCTCTCTCCACGAGGCAGCCCCTAAGGCCCAAGCCTATACCAGCTAGAGTGAGAGGTCTCTCATCGCTTTTAAGGGCTCTTGTGACGCTGAGCAACGAGGTTGCCTCACCCCCGATATGGCATTATGAGGCCGGGGCGAGGAAGCATATACTCGGCCTATTAACTCCTCTTTATGATTATTACGACGCTGACGCCCTCCCAGTATTCCTTTATGTCGAGGTTGAGGATAGGCCTGGCCCCTTCATACGATACCTAGCACTAGATGGCGAGGAGATGGTTGAGTACTCCTCGAACATGTCCACGCCAAAATACTTGTATGGTAGGGTGGTGACGGTTAAGCAGATGCCCTTCCTAAAATCCTCGGCCAATCAATTATCTGTCTATCGATGATCTATCTACTGCCTACTGCTTCCAGAGCTCCTTTTTCAATAGATCTCTGACGGCTGTACGCATTACAGCGCTTCTACTGGGGTAGGCCCCCCTTCTCACGAGCTCGTCCATCCCCTCGATTAATGCCTCGGGCATCTTAACTGAAATGAGCTTCATACTCTAGATCACCTCGCGTCCCCTAGTATTATCCCGGTCTCTCATAAAACTTTCCGGAAAGCATACACCCTTGATTCTCAGTTCACGGTAATACAGGGCCGCTGAATCGCTGAAAGCTATCAGAAAACGAGGGTTTCCCGTTCGGTTAGAGCGCCCGCGATATTAGTTCTTCGCGCTCAGCCCTTAAATCCCATGCCATCTAGGTTTATAAATAACCCCTGCCCACATCATCCCCAAGGATATAGATTGTGTGGAGGTGAGGAGTGTATATGGCGGGAGCGGCAGAAATTCCTGTAATCATCCTCCGTGAGGGAACTCAAAGGACGAGGGGCAGAGATGCTCAGCTCAACAATATAATGGTTGCGAAGGTGATCGCGGAAGCGATGCGCTCATCCCTAGGGCCAAGGGGTATGGATAAGATGCTCGTTGACAGCTTCGGCGACGTGACAATAACGAGCGATGGCGCTACAATACTGAAGGAGATGGAGGTTGAGCACCCGGTTGCGAAGATGCTTGTCGAGGTGGCTAAGGCGCAGGACGCCGAGGTAGGAGACGGGACGACTACAGTCGTCGTCCTTGCGGGAGAGTTGCTGGCAAGGGCCGAGGAACTTATCGAGAAGGAGGTCCACCCATCAATAATCATAGATGGATATAAAAAGGCAGCTGTAAAGGCCCTTGAAGTATATGATCAGATAGCTATACCGGTCTCGATAGAGGATAAGGAGACCCTCAAGAAGATCGCGAAGACCGCGATGTCCGCTAAAGTAGTCTCGGAGGATGCCGACTATTTAGCGGGAATAGTTGTTGACGCGGTTCTAAGAGTTGCTGAGCAGGTTGATGGGAAATGGACCGTTGACCTAGATAACATAAAGCTGGAGAAGAAGGAGGGCCAATCAATAAGAGATACATCAATAATCGATGGGATAGTGCTGGATAAGGAGGTTGTCCACCCAGGGATGCCTAGGCTCATACATAACGCTAGGATAGCGGTGCTTGACTGCCCGCTCGAGATAGAGAAGACCGAATTTGATGCAAAGCTCCACATAGAGACACCGGAGCAGATGAAGGCTTTCATGGAGCAGGAGGAGCAGATGCTCAAGGAGATGGTGGATAAGATAGCCGCGGCGGGCGCGAACGTGGTCGTATGCCAGAAAGGTATAGATGATGTAGCGCAGCACTTCCTGGCCAGAAGGGGAATACTGGCGGTAAGGAGGGTGAAGAGGTCTGATATCGAGAAGGTGGCAAAGGCCACCGGGGCGAGGATAATCACGAGGATAGAGGAAATCTCGGAGAAGGATCTTGGGAGGGCGAAGCTCGTCGAGGAGAGGAGAGTTGGCGAGGACAGGATGGTCTTCATAGAGGGGTGCGAGAACCCGAAGGCGATAACAATCCTGATCAGGGGCGGGACAAAGCGGCTTGTAGATGAGGCTGAGAGGTCGATAAAGGACGCGCTAAATGTGGTGAAGGATGTGCTCGTTGAGCCCAAGATCGTGGCTGGCGGGGGAGCGCCGGAGACAGAGGTCTCCCTAGCGCTGAGGGACTATGCAAAGACGTTGCCCGGCAAGGAGCAGCTGGCTGTCGAGAAGTTCGCTGAGGCCGTGGAGATAGTTCCAGCGCAACTCGCAGAGAACGCCGGCCTAGACCCGATCGAGGCGATTGTAAACCTGAGGGCGAAGCATAAGGAGGGCCAGAGATGGGCCGGGATAAACGTCTTCGAGGGCAAGATCGACGACATGTACAAGCTCAATGTCTTAGAACCGGTGCTGGTGAAGAAGCAGGCGATAAAGTCGGCGGTAGAGGCTGCTGCGATGATACTCAGGATCGACGACATAATAGCGGCATCGAGGCTGGAGGAGAAGGGCGGCAAGGGCAAAGAGGAGAAGAAGGAAGAGGAAGAGACATCGACATCCACGGACTGAGGATAAGAGGATGAGTGAGGATCCCTATAGAACTCGCCCCCTCACTAGGTACGAGAAGGCTAGGATAATTGCTGGAAGAGCCCTGCAGCTGGCGCTCGGCGCATTTCCACTTGTCCCGGTAAAGCCCGATGACACGCCGATAGAAATAGCCAAGAGGGAGTTTGAGGCAGGGATCCTGCCGATCATAATTAGGAGGAGAAGACCTGACGGAAGCTATGTTGATGTACCGCTGAGGGATCTGCTGAAGCCCGTTGAGGAGGCCGCATGAGAAAGAAAGCATCCTTGAGCAAAACTTCCCCATTTATCTTTTTCCAGCTCTTGTGATTCTTTTCTTTCCTAAGTGTTATCTGGGTATTTATGCAGGGATCTCTTTATACGCATAGTTTAATTCCCGGGAGATAGGTGGTTAGGCCATAGATGTATCGTGCGGGGTTAAGGGAGCTCAAGCTCATCTACTCCTCGAAGCCTAGATGGTATTTTAGGCAGGCTGAAAGGATTCTGACCGCGATACTCGAGTCATATCTCTCGATCTTCGAGCCCAAGAGATTTCTGAGGGCTCTTGCCTCGCCGATATTTTTCGACGGGCTTGTTGCATCCGCCTCCTTGGACGAGCTGGGGGGCGGGGCCACGACCATAGTTGCGGTGACTCTTAAGAACTTTATGAGGCCGGACTCGGGACTCGCGGTCGTTGGAGGAAAGAGGCCCCATGGCTATAGGGTTCCGGAAGAGCTGGATGAGCTCGCGAAAATCTTCGGGTTTGACGAGAGAACATTGGAAAGACTAAAGTATGCCAGCAGGATGGTTGCCAAAGTTGATAATGCTGCGATACAGGATGGATTCCAGCTATATCTTCACATAATGATCGTGAGCTGGGATGGTGAATGGGTGATAATCCAGCAGGGACTGAAGCCCATGACAAACCTCGTCAGAAGGTATCACTGGATCTCAATGGGGTTAAGGAGCTTCGTCGAGGAGCCTCATAGCGGGATAGTTTCGGCGGCGAGGGAGGAGNTCGTGCTCGACATGACAAGCCGGGATAGCCGCGAGTCTAGGAAAGCGTGCGTCGAAGCAGTGAACCACGACATAGAAGCGCTCAAGAGGTTTAGCAAGGGGGATCTCAAGGGGCCAGTCAACACTTATGGAGTTCGATGCCGGCGAGCCGAGGAAGTTCCCGTTAAGCATACCGAGGGTAGGCTGCTCATCTCTCCTAGCGATTCATGAAGCTTCTCCGAAGGATTATGAGGAGCTTTTGGCGATCCGCGGTGTCGGCCCCAATATGGTGAGGTTTTTAGCAGCTGCTGCGGCAGCCCTCTATGATGCTCCACCGAGCTTCAGGGATCCCGCGATATTGTTCAGCGAGCTTCCCGCGAGGGTGGACGCCGACAAGCTGCTATACGAGCTCGTTGAGGCGATAAAGGCATCTAAACTGAGCTTCGCCGAGAAGAGCAAGTCTCTCAGCAGGCTGACATCAGTATTCAAGTCGCTCGAGGAGCCTTCGTGACCTCACCGCTCCCTCTTCCCAGCTATAAATTCCTCGACCATCTGCCTTGCTACGTCGTCCGGGTACTGGATTGGCGGGCTCTTCATGAAGTAGGCTGATGGGCTAATTAGGACTCCAGCCACGCCCCGATCCTTTCCGATCTTCGCGCAGCGGACAGCGTCTATAACTACGCCGGCGGAGTTCGGGCTATCCCATACCTCGAGCTTCGCCTCAATGTTCAGCGGGCAGCCCCCGAAGGCGGTTCCCTCGATTCTGATATAGCACCACTTCCTATCCTTCAGCCACGGCACGTAATCGCTCGGCCCTATGTGGACATTCTCCTCGCCTATATCATATGGTATCAGGCTCGTGACAGCGGTTGTCTTAGAGATCTTCTTGGAGGCCAGTCTCTCCCTCTCAAGCATGTTCAGGAAGTCCGTGTTGCCGCCGAAGTTGAGTTGGTAGGTCCTCTCGATCTTGACTCCCCTATCTACTAGGAGTTTTATGAGCACCCTGTGGAGGATTGTGGCGCCGACCTGGCTCTTCACATCATCCCCTATCAATGGTACTCCGCGCTTCTCGAATATCTCCTGCCACCTAGGCTCCCTTGCTATGAAGACAGGAATACCATTGACGAATGCGGCGCCGGCGTCGAGAACTTGCTCAACATACCACTTCGTGGCCGACTCGCTTCCAACCGGGAGGAAGTTCACCACGACATCGGCGCCAGCGCTCTTCAAGACATCAGCGACATCAACTGTTGGTGATGGATGCTTCTCTATCACTCCCTGTAAATATTTCCCGAGGCTGTCATGCGTCATCCCTCTCATGACCTCGAACGCCGAGCCTCGGGACATCAGCGAACTTCATCGTGCAGTTTGGAGGGGCGAAGATCGCCTCCGATAAGTCCTTCCCAACTTTGTTCTTGTCGATATCAAATGCGGCGACGAACTCGATATCGCCGACATGATACGGACCAAGCCTCACATGCATCAATCCCGGTACAAATTCATTCTCATCCGCATCCTTGTAGTAGTAGACACCCTGAACGAGGGCTGAGGCGCAATTACCCACACCTATGATCGCAACCCTAACCTTCGGCATACATGAATAGCGTTCTAGGGGACATATATAGCTATTTCATATCCATGAAATAGCTATAGCCTCTCCGCTAATCCCCTAAGGAAGTCCTTAGCCATATCGAGGGCTCTCTCACCTTCCCTCGTCAAGGTGTAGTACTTTCTCTGGGGCCCCTCGCTATCAGCTCCGGGGCCAGCAGACGCTATCAAGCCCTCCGATTGCAGCTTATAGAGGACTATATAGCAGGTCACCCTGCCCGGCTTAAAGCCGAACTTCTCCTCAATCCTCTTCGCGATCTCATAGCCATAGAGCGGCCCCTCCTTCAACAGGCTCAGGACATAGAGCCAAAGATTCTCGATTGTCAGCTTCCGCATGAGCCTCCTATAGGCCGCGGTTTCCTGCAATTCCTCCTCAACTAAAATCCTCATAATAGGTGGATAAGAGGATTATGGATGACCGGATTCTTCTATATTTTCAGGCAGTCTTTCAAGAAATAAAAAGACTTGCTCGCGAGCCATAACTCTTTAAGATCCTTTAATCCGCCGGCGAATGGGGGCGCGATGAGGTATCGTGGGATGATAATGGATTTGGATGGCTGCGTCTACCGCGACTATGTGCCGACCGAGGGCGCCATAGAGGCGTTAAACAGGCTTAGAAGGCTTAGGGTCAGGGTTATCTATGTTACGAATAACCCGGAGACGACATCCGAGGAACTGGCTGAGAGACTTCATAGCCTCGGCGTGGAATGTTCACCTGATGACTTCATAACGGTCGGCGAGGCCGCTGCATCCTACATATACTCGAGATCGGGGGCGAGTAGGGTCCTAGTGATCGCGGGGAATGGTGTTAGGGAGTATTGCAAGCGCATGGGTCATGAGGTCCTTGATATGGAAGAATGGGATAAGGCCGAGTATGTCGTCGTCGGTGCTGACCGCGAGATAAATTACCGGAAGCTCGTGGCAGGGTTAAGGGCTATACTGAATGGTGCGATCTTCATAGGGACGAATCCCGATGCTGTTCATCCGGGGAGGGATGGCCCGGAGCCCGGTTCCGGGGCATTCGTCACAATATTCGAGTACATGACGGGCGTCAAGCCGATAATCGTTGGAAAACCATCCAAGATAATAATGGAGCAGGCGTTAAAGAGGTTGGGGATGAGGCCTGAAGAGATTCTCGCGGTTGGTGATAGGGTTGACACAGATGTTAAAGCGGGGAAGCTCATAGGCGCGGACACAGCCCTCATCCTAACCGGGATAACGCAGGAGAAGGATCTACCAAATATACCGCCCGAGCTTAAGCCCACTCATGTATTCAGGAACCTGCGTGAGCTTGTGGAGAGGCTCTATACCTGAACCTGCCTACTTAATACTGGGAGCCTATAATCCTCTTTCACGGTCCTCAGCACTATCTTCGTCTCGGTGGATGCCACGCCATCAAGCTTCCCTATCTCATCTAGGATCCTAGCTAGCTCTTCATTACTCCTAGCCCTAACCTTAATGAGGCAGTAATGCTCACCAGTAACGTCATGCACCTCTAAGACCTCGGGCATCATCGAGAGCTTCTCAAGCACCTCCTCATACTTCGGCGGCCTGACGGTAACAGCGATGAAGGCGGTCACGATATAACCTAGCTTCTCCGCATCCACGATAGCCTGTATCTTCCTGATCACGCCGAGATTGATCAGCCTCTTGATCCTAGAATAGACGGCCGCCTCACTCATCCCAACCCTCTTCGCGATCTCGGAGTAGGATGCTCTACCATTCTCCTGTAGAATCTCGATTATCTCCAAGTCCTTCTGATCCAAGACCTCCTTCCTCATCCACCAATANCTTCATAGCATACCCGATATATTTTTATTGGTGGTGAAGACGCCTGCAATAGAGGCCCCCATATACTTGGAAGGGGCTTAGGCGGGGGTTGAAGGGAGCGGGCTTGCATGAGTTGTAAGGTTGGAGTTGCATGGGGTGAAGAGCTCCTAGACTACAGCTTCCCATTTCCACATCCATTTAGGAGGGAGAGGGCGGTAGCCTTCTATAAGGAGCTGAGCAATCTCGCGGAGCATATGGTAGGCTCGATAATGGTTGTGAAGCCTGAGCAGGCATCCCTAGATGACCTCCTACTCTTCCATGAGGCAGGCTATGTGGATTTTGTAAGGAGGAAGTCGGAGGAGGGGCGTGGATACTTGGACTACGGCGATACGCCCGCGTTCAAGGGATGCTATGAGGCATCACTCTACGTGGTTGGGGCGACGCTGAAGCTTGTCAAGCTAATACTCGCCCACGAGATCGAGCATGGATTCAACCCTGTTGGCGGACTTCATCACGCTAGGAGAGGCTCAGCAGCTGGGTTCTGTATATTCAACGATGCGGCCATAGCGATAGAATACTTGCTGAGGAGGGAGAGGCTGTCGGAGATCCTATACGTGGACATAGATGCTCATCATGGCGACGGAGTCTTCTACAGCTTCTATGGAGACGCTCGCGTCAGGATCCTTGATGTTCATCAGAATGGGAGGACCCTGTATCCTGGAACTGGGTTCCCACATGAGCGGGGTGCTGGCAACGCTGTTGGGACGAAGCTGAATATAACGCTCTTGCCCGGGGCTGGGGACAAGGAGTTCATGGAGGCATGGAACGAGATGGCCGAGGACTTTCTAGCAGACTCGAGGCCTGAGTTCATAATACTCCAAGCTGGGGCCGATGGCCTCGCAGGAGACCCGCTCACGGGTCTAAACTATACTGAGAATGTCCACGCCTTCGTGGCCTCAAAGCTCCACAAGCTTGCTCATGAGAGATGTGATGGCAGGCTCCTCGCCCTCGGCGGAGGAGGCTACGACATCTCCAATGTGGCCAAAGCATGGACCGCGGTGGTGAAAGCCCTCGCTACTCAATCCTAATCCTATATCCGGTGATCTTCTTCCTCGCAACCACCTCTAGAACCCCTTCCTTATATCTCGCCTTCACGGATTGTGGATCTATCTTCGCTGGGAGCCTCACGTGAAGGACGTATCTCCTTCCCTCACCACCTCTCAGTGGGGACCTGCATGGAGCTTCTATCCTGAGGTAATCCTCTCCGGCGATGAGCCCTATCTCCTCTTTGCTCGCTCCCGGGAGATCCGCCGTCAGCCTAACCTCATCCCCGGACTCATAAACGTTGTAGAGTGGTGTTATGCAGCCACTCCTCTCCTCGGCCTCCCTCATGAGCCTGAAGAACTCGTCCTCCATCCTGCTTATCTCGGCCTCAACCCTCCTAAACTCCTCTAGGATCCTCCTCCAAATATTCCTCCTCCACTCCTCCATCCTCGGATCACCTCACAGGTAGACTGGTGGGAGCTCGAGCTCCTTGGACTTCTGGATCCCGCGCATCACCTGATCGGTCCTCATCATCAGATCCCTGAGCCTGAGCCTAAGCTCTTCGGCGCTCTCGAGAAGCGGCTTAACATCTATTTCGATTCCCAAGAACTTCGAGAGATAGGAGACTACCTGGCCGGCAGCCCCTGGGTCTGGGTAGTTATAATGTGCCTGCGCCAAGATTATGGCGGCATCGAGCCCAGCCCTTACGGCATCTCTCAAGAGCATCCCCTTTATTCCAGCGATAAAGCCATCCTTAAACCTATTAGCCCCATTAAGCCTGACGAGCATTTCTGTTATCTCGGGCCTGCTTCCCAGAACATAGATCTCCGGCTTCTCTATGTCGAGCCTATTTGGCTCAGGTATCCCGGAGACCGATATAAGGAGCTTCCCATTCTTTCGCTTAATCCAGTTCACGAGGCTCTGTGAGAGCGGCCTAATCATGGGTGGCGGTATAGGGATGTCGGATACTATCGCAACGATCCTATCCCTGTAGTATATCCTGATAAGTTCCTTTATCTGCTCATTCCTCACGGAGATTAGGGGTGGCAGGAGCTCCGCATCGATATAGCCGGCTTCCCTCATCTCGAGCCTATCAACTATGTATGATGTGGCTATGGCCCCAACGAGCCCCACATCCGGGAACCCCTCGATAAATATCAGGTCGCGCCCTTGGATAGGCTCAACCTCAACTATGCTTATTTCCTCAGCCTCTGACATCAATTAATCTTCTGAGGTCCCCTAGATAAACTTGCGCAAAAGGGTGGGAGAAAATACTTTTTAGTAGGACTTCTCTACCGCATCACCGGATGGTGGATTCCTATGAGTGAGACCCCTGTTAGCAGCTCCTCTGTAGCGGCAACTGAAGCCGGCAAGAGATATTATGGGCATAAGCTGAAAGAGATTTGGTCAAGATCTCTAGAAAATCCTGAGGCCTTCTGGAGCGAAGTCGCGGAGAACATCACTTGGTTCAAGAAGTGGGACAAGGTCTATGTGTGGGATCCACCCTTCGCGCGATGGTTCATTGGAGGAGTCCTCAACGCCTCCTACAACGCCCTTGACGTGCACCTGAAGAGGGGCTTGAAGAATAAGGTCGCGATATTCTGGGAGGGTGAGGAGGGCGCGACCAGAGCATTAACGTACTACCAGCTCTGGAAGGAGGTTAACAGATTCGCTAATGCCCTGAAGAAGTTGGGTGTCAGGAAGGGCGACAGGGTCTCGATATATCTACCCATGATACCGGAGCTCCCGATAGCGATGCTCGCTTGCGCCAGAATAGGTGCCATACATAGTGTAGTCTTCTCGGGATTCAGCGCGACGGCGCTAGCCGATAGGATAAACGACGCGGAGGCGAAAATACTCATCACGGCCGATGGACTATATAGGAGGGGCAAGATAGTTCCGCTAAAGACGACGGCGGATGAGGCGCTCGCATTAACGAAGACCGTCGAGAAGGTTATAGTCGTGAGGAGGGTTGGGCTCGAGAATACGCCGATGAAGGAGGGCAGGGACTTATGGTGGCATGATGTCGTCAAGGATGTCGAGCCCTATTGCCCGCCTGAGCCAATGGAGTCGACAGACCCGCTCTTTATCCTCTATACTAGCGGGACTACGGGCAAGCCAAAGGGGGTTGTCCACAGCACTGGAGGATACCTCGTCTGGGTCTGGGCAACCCTCAAGTGGGCATTCGACCCGCAGCCCGATGACATCTGGTGGTGTACGGCTGACATAGGCTGGATAACCGGCCATAGCTACGTGGTCTATGGCCCGCTAATACATGGGCTGACGCAGATAATGTATGATGGAGCACCTGATTACCCGGCCCCCGACAGGTGGTGGGAGATAATCGAAAAGTATGGCGTGACGGCCTTCTACACCGCCCCAACAGCCATCAGGATGCACATGAAGTTTGGCGAGGAGTGGGCTAGGAGGCATGATCTCAGCAGTCTTAGGATACTTGGATCAGTTGGCGAACCAATAAATCCTGAGGCCTGGAGATGGTTTTACGAGGTTATAGGCGGTGGGAGATGCCCGATAATAGATACTTGGTGGCAGACTGAGACCGGCGGATTCATGATCTCGCCGGCCGCTGGGATAGAGCTCATCCCGCTCAAGGCCGGGTCCGCGACGTTCCCGCTGCCCGGAGTCCATGCCGAGGTTGTGGATGAGGATGGCAGGCCTGTTAAGCCCTTCGAGAGAGGATACCTCGTGATACTAGCCCCATGGCCTGGAATGCTGATGACGCTGTGGAGGGATCCTGAGCGCTACAAGGAGGTTTACTGGTCGAAGTTCCAGCCGAATAAATATCTCCAGTTTAAGATAACACCGCCGGCGATCTACTACACCGGAGACTATGCGATGAAGGATGATGAGGGGTACTTCTGGCTCATGGGAAGGGCTGATGATGTGATAAAAGTGGCGGGGCACAGGATTGGCACGGCCGAGCTCGAGAGCGCCTTCGTCAGCCACCCAGCCGTTGCGGAGGCCGCGGTGATAGGGAAGCCGGACCCGGTGAAGGGCGAGAGCATAGTTGCCTTCGTAATCCTGAAGTCGGGATATCAGCCCACAGACGAGCTCAGGGATGAGCTGAAGATGCATATCAGGAAGACGATCGGTCCCGTCGCCACGCCAGACGCAATCTTCTTCGTATCATCCCTGCCCAAGACGAGAAGCGGCAAGATAATGAGGAGGGTCCTGAAGGCGGTGGTGAGCGGAGGACAGCTTGGAGACATCACCACGCTCGAGGACGCGGCCTCAGTCGAGGAGGCCAAGAAGGCAGTCGAGATGCTGAGAAAAGCCATGGAGGAGGCAGCGAAGAAGTAAATTCTTCCAAAAGGTCATTTTTTCTCTAGGCAAACCTTTCTCCTTAATTTCCCGAGACTTATCATATCTGGTGGTTCGGATTGGTGAAGGTTGGGGTAGTTGGAGCTGGAAGGGTTGGGAGCACAGCCGCCTACACGCTCCTAGCTCTCATAGATCTTGATGAGATCGCCCTTGTTGATGTCTTAGGTGATCTGGCTGAGGGGGAGGCCCTAGACCTAATGCACGCAGCCTATGCTCTCGGGAGGAAGACGAGGATATGCGGAGGCCCTGATTACAGCCTCCTGAGGGGATCGAGCCTGATAATAGTCACGGCTGGTGCGGCGAGGAAGCCGGGAATGTCGAGGCTCGACCTACTCAAGACAAACGCGGAGATAATGAAGCAGGTTGCCGCAGGTCTCAGGAATGTTTATGGTGACGCGGTGGTGATGGTGGTCTCAAACCCCGTGGACTTGATGACATATCTTCTTTGGAAGGAGCTCGGGATCTCGAGGCGCAGGATAATGGGGATGGGAGGTGTTCTTGATACAGCAAGGCTTTGGAGCATCCTTGGGCATAAGAGCAGCGATATTGTCCTAGGGGAGCATGGGGACAGCATGTTCATCCACGGCGAGCATCGTAATCTCGAGGAGCAACTCAGGGGGCAGGCGATGGAGGTGATAAGGAGGAAGGGCGCGACAATCTATGGGCCAGCGGCATCAATCTATATCCAAGCAAGAGCTATTCTTACGGATTCTAGGGAGATCCTGCCAGTTTCTGCGATCCTAGACGGAGAGTATGGTCTCAGAGATATAGCTGTCGGGGTTCCGGCGAGGATAGGCCGAGAAGGGATAATTGAAATAATCGAGTATGAAGATGCTCGTGAGGGAATCGTCCGCTCGGCATCCATCCTCAGGAAGAGGCTACATGAGGCCGGCTGCTAGGTTGGAAAGCTTTAAGCTGGGTGCCATAGCATCTTGAGCACGATGGAGAGGACGAGCAGGATTCCGGGCTTCTACAAGCTCACGGTCGAGGAGAGGCTGAGGATAGTCGCAGAGTTCGCTGGGCTGAGCGAAGAGGAAGTTGAGCTTCTAAGAAGATATGCGGCGCTCGACAGGGATACCGCTAACAGGATGATCGAGAACGTTATTGGAACGTTCCAACTTCCACTCGGAATAGCTGTAAACTTCCTGATCAACGGCAGGGATTACATGGTTCCTATGGTTATCGAGGAACCATCCGTGGTTGCAGCCGCCTCAAATGCGGCGAGGATGACGAGGGAGGGTGGCGGGGTCTTCGCTCAGAGCACCGAATCCCTGATGATAGGACAGATACAGCTCGTCGGGATCAAGGATCCCTATGCCGCAAGGCTCGAGGTCCTGCGAAACAGAGAGGAGATACTGGCGATCGCCAACGAGCAGGACCCGGTCCTCGTCAATCTCGGTGGAGGGGCAAAGGATCTCGAGGCGAGGGTGATCGAGACGAGGCTTGGCCCCATGCTGATAGTCCACCTGATAGTCGATGTGAGGGATGCTATGGGGGCTAATGCCGTGAATACCATGGCTGAGGCGGTTGCGCCAAGGCTCGCCTCAATAACCGGTGGAAGATATAGGCTCAGGATAATATCGAACCTAGCCGATAAAAGGCTTGTCAGGGCTTGGACGAGGATCCCGCCTGAAGCTGTCGGCGGGAGAGAGGTTGCAGAGGGGATAGTCGAGGCGTGGGCATTCGCAGACGCTGACCCATATCGCGCCGCGACGCATAACAAGGGGATAATGAATGGCGTTGACGCTGTGGTGATCGCGACCGGAAACGACTGGAGGGCTGTCGAGGCCGGGGCGCATGCTTACGCCTGTAGATTCGGCGCATACAAGCCGCTCAGCACTTGGGAAATCGATGAAAAGGGGAATCTCGTCGGGAGCTTGGAGATGCCGCTAGCCGTCGGGATAGTTGGCGGCGCGACTAGGACAAATCCCCTTGCAAGGATATGCTTGAAGATCCTCGGCGTCAAGACCGCTAGGGAGCTCGCAGAGGTGATAGGCGCAGTCGGCCTCGTCCAGAACCTTGCGGCGCTGAGGGCCTTGGCAGCCGAGGGCATACAGGCCGGCCACATGTCACTCCACGCGAAGAATATAGCGATCATGGCTGGGGCCGTGGGCGATGAGATAGACCAAGTGGCCGAGATCATGGTGCGCGAGAAATGCATCAGGCTGGATCGCGCGAAGGAGATACTCGAAAAACTGAGAAGGGAGAGAGAAAGGAGGTAAAGCTGGCCGAGGAAGACAGCTCTTGAGCGATTATCCCACCGCGCTTCAGAAGAAGGGTGTTAGAGTTCTGGGGGTGGCGGAGAGCTTTAGAAAAGATGTCGGGGGGAAGGCAGCCCTAGCCGGCGTCGTTATGCGCGGCGACCTCATTATAGATGGTGTGGTATTCGGCGAGTGCACGGTCGGCGGCATGGACGCAACTGACAGCATCCTCGAGATGTATAGGTCGCTCGGGAGGGAGGATATCATGCTCCTGATGCTAAACGGCTGTATAATAAGTTGGTTCAACGTGATCGATCTCCAAAGGCTTCATGAGGAGACGGGACTTCCCGTGATCTCCGTGACATATAACCCGAGCACCGGGATTAGGGAGTATTTCCTCAAGTATTTTCCCGATGACTGGGGAAAGAGACTCGAGGTCTACGAGAGGAATGGACCGAGGGTCGAGATGACGAATAGGAACGGCTTCAAGGTCTATTTTAGGTCTGTGGGGCTTGACCCAAGTGACGCCGCCAAGATAATTGACCGGTACACGATCTTCGGCAAGGTGCCTGAACCATTGAGGGTTGCGAGGATCCTTGCTCACAGCCTCCTCGAACACATGAGGAAAAGATGATTATGCGGCTTCTGACGGGTCATTTTGAAGAGGCGTGGCGCTTTACTTAGTTGGGCTTGGCCTTGGAAGTAATCTACCTGACGAGAAGGGCCATGGAGGTTATCAAGAGGTCTGATAAGGTTTACTTGGATACCTACACGAGCTTCTTCGAGCCGGGGCTCATCGAGGAGCTAAGGACGATCTTAGGCTCTAGGCTTATTGAGGCTGATAGAAGGCTCTTGGAGGAGGATGTCTCGCGCATAGTTGAGGAGGCCGGTGAGATGGACGTCGCGATACTCA
>JGI20130J15133_1001544_pt1 | contig 19011 bp, 19 predicted proteins | sample WasSprMetagenome_FD_15133 | JGI IMG/M metagenome (IMG submission 15133) | reverse complement strand
GACTATGTTAAAGGACTCTACGGCAGGCCACCGGCACCCATCAAGAAAGAAGTTATTGAGATAGTCCTCAAAGGCGAGGAGCCTATAAGTGTCAGGCCCGCAGACCTCCTCAAGCCAGCCCTTGAGGAATGCAGGAGGGCGCTGGTTGAGAAGGGGTTTAACCCTAGCGAGGAGCAAGTCGTCACATACTGCATCTTCCCAGATCTGGCCCTAGAGTTCTTAGAGAAGTCTAGGACTCCCTCGAAGACTAAACTCGAGAAAGCCTTCGAAGAACTCTACGACGAGGTGCTTGGGGCAACACTGTGAGCCATCCAAGTCCTACCCCTGGCCAATAGAAACGCGGCTTTCTGTCTTGGGCTAAATCATCTTATGCCTGAAGCTAATTAGATGGTGTCCGGGGAGCTTAGATAGGGGTGTTGGAACCGGTGTATATCGGAGTAGCAGCCCACAGTGGGGAGCCTGGCCTAGAGTTGGCTAGGGCTACGAGGAGGTTTATTATGCTACTCAGGGAGAAGTGTGGTTTAAACCATAAGATAGTTGTGGGAGGGTACTGGGGTTTAATGAGGATAGTCGTAGATGAAGCCCTGGATAAAGGCTTCACAGTCATAGTGCTCCCCCCTGTGGAAAGAGAGGATGCTGCCTTCCCGGAGAAGGCTATCGTAGTTAAAACAGGGCTGTCATTCAGGGGTAGGAGCGTAGCCCTCGCCAGGTCGTCGGATGCTCTGGTAGTTCTCGGCGGGGGATCCGGGTGTATCCAGGAGGCAGTCACAGCCTACACGGAGGCTAAACCAGTTTACGCGCTTGTGGGCACAGGCTACCCTACAGACATCATTGAGAAATGGCCTGAGTACCTCGACGAGAGGAGGCTGGCCCCCGTGAGAAAGTACAGGGATATCGACCACCTCGTGGAAGACCTGTGTAGAGAGTAAGCTGCTAAGACCCGTACAGCCAGGGCATTATACGGTTAAACATCACTCCATAATAGCTTCGCCGTTCTCAACCCATACAGTCGGTCTTAAACTACCTCACATATTAGAAGCGCTTCTCAAACACTATAGTTACTCCTGGGATGCTTTGATAGGATTCACCCTGATCATTTATGACATATAACACGAATGCTGTGAAGGGCTTCACGGACGTGGTTGTCTTCTGGCAGTTAGATGAATACAGGTAGCTCTCACCATGACTTAAATAGAGTGTTTCTCCCGTGGATCGTAGTATAAGGATGGCATCACTTATTTAAGACGAGACGGAATATTTTTATTTAACACAAGACAAATAGTAGGTTAGGTGAGTGAATGGCTGTAACCTCGCAATCACCGCTTGTTGAAGCGTTTGAATCCATGAGGAGAGGAGCGCTATATCTCATTATAGCATGGTTGTTAATTGGGTTAGGGCTGATGTCCGTAATCGCTAGCTTCTTCACATCTCTCTCGCTGGGTTTCCATGGAGGCGGAGGGCTATTAGGGTCTTTGGTAGCGTTGGTTGTTGTCTTGATTATCGGTGTGATTATAGCCTTAATCGGGTTATGGGGCAACTTCATACCTGGTGTGACAAGGCTCGCGGAAGTTAGACCCGAGTTCAAGACTTCAGCGACTCTTATCCGGGTCGGCTTATTCTATGGCCTCATACTAATATTGGTTGGGGCTCTTCTAGCCTTCGTTCTAATTGGAATACCAATTATGATAATAGGGTTTATACTAGTGCTACTCGGAGACATCGGCTTGATAATACTCTCCTTCAAGCTAAATGAGACGGAGAAAAACGCCCTCTACCTGGCTACCGGGATTCTGTTCATAATATCAATATTCGTAGGGCTAGCGGACTTCATCGCGTGGATACTCCTGTACATCGCCCTAGGCGATAGCGCTAAGAAGGCTCAGCAAGCACCTCCAACACCAGCTCCAACACCTTCAACAGTAATCCCACCTGTCTAATCAGACTTCAACAATTTTTTCCCTGGAAAATTCTCTGAGCACGGTTTTCCAGGGGGATGTTGCTCAACGATAGCAGAGTTCTAATCGCTTACCCTATGATTTAGTATACCGGAGGTTGAGCCAGCTGGAGCTTAAAACAAGTATTGCACTGTGGTAACCTTAGCAAACATTACATAGCTTTCCCGACAATCAGCTTCTCCACACTGTCTATCACGCTTTTAACTCTCGGGGGAAATAGTTTCTCGTCCACGCTGACGAATCCTTTGACTAGGAGGCTGATCGATTCATCCCTCGTGAAACCCTTGCTGACAAGGTAGTTTATCTCTTCTTCAGCAAGCCTTCCTATGGATGCTTCATGTGTAAGCGAGGCGTCTAGTGTTTCCGAGGATAACTCTGGTATAGCCAGCATGTATGACTCGCGGGACAGCATGAGCCCCCTGCACTCCAAGTGCCCTCTTGTCTCTCTGCCGACCCCGTGGAGTCTACCCCGCGTCACAACCCTTGCTCTATCCCTCGCCAATGCCTTTGAGACGATCTCAGCAGAAGATGCCTCTCCCTTCAAGTAGACTGCCCCGCCGTAGTCGATGGATGCATCCCCTAAGCCGAGGACGACGGAGTATAAGCCGGCTCTAGCCCTAGTCCCCAGGGAGACCTCGGGGTATGTCTGAAGCGTCTTAACCCTGGACAAGTTAGCGTAGTAGTTCAAGTAGTAGCCCTCCTCCCCCACAACAGCGCTGGTTCTAGGCCTGACATGCGACACCCTGCTCCAGGAGTGCACCATGATGAAAGTAAGCTTGGCTCTATCCTCTACATAGAACTCACTGATACCTATGTGAACCCCGGCGGATTCAGGGGCTATAGTGCACCCCGTCATAACAACCGCCTCACCACCCTCCTCGACGACCACGATATTGTGGGGTGCTTGTATACCGCTCGTGCTGAGAAATAGGCAGGCGAGAATAGGCTCCTCTACCCTAGTGTTCTTCCTCACTCTAATATAGTAGCCGCCCCTCTCGAGTAAGGCTGCTGTAGCCGTGTATTTGTCTTTGCCGGGGTCTATAAGCCTCCAGTAGTAGTCTCTAGCCTCATCCGGCTTATTCTCAACGAACTCCCTTACAGTCATTATCTCGACGCCGCTGAGCCTGGTAGCATACTTAAAGTAGTTTTGGTCTACTTGGAGATAGTACGCGTTGCCACCTGTTTTGAAGCCAACTTCCTCCGCTCTAGCAGGGTCGAACTCGCCTCTACCCAACGCCTCATTGTACTCGGTTAGATCTATGTCCTCGCCATAGGGGGCGGGTTTAAATAATCCTTCCCGGGCTCTAGACTTGATTTCCTCCAGCCATCCCCTTGAAGCCATGCTCGAACACCTCCTCCAATAGCTCGGGCCCTCCGCAGTAATCTACACGCTTGTTTATCATGAGGCAGACTCTCGTAGGCTTAATGTACTTGGTTATCATGGCTGTGTGAGTGATCACCAGTATCGAACTCGATACTTCCATTAGCCTTCTAATACCATCCGCTATAAGCTTCACGCTGTCAACGTCTACACCGCTGTCCGGCTCATCTATGAAGCTTATCTTAGGCTTCATAGCGAGGAGTGTGGCGAGCTCAACCCGCTTCAACTCGCCGCCTGAGAAAGACCTCCCGAAATCCCTTTCAAGAAGGTGTTGTATCTGTGTCGCTGAAGCCACCTCGTCAGGGTCGCACTTTCTTCTGGAGCAAATCGCCTCTAGAAGAGTCTTGACCTTGAGACCGCTCAGCCTGGGAGGTATCTGGTGGGCTAGTCCAAGACCTTTCGCCACTCTGTACTCCATAGGCTTCTCCGTAACATCCTCACCCATAAGCAGAATCCTGCCTTTCACAACATTGTAACCCGGGTATCCTATGATACTCCTTATCAGGGAGGTCTTCCCCGTCCCATTGGGGCCTAGCAGGTAGAGTACTTCACCCTCCTCCATTTCAAGATTCGTGTCCGCCACTATTATCCTACCACCAGCCTCAACTGTTAGATCTCTCACTTCAAGAAGCTTCATCAAGCCCCTCTCACCGATTAACTATCCCACTCAAATATTTAAACTTCAGCCAAGATCAGCTTTTTAATCCCACCAATAAGGATGACATGATTAAGGTTTGATATCACGACGTCAAAATACGTTTATTGAACAAGTCTAGATATAGCGTGTAAGTATGTTTATATACCTCGAGTAAGCGTGAAATAAGTATCAAAGGGTGGTGTAATGAAGGGGGATCTCCCGCACAGTTATAGCTGTAACTGTAATAATCGTGGTGTTAATAGCTGGCCTAGGAGCATGGTTTTACCTTAAGAGTCAGCAGGCCCCTACAGCCACTAGTCCAACCACCACACCTTTGACAACCACTACCCCTGTCCACAAATACTCTATAGCTGTAGTCTACGATATAGGTGGTAGAGGAGACTTAAGCTTCAACGACATGGCTTACCTGGGTGCTATGAGGGCTAAGCAGGAATTAGGCGTCGACGTCACTGAAGTCCAGAGCGTTACAGAACAGGACTATCTACCAAACCTGAGGACGCTTGCCAGCAGCGGTAAATATGTGGTCATAATAGCGGTCGGGTTCCTAATGGCTTCAGCAGTAGACACCGTGGCGAAGGAGTACCCCAACCAGCTGTTCGCGATCATAGACGCCCAGGTCAACGAGCCAAACGTCCTGAGCGTGCTCTTCAAGGAGCATGAGGGAAGTGCTCTAGTTGGAGCTCTCGCAGGGATGGTAGCCCACTACTATAACTGCACGGCTGTGGGAGTCGTCCTGGGAATGGAGATACCTGTCCTCTACAAGTTCGAGGCAGGCTACTACTGGGGTATAAGGTACGGTGAGCAGATATACGCGCAGCACACAGGGCAATCCGTCGCGCCGTTGAAAATATTCTACACGTACACCGGGTCTTTCAACGACGTCGGCAAGGGCAGGACAGCCACAGAGGCCCAGCTGGCGCAGGGGGCCTGCGTCGTCTATAATGTCGCAGGCGCAACAGGGTTGGGGATAATACAAGCGGTTCAAGCGGCCGGGCAGAGTGCTGGAAAGCAGTTCGGCCCGCCCTTCGCGATAGGAGTTGACAGCGACCAGGACTGGATCGCACCGGGCTTCGTGATCGCGAGCATGGAGAAGAGGGTTGACGTAGGTGTCTTCGAGGCCGTTAAAAGGGCTATCGACTACAAGGAGGGTAGGGTAGCCCAGTTCGGCGGCGTCCTAGAACTGGGGTTAAGCGTGGGAGGCGTCAACATAAGTAGCGTAGATGACCTCCAGACCTTCCTGCAGATAGCAGCTCAAGCGGGTAAGCAGGTTAACGCCACTGAGATCATTCAGAAAGTCCAGGCTATGAGAAGCCAGATCCCAAGCTGGATATGGGATGCTGTAGGCAATCTGAGAAGCCAGCTGATAAACAACCCCTCGGGTGTGAAAGCCGGCAACTTGACGTTCGCGGACATAGAGAACATGGTTCCATTCGACGCGAGTAAGATAGCCCAGGTTAGGCAGGCGCTCAACGTAGGCTAGTCTGACCAGATAAACATGTTTTTTACCCATACACTCAATCCCTGGATCCCATACGGCTAGGGGTGGTTTCTTGCCTAGCGAGAACATTGTTGAAATGAAGGGTATAGTGAAGGTCTACCCAGACGGGACAGTGGCTTTGAGGGGCGTTGACTTCCACCTCAGGAAAGGCGAGATCCACGGGTTGCTCGGCGAGAACGGTGCGGGCAAGACAACGTTGATGAAGATACTCGCAGGNGTTCTCAAGCCCACTAGAGGCGTGNTCGAAGTCAATGGCAGGAGGGTANTCTTCACCAGCCCCAGCGACGCTCTTAAACTCGGTATAGGAATGGTGGCGCAGTACCCCGCCCTAGTCCCTGTCTTCACTGCCAGCGAGAACATCTTCCTCGGGTTGAGCAGGAGGATGGTCAGCAGGGAGAGGCTCGTGAAGTTGATGAATGAGACAGGGCTTAAAGTGGAACTCGAGGCGGTTGCAGAATCCCTGCCGATGGGCGTTAGACAGAAGATCGAAATTCTTAAAATGCTGTATAGAGGGGTCAGAGTCCTCATCTTAGACGAGCCCACCACCAACCTTACCCCTCTCGAGACAGAGGAGTTGTTCGCGACGTTGAAGAAGCTGAGAGACCAGGGCGTTTCAATAGTCTTCATCTCACACAAGTTGAAGGAAGTCCTCTCTATAACCGACAGGATCACAGTATTGAGGAGGGGGGTTGTGGCGGGTGTTGTGGAGACTAGTAGGACAAACCCTGAGGAGTTGGCTAAGCTGATGGTGGGTAGGGAGGTTCTCTTCGAGATAAAGAAGAAGCCAGTGAAGCCTGGAGGAGAGGTTCTTGCTGTGGAGGATCTATGGGTTAGGGGTGACAGTGGGGAGTGGGCTGTCAGAGGCGTAAGCCTAGCTGTGAGAAAAGGCGAGATCTTCGGGGTAGCGGGTGTTGAGGGGAATGGGCAGAAAGAGCTTGTTGAAGCCGTAACTGGTTTGAGGAGGGTTGAGAAGGGCAGAGTAGTGTTTCTAGGCCGCGACGTAACAAACAGGGGTCCCCAGGAACTATACAAGCTGGGGTTATCTCACATACCGGAGGATAGGGTTGCCATGGGGCTTATTGTAAATATGAGTATCATAGAAAACGCTATTCTAGGGTTGCAGTGGAGCAGGGAGTTCGTTAACAGCTTCGGTGTTTTCAAGAATAAGAGGATAGTAGAGCACGCGTTAAAGCTCGTGAAGGAGTATGAGATAGTTGCGGGTAATTTAAACAACCCCGCAAGGAGCCTCAGCGGCGGGAACCAGCAGAGGCTAGTGCTGGCCAGAGAGCTCTCTAAAAACCCATCCCTGATAGTGGCCTCGAACCCGACGAGAGGCCTCGATGTAGCCTCAACCGAGTACATCAGGAGGAAGCTGGTTGATTTGAGGGATCAAGGTGAAGCTATCCTGCTGGTTTCAGCCGACTTGGATGAGATTTTGGAATTAAGCGATAGAATAGCCGTGATGTACGAGGGGAGGTTCATGGGAGTACTGGATTCAAAGGAGGCTGATGTAAGGCTGATCGGATTGATGATGGGAGGTTATACACTCGAGCAGGCTAGGGGGATGAGGGTTGTTTGAAATGCTTGACGGCAGGCTTAGAGAATACTTAACCGGTTTCGCCGAGGTCGTGATAGCTATAGTAGCTGGCATGGTTATCGGAGGGCTTGTGATGGTGATTGGCGGCTACAATCCAGTGGACGCCTACTACCAATTATTCGTGCCCTCGCTGACGACAAAGTACGGTGTGGAGATGACGCTGAGTTTCGCCACCCCAATCATCCTGACGGCTCTAACCTTCGCGGTGGGTGTTAGAGCCGGGTTGTTCAATATAGGGGCGGAGGGGCAAATGTACATGGGGGCGCTGGGCGCAGTAATCTTCGGGGCGATAACACTCCCTTCAATACTGTACCTCCCCTTGGAGTTTATCGCGGCGGCTGTGCTGGGGATGATCTGGGGTGTTATAGCAGGTATTCTGAAAGCCTATAGGGGTGTAAACGAGGTTGTATCCACTATAATGTTGAACTGGATAGCCTACTGGATAGTCGAGAGTATGAGGGTATACGTGATACCCAACCCTGTAGACGCGTCTAAAACAGTCTCAGTACCCCCGGCTGGGAGGCTGCCCCTTCTCGTCGAGGGCACGGAGCTCTCGGCTGCTCTCATCATATCCATACTCGTACTCGCCTTCACGTACTTCCTGCTGTGGAAGATGGCTGTCGGCTACGAGATCAGGGCTGTCGGCTACAATCCTCTCGCATCGAGATATGCTGGAATAAACGTGAGGAGGGTAGCGCTCTACTCGTTTATAATAGGCGGCTTCACCGCTGGGATAGCTGGCTTCTGCGAGGTCGCCGGCAGGCCGCCCTCATACGCTATAACAACCGGGTTAAGCAACCTGATGGGTCTAGGCTTCGACGGGTTGACGGTTTCGCTTATAGGCTACAACCACCCTATAGGTATCCTGTTGGCCTCGATTTTTATAGGGGCTATGAAGGCCGGCTCCAGGAATATGCAGATCTACGCACGGGTGCCTTTGGAGATGGTTCAAACCGTTCAAGGACTTATAATAATCGCGTTATCGATCCCAGGGCTCCTTAGGATCATATCGAGGAGAATAGGTGGTGTAAGATGAACTGGTCTATGATATGGCAACTGTTTGTTCAGACCCTCGATGCTTCAACACCACTACTACTAGCGGCTACGGGCGAGATAATAGGCGAGAGCGCTGGGATCGCTAACATAGGTTTAGAAGGCATCATGCTAATATCAGCCTTCATGGCTGTCTACGCTGACAGCGCTTTCGCGAACCCTCTACTGGGGGTTTTAGCCGGCTTAGCGACAGGCCTACTGCTAGGGGTGGTGCATGGGTATATATCAGCCTACATGAAGGGCAATCAAATAGTCACAGGCACTGGTGTAAACCTGTTTGCGGCCGGGTTTGTGGCCTACTCGATAATAGCGTTCTTCCACGTAGCAGGCTACTACACAATAGACTTGTCTCTCACAGTCCCAAAAATCTACGGGGTATCCCCGATATCGATCTCATCCCTTATAATAGCGGTTCTAGCATACTACCTGCTCTTCAAGACGCAGATAGGACTGGCTATAAGAGCCTGCGGCGAGAACCCGGAGGCAGCGGACTCTGTGGGTGTTAGAGTCGAGCTGGTTCAAACACTGGCCTCATCTATCGCGGGCTTGCTAACCGGTTTAGCCGGTGCTTTCCTGAGCATAGACTGGAACGCGAGCATAACCAAGCAGATGTCGGCTGGGAGGGGTTTCATAGCTCTGGCAACAGTCAACTTCGCAAACTGGAACCCTCTACTCGGGATAGCAGGGAGCTTCCTCTTCGGGTTCTTCTGGGTGTTGGGCGAGTGGATTAAAAACATAGGCTGGCTCAAGCAATTGATACCGGTAGACTTGTTCAACACGATACCATACCTTGCGACACTCGTGGTAGTGGCGGGCTTGATAGGTAAGTCAAGACCGCCCAAGTACGTTGGAGTGCCCTATAAAAGAGAGTGAGGAGGCTACTATACCTGTTTTTTATGAGATCAAGCAGGCAAAGCACCTCTGGTGGTTTAAGTGGGGAGAGAGTTCCCCGAGCACGCGGTAGCCTCAGTGGGCGCGGTTGTTGTAAGGGGTAGCGAGATCCTGCTGGTCGAGAGAGGGTATCCTCCCGGCGAAGGCCTATGGTCTATACCGGGCGGCGTCATCGAGCCCGGGGAGACTATTGTAGAAGCCTCCATGAGAGAGCTGGAGGAGGAGACGGGCCTGAGGGGGAGGCCCCTCGGGGTCGTATGGGTCACTGAGTCTATTGTAAGAGAGGGCGGTAGGGTCAGATACCACTACGTCATAATAGATGTATTGTTCGACTCGAGCAGTCTAACAGGTGAGTTAAGGCCTGGAGGAGATGCGAGAAGCGTAGCGTGGTTCAGCCTAGCCGAGGCCTCTACTAGTAGTAGAGTAACACGTTCAACGAGGCGCCTAGCGCAGATGGTGCTTGAGGGAAGACTTAGGGTGATCGAACTCTAGGCCGCTTGTTCTAGACCTAATTATAAGTGATAATCTAACACTAATTCCTCCACTAAGTTTATACCTTGACGACTACTTTCACCTCACCCTCGCTGAGCGACTTTTCGAAGGCTCTAATAGATTCCTCCAACCCGTTGAAGACGCTTGTCACAACAGGCTTGACAACACCCTGGCTCAACAGCTGGATAGCTTTTCTGAACTCTCTGAAAGTACCGCACCTTGTCCCTATAATCCTCACCTCTTTCACGACTGCTTTCGTGAGGTCGGCTGTGAACCTGGAGCCTGGGGTTGACTTCAAGTGTATTATCCCCCTAGGCCTTACAAGCTGAATAGCTGTGTCGAGACCCTGGCTACCCCCAGTTGCCTCGACGACCATGTCGAAGCCCTGCCCCTCCGGGGTTTTGTTTTTCATGTACTCCAGCGCCTCCTCCAGCGTCAACGCCTCGAAACCCATCTTCAACAAGTAGCCTACTTTAGAACTGCCCTTTCTCGCTACAACCACAGGCTCCACGCCCATCCACCGTAGGGTCTGGGCAGCTAGGATCGCTATATTACCCGTACCCAGGACGGCGACTCTACTACCAGGCTCTGGAGGGTACTGGGTGAAAGCGTTTAAGACCGCGGCCAAGGGCTCCGCCTGCGTCGCAGTAACCGGGTCGAGTAGCCCGTCGACCACGTGCAGTGCCTGCTCGGGTGCCGTGAAGTACTCGGCGAAACCCCCGTCGAAGTCTATTCCGAGAGTCCTCCTATACGGGCAGTGAGTGTACAAGCCGCTCCTACAGTACTCGCACCTCCCGCACGGGAAGTTTATCTCGCTTACAACAAGCCTGCCCTTCAGCCTGCCATCGCTTACGACAACCCCAGCGACCTCGTGACCCGGTATAAGAGGCTTCTTGAAAAGAGGGTAGGTGCCCGTGTAGAACGCTTTGTCTGTACCGCAGATTCCGACGGCAACACTCTTAACTAAAACCCAGCCGGGCTCAACAGAAGGTGGCGGTACATCCTCGATACTCAGCTCCCTAGGCCCTTTCAAGAGTAGGGCTTTCAACCCAAATCCCTCAAAGATTAAAAGCCCGTGGGAGAAATAAAATATTTGATCCACGACTAAGGCGGGCGCCTCTGGATGAGTGGATCGGGGACGTATTCACCCACACCTCCTGGGCGGATTATAATGGTTGTCGAGCCTTTCGAGAAGTTCTGGCTAGAATACGATAAATGGTACGACGAGCACCCTATGTTGTACTACAGCGAGCTATGGGCTGTAGAGGTGGCCAGCAGGGGTGTCCCCCGCCCCTGGCTCGAGGTCGGTGTGGGGAGCGGGAGGTTCGCCGCCCCTCTTAAAATAGACGTCGGGTTAGACCCCTCGGAGAGACTGCTAGAACTATCCTCGCGGAGAGGGGTACGCGTCGTAAAAGGCTACGCTGAGCGACTGCCCTTCCCCGACAAGACTTTCGGGGGCGTCTTTATAATCATCACTCTCTGCTTCCTGGACAACCCTCTGGAAGCGTTGAGGGAGGCCGGTAGGGTTCTATTGGACGGGGGCCGTCTGATACTGGCATTTGTCCCGAGGGAGAGCCCCTGGGGAGTACACTATAGTGAGCTCGCTAAGAGAGGCCATAGGTTCTACTCNCAGGCCAAGTTCTACACTTTCAGCGAGGTTTCAGAGATGATCGAGGAGGCTGGGTTCAAGGTGGAGGCAGTCGTCTCCACTCTCTTCAGCAAGCCTGGTTCAAGAGAGGTTTTAGAGGCGCCTTTAAACGGCTACCACCCTGAGGCTGGTTTCCTCGTTGTCAGAGCCCGTCTAAACCGCTGGATCCAGCCTTCAACTCGATGAACTCCTCGAGTTCTTTCAGTGATCTCGGTAGGTGCCTGGCCCCGTAGCCAAGGGCCTTGTAAGCCCCCATGGCGTTCCCCAGGACTAGGGCTCGGTCGTAATCGAACCCCTCGAGGAGGGAGTAGAGGACGCCTGCGTTGAAGGCGTCCCCGGAACCCGTGGTATCCACAGGCTTGATCTTGAACGCCTTCCGCTTGAACTTACCCCTCCTGGTGATCGCCAGCGACCCTTCATTCCCCATCTTGACAAACAATGCCTCCGGCTCCAGGATGCTGTACAAGGTTTCAGCGGCCGAGAGGCTTCTATCCCCCATTAAATCACCTAGTTCATCCATGTTGATGAACACGTAGTTCAACGTGCTCTTTAATGCTGAGACCAGTGCCGCATGCCCCCTAGTCAACCCGCCCATATCTAGGGCTGTCGTCAAGCCCTCTTTTGAAGCCCTGCCTAAAAGCTTCTTCAGCGATTCACCTTTATCGATGTTGTCAGCTGAGAAACCGTAGGCGAAGACCGAGTCCACGCCTCTCAGCACTCCATCTAACAGCTGGTCGTCAAGCAGGTTAAGCCTGTTGGCACCCCTGAACCCGATTATTAAGCGGTTCCCTTCGGGGCTCACTAGGATGCTCATGACGCCTGTAGCCTCCTGGTCCGTGAATGAGACGAAGCCGACTCCCACGTTGTTGGCCTCTAGGTCTCTGACAAGCATGAGGCCGGCTGGGTCGACACCTACCTTGCCCACCACGCTGGCCTTGACGCCGATCCGCCTCAGGGCTACCGCTAGGTTACCTGCCACACCGCCCGGGGAGTAGAAGCCCCTCCTAGCCAGGTACGAGACGTCTCTGAAATGGATCTCGCTGGTTGGGAGGAGGTATATGACGTCGAGGTTGAGGTCGCCGTAGACCCTTACATGCTTCTCGGTCAAGCCCTACCCCTAATCGAGTTGACGACGCTCATAAGCCTCCTAACTCTCTCAGGGTCGACGGGGTTCTGGGTTAGGCCGTTCACCTTGAAGTACGTGCCCACAATCGCGCCGTCAGCGTATTTGAGGAGCTTCTCAGCGTTCTCGGGTGTGAGGCCGCTCCCTATGAGGACTGGCGTGTCTCCCACAATAGACTTCACCTTGGCGACGTCTTCAGGGGATGGGGCTTCACCCGTCATCCTCCCCGTCACTATCACTGCGTCCGCTAGGTAGAAGTCAGCCCACTTGCTGTGGGTCTCCAAGTCTATGCCTGGGAACACGACGCTATGCTTCTTCACTACGTCCACGAAGAACTTTATGTCCTCGGCGTAAAGGGTCTTCCTCAACCTGACGAGATCCGCAGCGACACCGTGGTCGAACTCGCCTGTATCCCAGACAGCGGCCCCCGTGTACAGGCACACTCTTATGAACTTTGCTCCAGCCGCTTTAGCGATGGCTAGTGCGACCCTACCCCCGTTGTGTATGACGGTAATACCCACGGGTATAGACACGTTTTTCACCACATGCCTCGCAACCACGGCGTGAGCCGTCATCTCCTCTGGCGGTATCCTCGATGCCCCGCTGTAGTATGGGAGATCCCACATGTTCTCCACGATCAACCCGTCTACGCCGTTCTCCTCGTAGATCTTCGCCTCCTTCAACGCCTGCTCCTCGACTACCTCGATACCCCACCCACCGTACCCCGGGGCGCCTGGGAGAGGCATCAGGTGAACCATGGCTATAATAGCTTTATCGTTCTTGAACAAGTCTCTGATAGAGAACATTCTCTTCGAATACAACTCCCTAGCCCACTCGGGGATCAACTGGTTTAAAACCTCTTTCTTCAACCAACCACCCTTCTCCATGTCATGCAGGCATGTGAAAATAAACTGGTCTCCGTGTAGGTGGGCAAGTGGAATGCTTTGGACAAAACTGGGGCCATCACGAATTTGAAGCGGTTTGCGGATAGCTGTAGACAGCTGTGGATACCTGGCGATGCAGTAAAAGGCCCGTGTGAGGGAATAATATTTAAATATACGCCATGTATCCTTAATAGAGTGGTCGCTGGTTAGGGTGTGGAGTATTTGAGCGAGGTTATCCTGGACGTCCAGGGGTTGAAGACGTACTTTTACACTTCGAAGGGTATTGTCAAGGCCGTGGACAACGTTGGTTTTAAGATTGGTAGAGGGGAGGTTCTCGGAATCGCAGGAGAGTCGGGTTGCGGTAAGAGCACGCTGGGCTTCTCGCTCATAAGACTTGTCCCACCGCCCGGAAGGATAGTCGGGGGTAGAATAAACTTCATGGGAGAAGACATATTGAAGATGCCCGAGGAGGAGTTTAGGACGAAGGTCAGGTGGAAGGGTATTTCCATGGTTTTCCAGGGTGCTATGAACGCCTTAAACCCTGTCTACACGGTTGGTAGCCAGATAGCTGAGGTTCTAATGTTGCATAAGGGTTTGTCGAAGAAGGAGGCTTTAGAGGAGGCCGCTAACCTGCTTAAAATGGTGGGCTTAGACCCCAGGAGGATTAGAAGCTACCCCCACGAGCTCAGCGGCGGTATGAAGCAGAGGGTTGTGATAGCAATGGCCCTAGCGCTGAGGCCATCGCTGGTGATAGCTGACGAGCCGACTACAGCCCTAGACGTCGTAGTCCAGGCGCAGATAATGAACTTGCTGAAGCGCCTGCAGAGAGAGTTAAAGATGTCCATCATACTTATAACGCACGATATGAGCTTGATCGCGGAGATAGCCGATAAGGTTGCCATAATGTACGCGGGGAAGATCGTTGAGATCGGCAGCTCTGACAGGCTCTTCAACAACCCCCTACACCCGTACACGAGGGCGCTAATAAACAGCATCCCAAGCCTCAGGAAGGAGTTGAAGAAGCTCGAGTTCATACCCGGCGTCCCGCCAGACCTGATACAGCCGCCGCCTGGTTGCAGGTTCCACCCCAGGTGTAAGTATGTGTTCGAGCCCTGTAATAAGGAGGAGCCGCCTATGGTTGAGGTCGAGCCAGGTCACTTCGTCTCGTGCTGGCTCTACGCTAAGAGGTGATGCCCGTGGGTCAGCCTGGTTTCATGAACATTGACCCCAATACGATTTTATTCGCGAGAGACCTGAAAGTGTGGTTCCCTGTTAGAAGAGGCTTGACGGACATCCTGGCGAGGAGACCCCCGCTGTATGTTAGGGCGGTGGACGGGATCAGCTTCGACGTCAAGCAGGGGGATGTCTTCGCTTTAGTCGGGGAGAGTGGGTGCGGTAAGACAACAACTGGGAAGTCTGTTCTAATGCTCTACGAGATCACGGGCGGGCAGGTCGGCTACAAGCCCAGCCAGGAGTTGATGGAGACCTACTCGAAGCTCGGCTTCAAACCCGAGGTTATAACCGAGTTCGGCCACATAGACCTGGCTAAGATACCGAGGAAGTACCAGAGACCCCTCAGGAGAGAGATCCAGATGATATGGCAGGATCCCTACGGGAGTTTGAACCCTAGGCTGACGATATTCGAGATCCTGGAGGAGCCCCTGATAATACATAAATACGGGTTCACTAGGTCGGACAGGTACGACATGATCTACAGGGCTCTAGAGCTAGTGAAGCTCACCCCGCCTGAGGACTTCATGAACAGGTACCCCCACATGCTCTCCGGCGGGCAGAGGCAGAGAGTTGTGATCGCGAGGGCCCTTATACTGAACCCGAAGTTTATTGTCGCCGACGAGCCTGTCTCAATGCTCGACGTGTCTATTAGAGCTGAGATAATTGAGTTGCTGATGGAGTTGAAGCAGAAGCTCAACTTAACATACCTGTTTATAACGCATGATATAGCGATAGCCAGGTATATAGCAAACAAGATCGCCATCATGTACCTGGGCAAGATCGTTGAGATGGGTGAGACCGAGAAGGTCATCAAGAACCCTCTACACCCCTACACGAGGGCCCTGATATCAGCTGTCCCCGAGCCGGATCCGTCCAACAGGCTTAAGATGAGGGAGGTGCCGATCAAGGGCGAGGTTCCCAGCGCAGTCAACATACCGCTTGGATGCAGGTTCCACCCAAGGTGCGTCGCGCTGGACGAGCACAGCGAGCTCAGGGGAGTATGCGATAGGTCTGAGCCGCCTATGGTTGAGGTCGAGCCAGGTCACTTCGTCTCGTGCTGGCTCTACGCTAAGAGGTAGCGGCCATGAAGCCCGAGGAGCTCACGGGGATCGTGGGCTGGGGTAGCTACATCCCCCGCTACCGACTTCCTTTGAGCGAGATCACTAGGGTCTGGGGCTTCAACCCGGAGCAACCCAGGGAGCTCGACGTCTCGGAGAAGAGCGTCGCCGGTTTAGACGAGGACTCTATCACAATGGGCTGGGAGGCCGCTTTAAACGCCCTGAGGAGAGCCGGGGTGAACCCCAGGGAGATCGGNGCTGTCTGGTTTGGGACTGAGAGCAAGCCCTATGCTGTGAAACCTTCGGCGACCGTGATAGCGGAGGCCCTCGGGATAACGCCCTCAACAATGGCCTCAGACCTCGAGTTCGCATGCAGGGCTGCCAGCGAGGCAATGAGGATTAGCATAGGCGCCGTGGCCTCAGGCCTCGTCAAGTACGCCCTGGTCATCGGCAGCGACACAGCGCAGGCTAACCCCGGGGACGTGCTCGAGTACACCGCTTCATCCGCGGCAACCGCCTTCATTATAGGGCCTAGCGGCGAGTCAGCCGCCGTGTTCGAGGCCAGCTACACCTATGTCACTGACACACCGGACTTCTGGAGGAGGAGCGTATCCCCCTACCCGTTGCACGGGGAGGCCTTCACGGGTGAGCCAGCGTACTTCCACCACATCGTCGGCGCCGTGAAAGGGCTGATGGAGAAGACCGGCTTGAAGCCAGGCGACTTCGACTACGCTATATTCCACCAGCCCAACGGGAAGTTCCCGCTCCAGGTTGCGAGGATGCTGGGTATACCGCCGGAGAAGGTTAAGCCCGGGCTTGTGACCCCTATGATAGGGAACAGCTACAACTCCTCCGCGTTGATAGGCCTGTCCAAGGTGCTGGATGAGGCCAAGCCCGGCTCTAGGATACTGCTAGCCCCCTTCGGTAGTGGTGCGGGGAGCGACGCCTACAGCATAGTTGTGACCGACAAGGCGGTGGAGAAGCGTGGCAGAGCCCCCAGGGTGGTGGACTACCTGGCTAGGAGGAAGATTGTCGACTACGCGTTCTACGCTAAGTCGAGGGGGTTGATCAAGAGGATTGGGTGAGGTGCTTTGAGGTTCTCTATACCAAGGTACTGGCGTGAGAGGCANNGCTACTACAGGCTTAAAGCAACAAAGTGCCTTGACTGCGGGAGGGTCNCCTACCCGTACAANGAGAGGTGCAGGTTCTGCGGNTCCAGCAGGGTTGTCGAAGTAGAGTTAGTGAACGAGAAGGCTAGGCTACTAACCTACACGGTGATATACAGCGCGGGCGAGGGGTTCGAGGATAAGAAGCCGGTTGTAATAGGGATCGTTGAGACAGAGGAGTCGAAGGCTAGGCTACTGGCCCGGATAACAGACGTGGACGTTGAAGAGCTGGAGACAGGCATCCTGCTAGAGCCTGTGCTGAGGAGGATTAACGAGGACGGGGAGACCGGTTTAATCTACTACCTGATAGCATATAGACCAGTCCTGAAGACCGGTTGAAACCGCAACATACACTCTCTGTGTTTATGGAACCATATTTTAAGCCAAAGTAGTGTTAACCATTATTCTTTTAGGAGCCGGTAGATCAGGCCTACCTCCTCCCTCATTATCTCATCCCAGGTCTTGAGCCTGGGCGGCTGTGGGGTTTCGTGTCTCCCATCTAGTATGTTAGCGGCTTCGGCCGCCATGGCCTCTAGATCCCACTCATCCACCACTGAGACGCCTGGGGCTCCCTTGAAGTGTATCTCGATAGCTGGTATCCCGTAGGCTATTACTGGTGTGCCTAGGTGGAGGGACTCGAGGACAGCGAGGGAGAAGGCGTCCACGTGGCTTGGGTAGAGCATGAGCCTCGAGGACGCCACCACCCTGAACCTCTCATCCCTGGGTATGAAGCCGGTGAAGACTACCTTGCCCTTCTTTTCAATCTCGCCATCTCACCCGCGGCCGCCTTCGTGCTCCCGACTACAATATTTTTCAAGTGCTTCGGCTAATCAGTTTCCTAAGAGCCTCGGTCAAAACCAATTGGGTCGCTACTCTAGCTTTCTCAACCATGGCTTCTAAGATCGAGGTGTCAGCTGGCTCACTTGGAGAGATTCCGAGGAACCTTAACTCAGGATTGCCTGGCGGCAAGGTAATTCCACGAGTGCTAAAGGAAATAATTTGGGATTTACCCTCTCAGATTCCTTTGAGAAGCTATTTTAATTTATTGCTAGTAGGGTTTTACTGGAAGGAGTCTTTTAAATAATTAACCTGAAGAGGCAATATGTTATGGCAAATATATGTGTTTATGGAACCGTGTATAATAACGAAGGAACACTTGAAGAGAGCATAAGGTCTGTTTGGAAACCTGAGCACGAGATCGTGATCGTCGATAACTACTCCACAGATGGGACGTGGGAAAAGCTTCTCGAACTCAAGAAGGAGTTTAATCTTAGGCTCTACCGGTATAAGTGTAGCAGGGGCCTGGGGAGAAACATTGCACTCCACAAATGCCCGGAAAACTCCCTAACAGCGTACTTCGACCTAGACACCAGATATAACCAAGCCTTTCACAGAGTAATCGAGGCGGTGGAGGAATACGGCTCTGCTTCAGCACCCGGGTTGGTTGTTGTTAATAGGGAATACGCTATTAGGAGGGGAGGATGGAGGGATCTGAATGTAGGCGAAGATACGGATTTTGCGGTTAGAATGTATCCGAGAATCCATGTACCAGTGAGTGTGGGCGAAAATGCTAACCCGGAGCTTCAATCTTATCTGCGCGAGAGAAGATATGCTAGGAGCTCATGGGGGTATTTGAGGAGGCTGCTGAAAGCACACTTAGATTCGGCTATAGGTTACGGTATAAATATAAGCAATATATTTAATATTCGTTTGAAGAGATTTTCGGTGATCTCACCGATCGTTATACCTTATGCAAAGCTTAGGGGTGCACGTAGCTACTATGACGGTTTGCCAAATTATTCCACGGAGAACTTGGAGAGGTTGAGCCGTATTATTCCTCCACGAAAACTAGGCATAGACGAGGATCTCTTCTTCTTTAACATAGACTACCATGCCTGTAGAGTTCTCAGAGAATGCCCTTCCCTTGACGATATTTTGAAATCGATAGTTTCTCCACCGATTATTAAATTCTCGGGTATGAGCAGATTTTTCTGGATCATATATGTCAAGAGCATTGATATCGCTCTCAGATCCGTATTGATAAGATCGCTCGCAAATACAAAGGTAAGAAAGGAAGTGGTGATTTGAGTTGAAAGCTCCAATCATTTTTCACCCACTCTTAGAAGTGGGTGGTGGAGCTGAGAAGCTGGCGCTTGAAATGCATAGAGCGTTACGCGAGCTGGGCTACGAGTCCAGGATACTAACTTTTGTCGTGGATGAGGATAGGCTGAGGAGCGCCATTGGGCTTTTGACGCCGGGCTTCAAGCCGGTGCTGGAGGCCTACGGGCTTCCTGCAACCAGTAGGTTGATGGATGTCCTTACGGCTGGGGCGACTCGTGGCAGGATGGTTAGGTTGAGGAGGGCCTTGTTAACG
>JGI20130J15133_1001537_pt1 | contig 19094 bp, 15 predicted proteins | sample WasSprMetagenome_FD_15133 | JGI IMG/M metagenome (IMG submission 15133) | reverse complement strand
ACTGCAGAGAATTATACGAAAGATTAGTAAGTAAAGGTAAGGCTAAAAAGTTAGCATTAGTAGCTGTAGCACATAAGTTATTAAGGCAAGCATATGGCGTATTAAAAAACAGAAGACCATTTGATGAAAATTTTTGTACTTGACATTTAACATAGAACATTTTGAGCGGTAGCAAAGAATCTCTTGTTTTTTCTATTCAAAAAATATTGAAAAATGAGATCCTTCGGACTTACGTCTTAAGAATGGCGTAAAGATAAATTTACCAAAATTTTTACAGCATTCTTGTGTCCGGGTCTAAGAAGCTTCCCGATTTTAATCTGCTTTTAGTATGCTTAAAAATGCCTCTTGTGGAAGTTCTACTTTACCAAACTGTTTCATTCTTTTTTTACCTTCTTTTTGTTTTTCAAGAAGTTTTTTCTTTCTCGTAATATCTCCACCATAACATTTTGCCAATACATCACTTCTAAGTGGTGCTACTCTGTTTGATGCGATGATTTTTGAACCTATCGCTGCCTGTATTTTTACCTCAAAAAGCTGTCTTGGAATAACTTCTTTCATTTTATCAACCAAATTTCTCCCTACTCTGTACGCCTTATCTCTATGAACTATGAATGACAAAGCATCTACCGGCTCACCGTTGATGAGAATGTCCATTTTGACCAAATCACCTTCTCGATAACCTATAAATTCATAATCAAAAGATGCATAACCTCTTGAAACTGTTTTTAGTTTATCATGAAAGTCAAACAAAACCTCTCCAAGTGGAATTTCGTATCTAAGTAAAACTGTTTTTTGGTCTATGTATTCAAAGCCTTTTTGAATTCCTCTTTTTTCTTGTACAAGCTGCATGATTGAACCAACATACTCATTTGGTGTAATGATGCTTGCTTCTATGTATGGCTCTAAAATTTTATCTATTTCGTTTGGATTTGGAAGTTGTGAAGGATTTCTTACCTCTATCTCCTTTCCTTTTGTTGTAATTACTTTATAAATAACGTTTGGTGCGGTTGTGATTAGCTCTATACCATACTCTCTTTCAAGTCTTTCTTGAACGATTTCAAGATGAAGCAGACCTAAAAATCCACATCTAAATCCCATTCCGAGCGCCGGAGATGATTCTACTTCGTAGGTTAATGCTGCGTCATTAATAGAGTATCTTTCTAACGCATCTCTCATATCTTCAAAGGTTGTGTTTCCGGTTGGGTACAATCCGGCGTATACCATCGGTTTTGCAGGTCTAAATCCTTCAACCGGTTTATCTGTCGGTCTTTTTGCATCTGTTATAGTGTCTCCAACTCTGATATCTCTAACGTCTTTGATAGCTGCCGCAACGTAGCCAACATCTCCGGCTTTTAGGCTATCAAGCTTTGTCATTTTTGGTGTTTGTGCTCCAACCTCTGTAACTTCAAACTCTTTTCCTGTTGACATTAATCTAATTCTTGTTCCTACTTTAACTTCTCCATCAATAACTCTTATGAATGCAACAGCTCCTCTGTATGGGTCGTAGTAAGAGTCAAAGATTAAAGCTTTTAATGGCTTATTTTCATCGCCTTTTGGTGGCGGGATTCTTTTGACTATTGCTTCTAATATATCCTCTATTCCTATGCCTGCCTTCCCTGATGCTAAAATTGCTCCTTCTGGGTCAAGTCCTAAAACTTCTGCAATCTGCGTTTTTATCCTTTCTACGTCAGCAGACGGAAGGTCTATTTTGTTTATGACCGGTATTATTTCAAGGTTTAGGTTTAATGCTTGCCAAAATGTAGCTATGGTTTGAGCTTCTATTCCTTGGGTTGCATCTATGAGTAATAATGCTCCTTCGCATGCTGCTAATGACCTTGACACTTCGTATCCAAAGTCTACGTGTCCGGGTGTATCTATTAAATGTAGCGTATAATCTTTATACTTTAATCTAACTGCTTGGAGTTTTATGGTAATTCCTCTTTCTCTTTCTATGTCAAGAGTGTCTAAAAGCTGCTCTTTCATTTCTCTTTTTTCTAATCCGCCTGTAAACTCAATAAGTCTATCTGCTAAGGTTGATTTTCCATGGTCCACATGGGCTATTATAGAAAAGTTTCTGATTTTTTCCATTCTCTCGCTCAAATTCTTACACCCCTTTGGCAAAATTGTATAATATTATAATCTATTAACTTTCAGCTAAAAGGACAGATTTTGAAGAAAAAAATTATTTTAGGACTAATAGGTTTTATCACAATACTCACACTTATTTTTGGTTTGTACGTTTTTATCATCACAAGAGACCTACCAGATGTAAAAGAGCTTGAAAACTGGAAGCCACCGGAAGCATCTGTAATCTACGATTATAAAGATAGAGTATTTTCAGAGCTTTACGTTCAAAAAAGATACTACGTTTCTATTGATAAAATTCCAGACTTTGTAAAAAAAGCATTTATAGCCGTAGAGGATAAAACATTCTACGAAAATCCTGGGATAGATTTTTTTGGGATACTAAGAGCTTTTATTAGAAATATTTTCAGCGGCGGCGTTGTGGAAGGTGGAAGCACAATTTCTCAACAGCTTGCTAAAAACTTATTCCTAACGCCGGAAAGAAGCATAAACAGAAAAATTAAAGAAATAGTATTAGCACTTAGATTAAACAAAGTTTACTCAAAAGAAAAAATTCTTGAGATGTATCTTAATCAAATTTACTTAGGGCAAGGAAGCTATGGTGTAGAAGCGGCAGCTCAAACATATTTTGGAAAGCATGTATGGCAGTTGGATGTTTGTGATGCTGCTGTATTAGCCGGACTTCCAAAAGCACCTACAAAATACAACCCATACCAAAATTTAGACCTTGCTGAAAAAAGAAAAAAAGTTGTTCTAATGCGAATGTTAGAAGAAGGCTATATAGATGAGCATCAATATCAAAGATGCGTTGAAAAACCTATAAAACTCGCCGGAATTAAAAAGGCAGATACATTTAACGATTATTTTGTAGAGCTTATTAGACAGTGGGTTGTTGAAAGATACGGCGAAGATGCTATCTCTCAAGGTGGTTTGAAAATTTATACAACCATAGACAGAGATTTACATTATTATGCACAAAAGAGGCTTCAAAATTGGCTTGAAGATATGCAGGCACGTGTTGGATTTCCAAAGCTTTTTAAAGATGAGATTGAAAGTTTAAAGCAAAAATACGAATTTCAAAATGTTAGTCCAGAGACAATATTAGCAAACAGCATCTACGTAGCTAAGATAAAATCTGTTTCAAAAAATAAAATAACTTTCACGATAGATAGAGTAGAGGGTGAAGCATTTGTTAAAGGTAGCACAGCAAATTTACAAGAAGATAGCTATGTATATGTGAAATATACAGAAGATAGAAAGTTTAAAGTCTTGCCATTCTTGGAAGGAGTAGTGTTAAGTATAGATTCTAAAACAGGTGGCATAAGGGTAATGGTTGGTGGGTATGAATTTAGAAAGTCTCAGTTTAACAGAGCGCTACAAAGCAAAAGACAACCAGGCTCTGCTATAAAGCCGATTATATACGCAACTGCGATACAAAACGGTTATACCCAAATCTCCGTTTTAAAAGACGAGCCTATCTCGTTTTGGGACTATAGCCAAAACAAAGAATGGGTACCTAAGAATTACGATGGAATATACAGAGGAAATGTAATACTAAGAACCGCATTAGCCAAAAGTCTAAACGCTGCAACTGTTTATTTACTGTCTCAGTTAGATTTTGACCCTGTAATTGCTACAGCTTATAGATTAGGGATAAAACAAAAACTGCCGAAATATTATTCTCTTGCCCTTGGTTCTGTAGAATTAACACCCATAGAGCTTGCAACTGTTTATGCAACCTTTGGAAATCAAGGGACACGATGCGAGCCTTACTATATCAGGAAAGTAGTAGATAGAAACGGAAATATACTTTATCAGCAAGAGCCAAGATGTGAGGATGTATATCCAAAACCAGAAAATGCAGTTATGGTAGATTTACTTAGGGCTGTAACAACTGAAGGGACAGCAGCAAGAGCAGCATCTTTACCGTTCCAAACTGCCGGGAAAACTGGAACAACAAACGATTATGCGGACGCATGGTTTGTAGGATTTGACCCAGATTTAACAACTTTGGTATGGATTGGTTATGATAGAAGAAAGCAAATAGGAAAGGGTATAGCAGGAGCAGAAGGAGCTTTACCACTTTGGATGGATGTTATGCTGTATGCAAATAGAGGTATGCCTTACAAACAATTTCCTAAGGTGGAAGGAACTATATACATACCAATCGACCCAATCACGTTAAAAGTAGCTAACGAAAACTGTCCTGGAAGATTCTTCCTTTTTGTCGATGGAACATATCCTCAGGTTGATTGTGATGGAAACCCTGTAGATTTAAGCAAAATTTATTCACATACATCACAAGAAGCACCATCAGAAAATCCTACTGAAACACAACCTGAGCAAGCTCCACAAGAGAACACTTTACCGTCAGATGATGAAACTCAAGTAACACCAAAGGATAAAAACCAATCCTCTTCTGACAAGAATACGGTTGATAAAGAAGAGATAATCAATATAATAAAGAAAAATCAATAAAAGGAGCTCTTAAAATGAAATATACATATCCAGATGAAAAAGGATACTTTGGAATATTTGGCGGTAAATACTTACCAGAAACCCTCATACCTGCTTTAGAAGAGTTAGAACAGCAGTATTTAAAAATCAAAAACGATGGAGACTTTAAAAGACAGCTTTTATACTATCTTACAGAATATGCAGGCAGACCAACGCCTTTATATTTTGCATCACGATTAACCAATGTAGTTGGTGGAGCAAAAATTTATTTAAAAAGAGAGGACTTATTACATACAGGAGCCCATAAGATAAATAACACACTTGGACAGGTTTTGCTTACAAAAAAAATCGGCAAAAAAAGAATCATAGCAGAAACTGGGGCAGGACAGCACGGAGTTTCTACGGCAACAGCAGCATCTTTGTTTGGTTTAGAATGTACTATTTATATGGGTGAAGAAGACGCGGAAAGGCAGGCTTTAAACGTTTTTAGAATGAAGCTGCTTGGAGCAGAAGTTAAAATAGTTAAAGCCGGTAGCAGAACGTTAAAAGATGCCGTTAATGAAGCATTGAGAGATTGGGTTACTAACGTTAAGACAACTCACTATATAATCGGTTCAGCACTTGGACCCCATCCTTTTCCTATGATTGTAAGAGATTTTCAATCTGTGATAGGCGAAGAAGTAAAGCAGCAAATACTTGAAATAGAAGGAAAATTACCTGATGTTATAGTTGCATGCGTTGGTGGAGGAAGTAATGCAATAGGTATTTTTTATCCTTTTATTGAAGACACAGAGGTTAGACTTGTTGGTGTAGAGGCGGGCGGCTATGGAATAGAAACCGGCATGCATGCAGCAAGTATAAACGGCGGTACCATTGGAATACTTCACGGAATGAAATCCTACTTTATTCAAGATGAGTGGGGACAGATAGAAACAACCCATTCAATTTCTGCCGGATTAGACTATCCTGGCGTTGGTCCGGAGCATGCATTTTTGAAAGAAATTAAAAGAGCAGAGTATATTACAGCAACGGATGAAGAAGCATTAGAAGGGTTTTTATTGCTCTCAAGAACAGANGGNATAATACCTGCNTTAGAAAGCTCCCATGCTGTTATAAAAGCGGTAGAAATTGCAAAAAGCTTAGACAAAACTAAATCTGTTGTTATAAATCTGTCAGGAAGAGGAGATAAAGATGTCCAATCAGTAAAAAATCTTCTTGATACAGATAAAGAGTTGTATGAAAGATTGTTAAGTAGATTAAAAGAAAAGTATGGGATTTAAGGGGGGTAGAGATTTTTCTTTGTCATCCCGAGGGCTTAAGTTGAGGGTTCTCTTTTTTAAAAATTTTTTGACGACAAATTGCTTACCCCAAGGTATTTTTTTAGTATATGTTCTGATATATTAAAACCTTTTAGTGCTTGAAAATTTTTTATATTTAGCTTAGATTATATAAAATTTTATAACACTGTTTGATTTTTTATAAACTTTAAGGAGGTATGTTCGTGAACAATAACGAAATTATTGAAAAAATAAATAAACTTAGAAAAGAAAAAAACGCAATAATCCTTGCCCATTACTATCAAAGACCGGAGATACAAGATATAGCTGATTTTATAGGAGATTCCTTAGAATTATCAAGAATAGCTCAAAAATCAGATGCTGATATTATTGTTTTCTGCGGTGTTAGATTTATGGCAGAAACGGCAAAGATACTGAATCCAACCAAAAAAGTTTTACATCCAAATCCTGAAAGCGGCTGTCCTATGGCAGACATGGCAACCTTAGAAGGCGTTAAAAAATTAAAACAACAGCATCCTGATGCTGTCGTAGTTTCTTATATAAATACAAACGCCGATGTAAAAACAGTTTCTGATATTATCGTAACCTCAAGAAATGCTGTTAAAGTTGTGAAATCTCTTGATGCGAAAAAAATAATCTTTGTTCCTGACCAGTTTCTCGGAAGTTATATTGCAAAACAAGTACCGGAAAAAGAGTTTATTTTATGGAAAGGATTTTGCCCTCCACATTTTAATTTATCAAAAGAAACATTACTTGAATTAAAGCAAAAATACCCGAAAGCAAAAATCGCCGTTCATCCAGAGTGTAATACGGATACTGTAGAAATTGCTGACTTTGTAGGCAGTACAACGCAAATTATAGAGTATGCAACAACTTGCGATGCTGACACTGTTATAATTGGTACAGAAGTGGGAATACTACATGCACTTAAAAAGAAAAATCCAAACAAAAATTATGTATTCCCTCAGTCTGCTGATTATTGCGGAACGGTTCACTGTTGCGATATGAAAAAGAATACACTTGATAAAGTCTTAGAAGTCCTTGAAAAAGAAATAAACGAAATTATTCTACCGCCAGATATCATACAGAAAGCTGCTATTCCTCTTGAAAGAATGTTAGCAGTAGCTTAAGAGAGATAAATCGCTAAAACTAAAGATGTTTCAAAATTTTTGTTANTTTGTCTTTCCTNGTAATCCTGAGGTTTTAAGGTGACTCCTACTCTTTTGATTTTTTAATTTGAAAAGAAAAACAGGAAATTCTTCGCTTACGCCTAAAATGATGTAATATGCTTATGGAAGCGGAGATTCTTCGCACGGTTTTAGAATGAAGCATTTTATATTTTGTTTTATCCGCCTGTGGACTTTAGCCTGAAAGATCTCCTTTTTAAAGAAGTTGAGAAAACGAGTAGAGGCAATACATGAATCCGCCCATACAGTGCATAAGTGAAAGATGAATAATGGAGATTCTTTGCCGGCTGCAGAATGGCTAATAAGACTTTCCTTTCTCTGAAATTTATAAACCAATCTTTGATCGTCATTCTGAAGATGTAAGCTAGGGTTTTCTTTTTTAAAGATAAGAAACATGAGATTCTTCGCTGACGCTCAGAATGAAAGTTTGTATCTTTGAACAGTCTTATACGTGAGATATAAGAAAGCGGTTTGTTGAATAAGCAGGAAGAGAAAAGTAGATTCTTTCCGCGGATAAAGAATTAAGATTTTTGATTTAGCTAAAGTAAAGCATTCTTAACAGATAAATCGGATTAATAATATATTTTAATACTACAATTTGTATTAAAATATTTAATAATTTTTTAATGGGAGGTAAAAAGTTTTGACAATCTTAGCTTTTTTAATAATGCTTGGAGTACTGATTACAATACATGAATTTGGACATTTTCTTTTTGCGAGAATGTTTGGCGTAAAAGTAGAAACATTTTCAATAGGCTTTGGACCACCAATATTTAGATGGAAAGGAAAAGAAACAGAATACCAAATAGCAATTATTCCACTTGGTGGATATGTAAAAATGTATGGCGAAGATTCAATGACAGAACCGGTACAAGGTGAAGTTAATAAAGAAGTCTACAACGACCCAAGGTCTTTTCATTCAAAAGCAAGATGGCAAAAAATGTTAATAGCATTTGCCGGACCACTTTTTAACATAATCCTTGCAGTAGTTTTATTTATTGCTGTTTACGCAATAGGTATAAAAGAACCGGCATATTTAACACAGCCGCCGGAGATAGGATATGTTGAGAAAAACTCAGTTGCTGAAAAAATAGGACTACGGCCGTTTGACAAGATTTTAAAAGTAAATGGCGAAGAAGTTAAAAATTGGAAAGATTTAACAATTAAATTAGCAATAAAATCCGGCAAAAATATAGATATAGAGTTTTTAAGAAATGGTAATGTCTATAAAGTATCCGCCACGCTTCCGGAAGATATGACAAAGGATTCCTTCGGCATTTCTCCAATAATTGAGCCAAAGGTTGGTAAAGTTTTGCCAAATACACCGGCAGAAAAAGCAGGTTTAAAAGAGGGGGATATTATTATTGCTGTAAATGGAAAACCAATAAGAACTTGGTTTGAATTTGCAGACTTTATGTCTAGCTTAAACGAAAAAAGAGATATTAACCTTCTTGTTAAAAGGGATGGAAAAATTATTTCTTTAATGATAACACCNGANTACAATCAAGAGCTTAAAAAATATACAGTAGGAATATCTCCAAAATTTGAAGTAAAGACCATCCAGTATCCTTTAGACCAAGCAATAGTAAAAGCATTTGATAAGACAAAAGAGTTAACAGTATCAATATATAATATAGTAGCCGGTTTGTTTACAGGCGAGGTATCATTTAAAACCCTTGGCGGTCCTATTTCTATTGCTAAATTCTCAGGAGAAGCATTAGAAACCGGAATTACAACATTCTTATTTGCAATGGCTTTTATGTCTTTACAGCTTGGATATTTAAACCTACTTCCTATTCCGGTTCTTGATGGTGGGCTAATATTTATTCTTTTAATAGAAAGTATTATCAGAAGACCGCTTCCAGAAAAAGCAAAAGAATATTTAGCATACATAGGCTTTGCACTTCTTGGTAGTCTGATGATATACGTCATTTTTAACGATATATTAAGAGTTATACAATAAATATAGAAAATATATTTTTATATATGGAGTAAAAATGGCTACAAGAGTNGGNATTATCGTTTTAAGTGGAACCTTAGATAAAGTAATGCCTGCTTTTATAATTGGGACTACAGCTGCGGCTATGGGTATGGAAGTAGGGATGTTCTTTAGCTTTTATGGATTAAATGCAATTCATAAAGAAAAACATAAAAATTTAAAAGTTTCTCCGGTAGGAAATCCGGCAATGCCTATGCCTGTTCCTGTGCCACAGATACTAACAATAATGCCGGGCATGATGGATTTTGCAACATCTATGATGAAAGGAATGATGGAAAAACATAAAGTCCCATCTTTAGAACAACTAATCCAGCAAGCAAAAGATTTAGAGATAAAATTATATCCATGCCAGACAGCAATGACTCTCTTTGGCTATACGGTAGATGACTTAATAGAAGGTGTAGAAAAACCGGCCGGAGCTGCAACTTTTTTAAGCTTTGTAAATGCAGGTGATAAATCGATAGTTTTGAATTTTTAATTATTTAGTATACGTCGGATGAGAAATTCAATTAAAGCATATGATTCTTGACCAGCTCCAGATTGACAATTTAATAGCAGAGATTCTTAACACGGCTGCAGAGTAACAAAAAAGGCAATTCTAACATGCTTTTACTATCTTTGTCATCCTGAGGGCTTTAGCCCGAAGGATATCTTCTTTGATTTTTTGATTTGAAAAAAACATGAGATTCTTCGCTTTGCTAAGAATGACAAATAAGGCTACTTTTTCCAGATATTTATCAACCAACCTTTGACTGACCATCCTATTTCAAGTTTTTTAAATTGTTAATAATTTCAGAGAGGAATAAGGAAGACAAGGGCTACTTTAAGATTTTCCAACCAAAATTCTTTTTATTGGCTTCCTGAGAGGAATTTTGGCTTGCTTTGAAGATTCTCATCATACTAAGTATAACCCTGCTTGTAATAATTAACTAAGCAATCAATTAAGAGACTATTACGATATTTTTGATTAAAAATTGAACTCGGGGTTTATCCCCCGAGATAGGAAATATTTAGATATTTTAAGTCCATATTAAAATCCATATCCTGGTTGTATTTTTCTTGCAAGCTCTTCTAATCTTCTAATTCTCTCTTCTGTTGGTGGGTGAGTTGAGAATAGTTTCATTATGAAATCTCCGCTAAGTGGATTGACAATCATCATATGAGCAGTTCCTGGATTGATTTCTTGTGATGCTACCTCCTGTATCTGTGGATTATGTGCTATTTCTTCCAACTTTCTTAAGGCATTAGCTAAACATAATGGACATCCGGAGATTTTTGCTCCTGCTTCATCTGCTAAAAATTCTCTTGAACGAGATATTGCCATTTGTATTAAAGTTGCTGCTAAAGGTGCAACTATAAATAAAATTATAGAACCTATTATTGATGCAATTGGATTGTTATTTTCTCTATCATTTCCCCCAAGGAATGCAGCGTAATAAGCCATATTGGCAAGCATAGAGATTGCTCCACCAATAGTTGCGGCTATTGAAGAAATAAGTATATCTCTATTTTTAATATGCCCAAGCTCGTGAGCTAAAACACCTCTTAGTTCATCTTTGTTTAAAATTTGTAAGATACCGGAGGTTACAGCTACAGCCGCATGGTTAGGGTCTCTTCCTGTTGCAAAAGCGTTTGGAACAGCTATAGGTGCTAAATAGATTTTTGGTTTAGGAATGCCAGCTCTCCTTGCTAAATCCTCAACCATTTCGTGAAGCCAAGGTGCTTCTTCATACCCAATCTCTCTTGCTCCATACATAGCCAAAGCTACTTTATCAGAAAAGAAGTAGCTGAAAAAGTTCATAATTAAGGCTACTACAAACGCAATTATCATACCTTGCTTTCCGGCTACTAAATGACCGATGGCAAGAAATAAACCTGTCAAAACTCCTAAAAGTAAAACTGTTTTCAGCTGATTTGCCATTCTTTAAACCCCCCTATTTCTAAAATGCTATATAAATAATAAAACCGAGGCGGATATTTTTCAACCCACCCCGGTCATACTTTTAAAAAGTGTTTTCTTTGTTAGTTATTAATGAACTTCCGGATTTATCACATCTCCACCGGATTCATTGCCACCCTGTCCATAAAGTTTTTGTGCCAATCTGTTAGCAACATTTTGTAATTTATCTAATGCAGTTTGAATTTGTGTTTTATCGTTAGATTCAATAGCTTTTTTAGCCTCAGCTATTACATTTTCTGCTTCTGAGATTTCTTCTGGTGTAAATTTAGCCTTGTTTTCATTGAATGCTTTTTCAAAGCTGTATACTAAAGCATCAAGTTGGTTTCTTAATTCAATTGTTTCTTTAAACTTCTTATCTTCCTCTTCGTGCTTTTTAGCTTCTTCGATAAGTTTTTCAATATCTTCCTTAGTTAATCCGCTTGATGGTGTAACTGTTATAGATTGTGCTCTACCTGTTGCCTTATCTGTAGCTGTAACGTGTAGTATACCATCTGCGTCTATATCAAAGCACACTTCTATTTGAGGAACTCCTCTTGGTGCTGGAGGAATATCAGTCAATCTAAAGCTACCAAGCAATTTATTTTCTCTGGCGATGCTTCTCTCACCTTGGTATACTGCAATTTCAACAGTTGTTTGGTTATCAACTGCTGTTGTAAACATTTCACATTTTTTAGTTGGTATAGGAGTGTTTCTTGGTATTAAAACTGTCATTACACCACCAAGTGTTTCTATACCAAGAGATAGTGGTGTTACGTCAATTAATAATACATCTTTAACTTCTCCGGCTAATACTGCACCTTGGATTGATGCACCTACTGCAACAACTTCATCAGGGTTAACCGACTTGTTTGGCTCTTTTCCAAAGAATTCTCTAATTTTTTGTTGTACCAATGGTATTCTTGTTGAACCACCAACCAATACAACTTCATCTATGTCTGATGGAGTTAATTTTGCTGCCTCAAGGGTTCTTTTTACAATTTCCATAGTTCTATCAACAAGGTCTTTTATCATTTCTTCAAGTCTTGCTCTTGTTAGTTTCTTTTGTAAGTGTAAAGGTTGGTTGTTGTTTGGGTCTATTGTAATAAATGGTAAGTTGATTTCTGTTTCCATTTTGAAAGATAACTCTTTTTTAGCTTGCTCAGCTGCTTCTTTTAATCTTTGGAATGCTGTTTTATCATTTCTTAAATCAATACCATGCTCTTTTTTGAACTCATCTACTAACCAGTTTATGATTCTTGCATCAATGTCAGAACCACCAAGGTGAGTATCACCATCTGATGCTTTTACTTCAATAACACCATCTCCACCTTCAAGGATAGAAACGTCAAATGTACCACCACCAAAGTCATAAACAAGAATTTTGATATCTGATTTTTTATCAAGACCATACGCAAGTGCAGCTGCTGTTGGCTCGTTAATGATTCTTTTAACTTCCAGTCCGGCAATTTTACCTGCGTCTTTTGTTGCCTGTCTTTGTCTTTCATTAAAGTAAGCAGGTACTGTAATTACAGCTTCTGTTACTTTCTCTCCAAGATATGCCTCAGCCGCCTCTTTTAATTTTTTGAGAATCTGCGCTCCTACTTCTTCTGGCCTTACAATTCTACCGGCGTTAGGAACGTTAAACGCAGCATCACCTTTATCATCTGCAACTACTTTATAAGGAACGTTTTTTATCTCATTTAATACTTCATCATACTTTCTTCCGATGAATCTTTTAGATTCATAAATTGTGTTTTCTGGGTCTAATACTGCTCTTCTTTTTGCAGGCTCTCCTACTAAAATCTCACCTTCTTTAGTCCAAGATACAATAGATGGGGTTGTTCTAAATCCTTCTTGGTTTGCAATAACAACTGGTTCGCCACCAATAACTACAGAAACAACAGAGTTAGTTGTTCCAAGGTCTATTCCTATTACTTTTCCCATTTTAAAACCTCCAATATTTTTGATATATTAATATGATAATACTTTAGTAATCTTTTGTCAAGTTTTTTTATATTAATAAAGTAAATTTTAGCATGAATGTGTTCCAAATTTTTATAAGCATACTCTTGTTTGTCCTGAACGTAAGTTGAAGGACCTCTTTTTTAAAAATGGCAAGTAAGCAAGTAGCATCAATTCATGAATTGATCATACGAAAAGTAAAAGATAGAAGATTTTTCCACAACTACAGAATAACGACATTGGTTTTTAAAAATAGTCTCATATTGGCATACATAAACTTTGGCTATTGATAACAACATGTTAATAAACAATAGAAAAGTAGAGCTTTTATGACTAAGTTCTTCTTAGTATTATATTTAAGAAATTTGCTCTTAAAGCTCTTAACTGCAGTTAAAAAATTTTAAAAGCGAGAGACTGATGCTGTCGGATGGCAGTTCATGAACTGCTCTTACTTAGAGCGATTAGCACAATTGGATATGTCAATTTAATTCGTTTAACAGTAACACTTTACTTATTATAGTGATGTATGTATATAGAACATCCTGAGGACTTTAGTCAGAAGGGTTTCCTTTTTAAATTTTATAAAAACCGCTAATTTCTCACCTAAGGTGTGTGATAAAATAAATTTTTTTATTAGTTCTTTCGGAGAATTTAAATGGCTTACGTTATAGATTATGAGTTTTTAGAGAAGTTAGAGCAAAAAGTAGGAAAAGAGGAAGCTAAAAAGATTGCTCAAACTATTGAACTGATTTATAACGAACTTGATAAAAAATCAGAAAGCTTAGCGCAGCAGAAAAAACTTGAACTTAAAGACGAGCTTACTAAAAAACTTGCTACAAAGACTGATTTAGAAATATTAAAAACAGAATTAGAGGCTAAGATAGAAATAAGCCATAAAGAGCTTGAAGCTAAAATTGAGAAGGAAATTCTAAAGATAGATATAAAGTTTACTATTATGCTCATTATTTTAGCATTTCTGGTTATTTTCATAAACAAAGATGCAATAGACCTTATAATTAAGCTACTACCATTTGCAAAATAGCTGTTATTTGTAGTTATACGAAAAAGCTATACGTCGGGTGAGAAATTGGGTAAAAGCAGGAGATTCTTCGTCAGCTTTAGATTAACACTGTGAGATGATATTTGCTATCCTGAAAGAAAAAAATTGTTATACTATAATTTACTTAACAGATACTAAAGGAGAATCAAAATGAGAAAAAATAATAGAGGTTTTACATTAATAGAGCTTTTAGTTGTTGTAATCATACTTGGAATGCTTGCAGCTTTAATCGTTCCTAAGGTTGTTGGAAGGCTTGATGAGTCTAAGATAGAAACTACAAAAATACAGATGAGAGCTATCAAAGATGCTTTAGAACAGTATAAGCTTGATAATGGCGTTTACCCAACTACACAACAAGGATTAAAAGCATTGATTGAAAAACCAACCACTCCACCTGTTCCAACAAGATGGAGACAGTATTTAGATAAACTACCAAAAGATGCGTGGGATAATGATTTTATCTATATGTCTCCCGGTGTTGGTCATCCATTTGAGCTAAAATCAGCAGGTCCTGATAGAACAGAAGGTACAGAAGACGATATAAGTATATGGCAGTAAAAAACAAAGGCTTTACGCTATTAGAAGTATTAATAGCTTTAGCTATTTTAACATCTTCATTTTTAGTATTGTTTCAGCTAGTCTATCAAGCAAGGGTAAATTATTTTAATTCAAAACAAACATTTGAAAATTTACTATACATAGATTCAAAAATAAAAGAAGGCGATTATTCAGATTTAAATGTATCAAACTCTCAGATAGAGATTTTGGGAATTAAGATTAACAAAACAACCTTTGAAAAAAACGGCGTTTATATAGATATTTTCTATGTTAAATAAAAAAGGCTTTACGCTAATAGAAGTTATCATAACGATAATGATTTTATCCTTAGTGTTTTCTGTCTTGGCTTTTTCTATTTATAGCACAATAAAAAACAGTGTGGACATTAAAGGTCAATCGGAAAAGCTTAAAGAAGATGCTTCTTTCTTTTGGGATATGGAAAAAAAGTTTTCTACAAACAAAAAAACCTTTTTAAGAGATAACAACGGACATCCAATTTTAGTGTTGTACAATACCTCCGGGAATTATTATAAAGGTTTGGTAAAATCTGTCTTTTTTGTTAAAGATAATGATCTATACTATTATGAATTTCCTTATGTATATGGAGACCCTTATTTTTACGATGAGAAGCAGTCTTACAAAGTTCTGCATTTTGAAAATTTGGATATTAGCCTTGTAAGTCAGGGAAAGAGTTATAAAGATTTTGAAGGCAATCCTGATATGCTGATTATTCAAATAAATGATAAAAGGATGGTTTTTAAGTAATGAAGTTTGCATACGAAGGCTATCTTGAAGGTAAAAAGGTAAAAGGTGAGTTAGAAGCAAACACAAAGCAAGAGGTTATAAAAAAGCTAAAAGAAGAGGGTATTACTCCTGTTAAGATAGAGGAGCTAAAAAGAAAAATCTCATTATCGTTTAAAAAGGAAAAACCATCAGACGAAGATTTGGCTTTTATATTGCTTCAGATTGATACATACTTAAAAAGCGGATTTCAACTTACAAAAGCTTTAGAGGTAGTCTCATCTCAAACAGAGGATAAAGATTTATCAGCTGGGTTGCTAAAAATAAAGACTGCTATAGAAAGTGGTAAAAGCGTATCACAGGCATTTAAAGAATCTAAACTGTTTCCTGAGTTTTTTCCTTTGATGCTTGAATCTGCACAAACAGGAGAAAATCTTGAGATGATTTTCAAAATCACATCTGATTATCTGCTCAGCGTGTCATCTATTAAAAGCAAAGTAATATCAGCATTAATCTATCCGGCTGTTATCTTGATTTTCAGCGTAATCTCAGTTTTTGTAGCTACCAATTATGTTATTCCAAAAATTATAAGCGTTTTGCAAAGCTTTGGAAAAGAACCGCCGTTAATCACAAAAGCAATATTGATTTTTGCAAAAATCTTTAACTTTCTAATTTTTTTAACGCCAATCTTGATTATTGCTTACTTTTTTAAAGACAGGTTTATAAAAAAAGAGGTTTTTGATAAGCATCTCTTAAAAATTCCGATAGCGGGCAAGCTGATTTTATATTTTAATCTTTCAAGGTTCGCAAAGGTTTTGAACTTAAGTTTAAAATCAAATACACCAATCCAAAATGCTTTGACTTATGCAATAAACAGCATAGGCAACAGCTATTTAAGACAGCAGCTAATGCCTTTGATAGAAGACGTAAGCAAAGGTTCTAACATATCAAAGAGTATAAGGAAGGTAAAAGAACTTCCTACTTTGTTTATTACATTACTTGAAACAGGTGAATCTTCCGGAGAGCTTGAAAAAATGCTTGACACAATAGCAAGCGTTTACGATTCTCTTATCGAAAGAATCATAGATAGATGGATGAAGTTGATAGAGCCAATAATGATGTTAATAATTGGTGCTGTGATAGGTATNATAATTCTGAGCGTAATTCTTCCGATTATGGATATTTCAACCGGANCTAAGTTNAAATAAGTATTTTCATATTTAGATAAAATTTAAAAAACAGCGATTTTACGGGCGGCTACAGAATAACATTTTTACATTCCTTGCCATCCTTAAGGACATGACTGTTTCAAAAATCAAAATTGTCATTCTGCAGCCGGCGAAGAATCTAATATTTTTCTTTTCAAGTTAAAAAAATCAAAAAAGAGATCCTTCGGACTCCTTTATCAGATGACACTCTATTCTAACTTACCAAAGCCCCTTTATAGTTTGGAATAAAATTTAAAACTTCTGATGCCGGTTTGATTGTAAAAAGAGAGTTTTCTACCAATGTCCTTACAAGCATAGCATTTAATCTGTGTCCGCCCTTAAAAGAGTAAACTTCTGCAACCAAAGGATAGCCAAGCAGATATAAATCGCCGATTAAATCCAATACTTTATGTCTTACAGGCTCGTCTTCAAATCTTAAACCCTCTTCGTTTATTACCTGATTGTTATGAAAAACAACAGCATTTTCAAGAGAGCCGCCTTTGGCAAGACCGTTCTTCTTTAAGTACTCTACTTCTTCTAAAAAGCAATAAGTTCTTGCTGTATAAACGCCTTCATAAGACTCTTTTTCATAAGGTATGTATGTAAAGCTTTTATTTCCAATAATATCATTATTATAATTNGCTTGATANGTAATTTTTATTTCATTTGATGGCTTNGCCATAATAAATTTGTCTTCTATTTCAACCTTTACAGGTTCTTCTAAAACTGCATACAATTTTTCTTCGTTAAGTGTTTTAATTCCGGCTTCTTTTATCCTTTCAACAAAACCTTTACTGCTTCCGTCAAGGATTGGCAACTCCTCGCCTATTAACTCAACATAAACGTTATCAATTCCTGTAAAATAAAGTGCTGCCATTAAATGCTCTGTTGTCCTAACTGATACGCCGTCTTTGTATAAAGTTGTTGAATATTCAAAGCTATGGGCAAAATCTATCTTTGCAGGTATAACTACATTATTTTTAATAAAATTTATTCCTTCATTTTTATTTGCAGGAATGAGCTTTATTTTAACATTATCTCCTGAGTGTAAGCCTATTCCCTCAATGGTTATTGGTTTTTTTATTGTTCTTTGAAATTGGCATATCATAATTATTCTCCGTATTTGTTTTTCGTTTAAAATCTTTATGCAATTTTTATTCCAATCTTTGACATACGATTTAACAATAATTTTTGTAATATTATATTTTGAATTTTTGCAAATTTTCAAAAAGGAGTCAAAAGATGTTAGATATAGAGTTTTTAAATGAAAAGGCAACAAAGCTAAAATCAGCATTAAAAAAGATAAAGCAGATAATAGATTTTGGAGAGGATGCATTTTTAAAAACTCCCATGTATCCAGATAGAGTTAAATACTATCTTATAATTTTATACGATGAGCTTGAAGCAATAGCTTGTCATATTCTTTCTAACTATTACAATGACAAAATAAAAGAAAACTGTATAGAAAAGCTATCAAAAGATACGATTTTCTCAGAAAAGTTAAATAGAATTTTTGCAGATTTTAACGAGTTTAAAAATAAAGTATTTCAAGAAAATTTTAGCTATATGGAAAAACAGCTCTATCATTTAACTAAAAACATAGTTGAAACCTTGGATACACTGTTTATAAAAGAACTTTCAGACGTGGTAAAACAGCTAAAAGAAAAACAGCCAAAACTTGCCATACCTGTAAATCTTGTCAAAGTTAATCATTATGCTTCTGCTATAAAAGGAGAAGTAAAGAGATTGGAGACTTTTTCTAAAATGAGCGTGCAAGAATTTAAAAATAATAATTTTGCAGTTGACAGAAGCAAATATTTTATCGTTGTTGCAATAGACAGTGCTTTATGGATTTGTAGACATGTTTCAAGACAGCTTAAATTAAAGCCTTCAAAAGACTGCTTTAAATCCTTGGCTGAAAATGGTTGTTTATCTGTGGAGCTTGCAGAAAATCTTGATAAAATTGTTCAAATTAGAAATGACTTAGCAGACCCAACAAAAAGCATTGATCTAGATTTTCTGTATAAATTAGTAAAGGGCGATTTTAAAGCTCTAATGGATAGATTTATTTTAGAAGTTGCTAAGTCTATCAAGGAAGGATGTAAAGGTGAGAGGTGAGAAAGGGAAGAGATTCCTCGCAGACTTGCAGAAGTCACAAATGAATCGTTCTTTGGCATCCTGAACGAAGTGAAGGACCTCATGTTTTGATAACTTTTAAAAAATGAGATTCTTCGCTTACGCTCAGAATGACGATATAGAGGTATAAAGTCCGGAATTCTTTGCTGGCACTTACAATGGCTCCATTATATACTCTTTGTTATCCTGATGCCGAAGGATCTTCTGTTTGACATCTTTCTACTCACTCATTTTCTCGCTTAAATGCTATAATATCCTGCATTGAATTAAAAAATTGAGAAATTCAGCCAATGGAAAATAAACTTTCAACCCTTGCAGAAGACTTTTCACTCGAAAATTTAGAGAGATATTTATTAGACAAAGGGTTTACTGTTGATATAGAGCCAATTCATGACACTCAAGATATTGAAGAAAAATACAACGTATTAGACATAAAAGAAATTGGATACATTAGATTAAAGCAA
>JGI20130J15133_1001535_pt1 | contig 19120 bp, 13 predicted proteins | sample WasSprMetagenome_FD_15133 | JGI IMG/M metagenome (IMG submission 15133) | reverse complement strand
CCGGGATAGGCGGGGGGATAACGATAGGGGGGAGGCTTCACAGGGGAGGGAGGGGGCTTGCCGGGGAGATAGGGCATACGAAGGTGGATCCGAATGGGCCTATATGCACATGTGGGAAGAGGGGATGTGTGGAGGCGTTCGCATCCGGCCCTTCCATAGCCAGGATGGCGAGGGAGGAGCTGGAGAAGGGGGATAAGGTGAGCCGGATGCTTGAGATATGCGGAGGGGATCCGCGGGCGATAACGGGGGAGATGGTGGCCAAGGCCGCCGATGATGGGGATGAGATAGCCCTCTCCGTTATCGACAGGGCTATGGAATACTTGGCAATCGGTATTGCGAACGCCATGCACCTCTTCGATCCCGATATCGTCGTGATAGGGGGAGGGGTTGCGAAGGCCGGGGAGATCGTTTTCGCGCCTTTAAGGGAGAAGGTCGGGAAATACCTGCTCTCCGGATTCCTCGAAAGGATGCCCGGGATAGTCCCCGCTGCATTGGGAGACGATGCCCCGTTGCTTGGGGCCATGGCAATAGCCAAAGAAGGGGGAAGGTAAGATGGGAATGATATCGAGGTATATATCGGATCTGATATCCGTCTTGGGGAAGATCCCCTCGGACGAGGTGGAGGAAGTGGTGGATATCATAATGGAAGCGAGGGAGAAGGGCAAAAGGGTTTTCATAATGGGGAATGGCGGGAGCGCGGCAACATCTTCGCATTTCGCCAACGATCTCTCAAAGGGGGTTTCGGCATCTGGACATAGGGGTGTAGCGGCCATAGCGTTAACGGACAACGTCCCATTGATCACGGCGTGGGCTAACGACAGCAGCTACGACGATATCTTCGTCGAACAGCTCAAGCCCCTTCTTTCAGAAGGGGATGTGGTCATAGGGATAAGCGGGAGCGGGAGATCAAGAAACGTCCTGAAAGCCATATCGTATGCGAACGAGGTCGGGGCGATAACCATAGGGTTCTCGGGCTATGATGGTGGGGAACTTGCCAGGGTCGTAAGGAAATCCGTTGTGATCCCCGATGATTGCATGGAAAGGATAGAGGATAGCCATCTGATCCTGGGGCACGCAATAGCATCGGCTATAAGGGAAAGGCTCAGGAGCGGCTAATCCCCTCCCTCTCCCTCCGGAATCTCAGGTATCTCCCTCGTCAGCTCTTCCGCAACCCATATGGATGCATCTGTGCGAAGGGCGAGGGCTATGGCATCGCTTGGCCTCGAGTCCACCTCTATTCCTCCGAAGGGGGTTTCCAGGGATATCTTGGCATAGTATATATCCTCCTTCAGCTCGTCTATCGATATCTTCATGACCTTTCCGTTCATGTTCTCTATCACGTTCCTGAGCAGGTCGTGGGTTAGAGGTCTTGGAGGCGTTATGTTTTCAAGGGCCATGTATATGGACTGGGCCTCCATCATCCCTATGACTATTGGGAGGTATCTGGTGTTTCCATAGTCCTGAAGGACTACTATGAAGTCCCTGCTGTCCGTTCCATAAACCCCCTTCACCTTCATCCTTATCATCGGCTTATCCTCGTTCCTCATCATCCACCTCCTTTTCTCCCGGGATCCCCGAACTCCCGTGGCTTTGCATCTCCATACCATCATTATACCACACCGGGCGTTCTTTCGCAATACCTGCCATTTGAGCATAGGAGGATCTCCTGTAGGGGCAACCCTCTGTGGTTGCCCGAAATCATGGGCAGGCACGGGGGCCTGCGTTTGGGCAGGCACGGGGGCCTGCGTTTGGGCAGGCACAGGGGCCTGCCCCTACTTGAGTATCGCGAAGTTCCCTCTGAAGTAGTCAAACCATACCTTGAAGGTTCCGGCTCCTGAGGAGCCATCTATCCCCCAGAAAAGCCCTACCTCATAAGGGCCTGGCATGGAGTAGTTCGTCTGACCGAGCATAGTCCATGGCTCTTTCTCGCTCCTCTTGTAATAGGATTCGTAGAGGTCCCCCTTCTTTACCAGCTTGAACCATACCTCCCCACTTGGCGGGGCTATTCCTGTGTTGAACTCTTGCCTTATATTCACCCCTTTGTTCTGGAACTCGAAGACGGAATCGGTGCTCCTCATCCAGAACTTCAGACACACCCAGTTATCTATCGCTGGGCTCTTTATTATTATCCCCGCTATGTTAGAAGGCATGCTCCATTCGGTGATGATGTGGGCTTCTATCTCGAAGTTCTCTGAATTGGTCAGCTGATAGAGCCTATTGGCGGCGTCGGAGGTCCAAAGGTTGCTGTCCACATCCCCTTCGGAATACAGGAACCCTTTCTTCGTCTTCCCAACGTCCCAGACCTTCGGCTCCTTCGCCCACTTCCATTTCGGATCGAGCTTCGTCCCGTTGAACTCGTCCGATGGTCCCAGGATCTCGAAGACGATATCCTCCACGGCCACGGCTTTCCCTTTCTCAACGGTCACCAGGATCTTCTTCTCCTGATCCCCTATCCTCACTACGAGCACGTGATCGCCTACGGGAAGCTCTATCGAGAAGATCCCGTCGCCTCCTGTTGTGGTCGAGTAAGGCTCGTCTTCAACAGATATCGGGATGTTCGTTGCCGGGGCATCGCCTAACATAACCTTCCCGGTGATCGTTCCCGAAGGCAGGATCTCTACCTCGCCTATGTTCACGGTCCCTTCGGCGCCGACCGTTATGGATATCGCCTTGCCGACATATCCCTCTTTCCTTACCACCAGGTCGTAGCTTCCCTCGACCAAGCCGGTGAGCTTGAAGGATCCGTCTGCCCCCGTTGTGGTTGAGACCCCAAGGGCTTCTACGGCGACATACGCCTCGGCCACGGGCTTCCCCTCGCTTTTAACAACCCCAACGACAATAGGTCCTGTTGGGGTTGGGGGGCCGACTTCCTCCTCCTTCTTTGCGCACCCGATGGCAAGGGATATAACAAGGGCTAACACGATATACCTCATTTACAAACACCCCCCTTGGATTTGTTAGGAGTTACGCAGTTGACCGTGAACCCCTGCTTCGTTAATATAGCGCAAAAAAGCTTCGCTGTCAAGCCTCAGGAATTCGATCGTAGGGGCAACCCCCTGTGGTTGCCCAAAATCATGGGCAGGCACGGGGGCCTGCCCCTACAAAGGATATCGAATTGCGAAATGCGGATTGCGGAAAGACAGGACACCATTTCTCATTTTCGCCTTTCGCCTTCCGCAATTTCTCTTGGTGTTTGCCCGAAATCATGGGCAGGCACAGGGGCCTGCCCCTACAAAGGATATCGAATTGCGAAATGCGGATTGCGGAAAGACAGGTCATCATTTCTCATTTTCGCAATTCGCCTTCCGCCTTTCGCAATTTCTCTACCCGAATTCCCTATAGGTTGACAATCAGGGCGATGCTATGTATAATATGAAAAAAGGCCCGTAGGGGTAGAAGGAAAAGGAAAGAGGAGGGGGTTGTTCAAATGGGAAGCGGGAAGATAGGATATGACGATACTCCTTTCCTACCGGGGATGAAATGGAGGGTCCACGATGGTAACAGGCCCCAGCCCCGGGTAGTAGTTCCGGGCACGTTCAGCACCCAGGAGGCTCCGGGGATCCCGCCGTCCGATGCCATCGTCCTCTTCGACGGCACAGATCTCTCCAAATGGGTTGGGAGGGATGGAGGCCCGGCGAGGTGGAAGGTGGAGAACGGCTACATGGAGGTCGTTCCTGGGACAGGGGACATAATGACGAAGGAGCATTTCGGGGACTGTCAGCTCCATATAGAGTGGGCGGCCCCGGCCGAGGTTAGGGGCGAAGGGCAAGGCAGGGGTAACAGCGGGGTCTTCCTCATGGGGCTTTACGAGATCCAGGTCCTCGATTGCTACAACAACATAACATACCCCGATGGCACGACAGCCGCGATATATGGCCAATACCCTCCTCTGGTTAACGCATGTAGGAAACCTGGGGAATGGCAGACATACGATATAGTCTGGATAGCCCCGCGCTTCGAGGGCGAGAAGCTCGTAAGCCCTGCACGCGTTACCGTGTTCCATAACGGCATAGTGGTTCATCATGCCACGGAGCTCTTAGGCCCTACGGGGCACAGGATCCTCCCCTCTTATTTCCCACATCCCCCTGTCGGACCTCTCGTCCTCCAGGACCATGGGGATCCGGTCCGGTTCCGCAACATATGGTATCGTCCTCTTAAGGGGTATGACGAGGAGTAGCGTCCTTTATCAAGAGCCAGAATAGGATCATGGCCAGGAGGGCCATCCCCGCGCCGAAGGAGAACGCTACCCCCGGACCGAATGCCTTCCAGAGGGATCCAAGGATCAGGCTTGCGGGGAGGGCGCCTACGCCAACGGCGAAGCTATAGAGGCCATAGGCGGTCCCCCTAAGCGCCGATGGGACGAGATCCGCTACGAGGGCTTTTTCCGTCCCTTCTACGAGGGCATGGTATACGCCATAGGTCAGGAACAAGATCCATATATGTATGCCCTTCGTTGCGGTGGCGAATCCGAGATATACAAGGCCGTATACGCCCCATCCCGCTATTATCATGATCCTCCTCCCGAACTTGTCTGAGAGGCTACCCCCGGGGGTCGAGAGCGATGCCTTCACTATATGATGGACTGCCCATAGGATCGGGATAAGGGCATCGGAGATCCCAACCGTTTTCGCCCTGAGGATCAGGAAGGCATCGCTCGAGTTCCCGAGGGTGAAGATGAAGAGGATGAGGAGGTAGAGCTTGAACCTCAGGTCGAATGGCCTGAGGGATAGGGATGGCCTGTCCACCTCGCTCCATACCCGTGCCCTTTTCTCCTGGGCGAGGAGCGCAAGGACGAGGACCGAGAGGATGGCGGGTATGGTTGCGAACCAGAAGATGGCTCTGTAATTCCCTGGAAATGGGATTAATAGGAGGAATGCGAGGATCGGCCCTGTAACCGCCCCCAGATGGTCCATGCTCCTGTGGAACCCGAATGCCTTTCCCCATTTCGAGCTGTCGGTGGAGTCCGAAAGAAGCGCATCCCTCGGTGCGGTCCTCATCCCCTTCCCTACTCTGTCCACGAACCTGGCGAACAGGACATGCCATCCGGCCGTGGCGCATGCCACGACGGGCCTTGTGCATCCGGAGATCCCATACCCTATGACGGCCAGGAGCTTCCTTTTGCGTATTAGGTCCGAAAGCCATCCCGAGAAGATCTTAAAAAGGCTCGCCGTGCTCTCCGCTATCCCTTCCACAAGCCCTACGAAGACCGTGCTCGCCCCAAGGACTTCCGTCAGGAAGATGGGGAGGAGGGGATAGATCATCTCAGTGCTTGTGTCCGTCAGAAAGCTTACTATCCCCAGGATAAGGACGTTCCTCGTTATCCCGGAAAGGATCGATCCTCTCCTGTCCTTCATTCCCTTCACCCCCTTGTTTCCGCCGGCGTGGGCTGCGGCCGGACCTCAAACCTCAATATCCTGATCCTCGTATGGCCTCTGGATCCGGACCACTTACGAGGGGAGATGACCACAGCCCCTTTTCGGATTGGTGGCATCCCGGCCATCCCGCTGTCCACGATCCCAAAAAGCTTCGATCCGTTTATCCATGCCTGTATCTCATCGCCTTTCGCTAAGATCCTGAGCTCGAAGTGTAAGGAAACGTCGGGAACCCATCTCGCCGTTGCAAGGGGATTGGAGTCGTCCGTGCTCCTTCCCCCGAAGGCCTTATGGAGATGAACGACGCCCCCCTGGCCACGGTAAAGGTTCAAGGAGTATGAGTTCCCAGGATCTGTGAACCTGAACCCGATCCAAACCCCATCCCTCCAATCTTCCCCGAACTCGAGGACCTGAAACTCCATGGATATCTCGTAATCCGTCCACGTGGCGAATCCGATTTTGGATCCAACCGCTATGTAGCCATCGGTCCCACCGTCCTCGCCCAAGTATGATCCGCCGGAGATCCTCCATCTTCCAGCCATAGGATTCCAGGTCGGCCTCCCATCGCTCCCCTCCGGATAGATATCGAATGTCTCGTGGTATGGATTCCCGATGAATTTGATAACCCCGAACCTTTCCGGCTCGTGGAACCGGCTTATGCATCCCGACCAGGACAGCATAAGCGGACCTCCTTCCTTCGGCCTCTCTATCCTGCAAAGGTTGACCTTCCACGAGGAGCCGAGCGGATTATCCGATGGGTTCCTGGAGAGCTTGAGGATTTCCTCGAGGGGGATGGCCATCTCCACAACCCATTGGGAATCCAGATCTCCCCTGTTCTCCACGGTCCCGTGGACCCCGACGGCTGAGATCCACCCTTTGCAATTCCATGTGGAGTCCCTGGCAGGATCCACAGCTTTAGGATCCGGTATGAGGAGATCGAGCTCGGCTCCAAGCGGGTTGACCTCGAACTCGGCGTAGTTCATTCCATCCCCATCGGGATCTACGAAGACCTCCACGACCTCCTCCTCCCATAGGAAATCATCCCTTCCCCTTTTCGTTGCCCATATGTCCGTATCTTCGCAAAGGAAGGCTATGTATAGGTATCTATCGTCCCAGAGGACCTTCGCCACGGTTTTCGGCGAATCCCTTCCAAATATATCGTTGAGCTTGAGCTCCGGAGCATGGCTCCATCCCCTTTCCCCAAGGGACCCGTCTATCTCTACCGGGCCATCCGCCCTTATGCAGACCGTTCTCGAGATAGGGGGCTTTCTCCTTACCTCCTCAACGGCGAAGCGGATGATGCGTTCGAGGACGGCGCTCCTCGCCCCCCACATCCATAACGTATGCCAGGCGTAGAGGATCCTCCCGCCCGCAAGATCCCCTCCCCTGTATTCGAGGAAAGCAGCCCCATCGCCGTAAGATCTTCCGGAATCGTCGTAAAGGGTGAGGATAGGGATGTATGAGATCTCCTTCCCCTCCGGTTTCTTTACAGGGCGCCATCTCGGGTCTCCCTCCTTTGGAAACGGGATAGCCGTCGGGATCCCTTTAAGGATTTGGAGATCCGGGTTCGGGCGGAAGTGAAGGGACAAGCCTGCTGGAGGTTTCTCCCATCCTCCCTCGATAGGAAGTCCAACCGCCATCGCGTTCCCGATCGTTCTCCCTTTCTCGTCGTAGTAAAACGGAAATGGCTGGCTTGGAAGGAGGACGAGGAGCCCTCCATCCTTAAGGTATCTCCTTACGGCCTCTATGCCGTCCCCATTCCCGGAGACGTTGTAGAAGAACCTTTCATCCCCGAGGTAGAAGGCCATTGGGAAGTCCTCTGCGTTGAAGACATCCTCGTCGACAAGCTCCTGTGGGGAAAGGACGTGGAAGAATTCAGTTGCCCCGACGCGCCTAAGCCTTGTGAGGAACTCGTTCTCCGATGGGCCAAGAGGGGGAACGAAGGGGAGGACCACCATCCTTCCAGCCATCGGGGCCAGGGCATCTGCGATCGCCTCGAGCCTCCGGATCTCCTCCATCTCATCCTCCCATTCCTTCTTCCTCCTCTCCATATAGGAAAGCGTCCTCGCGGCCGATCCCGTGCCGAGGGTCAAGGCGAAAAGGCTCGCATCCTCGACCTTTATCATCCTTATAGACCTCGCCCCCTTTTCCCCAACCGGTATGGCTGCCATCCAGAGAATCCATTTGTAAATAGGGGGATGGGCCACTATGGCGGGGACCAATCCACGGAGCGGGATCGATTCGTTACCTCCGTCCTCGAAGGCGACGTCCATCCTCGCCCCCTTCCCAACGTTTGAGATAAGGGCGAATATATACCTCGCCTTCCTTCCGACCGGGATCCAAACCCCTCTTGAAGAAACCACCCCTCCGGAGAGGGAGGGATCCACTATGAAGAACGGAACCCCGAAAATCCAGATCTCACCCGGGACAAGCCCTGCGAACGAACCCTTATCTTTCCAATTCCCTGAGAACTCCTCGTTGCAAAAGCTCGCCATGTTCTGGATGAAGAACCCAGGATAGGATAAAGAGGGGCGCAAATCCCTCGGCTTTACCGTAGCACAGGGCAGTGGCTCGGTCCCTGCCGGAAGCTCCCCCAAAACGATCTCGTCCCCGACCTTTATCCCACGGACAAGGATCGTGTCCGGGCGTTCCGGGAAGAGCTCAAACCTTGGTTGGATCTTCTCCCCAGACCTCATCACAACGAGCCTTTCCTCCGGTTTATCGATCTCGAAATGCGGAACGGTTACGGCGATCGATATCCCGTCTTCAACCCTTCCCGATATCGATATCGTGCGGAAGGAGAGGGCGGGCCTTCCGTCCATATCCATGGCGAAGCGATAATCGGAGATATCGTAAGAGATCCCTTCCTTGTTGAATGCCATGGCCGCCCTTTCCCCACACACGACCCTCATAACGCTATCCCCAACCGGATATGAGAGCTGTTCGAACCCTCCCCAAAGCCCTCCGAACTTCGACCTCTTCCCCCTCCCAACCGGGGTTCCATCGAAAAGGCCGAATTGCTCCGAGAAAGCCCCTACGTAATCCTCTATCCCCTTATGGACCTCATCGCGCATGAGGATATGCCATCTCTCGTTCATGCCCCTGAGGTAATGCCCGAGTATCGGATCTCCGGTAGCCACGTAGGTTTCGAGGAGGGCGTGTGCGACCGCCCATATCTCGTTTGCACAGGCGGCCCCGAGCCAAAAGGACCCGGAATTCGGCTCGAGGAAGAAGGAGGAGTCTATGTTATCGCTGGGATCGTTATCGCATGGGAATATGGGTAGATAGCGGTAGATCATGGAATGTGCCAGTTCGTATGCATCTTCCGCAAGCTTCCTCCTCTTGGGATCCGGATCTCGAAGGAATGCGTAATGATATCCGAGGAGGAAATGGGTTATAGGCGCTGCGCTCCATGCGAACTGGGCGTCCGGAACGTCGTTATAGCAATTCCTGGTGTAGATGATATGTTTCGCCCACCTCACAACCCCGTCCAGGATTTCGATATAGTCCTTGGCTTCTTCCTTGGCGATCCCGCTTCTCACCGCGTCGAGGAACGCCTGGGCTACCATGAATCCGTTGACATTCCTTAAGGTTGGAACGCCCTTCCCGTAATGCTCATGCCAATCCCCCTTTATCGGCTTCATCCAGAAGATACATTCCTCATCGCCGATTTTCTCCCTCGTGGCGTTCTTGATAAGCCATGAGAGCTGGTCCTTCAGCTTATTTACGAGGTCCGTTCTCCCCGCCACGACCTGATAGCGGATATAAGGCATGTCGTAATGAACGCCCCATGCCTCTATGTTCCCGGGCTTCTGAAATGGATCCCCTTCCCCTATCGTCCCGTAAAGGTCTCCTAACCATGGCTTTGGGAAGGAGGCAAGGCGCAAGTTCCTCGGAAGCCAGCCGAACTCGTTCATCCTTGGAGAGGATGGGAGCTTATCCCAATACTCCCTCCACATCCATTCCTGGACGAACCTGTTGGGATCCTTCATCTCGGTCATATCGGTGCTCCAGAGGATGTGGAAATGGCTCGCTATGGTCTCGCCTCCGGATGGGTATCTCAGATCCCTGTATCCCCCGGATGCGTATGGGAAGACAAGGCAGAAGAACTCCCTCGCTTCCTTACCAGTCCCTTTCCCTTTAAGCTCCCAGCAATATGAGCTGGCTATATAGAGCTCGCTCCTATCCGTGAGACGAGAGCTTATGAATTCGTAGCCGATGTATTTCCCCGATTCCGGATCCCAAAGCCCAACGATTGGAAGGGGATATGCTCCGAAGGGGGGTGCATAGCTCCATCCCTTCCCCCATTTCCCCTGGACGAAGTTCGTAGGGCCCGAATCGAGGAGTATATAGCGATCTATAACCGGAGTCCCTATCATCCACCCACGCTGGTGGAATACCTTTGCCCCGGGCTTGCTACATGCAAGGAAGTGAAATGGGACACGTCCTATACGGCTTTCCCATAGGGCGGGATCGAATGCCCTTAACCTAAGCCTGAAATATACTTCCGGATATGGAGAACCCCGATCCACCCTGACTTGGATATACGAATCTGGCCAGAGGCTTGGGGTTGGGTTCGAGACAAGCCCGGAGAAGATAAGGGACCTCCATCCTTCGCCTTTCCGGACCGAAAGGCGTCTTGCCACGATATTCCTTAGGGATCCGAACCTCACCTCCGTTATAGGGACATATCCGCCCGACTTCCTGGCGTTCAGCGAGAAGCCTATCCAGATCCCCTTGGTCCCAATAGCCTTCACGGAGATGAGATCGTTTCCGATGGCGGTTTGAGCCCGTGGCTTAACCGGCCCGCAGAGGAGGATCGTGAAGGGAATTAGCGAAACGAAAAGGCGTAAAATCAAGATAGATCTCCCCGTCTCTTTCTCGCCTCCGATTAGTTGTATCTTCGTTTCCAATCATATCACGGGAACTTGGGTTTGTCAAGGCTCGCTCACAGCGAAACGAGGGCGAGGTTCTCCCATGCTCAAATGAAGGGGTGGTTACCTTGTGGGTAACGCAGCCCGGGGATGGTCGCTCCTCTTGACAAACGATCCTCGTTTGAGTTATAATAAGAAAAGAGGCCTGCGAGGTGCCCGGTTAGCTCAGGTGGTTAGAGTGTCTGCTTGACATGCAGGAGGTCGTAGGTTCAAGTCCTACACCGGGCACCATTTTTTTATCCAAAATCGGGGGATGGGTTCGATGAGGGACGAGATAGCCCTTGTGGAGAGGCTACAGGAGGCGAAGGATAGGATCCTCAAGGAGATACATAAGGTCATAGTCGGCCAGGACAGGGTTATAGAGGAGATCTTAATAGCCCTCTTCTCGCAAGGGCACTGCCTCCTTATAGGGGTTCCTGGGCTTGCAAAAACGCTCCTCGTCAATACCATCTCCAAGGTCTTCGACCTGTCTTTTAAGAGGATACAGTTCACGCCGGACCTCATGCCTTCGGATATAACCGGGACGGAGATAATAGAAGAGGATCTTTATACTGGGAAAAGGCATTTCAAGTTCGTCAAGGGTCCGATCTTTGCCAACATAATACTTGCCGACGAGATAAACAGGACACCGCCTAAGACGCAGGCGGCTCTCCTCGAAGCCATGCAGGAGAGGAGGGTCACGGCTGGGGGGGTAACACATGAGCTCCCATCCCCCTTTTTCGTCCTCGCAACCCAGAACCCGATAGAGCAGGAGGGGACCTATCCCCTTCCCGAAGCCCAGCTCGACAGGTTTATGATGAACATACATGTGGATTATCCATCCCCAGAGGAAGAGGTGGAGATAGTCAGGTCCACTACATCGGCTGTGGAGGTCGATGTAGAGAAGATAATGGATGCCGATGAGATACTGCAACTTCAAAGGATAGTAAGGCTTGTCCCGGCCTCCGACAGGGTCATAAGATATGCCGTGAGCCTTGTGAGGGCGACAAGGCCGTCCTCCGAAAACGCCCCACAGTTCGTAAGAGAGCTCGTGAGCTGGGGTGCTGGCCCGAGGGCATCCCAATACCTCATCCTTGGGGGGAAGGCGAGGGCCCTGATGATGGGCAGATATCACGTCTCATGCGAGGATGTGAGGGCGATAGCCATGCCCGTCCTCAGACACAGGATAATACCGAGTTTCAACGCCGAGGCCGAAGGGATAGGGTCTTCGGAGATAATAGAAAGGCTTATACAGATCGTAGAGCCACCATCGCGGGTTTAAGGGTTCCTCCCAAGCGAGATCATATCCTCAAATTCCTCCAATCTCCTCTTTATATCCTCCCTTGATATCTCCATAAGCCTCTTAGGTCCAAAGGATTCTATGCAGAAGGATGCCATGATCGTCCCATATGCTACTGCTCTTTTCATCTCGGATTCCCGAATCCCCTCCATCCCTCCCCCTATCGATGCGATATATCCTATAACTCCTCCCGCGAAGCTATCCCCCGCTCCTGTTGGGTCCACGGCCATCTCCACGGGATAAGCCGGTAGACAGAAGATCGTGCCCTTAAACGATGTTATGGATCCGTATTCGCCTCTTTTCACCACGATAGCCCTATTTCCCTCTATAGCCCTAAGGGCCTTTATCGTGCTCTTCTCCCCGGTTATCCGTTTGGCCTCTTCTTCGTTCAGGAAGATCATGTCAACCATATCGAAAAGCTCGAACAGCTCATCCCTTTTCCTCTCTATCCAGAAATCCATCGTGTCGAGTCCAACTATCTTCGGCATTTTCATCTGGGCGAGGACATCCTTCTGAAGGGAAGGGTCTATGTTAGCGAGGAAGAGGTATTCCGCATCTCTGTAAGGATTGGGGAGGTTCGGCCTGAACCCTTGAAACACATTAAGGGATGTATACTCGGTTATGGCCAAATTCGGGTTATCCTCCTCATATCTCCCTCCCCATCTGAACGTCTTCCCCTCTATGATCTCCATTCCACTCGTATCTATACCCCTGGCATGGAAGAGGTCCGTATAGGGGAAATCGGTGCCCACCGCTGCGACTACCCCTATCTCGTTGCAGAGGTGGCTCGCTGCTATGGAGAAATAGGTTGCCGATCCACCGGGGATGGAATCCGCGGAGCCATAAGGGCTCTTTATGGAATCAATCGCTATCGATCCAACAACTACTATCTTCACCCTCCTGCTCCCCTCAGTCCTTCTCAACGGCTTCGACGACGGCGTTCGCGAACTGTTCCGTCATGCTCCTATCGGCGGAGGTTACGAGCTTTCCATCTACCTGAACCGGTTTCCCCGTGTATATCCCCTTTCCCTTCGTTATCCAGCTCGCAAACTCCACAGGGCCCGTAACTCTCTTCCCCTCTATGACCTCCGCAAGGGCGAGGATCATGACGGCCTTATCGCTTGCACAGAGCACCTTATATTTCGCATCCTTTGCCAGCTTCCTCGCATTTTCGTCGTCGAATAGGATCTCAGCCCCCTCCCCTCCAAGGAAGACTATGGCATCGTAATCGTAATATTTGACATCCTTAAGTGCCAGATCCACGGGGATCGATTTCTCCTCCTCCCCAATGGCCATCCCCCTTTCAAGGGATGCCACGGAAACCTTGTGGCCTCGCATCTCCCAGATCCTTCGGCAAAGCTCATATTCCTTCTCGCTGAACTTATAAGGAGCTATCACCATAAGGATCTTTTTAGCCATTTCTCGTCCCTCCTTCTAAAGAGTTTCGATATATAGCGTAGGGAGTGCATAGCCGCTAAGACCCCATATGGCACAGAACGTCCATTTCATAAAAAATTATACAAAACTTTTCGGTCAGATGCAAGTATCTTCGATTTACGCCGTGACTGCGCTACCCACAAGGTAACCACCCCCTAAAGGGAATTCGGAATTAAAAAATTGTAGGGGCAACCCAGAAAGATTGCGAAATGCGGATTGCGAATTGCGAAATTGAAAAGACTGGGTAGCTCCGTATTTTGCTTTTCGCCATTCGCCTTTCGCAATTTCTCTTGGTGTTTGCCCAAAAACAGGGCAGGCATGTTGAACGTTCCAACGTTTAAACGTTCAAACGTTCCAACGTTTATTACACAGGGGGGTTGCCCCTACAATTCCGAATTCCCTCTTGGGCGACGCAGTCACGAAAATCGGGATGGCTTCTTCTTGACAAGCTTTTATTTTCATGTTACAATGTTACAAAAACAGCAGAAGTGCGCGGAGGGGCCAGCACGTTGAACGTTCCAACGTTCATTACACAAGGGGGTAGCAGGCCAATCGCATTGGCCGTATGGTGGTGCCCAACATGGTTGGGCTCCTACCCGATGTAAGGTATTACCCCTGGGAATGGGAGTCTGTCATGGGGGAAGGTAGCTCCCATATCAAAAACTCAAAAATGGATGATGCAGAAGCCGTAAATCGCCGGGAAAGGAGGAGGAAGCGCGATGAAAGCCGGAGCGCCAACGATAGTCAATTTTGCCGTGACCAGGGAATGCAACCTGAAGTGCAAGCACTGCTATAGTCGGTCCATAGATTCACCCCATCCCAATGAGCTCAGCACCGCCGAAGCCAAGAGGCTGATCGGTCAAATTGCCGAGGCAGGAGCGCGTCTCCTCGTATTCGACGGGGGCGAGCCGTTGATGCGACCCGACATCTTCGAGCTTGTGCGCTATGCTCGGGTTGTAGGCCTTACCCCCGTTATGGGCTCAAATGGAACCCTCATTACGAGCGAGGTAGCGATGAAGCTGGCCGATGCCGGCCTCGAGGCTATAGCCATTAGCCTGGATGGAGCCGATGCGGAGGCACATGATTCCTTCCGCGGCGTAGAGGGGGCGTGGGATCGGACGCTACAAGGGATCGAGAACATTCGTCGGGCTGGGATCCCCTTCCAGATCGCTCCCACCTTGCGCCATGGGTATTGGGAATACTGGGGGGCCGTTGCCGACAAGGCCAAGGAATGGGGAGCCAAGGCCGTGGAGGTCTTCGATTATGTTCCCGCAGGACGAGGGGAGGAGAGCCCGGAGTTTGAGATGGAGATCGAGGAAAGGCGTGCCTTTATAAGAGAATATATCGCCCGCCAGCGGGCCGATGACGGGATGATCTACCGCTGTATCGCCCTTCCTCAGATCTGGGTGGAGGTGGAGAAAAACGTTCCGGAGGAGGAGGTATTGGCGAAGTTCGTCCGCAGTTGCTGTGCCGCCGGAACTCGCTATTGTTGTGTCCTATACGACGGCACGGTTTATCCGTGCATGGTTCTTCAGGTAAAGGCGGGGGATGTGCGCGAGCAGGGTTTTGTGGATATCTGGCAAAGCTCGGAGGTTTTCCAGATCCTTCGGGATAGAGATAGGCTGGAAGGGAAATGCGGGCGCTGCGACTACCGATATATCTGCGGCGGGGCGCGCTGCAGGGTCTACGCCAAGACCGGCTCCCTCACCGCCGAGGACGATGCATGCTGGTTCAGCGAGGAGGAGTTGAAGAGATGAGGAAGATGCGTTGGGATGAAGAGCTTTGGCGGAAGCTGAAGGATGCTATCTCGCCCATGCCCCCCTTTGTGCGCCAGCGAGCGCTTGTTATCATCGTTGAGGCCAGCGAGGCGTTCGCTCGGGAGAGGGGTTCGGAAGTGGTAGAGGAGGAAGACTTGGTTAAAGCAGCCAAGACGAAGACGCCTCCCTTCGCCCGTAAGCAGATGCTGGAAAGCTTGGCTGAAATGGGGATAAACGTCAAGCCGGAGGAAACATCCGAGCTATAAAGCCGCTGTGCTTTAGGGCGATCTCATCTACCAAGGCAGAGGTTCCACGCTAAAAGTGATATCTGTGAGGAACCATGTAAGTTTAATCAATTCCGCAGATTCTTCTTTTTTCTTTTGGCCCCTATACCTACATATCTTGGACCGGGTGTAAGTCATTGTGACATTACTTACATCCTCTCGATGATATCTGAAGTGGACTTTATCCGGAAATGAGCCGCTATACCCAACAGGATCGCGCGGGACGTTTATTGCTTTAACCGTCCAATTCTTGCTTTCGGTCGCTTCGCAGTTAAACCCCTCCTCATACCAGGTCTTGAGGTATTGACCTTCCGTCGTGATCGAGAGCAGCACCTGCCCGGTCTCATCGACGTTTCCGCTGAAGGTCCATGTCCCCATATAGGTCAGAGCAGAGGCCGAGAAGGAGTTACCGCTCCAGGTTACCGGAAGGTTATTAAAGTCTGAGCCGTGTATGCCTAAGTCACCTCCTGACCAGTCAACAGGTTCGTAGACGCTAACCTTAACCTCACCGGTCGACAAATCATAATCATAATACTTGACGCTGAGTTGAGCTCTGGATGCCATAAAAATAGATTGGGGTCAAGAAGGCGCCCTTTCCCAAAATATTGCCATCCCATAATCCCCATAACGACGNTGAACTTCTCGGCCTCTTCGGCGCTCAACGAGTCCATGATGTTCTGCCGAAGCCTGTCTATATCCGTAGCCCCCTTGGCGATGATCTCGAAGATCCTCTGATAGCTAAGGCCCATAACAGGAACATCCACAGATTCCCCTGTGCTTACCTCCCTCATCCTCTGACCGGTTCGGCTCAGGACGGCAAGCATGGCCGACCCAAAACCCTCCAAGCTTGGGAAGTCGGTCTTTTCTGGAAGCAAGCCCCTGAACATGTCATAANGCTCNTGAAGGTTATATTGACCCCCTGTGCCTTTCAGGAAGAACTCGACCAAGTATGCATACTCCTCAAGGACGACACCCCGACCTACAACACCCCTTATCCCATGCTCCCCGAAAAGGCTTCCCTGACCCTCCAGGGCCGATTCCACATCATCCCCAACGAGGAGGTGGGTGAAGTAATGTCCGAGCTCATGGGCCAATGAGAACCCATCCAACGTCACATGGACGGTTGGATGGAAGATCCGACCCCATCCCCCAAGGCTCCTCCACCAAAACCCCTTGTAGTAGTTCCCATCGTGCTCCGTGGTCAACGACCTCTCCCTAATCCTGGCCTCCACCTGCCTCCTCCTTTCAGGGGAAAGGGCATCGAGGAAGTCCTGCGTGTAATCGGAAGCCTGCAAGCCCAGGAGAACCCTCTTCTCAACCTCATCGCTGGCGGCGGGGAGCTTGGAGATCCAGAAATGCCTCAGGCGATCAACCTCCTGCTTTTTGGCAGGTGCCTTGGCAGGACCTGTCTCTGGAGGAACCCCAAAGGCTGTCAGATCGAATGCTATCCTCCCATCCTTAAGCTCCTCCCATGGTAGTGTGAACCAGCGCTCCCTGTTCCCGATCTTGTCGTCGAACATCCCCTGAACTTTGCCATACCCCATGACCATGAGGTAGTCCTCCGTTCTATGGAAGACAAGCTCCATGGGATCAGAACCCTCATACTCCACATACAATCCCTCACCAGGAAATGGGGCCTTCGGACCGGAGATGATCTTGGACACCGTTAGATTTCCGGATCCTCCATCCGGAAATCTGAATGTATAGCCGGAGAGCTCGACCTCCCTATCACCTGAGGATATGGTTTTGGTGGTTGGATTTCCTAAGGTGAAATCCCCTCTCCCACCACATCCTGAGATGAGGGGGATAAAGCCAACCGCCAGCATCCCTAAAAAGATCTTGCTCCACCTTGAGATCGATTCCCTAATCATATTCTTCCCCTCCTATCTCCGTTGAATTCCCGTTGCTTACCGTGACCTGTGTAATAAACGTTGGAACGTTCAACGTGCCTGCCCATGNTTTTGGGCAAACACCAACAGAGAAATTGCGGAAGGCGAATGGCGAAAGGCGAAAATGAGAAATAGTGAGCTGTCTTTTCGTAATCCGTTTTCGCAATCCGCAATTCGATATCCTTTATAGGGGCAGGCCCCTGTGCCTGCCCATGATTTTGGCAAACACCAACAGAGAAATTGCGGAAGGCGAATGGCGAAAGGCGAAAATGAGAAATGATGAGCCGTCTTTTCGTAATCCGTTTTCGCAATCCGTATTTCGCAATTCGATATCCTTTGTAGGAGCAGGTCCCTGTGCCTGCCCATGATTTTGGCAAACACAAGAGGGTTGCTTATTGGGGTTTGTAATGCTATCATTGTAGCATAGAAGGGGTTCTTGCTCATAAGTCTTACGTAGGAAGCATAGGGGGGTGAGGAAGACGAGCAGGGTTTTGATAGTAGGTGGTGGAGTTATAGGCATATGCTCCGCTTATTATCTGGCCAGGAGCAACTGGGATGTGATAGTAGCCGATATGGGAGGGATATGCTCCGGTTGCTCTTACGGGAACGCCGGATTTATCCTTCCAAGCCATGCCATACCCCTTGCCGCACCCGGTGTTCTCGGAAAAGGGTTAAGATGGCTTCTGGACAGGGAAAGTCCGTTTTACATAAAGCCGAGGCCGGATCTGGATCTGCTGTTCTGGCTTCTCCGTTTCGCTTCCTCGTGCAAGTGGGAGAAGGTCAGAAGGGCCATACCTATTATCCATGGTCTTCACTTAGCAAGCATGGCACTTTATGAGGAGCTCGTATCTGTGGAGGGGCTTAGGTTCGGGTTCAAGAAGGATGGGATGCTCATGCTTTTCAGGACGGAGGATGGATATGAAGAGGGGATAAGGGAGGCGAGGCTTCTTGAGGAATACGGGATAAGGTCCAGGGTCTTGGATAGCGGAGAAGTTCGTGAGATGGAGCCCTCAATCCTCCCCTCCGTAGCAGGTGGCGTCTTCTACCCCGACGATGCTTGCTTAAACCCGGCCGATTTCGTCATGGAACTTGCCGGGAGGGCTCGGGATCTTGGTGCTCGGATAGTTCCAGATCTCAAGATACTTGGGTTCTATGGATCCATGGGGAGGATATCGAGGGTTAAGACATCCCGAGGCGATCTCGATGTGGATTATGTTGTGCTTGCCGCTGGTGCGTGGTCCGGGGTGATAGGGAAGCGGTTGTCATTGAAGCTTCCCATCCAACCTGCTAAAGGATACAGCATAACTGGGGTATGCGAAGGGTTCCGTCCGAATATTCCGATGCTCCTCAAGGAGGACAGGGTAGCCGTAACGCCCTTGGGTGAGAGGGTTCGCTTTTCCGGAACCCTTGAGCTTTGTGGATTCGATCTCTCGATAGACAGGATTCGCCTGAACGCTGTTCTAAAAAGCGCTCGCAGGTATATAGGGGGTTTGGGAGGCGTAGATACGGCCGAGTTATGGGCCGGGCTAAGACCTTGCACCCCGGATGGGTTACCGATAATAGGCAGGGCATCCAAATGGGAGAACCTCGTCATCGCGACGGGCCATTCGACGATAGGTCAGGCATTAGGGCCTATAACCGGTAAGCTCATTTCACAGATCTTGGGCGGGGAGAAACCCGAACTCGATATCTCCCCTTTTTCCCCTGAGAGGTTTTCTGGATAAATTCCAGTTTGCCCTTCTGGAAATATCCCCCGCTCTCCGATGTTTTATGATTTGCGTTTTATCAAGGACATCACGCAACATAAGCTCGATTTGCAAAGCGGTTATTTCATTTCCTTTTGATATTCGGTAGTCTCCCCATTAAGTGTTGCTAATACTTGGCAACGGCAAAACCGTCAATAGCTCTTTGACAGACCAAGGATGATCAGTCAAACCAGCAGCCATCGCAGGAGTCATGAACCGATAACCACACCCAGCCTCATCATCGCAAACACTCAAGCCCTTTTCGAAAGGGAGGAGCATGGAGCAAGGCGCCTTGCTCCTTGCCCTTTGCTCCTCGCTATTGCAGAGGCCCGATACATCTCCAAATCCTTTGAAAACGCCAATGTCTTCCTTGCCTGCCTTCCATTGAACAAACGACTGGTCAGGTTATTGCGCTCTATGTAG
>JGI20130J15133_1001520_pt1 | contig 19264 bp, 19 predicted proteins | sample WasSprMetagenome_FD_15133 | JGI IMG/M metagenome (IMG submission 15133) | reverse complement strand
GGAAAGGCTCAATCACCCAGTTGCGCCTTGACCCCGGCAGCGGTGCGGGCATCGTCGTCGAGTTGGACTATGTGAGGTTGGAGTGAGGGCATTGGGCTTGCCGAACCGCCATCGTGCTGCCTGAGCCGTTGGGGCGTTGCGTGTTAACTTTGTGGTTGGCGTGAAAGGCGTCAACGGCGTTGGGAGGGAAGTGCCGAATGAGGAAGCGAATGATTCTCGTGTTCGCTATCGTTTTCGTCGTTGTGTTGGGTTGGCTGATGTGGCATGGGCGGGTGAGTTCGCCAATGGCGCGACTGGAGCGGGAATTGGAGCGGTTGCGAAAGGCAGGCGAACCGACCCGTTGGGAAGACATTGCCCCCCTGTCCCGAAGCACCTTGATGGGACGCCCTTGCTTCTCAAAGCCATTGAGCAATTAGGCGCAGCGGAGCAAAAATTTCCACCCGATGTTTGGGTGACATACAACGCCCAAGTCCTTGAGGCAGCCCGACCCGCCCTAAAAACCTTCCGTCAAGCCCTCGCATACCCTCATTGGCGTGTGGTTGACCCGACAAATTTTTTTCACCAGAGGTGGATTGCAACCTGCCTTCGGACATCTTCGCGAGTTTGCCCGCCTTTTGCGGGCAGAAGCGTTACAGCGGAAGCGGAAGGGCGATGTGGATGGGGCATTGGAAAGTTGCCAAACCATCCTGAAACTCTGTCGGCATATGGACGACGAGCCGTATCTCATTGCCTTCCTTGTCCAGAGGGCGATTTTCGCCATTGGGGCGAGGGCGCTATGGGACGAAGTTTTGTCGGATGCGGACGCTTCGGCGACGGCTTACCAAGCCGTTTTGGCGGAACTGAGGGCGTGGGACATTGAACGAGCCTTTGTGCGGGCGCTGAAGGGAGAGCGGGTTTTCACGAACGAGATGTATGAGTGGCTACGCAGTGAAACTCAAAAGTTGCGAAACCCTTTTAGTCTCTGGCAAACCTTTGTGGGCGAGAAATCTGTTGACCTCATGTTCTTGCTTTCGCCCAGAAACTGGTTCGCCGAGAACCAACTGCTGATGCTGCAATTTCACCGCCAACTTATCTCTGTTGCCCAAAAAGGCGTCCCTTACGACCGCCAGCAAGTGAGACAATTAATTGCCGAGTTCAAACGAAAATGCCGAAAAGGTTGGACGGTAACTTTGGGCAAGCGGGAAATCTCGTGGGGGCGCTATCCTCTTGCTGAAGTCTCCATTGACACCTACGACCCACTCCTTAATCGGGTCACTGACACCCACGCCCTTCAGCGGGTGACGATGACGGCTTTGGCTTTGAGGCTTTATCGCAAAGAAAACGGTCGCTATCCCGAAAACTTGCAACAGTTAGTGCCCAAGTATCTGCCTTCCGTGCCCATTGGCCCTTACGACGGCAAACCGTTGCGTTATCGAAAACTCCAAAAGGGCTTTAAGGTTTGGAGTGTTGGCGGGAATCGCAAAGACGATGGTGGCGTTAAGGTTCAGGATTGGTGGCGGAAGGGCGATTTGGTCTTGGAGTCAAAAATTTGAGCCAAACTTCTCACCCTCCAGCCAACGGAAACTTGCAGCATGATTGAATGGGTGATGGGAACTTGGCAGTTCGGTTTTCTGCGCCGACATGGATAGGGTTAGTTTGGGCAGTGGCAGTGGTTTTGGCTTTGGGGCTAAATTTGCCCTTCGGCATCCCAAACGAGTGGGTCTGGAAGATGAGGGCTGATACGAGTTTTGATCCGGTTTTGGTCATCGCTGCCATCGTTTCGCTGATTGCCCTTTGTAGTTTCGCTTTGTGGGCAAATGAAACGGGGACAACAGGGCAACGGACAACGGGACAACAGGTGAAGCAAAATGGCAAGCGAATTCGCTTGGCGCTCGTCGTTACTCTGTTGTTGGCTATCACCTTCCGCATCATCATTGCCGCATTAGTTCCGCAATCTTGGCGCCCTGTTCCTGCTTTTTGGTCGCTCGTCATCTTGAGCCCTGTTGCGACGAGTTTTTACGACGAGGCAATGAGTTTGGAACAACAAGGTTTAGCCCATTACCTGCGCCACTATCACGAACAACTTCCAAACAAGCCTTTTCACGCTGCCACTCATCCGCCCGGTTTGCCGATGTTGTTTGCTGTTTGGCGAAGTTTAGCGATGCAGCCGATAATGCAGCGCCTTGTCCCGATGGACGAAAACTCACTGTCCCTTCTGCGAAAGGTCTACATCCGCATCGCACCGCCGATGAGACCTGACAGTGTTTACCCTTCCAACGAAGATTTGAGGTCATCTTGGTGGGTGGCTACTTTTTGCCTTCTTTGCGGGATTGCTTCGATGCTGATTTGGGCTTGGTTGTTGTGGCAAATCGTTCCTAACCCATCGGTCGTTGCCCTTGCTGCCACAACGCCAGCGATGCTTTGGTGGCAAACAACTGTTGACAACATTCATCTGCTCGCCATCACTGCCACATTTGCATTCGCTTTCGGTTGGCAACGAGTTCGCACTTGGGCTTGGGCTGTTCTGACAGGTTTGGCGGCAGGGATTTCCTTGTGGCTTGCCTTCAAAAATGCCGTTCCAATCGGGTGCATCGCACTTTGGCTGATGTGGGCAAACTTGAGGGGCGAGAAGAAATTGCCTGCTGCGCAAGTAGCGTTGGCTCTTATCTTAGCCATATCGCCTTACCTACTGTCTTGGCTGGCTTTTGGCTTTCAACCTTTGGAGACTTTCAAAGCGGCAAGCGCCGCCCATCACGAACAGGCTGGCGCTCACGCCAGAAGTTACCTGCCTTGGTTGTTCTGCAACTTGGCTGATTTCGGTATGGCTTTGGGTGGTGCGTGGTTGGGTTTAGTGGCTGCTTATTTGTGGGTTTGGTGGCGGCAGGAAAAATGGCAGCCTTCAGTTAGTGTGGTAACACTTTTGGTTTTGTTGCTGTTTGACCTCAGCGGGTTGGTTCGTGGGGAAGTTGCTCGTTTGTGGATGCCTTTCGTCCCGCTGCTGACCTTTGAAACCATAAGGCACATCCCGACAAAATCCCATGAAATTGCGTTGCTGACTTTCATTCAAGGCGGCATAGGTTTAGCCCTTCACATCCAACTTGAGTTCCTTCGCCCATTTTGACGGGACGAGGGACGCGGGGCGTGGGACGAAAGAAAAATGGGAGGGCGAGGCTCCTGCCGAGCCAAAAAGGCAGCGAGTAGCGAATGGCGAGTAGCGAATAGTTTTTCTGGAGGGCAGTGTTACCGCATTGCCGAAAAAATTTCCGTGCTTAACAATTGCACTCCGCACTCAGCACACTGCACCGAGTTTAGGGGTTGCACTCCCAAACCCTTTATGCACCCTTACACGCTTACACGCTTGCACTCATGCACGCCTGCACGCAGGATCGTAGTTGATGACGGAGAACCTGAGCGCCGACTTTAGTCGGCGAATTTTCAAGATTGCGGCAGGGCTTATCCCGACAGCAGTTGACATTCTCCGTTGCCCTAACATCTTAGCGAAACTGCTGCCAACATTTTTGATTGGAACGGACTTTGAAGTTCGGAGGGAAACGGCATGGCAGAAAATGCCACCGCTCAGATAGAGGCGAAGTTGGCGGTTCCGTTGACTTTTCAGCCGACGAATCAAGTTTTGCATTACGATGCGACGGGTTTTGAAGACCTTCGCTGGGGCGAACCTGTTATCGCTGAGACTCGGTTTGGACCTCAAATTGGTTGGGTTCGGCGAACGCCTTTTCAAGTTCCGAAGACCGAGATAGCGCCCTATCGTTTGCTTCGCCGAGCCAACGCCGAAGACATAAGGCGATATTACCAACTTCGGGACAAAGCCCACAAGGACATGGAGTTTGTCCGGCAAAAGGTCCGAGAACACGGTTTGCCGATGCGCTTGCTTGAAGCGGAGTATCCCCTTGACGAAAACCAACTGGTCGTTTACTTTGCGGCTGAAGGGCGCGTTGACTTCCGCGCCTTAGTTGCAGACCTCAAGCGTTGTTTTCCCAAAAGGGTCATGCTCTTCCAAATCGGTGCCCGCGATGCCATTCGGACAATTGGTGCTATTGGACCGTGTGGGCGTCCTTCTTGTTGCTCCCTTTTCCTGAGAAGGTTTGAAAGCGTGACGATGAAAATGGCGAAGGAACAGTTGCTTGACCTGAACCCGTCAAGATTGTTGGGTGCTTGCGGCAAACTGAAGTGCTGTTTGCGCTACGAGCATGAACTTTATTGCGAAGCGCTTTGTTGCATGCCGAAGATTGGTCAGTGGGTTCAAACTCCAAAAGGTCGCGGTCAAGTCACCGACTTGAATGTCCTGCTGATGAAGGTTACCGTCGCTTTGGAAGACGGTGGCTACAGCGTTTGGCATGTGAGCGAAATCTCACCCCTTGACTCCGGTCTCTCCCCCAGCTATTTGGGCTCTTCAGAAAGCCACAACGGAGACGAAGAATTGACCGATTAGACCTTGCTCCGCTACGGCACGACTTTGTTGAGGGGATACTCGATGATGTCGCGGGCACCTGCTTCTTTAAGTTGTGGGATGAGGTCACGGACTTGAAGTTCATCCACGATGACTTCAATGGCAACCCAATCTTCGTCGGCTAAAGGCGAGATTGTGGGCGCTTTCATGGCTGGCAGAACTGCAAGGACTTTCGGCAAATCCGCCCTTGCCACATTCAACTTGAGCCCAACTTTTTGCTGAGCCATCAATGCTCCCTGCAAAAGCAATGCTAAATGGCGGATTTTTCGTTGCTTCCAATCGTCCTGCCACGCCTTCGGGTTGGCGATGAGCCTTGTCGTTGACTCCAAAATCGTCTCAATGATTCGCAGGTTGTTGGCTCGCAAAGTTGCTCCCGTCTCAGTCACATCGGCGATAGCGTCAACCAGTTCGGGAACTTTCGCTTCAGTTGCGCCCCACGAGAACTCCACGCGAGCGTTNACGCCCCNTTGTTGCAGGAACTTTTTGACAGTGTTCGGCAACTCTGTGGCTATGCGTTTGCCTTCCAAATCTTCAACTCGCTGGTAAGGCGAATCGTTGTGGACTGCGATTACGAGCCGAACTTTCCCCAATCCCTGCTTCGAGTAAACGAACTCAGCCACTTCCACAACTTGGTCCTCAACGCCGTTTTCCACGATCTGGTCGTAGCCGGTGATTCCGGCGTCTAAAACGCCTTCTGCGACATATCTTGGGATTTCCTGCGCCCTGAGCAAAATTGCCTGAATTTCTGGGTCATTGATTCTCGGAAAGTGAGAGCGCCCTTCAATCTGGACTTCCCAACCCGCCATCCTCATGAGCCGCAAAGTCGCTTCTTGCAAACTTCCTTTCGGGATTCCAAGCCGAAGTCGGTTCGCCATCTTCTCGCCTCCTCGGACAAATTTTGGTCAATCAGGGATGGTAGGCGTGCTAAAATTTTGGCACGGTTTGGCGAACAGAAACCTTCACACTTACCCCGTCGCTAAAAGAACTTGGAGGCGACGCACCATGATTGAAGTGGTCGGTTTGACGAAATTTTACGGCGAAGTCAAAGCACTGGATGATGTGTCTTTTGATGTCCGCAAGGGTGAAATTTTGGGCTTCCTCGGTCCGAACGGTGCTGGGAAAACGACGACGATGAGAATTTTGACTGGCTTCCTGAGCCCAACTTATGGCACGGCTAAAGTCGCTGGCTACGATGTCGTCGAAAACTCTCTTGAGGTGCGCAGGATAACTGGTTACCTTCCCGAAACTGTCCCACTCTACAACGAGATGCGAGTTAGCGAGTATTTGGGCTACATGGCTCGCATCAGGGGCATTCCGCGAAAGAAAATTCGTGACCGAGTTGACTATGTTGTGGAAAGGTGCGGGCTAAGGGAAGTTGCGGACCGAATCATTGGGCATTTGTCAAAGGGTTACCGCCAAAGGGTCGGTATCGCTCAAGCCATTGTCCATGACCCGCAAGTGCTCATTTTGGACGAACCCACTATCGGGCTTGATCCCGTCCAAGTGCGCGAGGTGCGCCAACTCATAAAGAGCATGGCTGGCGAAAGGACTATCATCCTGAGCACTCACATCTTGCCCGAAGTTTCCATGACTTGTGAGCGGGTTCTAATCATTCACAAAGGGCGCATCGTTGCCGAAGACACGCCTGAAGGGCTTTCCCGAAGATTACGCCAATCCGAGCGAATTTTGGTCCGCTTAGCTCGTGTCCCGTCACAACCGCTAAGTGCTTTGGGGCAATTGGATGGCGTGATAAGGGTTGAGCATGTCGGCGATAACTTGTTCGCAATTGAAGCACCGCCGGGACGAGACATTCGCGAGCAAGTCGCCGAATTCGTCGTCAAAAACGGGTGGGGCTTGCTGGAACTGAGGCGCGAGGAAATGACCCTTGAAGACATCTTCGTCAACTTGGTGACGAGAGAATGAACGCAACAGAAGCCTTAAATCGAGCCAATGACTTCGTTGCAGGCGCGTAAGCGAGTTTCAATGTGTGATCAGGAACGCTTATTGCGACACTCAAAGGAATTCGTGCAAAAAGCAAAAGAGGTGACTTGAAAATGAGAACTCGGGGGAAGGAACGAAGGATGCGCTTGCTTCGCAAAATGCTCCAAGAACGCATTAGTGAACTGACAGGCTTGACGAAAGCGATTGCGCCTGATGCTGAAGTTACCGTGTTGGAGCCCTACGAAGATGAGGATGCGGTGATTGAAGTCCGAGCGTCAGCGGAAAAAGTGGACGAAGTTGATGAAGCCTTGATGCGACGCTCAACCCAAACTTGGTTGGAAGAAGGGTTTGACATTGTTCCGATGGTTTTCGCTAAGGTTGACAAGGGAAGTTAAGTCCTAAGGTGACGAGGCATGCCGCCTAAACCGTCGCGGAAAAGAGAGTGGAAGGCAATGTTAAATCGTTGCATCAAACATCGGGAGACGGTTTTGAAATTGTGCTCTCGGTCCACGAGAAAAAGCCTGAGGCCGTAAAGGGGGAGTAAGAAATGGCACAGGCTGCGAAAGTGTTGGTCGCCGTTAAGCCCAAAGAAACGGTCGGTAAAGTGGGCGAATGGCTTGCCGTCACTTTCACTATTGCTTTGAGGGAAGTTCGTAGCCTTTTCAGTTCGTGGATCGCATATGTGACGCTGGCTTTCTTTGAAGCATGGACAGGTTTCTTTTTCTTCGCTATCGCCCGCATAGGTCAGACTTCCGATATGCGCTACTTGTTCTGGAACATGGCGGTTATTTTGTTCATCGTCCTACCGATGGTCACGATGAGGCTGTTGGCGGAGGAAAGGCGTTTAGGCACTATGGAGTTGCTGCTGACTTCTCCCGTGACCGACTGGCAAGTTGTGTTGGGCAAATTTTGGGGGGCTTACTACTGGCTAATCATCGCTTTAGGGCTAACCCTTTATGTGCCCTATCTCGTGCACAGGTTTTCGGGCGGGACGGTAGATTTGGGACCTTACTGGACGGCTTACATCGGTTTGCTGCTTTTCGGTGCGACTGCCATTGCGGTTGGCGTTTTCTGGTCGGCGTTGACTGACAACCAGATTATCGCTGCCTTCGCTACCTTCGGCACATTGCTTCTGGCTTATGTCATCACTTGGCCGACGGAAGGAACTGGAACTTTAGCGGAAATCTGCCGAAAGGTCTCGCTCTATTACCGCTACCAAGACTTCACTGCGGGGCTCATTCAAAGCAAAGATGTGCTCTTTTTCCTGCTCATGACAGTCGCTTTCCTTTACCTTGCGGTGCAAGTTTTGGGCAGCCGGCGATGGCGATGAAAGGGGTGACAGAGTATGCGGCGAATTCGTGACCTGACAAAAGCCAATGCTTTGGCTATCGGGATTCTGGGCTTCATCGCTTTGCTAATTGGGACAAGCCTTTACTTTGCCCAACCCGACAAGAAGTGGCTTTGGGTAAGTGCTTTCGGGATCGGAATCGCTTTGTGGGTTGGATTGCTGGCTTTTCACTTCGAAGATGTGCTGCGTTATCTCATCACTCAAAGAGGGCGTATGGGCGCTAACGCTGTGCTCAGCAGTTTGTTCATGTTGGGCGTTTTGGCTCTGCTCATCTATGTCTCTGACCGACACAACGCCAGTTTGGACTGGACAAAAACTAAGCGCCACACCCTTTCGCCGCAAACTCTGAAAGTGCTCAAAAGCATCAACAAAGAAATCAAGGTCGTGGCTTTCTATGATGTCAACTCGCAGGAATTTGTTCGGGTGCGGGATTTGCTGAAGCGATACGAAGCAGCCAACCCAAAGATCAAAGTCCTTGTCGTTGACCCACGCAAAGAACCTGCTCTGGCTCGCCAGTATGAGGTCACCGGGATGGGCGTGACAGTGTTTGAGGCAGATGGCAGAAGGGAGAGGGTCAGTTTCGGTGGCGAGAAAGAGTTCACCGGAGCGCTCATCAAAATCACACGGGACAAGAAGCCAACCATTTACTTCCTGCAAGGGCACGGTGAACACGCTTACGACAGTTTCGCCGATGAAGGCTACGGGATGCTCAAAAGCGGCTTGGAGCGACTCAACTATCAGGTCAAGGAACTGAAATTGCTGACGGAAAAGACTGTGCCAAAGGATTGCGATGTCTTGGTGATTGCTGGGGCTCAAAGGGATTTGTTCCCGCAGGAGAAGCAAGCGATCAAGTCTTACTTGGACAAAGGCGGACGGCTGTTGCTTATGCTTGAACCTGACCCTGCCCCTTCGTTCAGCGATTGGTTAGATGAATGGGGACTTGAGGCGAAACCGGGGATGGTTGTTGAGCCAGCGAATAACATTCTCGGTGACCCTGCTGCCATTTTTGCGTTTGGCTTCCGCTTCCACGACATCACGAGACCCTTCCAGAAGGCACAATCCGAGGCTGTCCTGTTCATCACAGCCCGTCCCATCAAGCGGAAGACCAATGTCCCTTCAGGCGTTATCTTGACAGAACTGATTGAAACGAGCGCCGCAAGTTGGCGGGAGGAGAAACTTCAAGGAGTGGTTCGCAAAGACCCGGACGAAGAGAGTGGTCCTTTCATCCTTGCTGCAGCGGTTGAAAAGAGCGCGACGGACAAAAAGAAGATGAGGGCTGTGGTGTTGGCGGACTCAGATTTCGCAGCCAACCAATTTATCCGCAATTTGCTGAACGGCGCTTTCGCTGCCAATTGTATCCACTGGCTTGCCGAGGAAGATGTTTTGCTTGACATTCCACCGAAGGATGAACCACCGCAAACACTTTTCCTTAGCCGTCAACAAACTGTCTTCACCTTCGTTTGGAGCGTCATCGTCTTACCGTTGGCAATCCTGATTAGCGGTCTCATCGTTTGGTGGACAAGGCGGAGTTAATGTGAAAGCGTGCATGCGTGCAAGAGTGCAAGTGTGGATGTGAAAGGCATGTCAAGGAAAGTTGAGCGATTTGAGAATTTAGAAGTATGGCAAATGGCGAGAGAACTGGTAAAAGTCATCTACACCGCCACTGATAATGCCAAATTCCGAAAAGAATTGTGGCTACAAGACCAAATCCGCAGAGGGGCTGTGTCGGTAATGGCGAATATTGCGGAAGGTTTTGGACGACATTCTCGTGGCGAGTTTGCTCGCTTTCTGAATATGGCACGGGGATCTTTAGCTGAATTGCAGTCTCATCTCTATGTGGCTTTAGATATCGGTGTCTTGGATGAAACGATTTTTCAACAACTTTACGAAAGGTGTGACCATCTGGCACGGAAATTACACAGGCTTATCAGTTACTTAAGAGCGCCGAAAGGAAATTAAATCAACGCATGCACGCTTGCACGCATACACTCTTGCACAAGCCGAGGTGATTTTTATGCCGTCACCGTTTCCCGGCATGGACCCATACTTGGAGTCGCCAAGTATTTGGCAGGATTTTCACCACAGTTTCATTGACGAAATGCGCGCTGTCCTTGTGCCAAAAGTCCGTCCCAAATATGCTGTGCACATTGAGCGTTATGTTTGTATCGCCGAACCTACAGGCGAGGAGACACGGATACGCCCAGATGTGACCGTTGCTGAAACTCACCGAGAAGGCGTTGAAGCCGAACCACAAGCAATGCCGACTTTGACTGCTGTCTTAGTCCCTTTGCCCGAACCCGAGGAGGTTTATCACTACTTTCTTGAAATCCGTGAAGTCGCAACACAAAAGGTCATCACTATCATCGAGATGCTTTCACCTTTCAACAAGCGCCCCGGCGAAGGGCGTGAAGATTATTTGCGCAAAAGGCGGCTTATCCTTCAAAGCGATGTTCACTTAGTTGAGTTAGATTTATTGCGTGATGGGGAAAGGGTTCCGATGGGGAAACCTTTGCCACCTGCCGATTACTACGCCATCATAAGCCGTTCCTACAAAAGACCGATGGCTGAAGTTTACGCATGGACAATCCGCCAACCTTTGCCGACCATCCCAATCCCGCTAAAACGGGGCGAACCTGATGTGATGTTAGATTTGCAAGCAGTTTTCACGACAGTTTACGACAGGGCAGGATACGATTACCGATTGCCTTACGACCGAGAACCTGAAGTTCCCTTGAAGCCTGAAGATGCTGAATGGGCTAAACAAATGATCGCAAAGTGGAGAGAAAAAGTGAGGTGATGCCGATGAAGTTGCGTGGGGCTGCTCTTTGGGCGATTGCTTTTGTGGCGCTGCTCGCTTATGTCTTGCTCAAAGAACGAGGCGAAGTCGTGCAAGGGACGATAGTGCTCAATCTCAACCCTGATGACATCGTGAAAGTTGAAGTGCAGCGCCAACAAGAGCCCAAAGAGATTGTGCTTGAGCGCAAAGGCAAAAGTTGGTGGCTGAGCAAACCCGTTCAAGCACCAGCAGATAAAACCGCCGTTGAGACCTTGCTAAACCGCTTCAAAAACTTAAAAGCCGAAGTGGAACTGGACACGAAAAAGCCCGAATATGGGCTCGCTAACCCAACAGCGACTCTTATCGTCCACGACAAACGAGGTCGCACTTACCGAATCCAGTTCGGTCACAAAACTCCGGACAATTTCGGCGTCTACGCCGTCGTTGAAGGTTGGCGGAAACCCGTTGTGCTGACCAGTTGGATTTTTGATGACGCAAACAAATCTCCCGACGACTTCCGGGACAAGAGATTGTTGGTCTTCAATAGGGACAATGTGACGAAACTGGCGCTCGTCTATCCGGACAAGCAAATCGTTTGCGAACGGAAGGGCAAGGACGAATGGCGGATGGTTGAGCCGATAAAGACAGAAGCTGATAACTCTGCCATCAGCACCTTGCTTGACAACCTTTCAACCTTGCAAGCCCGTCAGTTCGTTGTTGAGCGTCCCAAGAAGTCGCAACTTGCCAGTTATCAACTGGATAAGCCTTCATTGCAAGTCCAAATTTGGCTAAAAGGGCGAGAGAAGCCTTTGACGGTAAGCATCGGGAAGCAACATGAAACTGAAAAAACCCGCTACTACGCCCGAACGAGCCGTTTCCCAGCCGTCGTTTTGGTTGACGACTTTGACCTGAAGAACATCCGCAAGACCGACNCTGACTTGAGGTCAAAGCGAGTTCTGGTTTTCAAGAAGGACGATGTGGAACGGTTGGTTATGCGGTATGAAGGGACTGAGATTGAGTTGCGGAAGCACAAGGAAGGCGAAGAAACTCGCTGGCGGATGTTGAAGCCCATCAAAGTTCCTGCCGATACTTGGCGGGTGGATGATGTCCTTTGGGCGTTGGATGGCGCACAAGCAGAAGGCTTCATTGACAAGCCACAAAACCTTGCTGACTACGGATTGGACAAGCCTCAACTTGAGTTGCAACTTTGGGAGAAGGGACGCAAGCAGCCGAAAACGGTCTGGATGAGCGTCAAGGACAATGTGGGCTACTTGCGGACGAGTGAAGGAGAGACAGTTTACAAAGTCCGGGCAAGTTTGCTTAACGACTTGAAGAAGTCGCCCAACGATTTGAGGGACTTGCAAGTGGTCAAGTTCAACCGTGACGATGCCGAGGAAATCGTTTTGAAGTGGGATAAAAAGCGAGTGCGGTTGGTTAAGAGGGCTGAGAAAAACTGGGAGATAATTGAGCCTAAGCGGAAAAGTGCCAAGTGGGAGTCGGTCGACGGCATCTTGTTCGAGTTAGAGAGCCTTAGGGCTGAAAAGTGGGTGGCTGAAAAGCCGTTGCCAGAACACGGGTTTGACAAGCCGCAACTGGTGGCTGAGATCAAACTCAAAGGCGGACGGACTATAACTGTCAAGTTCGGGAAGTTGACCGAACAGGACAGCGTTTTCGTCAGTTCCAATTACAGCGACAACCAAGTCTACCGAAAAGCCAAATTCGTCTTGGACAACCTGAAGCGCTACGGTGACGAGTTACTTCGGTAAAGCAGCAGGTTTCAACCAATCAGCGCTTTCGTATCGTAAGCAACTCAAGCGAACCATCGTTCTAAGTGACAAACAAGCGACGATGCTCGCTATTGAAGCATTTTTGCTGCCGTCTTCCTTCAATCTGCCCGACGCCATCTTGTCCCTTGAGGTGTGTCTTCCAGAAGGATGCCGAGTTCGCTGAGTTTTGAGCGAATTAAGTCGGCGAGGTCAAAGATGCGTCGCTGCCTGAGTTGCCCACGAACTTCAACCAACAGGTTCAGCAACTGCTCACTTAAAGCGTCTTCAAGTCGCTCCGGCGCTTCAAGTTCCGCGACATCAAACCCCAAAACGCCGAGAAGGTTTGTGAGCCGCTCGTAAAGAAGCCTCAAAGCGACTTTCTCCGAGGCAGAAGGTGGTTCTTTGATAGTTACCCCCATCGTCAATGCAGCCCCCACCATTCGGAAGATGTATCCGAGCGCCTCAGCGGTGTTGAGGTCATCATCCATCGCTTCGTAAAACAGTCTCGTGCTTTCCTCAACGAGTTGTATCAACTCGTCTATCCGAGCCTTTGAAGCCTCAGTCTCTTCCCCTGTCGGCATAGCCAACCGTTGTTTCAGGGTTTCCAAAGCGGTTTTGATTCGTTTCAACGCCGCTTTTGCTCCTTCGGCTCGCTCTTCGGAGTAGTCAAGGGGTGACCTGTAGTGGGTTGAGAGGTAGAGAAGCCTGAGGGCATTTTTGCCGTGCCGCTTCAAAGCATCCCTGAGGGTCACGAAGTTGCCCAGACTTTTGCTCATTTTCTCGCCGCCGACAGTTAAAACCCCTGCATGCATCCAGCAGGTGACGATGGGCTTGACACCTGTCAAGGCTTGTGATTGGGCGATTTCGTTTTCGTGGTGAGGGAACACAAGGTCGGTTGCACCGCCGTGAAGGTCAAAGGGAGCGCCGAGATATTTGAGCGACATAACTGAGCACTCAATGTGCCAACCGGGTCGCCCTCGCCCCCAAGGGCTTTCCCAGAAAGGTTCGTTCGGTTTCGCCGCTTTCCAGAGGGCAAAATCAATAGGGTCATCTTTGTCCTCATCGGGAGCGACACGAGCGCCTGCAATCAATTCGTCCCTCGTTTGACCCGAAAGCAAACCGTAATCGTGAAACTCGCTGTCATATCGGCTCACATCAAAGTAAACATCGCCACCACGAGCGTAGGCGTAGCCTTTGTCAATGAGGGTTTGAACCGCTTTGATGATGTCGGGTATGTGCTCGGTGACGCGGGGCATAATGGTTGGGCGCAAAAGCCCTAAGTCTCGGCAGTCTTCTTCCGCCTCAGCGATAAACTTTTCGGCAACCTCTTTTGCGCTGACGCCAAGTTCGTTTGCTCGTTGGATGATTTTGTCGTCGATGTCGGTCCAGTTCTGGACATGAATGACACGCCAACCGCGATGTTCGAGGTAGCGACGCAAGACATCATAGACCATGAAAGCGCGGGCGTGCCCGATGTGCATGCTGTCGTAAGGCGTCAAGCCACAAACATACATGTGCAGGACATTCGGCTCACGGGTTTGCAAAGTTTCTTTTTGCCGCGTCCTCGTGTTGTAAAGCCGAAAATTCATCGCCTATCGTTCCCCCTTGTCAGCATCGGTTCACTTGTGTCAGAAAGGATGTTCGGCAATCACTAATGATGCCACTGGCTTTAGAGAATTTGAGTTGGCGAACCTTCAAAATCGGGTGCGGGGTGCTGAGTGCAAAGTGCAATTCCCCTGACGCGCCAAACAGGTGGTTGGAGCGAAGTTTCACGGCTTCCTTGCTGACGCTCCCCCACCTTCGCCCCAAGAACTCAAGCCACCCTCGTCCCAACTTCCCGAAGTATCGGTTTGTTGTGGCGGTTTCTCCGTCGTTGGTGGGCGACTGACAGGTGGCAGCGGGTCATAGTAGAAAGGCGGACGGTAGTAGTAAGTCGTCGGAGTTGACTCAGCGCAAACACTCTTTTGCCTCCTGATTGGCGGGAAATTTTCAAACTTGATGACGAGGGTGTAAGTTCCTGCTGGCAGCGGGTGGAAAACAAATGCGCCCCGTTCACCCAACTCCAAAGATGAGCCAGTTTCCTCAACAGTGACCTTTGCTCCCTTAAGAGGCACGAAAGCTTCGGGAGGTTGTGGTCGGTCTGTGACGATGATGTCATCGTCCAAGTTCTTATCGGGTTCGTCAAGGGCATTTTGCTGGACATAAACGAAGCCGCTCAAAGTGTTTGGGTTGGGACAGTCGCTCAAATCAGAACCGCAACCGTTAAGCCAAAAACCAAAAGCCACGATGGCAAGCAAAGCGAAGCGAAGTTTGCATCGCATGTCAAATTCACCTCGCTGGGCGAAAACGCCTGCAATCATTTTAGCCTTTTGAGAGCATCCCGCAACCGTTCACGGACTTTCGGCAAGTTGGGGTCAAGTTTCAATGCTTCTTCGTAGCAACGAACCGCTTCAGCGAAATTTCCACGCTTAGCGTGCATGTCGCCCAAATTGACCCAAGCCACCGCGTAATCAGGTTTCCGCCTCAACGCCAATAGGTATTGTCTCATCGCGCCATCGTAATCGCCTTGCTCTCTCAGCAAGTTGCCCAAGTTGTTGTGAGCGTAAGCGGTCGCCCAATCATCGGTGTCAATCTCAATGGCTTTTTGGAAAGCAGCCCTTGCTTCGTTCAAGTTACCGATGCTTTGGTAAGCGAGCCCCAAGTTGTTGTAAGCCATTGCCAGTTCTGGCTCAAACTGCAGAGCCTTTTGAAACTCAACGATGGCTTCGCGAAACCGCTTTTGTTGTGCAAGTATCACGCCCTTGCGAAGATAAGCGCGTGCGAACTTGGGATCAGCCCTGATAGCAGCTTCGCATTCGCTCAAAGCCCTCTCCAATTCTCCCCGCCTCAAGTAAATCCCAGCCAAGTTGTAGTGAGCCAGTGGAAACCATGAGGGTTGGCATCGGGTTGCCTGCTCGTAGCAATTTTGGGCTTGCCGAAAGTCACCCTTCCGCTCAAAAGCCAGTCCCAAGTTCACCCAAGCCTTGTAGAACTTCGGGTCAATGCTGACGGCTTTCTGAAGCAGGCGGATGGCTTCATTGACATCACCCTCAGGGTTTTCCTCCTCGTCCCAAATTTCTGCTGCTTGCGAGAAAGCGATGAATGCGTCAACGGATTGGGTTGGGTCTCTTCGGATGATTTCGCGCAAAAACGAAGTCAACTCAACTCCCATCCGAACCAAGAGCCTTTCCGTCAGGTCATCGATGAGGGCAAGCAAATCCCTCACGCTGCCAGTTACCGTCTCCGATGCCACATCCTTTGTCGGTCGGAGCAAATAAGCGGTGATTGTCAACCTGTCGCCTTCAACAGCAAAGAAGCCGTAAACGACAAAATTGCACCTGAAACGAGACGCTATCGCGAGAGCCTTCTGCTCTGGCGACACATCAGCCAGCCGATTTGCGATGCGATACACATAAGTGCGATGGACAGGGATGAGGGAAGGGGCGAAGGAGAATTGAGCAGCCAAAGAACCCGAAATCGTTTTGGGCAGCCACGCCCACTCAGAACTTGCCCCCTCGCCCTCAAAGGGCAGGACTGCAACGCGAAGATAGGCGGGGGATTCCGAGTGTGAGGCGAAAGTTACGGACCGAAGGGAAACCGAAATCGTCAACGATAAGACCAGTGCTGCTATGACCCTTGCAACTCTCATTTGGCTCTCACCCAAAGTCAAATTTGATGCAGCCGAGTGGCTGATGACAATTGGAAAGGCAAACTTTAGATTTTGCCGCCCGATGTCGCTTTGCTCGACGAAGACCTTGCTTCCATGCCCTGTCATGCTCTTTGTCTTCCGCCACACTTCGAAGGGAATTTTTTTGACCGGACCGTGCATCTGTATTTACGGCAACAATTTGAAGCAACACAATTGGCGGCGGGAGGTGAACCGAGATGGGTCGGGTGGCGTCGTTTCTTCTGGCAGTGCTGGCGGTGACGACTTTAGGCGCTCCGCAAGGAGAGCCTTCCGCTGTGGTCGGGAAAGTTTTGTCCCCCAAAGGTAAACCCGTTAGCGGTGCGAAAGTTTGGCTTGTCGTTAACCGATGGGAGGTAGGGAAGCCAACCGTTGAATCATCCGCCGTGACGGATACCCAAGGCAACTTCCGTCTGCCTTTCAGACCGCCGCTGCGAGTTTACAGCGCCTATGCAATCGCCTTTCACCCTAATTTCGCTGTCGGCTGGCAAAGTTTTGACCCGCGCGATTTGAAACCTTTGACTGTTCGGCTAAACCAACCTGCACCGTTGGCTGGCATCGTTATAACTCCCGAAGGCAAAGCACTCGCCAATGCGAAAATCCAAGTCTGGTCAGTTGAGAGCATTAGTCCACGATTGGCGTTTGAGGTTGGGAAAATCGAGTTTAGCATTAGCGACATCCCAGAAGAAGTTACGCCTTTTTGGACAGTTGCCGACGAAAACGGACGCTTCGTCTTGAACAACTTGCCCGCAGAGGCAGATGTTAGACTCATAGCCCATCATCCCGATTTTGCCCCAAGCAAGTTGCCGCACCCAGAACGCTCTTTTCTCCTTCGCACAGGCACGGTTGACATCGTTTTGGTGATGGAGCTGAAGGGAATTTTGTCTGGGCAAGTTCTTAGGGACGGGAAACCTGTTGCGGGAGCACAAGTCGTTTGCCAATCTCGTTTCTACGGTCAACCAGACGAACGCGTCACGGCGAATGAGGATGGCAAATTTGAGGTCGTTTTGACTTCTGGGCAGTGGCGAGTTTGGGCAGTTGCTGAAGATGGGCAATGGCAAAGCAAAACGCAACTCATCAGGATTGTCCCCGGCGAGAAATTCTCTCTCACTCTGGAACTTCTCAAAGCCGTTGAAGTTCGTGGAGTCGTTCGGGATGGTGAGACGAAAAACCCTGTTCCTTTCGCTGAGGTCAACGCCTACCGTGAAATTCGCGACGAAGAAGGTTTCCAAGACTGGTTGCGACCAGACCCAGTGAAGGCAAATGAGCAGGGCGAATTTCAGTTGTTCCTTCTCCCGGGCAAATGGTCGTTGAATGCATGGGCGTCTTACGCCCCTGACCACTTTGCCAGTGACAGCAAGGAAGTGGAACTCGTTAGCGACAAGCCGACGGAAGTTGAGTTTCTGCTGAAGCCGCCACAGAAGTTGCTGGTGCAAGTCGTGGACGAAAAGGGGAAGCCTGTCCCAAACGCAATAGTGACCAACGAATGGAGAACGGTTCAAGCCGACAGGAATGGGCGAGCCCTTTTGGACCCTATTGTTCGCCCTGTTTGGGCAGCGACGCCTGACCTGAGAATGTTTGGGCAAACTGAAGTCAAGCCCGAAGACAAATCGGTTCGCATCGTCGTTCGTAAAGGTGTGCTCGTCAGCGGTGTCGTAGTGGACGAAAATGGCAAACCTATCCCTAATGCTCGTTTGCGGGTTACTGCGGTTAGGAGTGATCCAAATGCACCTCCCGGGATTGAAATCCCTTATGACTGGTTTGAGTTCAATGCTGATGAGAGAGGGCGCTTCCAACTGCACTTACCTTCCGGGCAAAAGTTTGTGCTCACGGCTTTTGTCCCTGACTTCTTCCCAACCCGAACCGAGCCATTCGTCCCTGACAAACCTGTCAACCTGACGGTGAAATTGAAGCGTCCCAACCTAACCATCACCGGCACTGTCGTTGACGCTGAAACGGGAAAGCCTATTTGGGGCGCAGCGGTTGTAACTTGGCTACCCATTGGAAGTATGCTTTCGCCCACTCCATCAATCGTCGCTTTCACTGACCAACAAGGTCAGTTTCGGCTCACTGGCTTACATCGGGAGCATCCCGCTCGTCTGGAAGTTCGGCATCCATTCTACGAACTTTTTGAACTTCCCACCAGCGAGGCTTTACCCCAGACAATTCATTTGGAACGAATTCGCCCGAAACTGAGCGTGCAACTTGCTGTTGGCAAGCCTGCACCACCTTTGAGCGATGTCCAGTGGCTTGACGGTGATGCGCCGTCGTTGACGGGCAAGGAAACTCACCTTTTGTTCGCTATGCCCTTTGACCCAAGTTGCGAAAGAACCATTCAGAGGCTTAAGGAGTTACAGGCAAAGTCACCCGAAAAAAATTCAGGTCATTGTCGTCTTTGACGCCACGCTTACTGCTGAAGATTTGAAGGGGTATGTCCGTGAACTCGGTTTGCCTTTCCGCTTCGGGACTGTCCCTGAGGGGCGGCGGAGCGGCTGGGACAGCGAAACCTTCCAACGCTACGGCGTCAAATCCGTGCCAATGCTGGTGGTCATAGACGAACAAGGCATCGTCAAGGCAATCAACCCCGAGTAAAGTCAGCATCATACTTAGGGATAGCATCGTGGCTGTGGGAGAAGCAATTCGGTCGCAGCAACAAAAAGGAGGGGAAATTCAATGCCGAAACCGAAACGCCCATCGGAAGAGTGGCGCCCTTTGACGCCAGAGGAGCGAGCGGAAAGGGATCGCCGCATTGACCAACTTTTCGCCGAAGCCATTGAAAAGGCACGAACTTTGCCCCGTGATGAGTTCGTTAAATGGTGGCAAGAACATGGAACAGTCAAAGGCGGAGGTGCCTACGAAGCGTTGCTGGAAATTCGGGAGGTGATGAGAGGATGGAACAACAGGCGGAGAAACCGACGCAGGAAAACCAGTTCGTCGTGAACGCTTCCGTCTCGCTGCTTTGGTTTTTGAGGGATGAACCACCCGATTTGTGCTACAGAGCGGATTTGCTGTTTCAGGACATCCTTGACGGACGAGTAGTTATCCATGTGCCTGACCGTTGGTTGGATGAAGTGTGTGGCGGTTTGGTAAAGGCAGTGCACGCAAAGCGGTTATCCCGTCAAGAAGCGCGAGAAGCACTGCATCGGGTTTTCCGAATGATCGTTCTGCCCAACTGGCAGATCCATTACAGCGATTTGCACTGGAGGCACGAAGAGGTGGCGGAGTGGGCGATGGCAACCAGCCTAAGTTTCTATGACGCCAT
>JGI20130J15133_1001515_pt1 | contig 19294 bp, 12 predicted proteins | sample WasSprMetagenome_FD_15133 | JGI IMG/M metagenome (IMG submission 15133) | reverse complement strand
GGTCGCGGGAAAGCCGCTCGATGAGCTCGCGAGAGAGCTCGTGTTCGAGCCGCTGGGAATGAGGGATACAATGTTCAACCCGCCGCCCGAGCTGAGGGAGAGGGCCGCGGCCACCGAGTACTGCAGGCTGAGAAACCGGATCCTGAAGGGCGAGGTCCACGACGAGAACGCGTGGTTCATGGGCGGCGTCGCAGGGCACGCGGGCCTCTTTTCCACCGCCCGCGACCTTGCCTTCTACGCCCAAATGTGGCTGAACAAGGGTACATTCGGCGCGAGGGTGCTGAGCCCCGCCACTGTGGATCTCGCGACGCAGAACCACACCCAGAGACTTAACGAGTGCAGGGGCTTAGGATGGGCACTGAACTGTAGACCCTGCAGTTGCGGCGACCTCATGTCCCCGAAAGCCTACGGGCACACGGGCTTCACGGGGACCTCGCTCTGGATCGACCCCGCTTACGACCTCTCTGTAATCTTGCTCACCAACAGGATCCATCCGACAAGGGAAAACCAGTGCCTGCTAAGGGCTAGGCGCCTAATACACAATGTCATCGTAGCATCCCTGATGGAGTTCAGCTAAGGCAACGTTCAAGTGTATTTTCTATAATTTGATCTGAAAATTGTGCACAGAAATAAAACTAATAGATTTAAAAAGAAAAATAACGATTACGTGAATGCGGCTATTGAACCGAGTACAAAGGCGCCAAAGCTGAATCCAATCAACAATCCTAGAGCTGCAGGAACAGCGTACTTCTCATACCATGATATGCCCAACGTCTTCAGTATTAGCAGCTTGAGGATCAGGGCTGGGAAGCTGCTGAGGAACCACATTCCGCTGTAGAAGAACAGGGCCACGGGAGTAAAGAAGAACCATGGGAATTTCATCCTGAGGAACCATAACCCTCCGACTATTACGAGGGCCGCAGCAAAGTGCCCTAAGCCAGTAGCGTCGAGCACACCTTCCGCCGTAACGACACCGCCGACCTCTCTGGCGCCGGTTACGCCCGCGGGCATCGTCTTAATGTACCAAGTCTTAGTGAAAACAGTGTCCGCGCCATAAGCGTAAAGCAGAGATAAGCCAAATGCTAAACCGACGAAGCTAGCTAGGAAAGCCGCTACCAACTGCCCTAGCAGGAGGTCTCTCTCGCTGGTTCCAGTGTCCCTAGCCATCTTGTAGGTGGAGAGAACAGCCCACGGGTACCATGTAGCCTGAGGAATGTGATGCGTGACTCGAGTCGCCGCTTTCGTAGCCCACCACGTGGTGCTAGGCCACGGATTCGGTACTCCTGAAGCGTAAGCTGCTGTCAGCATTAACTGGCGGGGTAGATCCGGCCCGCCTGTCGCTGGCCACTGTCCCGTTTCAGCCCATATCCTAGCGTGACCTACCAGCGCGAAGAAGAACAGCAGGAGGAACAGTAGAAGGAAACCGGCATGAGCTCCGAGGGCAACGAAAATTAAGAGGTAAATTAGCCAGCTANCGATAAGCCCCGCCCATATCATCTGCTCGCTTAGTCTCCCCTCGCCGGCAGANCCCTTTAAACCTTTGAAGAGGCTCTTAAAGGAGCTGCTCCAAACGTCCCACTTGAAAATTATAGCCCACAGCCCTAGCGCAAGGGTTACGTGTGTAGAGGAGAACCAACCTGGCTTTATTGGGCCAGAGTCGGGTCCAGCGCCCGGCGAGATGAGCCCAGCTCCAACCGCTATGAAAGGCCATACGAGAGATTTGAAACCTGTCCATATAGCTACGCTTGCCGTGACATCGATTGGCGCCAGGAAGAACATTATAGTGTCGGCTGGAATGAACATCCACCACTCCTGAATGCTCGGGTTTATGCTCTTTAGGAACGCGTCCCAACCTGTCAGATATATTTGGCCCCAAGCGAAAAACACAGGGAACAGCGGGTAGATGTAGTTGATTGTCGAGTAGAAAGCTACCGCCAAGCCAAAGATAAAGAAAATATAGAAAAGCTTACTTCTGCCGAAGCTTGTCAGCGCGCTTTCTTGCGCTATCCTCAGAGTATGGACGGCTGGCATAACCGCTGGGAACGTTAACCTCTCCACCTCGATGTAAGGTCTAATCATCGTGAGAGTTGTGAAAATGCACATCAGCAAGAAAACGAACATGGTGATGCTCTGCAAGAGCAGCGGGCCGACAACCTCGCCAGGTACAGATGAACCGCCCTTAAACATCCCGGCCGCCAGCGCCGGGTTCTTCGGAGCCCATATGTCCGGGATGTACTTGAGGAGCTCGGTCAACTGCGGGTTGCCTTGGGCGTTGTACGCTAAGGCTATCGGCTCCAGCCAGAAGGAGAAGAAGCCGCAGTCCATCACGATGTATAGGGAGCCTACAAGTACGACTATTTCTGGGACACTCAGCAACTTCCACTTCGAAAGCGCACCCGCGAGCGCGAGGAGCCAGATGAAGCCCCATGGCAGATAGATCGGTGCACCGATCCTACCGCCGAAGAAGGGCTCAAGCGTAATACCCCTACGCCACCACATCATGTAGTTGACTCCAAACATCATTAAACCAAGGAAGACCATTAGGGCGATGGACTTTGGTGTCAGACCCTTAACCGCTTTTACCTCTTTACTTTCNGCGGTTCCCATCGGATANTCTTCCGGTATTTGCTTATAAATTTTACGCGTCTGGGCTTANNNNGGCGCGCGCGAAAAGAGAAGCAATGCATATAAGGGTTGTTAACGCAGGTTCCTCCGATGAGCTTTACTCGTTTGGCAGCTGCGGCGTTTATAGCTTTGATAGCGGTAACCTTCCTGATCGTATGCAGCGCGCACGCGCAACCTGTAGCAGAACCATTGCCTAAAGCTCTAAACGTTAAGGAAGCGATAGCGCACGTAGAAGTTCTTTCTTCTTTTGAGAGCCGTTTCACCGGCTACCCCGGTTACTATAAGTCTGTTGAGTACGTGGTTGCCACACTTAGGGGTTTAGGTCTCGATGCTGAGCTACACGAGTTTAACGCCACAACCCCTGTCGACTATGGCGCTGAAATAGAGGTGGACAGCAGCAGGATCAAAGGCTATCACCTTTACCCCAACCTAATCGCACTGGGTGCGGGCAACGTCTCAGGTTTTCTCGCTTACGCGGGCACTTGCTCGCCTGAGGATCTAGCTGGAATCGATCTCGCGGGGAAGATCGCGGTGGTGGAGTTCGACTCCAACTGGGTTGAGGCGGTAGCTAGGGGAGCGAAGGCTATTATCTTCCTCAGCCCTGCGGCCGACAGACTGTCAGCTCTCGGAAAGATTCTTCAGGTTCCTCTAGATGTGCCGCGCGTTTACGTGGGGGAAGGTTCTGACCTCGTGAGGGAAGCTGCGAAGAAGGGCGCGTACGCTACGATCACCGGTAGGTACGAGTGGCGTCAGGTCAAAGCATACAACGTTGTGGCGAGGATCCCCGGAACCTCAGAGCCGGAGAAGGTTGTTGTTCTGGCTGCGCACTTAGATTCGGGTTCGATTGTTCCCGCTCTCTCGCCCGGAGCTGAGGAAGCTGTGAACGTAGGGTTATTACTTCACCTGGCGAAGCTGCTAAAGGAGTGGAAACCGAAGTACACGGTCTGGCTTCTCTTCCTTTCCGGTCATTGGCAGGGCCTCGCGGGCGCAAGGTGGTTCGTCGAGGACTACCTTTTCGGCGGAAGGCAGCTGTTTGGAACAAGGGTGGGCGAGAACGCCTTCCCATACATCGTCCTCAACTTCGACCTATCATCGGGAAATCCTAAGCTAGCCGTATACCCGGGAGGGTTTTTCTACGGGCAGAGAACTCAAGGCGCGATAAATCTGTACAGTGATTTGAAATCCGACCTCGATGGTTGGCTGAAGGAATTCTACAGCCGCTACCCGCTCGATTGTGAGCGCATCTCCAGCGAAGCAATGCTTTTTAACGCTACGACGGGCATCACCATCCTACAGAGCTTTTCGACGGGCTATGCCATAGGTTGTGCTCAACCGTTTTACTTGGATGCTGAACCATTCCAGCTGGCAAAGATTCCCGCCGTCGCTTTTCTCTCGTTCAAAGATCTGCGTTTGAAGGTTTTCACCCCTTATGATGATGTCTCGAGCGTTAACTGGGGCAACGTCGAGCCTCAAGCGCGCTTTGCGGTTTTCGTCCTCGAAAAAATTCTGAGCGGGTCTACCACGATATTCGAAAAGAGTGCCCCTCGGCCGGTAAGAATAGAGGTGGACCCAGCGAACGGAGGTTTCGGCTACATTACAGCCACGGTTGAAGTTATCGAGTACGATCCAACGATCCCCACGCTGTACAGGGCTGTCCCAAGATCACTGGTCGTTGTGCAGAAGAGAGACTGGTACTACAATGTTATGGGCTCGCTGGGGGTAACGGTCTTCGATCCCCCATACGCTAAGATAATCGAGATGAGCGACGACCAGGGTAGGGTTTCGGTTGTGGGCTTAGCGCCGCCTGAAACGTTCACAGGGAACGTTGAAGTTTACGCGTACAAGGTGGAGGACGGGCACCTAACGCACGTGCCGGATATGGGCCCCAACGGCTTAGGTAAGTTCTTACCGTACCCGCCCAAGCTGCTTCTAGGGACCACGCTGAAAGCCGTGGTGTTTAAAGCATCAGCGCTCTTGTTGCCGTCCATTGCTGTGCCGGATCAGCCGTGGCCTCTCGCCACACTTAACAGATACGGGAAGCCCTCTTACCCTGTGCCATACACTAGGTACTCCTCGCCCTACCCGCTCGGCGTCTCGATATTCTTCCCGAACTTAGCCACGCCAGAATCCTACTCGTACGCTGTGGACTACCAAAACAAGCTGCTCCTAGTCTTCGCACCGCCTGAAAGCAGAATTTGCGTTATCGTCAGTTTCGGCGGTGAACAGCGCCGTGCGGTTATTGCGATAAACTCCAGCGATAGCCGGATCAACGGCATTAAACTGGGGGCTGCTGGCAGCGTAGTGTATGCCCCCAACGCCGTCAAAATGTACACTAGCGAGCTGCTAACTCTCTCTTTAGAGCGTTACGAGAAAGCAAGGAGCAGTGGCGTTGTGGATCCCACCAGCGAGTGGCTTCTCAACGACACGCTAAGGTTCTTTAGAGCTAACGCAACATTCGGCGAGCTGTGGGCGGCTTGGAGTTCATCGCTTAAGTTCTACGAGCGCACAAGAGGAATGAGCTTAGACTTCGCTACGGCAACGCTCGTCGTGATGCTTTTAATCGTGCCGTTCACCATCATAGCAGAGAAACTTCTTTTCGGGCGTGGGGGTTTCAGGAGGATCACATACGTGGTTGGCGTAGCGGCTGCCACCTTCGCGCTCTTCGCAGCTCTGCACCCCGGCTTTTCGGTGGTTTACAGCGTTTACGCCTTAAGCTTAGGCACGGTTATGGCGGCGTTGACAATACCTACGCTATTCTTCCTTCTAGTGATGTTCAACAGGGCGCTAGGCTACACGAGGAGGGCTAAGCTCGGAGCTCATACACTTGAGAGAGAAACGTTCGATCTGTTTGTAACGGCACTCGCAACCGGTGTGGAGAACATGAAAAGGAGGCGTCTGCGTAGCACTCTCACTCTCACAACAGTTATTCTAGTCGTCGTTTCACTAGTATCGCTCACATCCGTGGTTCCTGTACTTAAGATAGGCGCTTCAAGCTTCGAAAGCTCAGCCTCCTTCAGCGGGATATTGGTTAAGTCGCCCTCGAGCGAACCACTCGATCCCGTGGTCATCGAAGTGCTGGCGAATCTACTGGGTAAAGGTTACGTAGTAACCCCCCGTTACTGGCTGTATCCGCCGGTAAGAGGGGAGTTTTTCACGCTAACTAGCGATAAAGGTAGAGTAGCTACTTTTAGGGCGGCAATCGGTGTGTCAGCTGCGGAGCTGAAAGCTAGCTTCAAAGATTTGAACATAGACCCTTCAATCTTTGCAAACGTCCCATCTAGCTGCCTACTACCAAAGACCATTGCCTCTTCGCTGGGGGTAGAAATGGGTGATTTAGTCGAGTTCTCCGGGTTGAAGATGGTGGTTGCCGGGGTTTTCGACGATTCACTAGCCGAGAAGCTTGTTAAAGATATCGACGATAGGGTTGGTGAAACACCGTACGGCGGCAGACCGTACGACGTAGATAGGTTGGTGGACTTGCAGAGGTTCGACCCGAGCGTTAGGATACCGTGGAGCGAGATAGTCGTAGTGAACAGCGAGCTGCTGAAAAGCATCCCCGGGGCCTTCCTCGCGTCTGTGCTCATACTGCCTCGGGAGGCAAGCTCCGGCGAGTTGGCCAACCTCTCTTATAAAATCTACAACGTTTTCGGCAGGCTTGATGTGTACTTTTCAGTGAACGGTCAAGCCTGTTTAGTCAGCAGCAGGTTTGTTCAGGAATTCTTCGGCTTCAGCTTCATCGCAATCCCCGTCGTTATAGGAGGCTTCTCACTCGTCCTCGCGATCCTAGGTAGCGTGCACGAAAGGATGAGGGAAGCCTCGACCTACAGCGCTTTGGGTCTGGCGCCGGCGCACGTGGGAGGGATGTTCTTAGCTGAAGTCGTCGTCTATGCGATCATTGGGGTTGTGGCAGGGTACGCAGTGGGGATTGCCGCGGCAAGAGTGTTCAACTTCGCTGTTGCGACAGGCGGCTTCGTGGGAATGAACTACTCTAGCTCCTCTGTTCTCACATCGTTGGCCGTTGTAACGGCAATGATCCTGGCGGCATCGATTTACCCCTTCGCACGAGTTTCAAAGCTCGTCACGCCGTCGCTGGAGAGGAAGTGGAGAGCGCCCACGAAACCGAGGGGCGATACCTGGGAAATACCCCTACCCTTCACGTTCAGGGAGGAGGAGATGGCTGCAGGTCTCGCAGCCTACCTGAGCGAGTACCTGGAGAACAGAAGGGAAAGAGTCGGCGCATTCGCTGTAATGGAGCATCACGTCCGCGCGGAGGCTGGCAGGGTTGCCGTGAAGGCGAGAATCTGGCTAGCACCCTACGAGCAGAACATCGTGCAAGACACGGAGATCGTGTTAGCGAAAAGCGCAACTGAGGCAAGATACATCGTAACGATGAAGGTCGTCCGCGAATCTGGACCTTACGATATATGGGTTAAATCCTGTGAGACTTTCATAAGGGAGATGAGAGAGCAACTGCTTACATGGAGGTTGCTTAAACCCGAAGAGAGAACAGCATACGTTAGGAAAGGTCTGGAGATGGTGAGAGCGCCATGAGCGAGGAGTATAAACGCGGATTAACTCCCATATCGCTCCTCGCTGTGATCTACGCAGCTGTCGTAGTGACCCCAGTCCTCATCTATATGAACTTCCTGACGGGATTGCCCGACCCTGCTCGTTTCATCCCAGTTTTCGTTTCGCTCCTCCTCTTCACAGAAGTCGGGCGCTTCGTAGGTAGGTACGTGACATCTCAGGAAGCTTACATAATATACTTTATGACACAAATAGTGGCCTTCGACGCGCTCTACTGGGTGGGGCTCCTAACGAACCTCTACTACCGCGATGCACCTTACACGAAGCTGTTCGGGATCGCCGACAAGATACCCACGTGGGCCGCTCCACCGCTCGACAGCTGGGCTGTGCAAGCGAGAACGTTTTTCGCAAAAGAATGGCTCACACCGATACTCGTCTCGCTCATCGGCACAACAGCCAGTATCCTCGTCGACATCGGCCTTTCATTCATTTTTATCCAGCTGTACATCGAAACGGAAAACTTGCCATTTCCCATAGCTCCTGTGGACGCCCAAGCGATCCAAGTTCTCACGGAGAGGACTCCAGAAAAAATGGTACCTTTTGCCTTCGCCGCCGTGGCGGGTTTCCTCTACGAGTTCCTCGTCTACGGCTTCCCGCAGCTGACAGAGGCCATGATAGGGGCGCGCATCCAGCTGATACCCTACCCCTGGGTCGACATGACCAGCTTTTTCGCCACAGCTTTGCCAGGAGCGCTCATGGGGATAGCGACGGACATCTCAACGTTCGCGGTTGGTTGGCTGATACCGTGGGAAAGCATGGTCTGGCTGCTGGTCGGCTCCCTCTCCTTCTTCGTCGTCGGGAACGTGTTGGGCATCGCGCTGGCCGACGTGGTTAAGCACCCGATGCTCCTGAGGTGGAAGGCCGACTGGTCCCCCACCGCGACGATCGATTGGCTGTGGCAGCGATCCGTCTACGACCTGTGGGCCAGCCCCTTCATCGGCTTGACGCTGGGCGTTGGCCTCTTCTCGCTCGCAATATCAGCGAAGTACATCAAGCCGGCGATAGCGAGCCTCGCGCACCTCAGCGAAGCTTCGAAGAAGAAGGGTTACCTACCGCTGGGCTTCGTTGTAGCGATGATCGTGGGAGGCGCGCTCGTGGGAGCGGCTGTAGCGACCGCGCTGTACCCCAGCCTCTGGTGGTTCTGGCTGCTCTCCTGGCTCGTCCTGCCGTTCATCCAAGGGGTCCTCTTAGCCCGGAGCTACGGGGAAGTGGGCTTGGGGGTCCAGATCCCCTACGTGAGAGAGGCTTTCCTCATAGCCTTCACGAAGCCGGGCGAGGTGGAGCCCTGGCTTGTGCCAGCGAAGGTATCGACCGGAGCTGGGATAATAACTCACAGAATCAAAGTGGCGATGCTCTTGAAGGTCAGGCCGATGGACTACTTCAAGGCGTACGCGATCACGCTCCCCCTAGTGCTGCTCTTCAGCTTCATCTACCTCCAGTTCTTCTGGTCGATGGCCCCCATCCCCTCAGCGGCCTACCCGTGGACGGTGATAACGTGGCCTATAGGCTCGCTGAGCTTTTCAATGTGGGTTTCGCGCTCGATCGAGGTGTTCAAGCCCGACCTCATCGTGGTTTCGGCGCTCCTCATCTTCGCCGCATCGCTGATCGCTAGGCGCTTCAACCTGCCCTTCTCGCCAATAGGCTTCGCGGCCGGCGCCGCTCTGACGCCACCTTTCGCCATCAACTACTTCCTCGGTGCCGTTATGGGCAAAATCATAGAGAAGAGGTACGGGAGGGAGTACTGGGAAAATATTAGATCTACGCTCATCGCGGGCCTCTTCTGCGGCATCGGGCTCGCCTTGGCGCTGACGGTAATGCTGGTGATGATCTCAAAATCAGTCTGGATCCTGCCCTTCTAGGAGCTCGCCATCTATCTTTATAGTCAATTAATTTTTCTTTGAAAACCATCCAATGATACAAACCCTGAAATCATTGTAGCGCATACAATTATATAGTGTTCGATCAAACTTTCGGAGTGCGGAGAAAAAAATAAATAGCTTTGAAGGCCGCTAAAGCATCACGGGGGAAAGATGGGTCGGCCTGTTTTGTCGAGGAGGGGTTTAGCCATCGTTTTAGCTGCGCTTGCTGTTCTTGCTATCCCCGGCTTGGTTGCCGCCCAGAACCCGCTGGCGAGCCCGGAGGTCTACGCGCTTTTCCTCGAGTGGCTTGAGGGGAAGTCGAAAGCGCTCGTGACGTTCAGGGTTTCGGCCGTGGACGGTGAGGGGAGGCCCGTCTCGGACCGCTTCACCGTTTACGTGCACAACTTCACCGAGTACTGGAGGAAGCCGAGCAGCGAGAGGGTTTACGCGGGCCCCCTCCAGCCCATCCCGCTCAGGATCTGGCGCCTCCTCAACAGGTTCAACGAGTGGGTCGAGCACGAGTACACGATCGTGCTGGTCGGCGAGAGGTACTTCGGGGCGAAGCTCGTCAGGGTGAAGCCGGAGAAACCCCTGCTCACGGTGGACGTCGAGGTGCCCGTGAGCGAGGTGAGAGCCCCCGCCGGCGGGAGGATCGGGTGCGCGCTGCCAGGAGCGCGGGCATCGAGCAGCGCGTCGAGCGCGTGCGTGCCGTGCAGCGGCCCGCCCTACTACGAAGTGAGGGAGACGTCACAGCTGACGAACGCCATCCAGCTCCACACGATACCGGGCGTCGAAGCCTACATCTCGTTCAAGATAGGCAACTACCTATACTTCGACCAGAGGTACCGCTCCCTGTGGCTGTACTACGACTCCAACGCTGGGACGTGCTGCTTCGAACCGGCCACCGACTGGCAGACCTCCGGCTCCAAGCCAGCAAGGTGCGTTAACGACGTGAATACAGGCTCGCTCGCCGACGGGGCGAAAAAATGGGTAAAAGTTGGTGTAACCTACAGGTACGAGCTCTGGCCGGCTACGACCGCACCGACTTTCGGTTACTACGAGCTCCTTACGCCCGTGGACTTCGGCGGCGCAAGCTGGGGAGACGATATCAGCTGCAGCCTGTGCGGGGGAAAGCCGACAGGTGGCACCTATCCATATGCGCGCGGCACACCGACACCTATCACTATAGGGCTCGGTCCCGGCATTGACCAGGTTGAAGCTTGGGGCGCTGACGTCACAGTACAGGTAATCTACGGGCCTGTGACCGTGACCGTCCACGTGTGGTACAAGGTCGATAAGGGGGAGGCGGGCGAACCGCCCAAGCTTGTGATCTCGCGCATCAACTGGCAGGCCGACAACCTCTACGCGTTCGACGCCGGAACCGGCTGGAAGGTCGTCCACTTCACTTGGACCCCACCTTAGTTATTAAAATATAAAATCAAAATCTTTTTTTCTTTTCTTTTTTAATCAGCTTACAGCTTTTTAGCCAGCCACCGGATGGCTTGAGCCCAGAACCTCCCGTAGTGCTCCCACTCGACGAAGTTGATGCCCCAGTGGAGGACGGGGTCGCTGGCGAACGCCATCACCCTCCCGCCTCGCTCCCAGACGACGATGAAGGGGTCTCCCTCGCCGATCGTAGCCAGGACCTGGGCGCCGGGCTTCGGCTTCAGCTTGTTGTAGCCGAGGAAGGGAGGGCACGTCTCCCACGGTACCCCCCTGACGACCGGGTGGCCCGCGTCCGCGACCTTCACGAACGCGCCATCAGGCGCCTCGACCCTGTCGTCCCCCCTCGCCAGCTCGACCGGCAGCACTTCGGCGACGGGCGTGCCGTACCAGGCGCCCTGCCCGAAGCGTCCGGAGAACGAGTACCAGCCCCCGCACATCGCCAGCCCACCCCCCTCCTCGACGAACCGCTTGATCAGCTTCAACCGGTTCGGCATGCCCACATACCTGCCCTTCTCCAGCAGCTCCACCTCTCTCAGCTGCTCGATGGGGAAGAACTCGGGGTAGAAGGCGAGCACCTCGCTGGACACGTCGCTCAGGATTAAGACGTCGTACTTCCTCAGCTCGCCGCAGTCGCGGGGGAAGAGCCGGTACGCGTCCACCGTGCGCACGTAGTCGATGGAGATGCCGGGGTCGGCCTTCCTCACGGCCTCGACGAGGTAGCTACCCCACTCCCTCACGTACGCGTCCTTGACCTCGATGAGGAAGGGGCTCTCGAATATGAGGGGGCCGAACACCAGGCCGGCGTCGCCCACGTACAGGACCCTGACCTCCGCCACGCGCGGACGGGCTTCCCCCCTCTTAAAAGCTTGCCCGGCGCGCGGCTCGAGCAAAGCTTATGGTGAGACCCCGCCGAGCTGCCTCGTGGAGGAGGTTCAGCTGAGGGAGTTCGTCGTCTGCGGCCCATTCCCGCACGGCTCGCTCGCGAGGGACGGCTTCGACCCCCTGCTCGTCGAGTGGTTGGACCCCTCCCAGCCCCTGAGCGAGGGGGTCGAGGTCGCGGGGAGGAAGTGCTTCAGGGCGGCCGCCGGCGCGGGCGGCGCGCTCGACTTCGCCGCGCTCTTCGGCGAGGGCTTCAAGCCCTTCTGGAGGCTCGAGCACGGCCTCGCGTACGCCTACGCGGAGGCGGAGGTGGAGGAGGGCCGCTACGTCCTCCTCGCCGGATCCGAGGACGGCCTGGCCGTCTACGTGAACGGCAGGCGCGCCCTCCTGCAGCCGATCGCGCGGAGGTTCGCCCCGGACTTCTACGCGGTCCCGCTGCGCCTGAGCGGGCGAGCCCGCCTGCTGTTCAAGGTGTCGAGGCTCGCGGGCGGGTGGAAGCTGGGAGCCAGGCTCGTGCGGGTCGAAGCGCCCTTCTATGCGCACGCTGCCAGGGCCGTGAAGCCCGACCTGGTCCGCGGCAGGAGGGAGAGGGTCTACGTCTCGCTCCCCCTGGTGGCGCTGGAGGACATCGCTTCGGCGACCGTGCGGGCCGGCGGCGGCTGGAGGTCGAGCCGGGTGGAGGTGAAGCGGCTGCGCGCGGGCGAGGAGGTGCCCATCGCGCTCGCGGTGGAGCCGGCCCAGCCCCCGAGCGGGGACGAGGCTGCCTCGACTTGGTGGTGGAGGCGGGCGGCTTCAGGGAGGAGGTGGAGCTGAAGCTGAGGGTCGTGGGGGAGGGGGAGCACAGGGTCGAGACGTACCTTTCGCGGGTGGACGGGTCGGTGCACAGCTACGGGCTCAAGCCGCCGAAGGCCGCTGAGCCGCGCGGGAACTACGGCCTTCTCATCTCCCTGCACGGGTTCAAGGGCCACCCGTACTTCTCCGAGCTCTACGGGGACAAGGACTGGCTCTTCGTCGTCGGCCCCTCCGCTAGGGACGGCGAAGTGCCCTACAGGGAGGTGGGGTGCGTCGAGGTGCTCGAGCTGCTCGAGTGGGTCGCGAGCAGGTACCCGGTGGACAGGGACCGCGTGTACCTGAGCGGGCACTCGATGGGCGGCTACGGCGCCTGGTTCATCGGGGTCAGGTACCCGCACCTCTTCGCGGCGATCGCCCCCCTCTCCTCGAGGAGCGACCTGAGCGAGGACGCCGCCAGGCTGAGGGGGAAGCGGGGGTGGGGCAGCGTGGCGGAGCTGCTGGAGCACTACAACCCGGCGAACTTCGCCGAGAACCTGTCCGCGACGCCCGTCTTCGTCTCCCACGGCTCGGCCGACGACATCGTGCCCGTCGAGGCGTCGAGGCGCATGGTGGAGAAGCTGCGGGGAGCCGGTGTGGAGGTGGTGTACGAGGAGGTCGAAGGCGGGATCAAGGCGGTGAAGTTCCTCGGCCCCGACGCGGTGGCCGTCAGGGGCGCTAGGGTCGAGCGCGAGTCGGTCGGCGTCGCGCTCGTTTACCCGAACCCCCTGAACCCGAAGCGCTACGTCGCGATCGTCGGCGGCGAGAGCGAGGAAGCCGTGGAGGTGGTGCCCAAAATACCGTTCGCGCTCGTCCCCGACTACACGGTCTACGACCCGCGCCTGCTCGACAGAGCTTGGGAGGGAGTTCTCGAAACCGGTTTCTTCGACGAAAGGTGGGAGTAAACTCCTTGGACTTTTGCAGAAAAAGAAATAATTTAAATTAAAATTTTTAGCTTTGGTTTATGGCTCGTACTGCGCGCGTACTTGCATCCTCTCATTATCGCACGCGTAAATTCTCAGATAGTTCGCATCGAGTGGAGCTTTACTCCAATCTACCATAGATACCTGAAACGTTATGTAGTACTCTTCGATCTTAAATCTGACCTCTATCCCCGGAAATTCTACCTTTACCGTGCCGTTACCGATTATCGCTTTGAAGCTCACGCTGAAGCTTTCTACCCGCACTCTGTAACCCGTGTACTTTGACCACGTGATAGTCGCTGTGCATGGGCGCTTAATTTCATCCAAGAACGTACCACCGCTGCAGGGAGCCCAAGAGCTTGGGCCGGCCGCAATCGTATTATGGTTGATGTTTTTAGCGTACTTTAAGACTCGTACAATGTAGAGAGGCGAAGGGCCTTCGCCCACGGTAGCTATCACGTAGTCAACGTTGCTCGGCCATAGGTAACCCGCATCACCCGTGTCTGGCGGGACCCTAGCCTCCTTATCGAGATCTATCTCGTAATCCACGAAACCTGTAGCTTCCCAGTTTTCCTCAGTCCACGTTTGGAGCGTGGGGTCGTCGGTCCAGTACATTTTTTCGAAAGTTTCTATAGGTATCTTCGAGCCAGCTGGAACCTTCATATAACAGGATACTCCAGCCGGTACAGCGTACGCCACGATGACTATCTCTCTAGCTTGCTGGTCGAGGATCTCCTGGTACTGGTTTGGAGCCGGCACCTGGTCGGCGCTCACCTGTTTTGAGTGAAGCTTCCTCGCTTTCAGCTCGACCACGTACTCGTACTGCTCGGGGCTCACGGTAACGTAGGCTGAGGCCGCGTACAGCTCCCTCCCCTCCGCGTCGTACGCGTAAGCGAACACGTTGAACGGGTAGATCTCGTACCTAACTTTTTTGACGCCCCTTATTTCAGTGAGCCCGAGCGGCACCTTGTGTACCGCGAAGTCGAAGGTCAAGCCATCGGGCGGCAGGGCGGAGGCGGGCCCGGAGGCTCGCGCAACCCTGACAGCCCCCCTCTCCGTCAAGTTGTACACGCTGACGTACACGGTCAAGTGCTCGGGGAAGCCCTCCATCAAGACCCTCAGCCGGACCGGTGCCGTCCTCCCCAGGGCCGCGAGCGCGCTCTGGGCGGCTGGGAGGAGCGCAACGAGCGTCAGAGAGAGCACGATCGCGGGTACAACCCGCCCCTCCTCGTCGGCGCGCTTGAGCTTCGCCGCCGCGAAGCCCAAAACCCCCTTCACGCTCTCACCTGCAATAATGCAGCTCATGCCCTTATTTTTTCGGTTCCCTGGAAAGTTGGTGCCGACTTGAGTAGGCATTTCAGTTAGATTTTAGAATAAATTTAGTTTATGGCTCGTACCGCGCGTACAGCATCAAGGGCGATCCGTTGCAAAGGTAAACGGCAAGGAAGTCCGCGTTGGGCGGAGCTTTACTCCAACCACCTGAGTCGATCCTCACCTCGATGTGCAGGTACGCGTAGTCGGCTTCGAAGGATATGTCGAGTTGCGCTTCCACCTTCGCTGTGCCGCTGCCGACCACCGCCGGGAAGCTCGCGCTGAAGTTTTCCCGTTGGACTCCGCGCCCGGAGACGTAGCCGAGGTAGTAGCTGATCGGGCTCACGCGGTGGGCGCGCATCCACCTCGCCTCCCTTATGATTTCGGAACGGGGGATCCAGACGAGGCCGTACGCGCCGGGGTCGGGGCGCGCGAACGCGCGGTAGAACGCGCCCTCGCCGCAGGGGGTCCAGTTGCTGCGGCCGATGCCGGAGTTGCCGTTGACGTTCGTGGCGTAAATCAGGACCCGGATGATGTAGGGGCCGGTCTCGTTCGAGGGGGGTAGCTTGCTCTCGCTCACGGTGGCCACAACGTAGTCCACCTTCGTCGGGAAGAAGTACAGCGAGCCGTTACTCCACAGGTAGCTCGCATCGAAATCCAGCTTGTAGTACACGTACCCAGTCGGCGCCCAACCCTCCTCGTTCCACGCCTGAAGCGTGGGGTCGAGAGTCCAGTACATCTTCTCGTGCGCCTGGACGAGCAGCTCCACGCCGCGCAGTTTAACGTAGCAGGAAGCTCCAGCCGGCGCTGAGCAGGCGGCGAGAGTGACGTTATCGACCTGCCTATCGAGAACCAGGGCTGTACTTGTCGGGGGCCGGCACTTCCTCGCCGCTCACCCAGCTTTGGCGCTCTCTCCTCGCCGCGAGATCGACCACGTACTCGCGCAGCTCGGGGCACACCGCAACGTAAGCTGAAGCAGCGTAAAGCGTACCCTCATCCTGGTCGTAAGCGTAGGCGAAGACGTTGAGCGCGCCGCGTGCAGTCAAATCGAAAGTTAAACCCTCGCGTGGCGGGGGGCCGCGCAGCAGCGTGCGCGCAACCCTTCGAGCCCCCTTTTCGGTCAATTCGTAAACGTTCACGCGCACGGGTAGGCGCTGGGGGAAACCCTCTAGCCGCACTCTCAACGTAATGGGGATTTCGCGGGTCGAGAGCTTGCTTGCGAGCAAGTAAGGTATCGCGAGCGCGATGGTGATGAAGAGGGAAAGGAAGGCGAGGGCGGCTAGGAAGCTCCTGCGGGAACGTCCACGCTCCGCCAGCATCCTTCCCCATTACTGACGCGCTTCTGGCTTTAAGGTTTTCGCGCGGGAGCTGGCAAACGCTTTTTTACCCTAACCGCAGGCTGAGGGCGTGGCGTGGGCTGAGCCCGATAGGCGGGCTGTCGAGGCGCTGAGGAGGGGTCTCTTCATCGTGGCGCACCCGCTTGCCCTCATGCGCGACCGGAAGCTGGATGAAAGGAGGCAGGCCGCGCTCACTAGGTACTACGTCTCCTCCGGGGCAGGCGGGGTCGCGGTGGGGGTCCACACGACCCAGTTCGGGGTCCACGACCCCAAGCTGGGCGTGTACGAGCCCCTGCTCCGGCTGACGGCGGAGGTGCTCGACGAGTGCGAGCGCAGGGCGGGCAGGTTCGTCGTGAGGGTTGCGGGGATCGCGGGCCCCACCGAGCAGGCGGTGAGGGAGGCGAGGGTCGCGAGGAGCCTCGGCTACCACGCGGGGATGGTCGAGCTGGGCTCGCTGAGGGGCGCGAGCGAGGAGAGGATGGTCGAGCACGTGAAGGCGGTGGCGCGCGAGATACCGGTGTTCGGCTTCTACATGCAGGTGGCGATCGGCGGCGTCCGCCTTCCCTACAGCTTCTGGCGCAGGCTGTTCGAGGAGGTGGAGAACGTCGTGGGGGTGAAGGTCGCTCCCTTCAACCGGTACTTCACTATCGACGTGGCGAGGGCGCTCGTTGACAGCGGCCGCGAGGGCGAGGTGGCGCTCTACACGGGGAACGACGACCACATCGTCCTCGACCTCCTCACCGAGTTCAGGTTCAGGAGGGGCGGCGAGTACGTCGGCGTGAGGATCGTGGGAGGGCTGCTCGGCCACTGGGCCTTCTGGACCGCTAGGTCCGTCCAGGTGTTCGAGACGGTGAAGGGGGTCGCGGAGCGCGGCGAGCCGGTCCCGCCCGAGCTCCTCGCGCTCGCGAACCAGATCACGGACGCGAACGCGGCGATATTCGACGCGGCCAACGCGTTCAAGGGGGTNATCCCCGGCATCCACGAGGTGCTCAAGCGCTCCGGGCTCCTCGAGGAGGTCGTCCTCCTCGACCCGAGCGAGNGNCTCTCGCCAGGCCAGCTGGAGGAGATNGANAGGGTCTACAGGGACTACCCCCACCTCAGGGACGACGATTTCGTTAAAACCCACCTCGCCGAGTGGCTGGAGGGGGAGTGGTGCGGCGAAGGCTACACCCCGAGACCCCTGACCCGGGAGGAGCTGAGGGCCATGGTTCTGAGGGGGGAGGCGCCCCCGCTGGCTTAGCGGCTGTGCCCCTCCTCTTCGAGAGGCTGAGGGCCGAGGGGTTGCGCCTGGTCGACGCCCACGCGCACGTGTTCGCGAGCGGGGAGATGAACGCGAGGCTCCTGAAGGCAGCCGAGGTCTTCAACGTGGGGAGGCTGTACGCTAGCATCTACCCATTCGACCTCTCGAGCCTCAAGCCCCCGCACGACGAGGTGCGGAGGGCGAACGAGCTGGTCGCGCGACTGCAGAGGGAGAGCGGGAGGCTCGTGAGGGGGATGGTCTACGCGAACCCCCTCAACCGGGGGGACCTCCGGCTCGCGAGGGAGCTGATCGAGAGGGAGGGGTTCGCCGGCATCGGGGAGCTGTACAGGGCTTGCAAGCCGTGGAGGGCGGAGGCGCTCCGCTTCTTCGAGCTGGCGGAGGAGCTGGGCGTCCCGGTGCTCGTCCACACGGCCCACAGGCTCTACCCGCGCGACAGGCCGGGGGAGGCGACCCCCGACGACGTGGCGAGGGTTGCGAGGAGGTTCCCGAAAGTGAAGGTGATCATGGCGCACATCGCCGGCGGCGGCGACTGGGAGTACGCGCTGGAGGTCGTCAAGCGCTACCCCAACGTCTACGTGGACGTGGGAGGCAGCGTGCCCGAAGCGGGGGTCATTGAGAGGGCGGTCGAGCTGCTGGGCCCGCGCAGGGTCCTCTTCGCGAGCGACTGCCTCTTCGCCGAGTCGGTGGGTAGGGTCGAGTCGGCCGAGCTGCCCGAGGAGCACAAGAGGATGATCTACTACGGGAACGCGCGGGAGGTGTTCGGGGAGTGATCGTCGACGCGCTCGCCTTCCTCGGCCTCCACCCGCTGAGAGGCTCTGGAACCGAAACCCCGGCCGAGCTCGAGCGCGCGCTCCGGCGGGCGGGGGTCGGAAGGGCGTACGTCGCGGGCCTCGAGTCGCTGTTCCGCAGGAACCCCTGGGCGGCCAACGAGCTGCACGCGCGCAGGGTGGCCGGCTCCTCCCTCCTGCTCCCCCTAGCGGGCTTCAACCCTCTCTACGCGGCCGACCGCGAGCGGCTCAAGCGGCTGCTGGAGCTCGGCTTCAAGGGGGTCGTGCTCGCTCCTCTCTACCACGGCTTCAGCCCGCGAGCGGCAGCCGTGGGGCGCCTGCTGAGGTGGGCCGCGGACTTCGGTGCACCAGCGATACTGCTCTGCGCGATCGAGGACCCGAGGGGCTCGCACAGGGCTTACCGGTTCAGGTACCGGGTAGGCGAGAGGGAGCTGGCTGGCTTCCTGGAGCTCGCGGAGCGCGCGGGGGTCAGGGTCCTGATCTCGAACGCCGAGTTCAGCCTCCTCGAGAAGCTGGCGCGCGCCATCGCATCGGCCGACGCGATGGTTGACGTGGCTAGCAACACGGTCTACGGTCCCGTGTACGACAGGGTGAAAGCGCTCGCCGAAGAGCTCTTCGGCGAGGACCGCGTTACGTTATCTACAGGCGCGCCGCTCAACTACCCCCTCGTACCCATCCTCAAAGTGCTCTACTCCGATCTGGATGAAAGAGCGAGAAGGAAGATTCTGAGCGAGAACGCTTTGAGGTTTTACGAACGCAAATAGGAGAGCAGCGGCAGCGTTGGCCTATGCGCGATCAGAACTCCCCCGTTCTACTATCGTAGTGCGTCGGCATATTGTATGTGGGCCCGTCGATCTCAACCCAGTGCGCCACCCACTCCATGCCCTTGCGCAGGGGGACGCGCGGGTAGCCGAAGAGCGCGCAGCACTTCGCCGCGTTCACGAGCAGCGCGGTGTCCTCCCTCGGCCCCTGGAGCACCGGCTCCCTCCCCAGCATCCTTCCGAACTCCCTCGCCATCCACTCGATCGAGACGGTTTCGGGCCCCGACACGTTCACCACCTCGGGAGGGTTCGCGCACCGCTCCAGAGCTCTGAGCGCGATGTTGCTGAAGTCCCCCTGCCAGATCACGTTCACGTAGGCGACGCGGAGGCTCACGGGCTCGCCCCTCCAAACCTTCAGCGCCACGTCGAGGGGGACACCGTAGCGGAGCTCGTAGGCGTAGCAGAGGCGCAGGATGATCGCCTGTACCCCGAGCTTCGACGCGAAGTGCTGGAACACACGCTCGCCCCCCAGCCTCGACATCGCGTACTCGCCGATGGGGTTGATGGGACCCTCCTCCGTCGCGCCCCCCGTCGAGACGTGGACAAAGTCGTAGACTTGCGCGGTCGAGACGAAGACGATGCGGGAGGAGCGGTACCGCTTAGCGAGGAGGGCGGGGGTGTACGCGTTG
>JGI20130J15133_1001513_pt1 | contig 19297 bp, 17 predicted proteins | sample WasSprMetagenome_FD_15133 | JGI IMG/M metagenome (IMG submission 15133) | reverse complement strand
TGTTGCATTTGCGCCTGCGATGGTGGGACGGTGGAAGGACCTCGCTTCCTCTTAGCGACTTTTATGCCCTTCCAAGTGGTGATGGTAACATCACCGACCGTCCCTGTGATTTCCCCACCAACTTCGCCCCTTATCTTGCCCATGCCATCTCACTTCCTTTTCCAACCCTTCGTTTACTTCTCGTCTACTTGTCTTTTACTTGTCGTCTACTTCTCGTTTACCCGCCCCGTCCGACAAGCCTATAACCTGCCGACTTGCACATGCCCTTTGACCTTTTGGTTAACATGGTCACTTACATTATAACGCATTATGTGCAATTTGCCACCTAACTGTCCAACACATCCTTGCATCCTGTCCTACACCCGTTGCTTTTGCTGTTACCAATTTATAGCACAGATGGAGACTGATGTAAAGACCTGCTACTAAGAGGTATGTTTTGTCCTCTTTGAACTTGCTACTTTGGTTGCCGAGATTGGCTTTATTCTTAACGGTGTCAAGTCCTAACAAAAGTGTTAAGAATTGCAAAAAGCGTAACATCCAAAAGATGGCGTTTTCTAAGGGCAAAGCTGTCATCAATTGTAAATAAAAAGCTGTGGGCACATGGATGTGCACGAGTAAAACTGTGCCGAAGTGGAAGATATGTTGTAATGAAGGCGAGTGCTCATGAATGCATCACTTCACGGTTAATCTGATATGGGTTGCTTCGGCATTCTTTGGGCGTGTAGTTCAAGGCGACACGCATGAGACGAAGTGCAAAGGCAAAATTAAGTATGGGAGGCGATGGGAAACGAACATCGTGGATTGGTTGTTTGACGAAATCCCTTAGGCAATGCTTTGTGGGGTGAGGTGGGGTGAGGTGTTTTAACCGTTTGAGCATGGTGCATCTCGTTTTGGTGTGCTTTGTGGTTGTGCCGTTGTTTGTTGGCTTGCAAGATGCCTTTCGTTTGGTTGCGCAAGATGAGCATGCCATTGANGAGGTAAAGCAGGGCAAGCGAGATATCGCCTANGCTTCTTGGTGGGGTTTTGACCCAGAGGATGCGACTAAGGCATTGCAGTCTGCGATTGACTCTGGCGCTAAAAAGGTCATCGTGAGCAACATGGGAAAGCCTTGGATTGTGAGTAAAACGATAAACTTGCGCAGTGACCAAGAGGTTGTTTTTGAAGAGGGTGTCATCGTTGAGGCTAAGCGTGGTGCGTTCTTGGGGAAGGGAGAATGCCTTTTCCTCGCAGCGCTTCAAAAGAACATAACGCTCATCGGCTACGGTGCGACGCTGAGGATGAGGAAGCAAGATTACACAAAGCCACCTTATGAGAGGGCTGAGTGGAGGCATGTGCTTAGCATACGCAGTTGTGAGAATGTGCGTGTCTATGGCTTAAGGCTCGCAAGCAGTGGTGGTGATGGAATCTATCTTGGCGTTGCAAAGCGTGGTGTTCCAAACAGGAATGTGCATATAAAAGATGTCGCTTGCGTTGAAAACCATAGGCAAGGCATAAGCGTGATCAGTGCGGAAGATGTGCTCATGGAGAATGTCGTGATGGAGGACACAAGCGGGACGCCACCGATGGCTGGAATTGACTTTGAGCCGAACGAGCAGACGGAAAGGCTTCATAACATCGTTATGCGAAATTGCGTCTCACGAAACAATGTTGGCGATGGCTTCGCCTTTTACTTGCACAACTTGAACGCGAATTCTCATCCCATCTCAATACGCCTTGAGGGGTGCAGGTCAATTGGCAACAGGCGAGGTGTTTCCATATCCGTTGGGAACAGTAGGGAGGGGGCAGTTGGTGGCATCATTGAGTTCGTTAATTGCAGTTTTGAGGGGAACGAAGGTGCAGGCATATTCATCTCTCAAAAGCCAGCTTTCGGATGTCGTGTGCGCTTCGTAGGATGCAAGATAGTCAACACCGCATTGAAGCAAACAGCTCAAGCACCGATAGTGCTTTCAAGCTCGGCTGGCAATGTTGAGCCAATCGGTGGGGTTGAATTTATTGAATGCACTGTAACAGATGAGGTTGAGCGATTGCCGATTGCCTACCTTGATTTTGCTGGAGGACTTGAATTGGAAGATGTCACAGGCACATTGACGCTTGTCAGAGGCACGCAGAAGAGCACCTACAACCTCACGCAACAGTTGCTAAACAAGTGGTTTCCAACGCAAGCCTTCAAGCGCTTCCAAAAGTTTGAGCTTGAGGGAGTGAAGCTTGAGCCTTTGTTTTCTGGGGTGCGCTTCCCGAAGGAGACTTCGTGTAGAGCGAGGTTGAGAGGGCGAGCCGAGTTCATTCTCTGGGCTAACAAAGGTGACGAAGTTTCGTTCACGATAATGTTGCTCCCTGTGGGCAAAGTCTCGGTTAGCCAAGCTAAAGTTAGCGTTTTAACTCCGTCCAATAGAAAGCTGACCTTAGCTGATGCTGTTCACGGGCGTGAGAACGCTTATTCCTTCACTGCCGATGAGGGTGGCGTATATCGCATCGTGTGTGACGCTGGAAGGGCAACAGCAACGCTGAGTTCAAGCACTCATGGGGTGTGCATCGTTGCAAGTGACGGTGTTTTCCACTTCCTTGGAACTGAAGGTGAGTTTCATTTCGTAGTTCCAGAGGGCACTCAGGAGTTTGGGATCAAGGTGTGGGGTGATAATGAAGGTGAGCGAGTTAAAGTGGCATTGCGTGATGAAGCAGGTCGCATCGTTGATGAGAGGGACAACATCGCCACACCGCATCAGTTCATCGTTCGCAGGGACAAGTTTGAGAGCGATGCCGTCTACTGCATCATCTTTAGGCGCCCATCAGTCGGTGTGCTTGAGGACTTCTATGTCCAACTTCAAGGCATACCGCCAATCCTCTCCTGTCACAGGGAAGCTTTACTCAAGCCATCTGTGAGGCGCTAACAACCTTCGTAATCTCCTCTACCAGTCTGGTAGCTCGACATCGCCAACGAGCCTTAGGAAGCGCTCAGTTTGCGGATCTCGCTTAGCGGGTAGCATGCCGAGCATCTTGGCGAGTTCCTCGGAAAGGTATATCGGTGCACCCATGCGGAGCGCTATAGCAACGGCATCGCTCGGTCTTGAGTCTATCTCGTAGACATCGTCACCCCATTGGAGCAGAAGCAAGGCATAATATGTATCGCCACGCAACTCAGTTATGATTGCGCATTCCATCTTGATGTTTAGTGTTCGCAGGATTTCTGCGAGCAGGTCGTGTGTCAATGGTCTTTGCGGTTTGAGGCGACGCAACTCCATATCAATCGCCATGGCTTCATACTCGCCTATCCAAATTGGAAGTTCATTTCCCGTCGTTGGCTCTCTGAGCACGAGGATGTAGTTTCCGTTTTTGTCGCGAGCTACCCCACCAACATAAACTTCAACCACTTCTCATCACCCTTCCCAAGCTGTGTTCGCTGTGACGATGCATTTCTTTTGCCTTCGCTCTCCAAGTGTAATTGATGACACGCTCTCGTCTCATTTGCAAATCGTCCACAAGAGCCAATGCTATGTGTGAAGCCATTTACTGCCCGGCGCTTGAACTGGCACACCGAGTTTGCAAAGTGGGCATGAGTTTGGCTCATACAGATCGAGTGGCAGACGCAAAAGAACTTCAAATCGGACATCGAGTTGCAATGGTTCTTTCCCTCTGTCCACGATTGCTGCAGCGCCAACCACATTTGCCCCATAGCTTCTGGCAACGCCGATCAACTCCTTGATTGAACTGCCCGTTGTAACGATGTCTTCCACTATGAGCACCCTCGTGCCGATGTGTATCGCAAACCCTCTTCGCAACTTCATGACCCCTTCTTCACGCTCTGTGAACATGGCTTTACAGCCAAGTTGTCTTGCAGTCTCGTATGCGAGTATGATACCGCCGACCGCTGCACCGAGCACGACATCAACGCTCTCGTCATGGAACCGCCTGACAAATTCAGCGCATAGCTTTTGTGTCACATCGGGGCGCTCAAGCACCCTGAACTTTTCGATGTAATGAGCGCTATGCATGCCCGAGCTCAAAACGAAATGCCCATCGATGAATGCGCCACATGAACGCAATATGGATTCAACATCATGTGGTGTTAGGGAGTTGCAACCCAACGCTTATCACCTCCACTTTCAAGCTAACACTTTTCCTCTCAGCGCAAGGGGAACCATCCCCGTTTGCCAGCGTGGCAAAATTTTATCCGAATGTGTTAGCGGTAGCCTTCTCAAAATGATGTAGCTTCCAATATGAGTTTGCATCATAGCCTCAAAGGGGCGTGAGCGACAACGATGCAAAAGTGTGCCATCTGCATGAAGAGGAAGGGGAAGCGCTATTGCCAAGCGCTTCAAAAGAACATCTGTGCTCAATGTTGTGGCAGTAGCAGGTTGAAGCGCATCCAGTGCCCAGCAAACTGCGTTTATTTGCAACTTGCGCGCACCGTTGAGATTGAGAGGCGCGAGAAGGAACTGCAGAAGCGAAGTGCAGTCTCAAGCAGGCTGGAGCTTGAAATCTCAAGCTTCCCGATACGGGAAGCGATTGTCTCGTATACAACGATGCGCGCCGATGTTACAGATGAAGATGTTGTTGCTGTTTTGGAGGCGCTTGAGCATGCCGTCCACAGTGAGATGGCACAAGGCGTGAAAGTGACGCCAAACCTGCCAGAGCATCTCATGCCATTGGCTAAAGCTATATCGGACAATGTGGCTACCATGCGCGGTGAACTCAACTTCCCACACAACGCTGCTTTGATGAGGGCATTGAGAGCTATGCGTCAGGAAGCCGACGGCATAATGAGGCGTTCCGACGATAGGCGTTCTTTCATAAGGGCATTGAGGGCTTCAGTTAAACCGCACTCGCTCGGTGAGTTCATAGCGAGGCTCAAAGGCGGAAGCAGTGAAGATGTGGGGCGCAGGATAGTGCTCCCACGATAGCTTTCCCCTTGACCTCGGTTGCTTAAAAGGCTATAATGATAGTAGCACCGTGTTGGTGCAAGCATAAATGGGATGGGGGTGATGGAGACATGGCAGGCGTTAAGCCGTGGCAGATAGTTGTGATCGTCATCGGGCTTGTGGCGATCGTGATCGTGGCGTGGCAAGCGTGGAAAACTTTCAAGCCGCCCGTTCCACCAACAACAGGTCCAGTGATGACAGGGTTCATGCCTCCAGGACCCTACGGTCCGGGATTCTATGGTCCAGGTCCAGGGATGCCAGGTAAGTCAGCGGTTCCGCCAAAGTAAAACTGAAGCGGTGTTTGATGTTTCATCATCTCGCCGTTTGGGGCAGGGCGATTAATATCGCAGGTGTTAAGTCGCCTTGCCCTTTTTCGTTTTACACGCACCTACGAAGCATTCTTCTACGGTGCATCCATTTGATCAGCGGGCGCTCAAAACAGCGTAGCACTCTCGTTGTGATGAAATTCAAATTCGTCATCGGCTCAACCAATATCGTAAGCATGCCGATGCGCTTCGCCATAAAGATGTCGGTGAACAGTTGGTCACCAATCATGACCGTTTGTTCAATTCCCGCTCCATGCCTTTTGAGCATGCGTTTTATGAAGGACGAGCGAGGTTTCCATGCGGGCGCTATGTAGAGCACACCGAGCGCCTCTGCGATGTATGTAAGCCTCTGAGAGCGAACCTCGTTTGAAATGATGTAGATGTTAAAGCCATGTGCCTTAAGCTGTTCAAGCCACATCTTGATATCGCTTCTAACTTCCCATGAGCCAGTCGGTGTGAGCGTGTTATCAAGGTCTATCAGCACCGTCTTTATGCCGAGCACGCGAAGCAAGTTCGGCGATATCTCAACGACAGATTTAGCATATAGGTCGGGCAAGAAGTAGCGCATCAGCAGACGCTCAAACAACGGTGTCTCACCACCAGAAAATGTTAGAGCCGAATCATGGTCATCGGTTTGCCTTTGTCGTGTTAGAGCTTGATTGCAACTTACGCCATTGTCTCACAGCCAACATGTGCTCCTCGTATGTCTTTGAGAACTTGTGCCTCCCACCGCCACATGCAACATAGTAGAGATAATCGACCTTCGCTGGCTCCAACACAGCAAGCAAAGATTTGAGGCTCGGATTGCAAACTGGAGTTGGTGGCAACCCCGAATGCTTGTATGTGTTGTATGGTGAATCGAGTTGCAAGTCCGAGTAGGTGATCCTCCTCTTGCGTTGCTTGAGGGCATAGAATATCGTCGGGTCACATTGCAACGGCATGCCGAGCTTCAACCTGTTGATGAGGACGCCAGCGATTATCGGGCGCTCATCATCAACTTTCGCCTCCCACTCAACCATTGATGCGAGCGTCACAAGCTCATACAAGCTGTATGAACACTTTTTCAACTTCTCTTCGTTTGGCTTGATGAACTGTCTCTCAAACTCGTTCAACATCGCGCTGATGATGTAACTTTCATCCCTGCCCGGGCGTAGCGGTGGGAAGTAGTATGTTTCAGGGAAGAGGAAACCTTCAAGTGGCTTGCCGTCCTCCAGCCATGGCTTTCGCAACTGTGTCGGTGGCTTCTCAATCAACATGATCAGCCGTTTCCCATCGGCGAGTTGTAACTCCTCGAGCTTCCTCGCTATCTCATGGCTCATCAGCCCCGGCGGTATCGTCGCATGGATAAACCTCGGCTTCCTTTGCCTCAGTATCATCAACAACCTAAACCTTGAGAGCCTTTCTGGCAGGTCGTAAATCCCAGCCTTCAAATTTTTATCCACACCGAAGACGCTCATACACAGCTTGAACAGCCACACTGGGCGATGAACATTGAGCAAGGCGATCTCATTGAGCACATCGCTCGCTGTTGAGCCAAGATACACTTTTATGCTTTTCTCTCGCCCAATGTGGATTGGTAGGAAAAGCCATGTGGTGAAGATGGCGAAGAGGAGAACAACGCATAAGGACAGCGTGTCGAGGGCTTTCAACCAAAGCCTGCCATAGCTCATTTCACACGCACCACCTTAACTTCCCAGTCAACTATATCAAGGTGATCTGAGCCTGCTGGGAATGCATCGCCCGAAAGCTCCTTTATGAAGCCCTGCCCGTTCCTGTATTCAGCGGTAGCTTGCATCGGTATCGTCACATAATCGTTCCCTCGTGGTCCAAGAGCATCGTAGCTCCTGATGCCCTCGTAGTTTGGATCGAGTATGATTTCATCAACCGCGATGATGTTGAAGTCAATGGCGTTTGGTATGCCAGCCCTGAAAAACGAATCCATGTCAACTGTCACAGTTATGGAGCTTTGGCGCTGTTCAAAATCAATCGGATAGCCAATAAGCACTGGTTGCAATGGGTCGTTCGGGTTTACCTCGAAGAGCGTAGCTCGTGAAAGGTGTATCTCGATGAAGCGAGTGAAAGAGCCAGTCCCCCAACCGTTCCCGAACGGCTTGACGACCGCAGGCAGAGGACCGTCAAGCGGATCGTCATCGTCGTCAAAGGCGAGAAAGTAGTATGAGTTCGGATTGATCGTGCCTTTCACTTCAAATGTTATCGTCAGTCTGTTTTTGCTTACCTGGGGCATCTCGATTTTCGGGTATCGTGCGCATCCTACAAGCAACATGGTGAGCACGATATACCACTTGAGCGAGTTCACATGATGGTAAAATTTGAACACAGTTTCTCTCCCCCACTTCAGGTTTATGTCATCGCTTATCGCCATCGGGGTATGAAGTTGCTATGCGCATCGCTTCCATCTCTTCCTCCGTTAGACGCATCGGTGAACGCCACCCGATTATCGGTTTGGCAAAACACCTGCTTTCATGCCTCCCAAAAAGAGATGTGATGACAGCTCCGTTCCCGCGAGCATCAAGGATGGCAAGCGAGAAACTCTGTTCACCACCCACATCTTGAAATGCATCAAAGCGCACAATGCCCACATGCTGTATGCACTTCTCTTGGCGCTCTGATAGCTCCGCAACAAGCCTTTGCAGTGAGCGCACATCTTCACATATTCTTTCGATGCGTTCAAACACGCTCTTGAGCGCCTCCACGAAGTCAGATGGGTGGGTGTCACCGATCAACTTGTTTAGCGACCTTAAAAGGCGATGCAGTTTTATAGCTAAGGCAACCAGCAGGACGAGTTGAACGACACAAACGATTGTCAGCCCAATGGTTATTTCAGCTTGGTTCAAAGCTATAAGTGAACGGATGGCGGTATAGCTCACTTCGAACCACCCCTTAGCCAGAAGTTCACCATCAAGGTCAACCGACTTTGCGGTTGCATGCCACGAGTGACTATAAATGGATTGTAGTGCATGGTGTGCTCGTTTGATTCTGCTCGCGCCAAAATAGATTGCAGTAATGATGGGCAACTTAGGATGCGAGGGTGAAGTTTGATGGAGAACAACGAAGCAACTCATGCTCCAAAGCGCATCTTGAGCATCTTCGATGCCGTGTGCATCATTGTGGGCATAGTCATAGGTGCTGGTATCTTCAAAGTTCCAGCAATCGTGGCTAAGAACACACCGAACGAGTTCTTGATGCTACTTGCATGGTTTCTCGGCGGACTGCTGTGCATCGCTGGCGCATTCTGCTATGCTGAGCTTGCGAGCGCTTATCCACAAGCTGGTGGTGACTACATCTACTTGAAGAGGGCTTACGGTGGCTTTTTAGGGTTCGCTTTCGTTTGGGCGAGGTTAAGCGTGATACAGACTGGCTCAATCGTCTCGCTGGCTTATGTGTTTGGGGACTACATGACGAGGATTTTGAGCATAGGTCAGTTCTCATCGACTATCTATGCTGGCGTTGTTGTGTTCCTCTTCACGGTGCTCAATGTCATAGGTGTCCAACAGGGGAAGGTTGCACAGAACATTCTCACGGGCGCTAAGGTGGCAGCGCTCATCAGCATTGTGCTCCTCGGCATCTTCTCACAGAGCCACGAAGCAACACCACATGCCAGCAACACCAGCAGTTCGTTCAGCTGGGCTGCATTCGGGCTCGCCATGGTTTTCATCCTATACACCTATGGTGGATGGAATGAAGCTGCCTTCATCGCTGGCGAGGTGAAAGACGCAAGGAGGAACATGGTGAAAGCCATAATCATCAGCATGCTCACGCTCATAGCCATTTACATGCTTGTCAACTACGCTTATTTGAGGCTTCTCTCATTTGAAGGGATGAGGGAAAGCGATGCAGTTGCTGCGGATGCCCTCTCAAAGGTCTTCGGCAGGTTTGGGGAGGTTGTGATAAGCGCTTTCGTTGCGCTATCAGCGCTCGGTGCGACTAACGGGACGATATTCACAGGCGCAAGGAGCATTTACGCCTTGGGGAGCGATTACTACGGCTTGAGGTGGCTCGGGGTGTGGCATAGGCGCTTTTCAACGCCATCAAACGCCTTAATCGCGCAGGGCGTAATCTGCATGGCTCTGATCTTGCTCTCACTCCTCGGTAAAGACTACAGGCGAGGTTTTGAAAACATGGTCGAATACACAGCGCCCGTCTTCTGGTTCTTCATGCTCCTGACTGCCATCTCAGTCGTTGTGTTGCGAATCAGAGACAGAGATATTGAGCGCCCATTCAAAACTCCAGTGCTACCTTTGACGCTCACCCTATTTTGTGGCATGTGCATTTACATGCTCTACTCAAGCCTCAAATACACGATGGAGTTCGGGCGCTTCTATGCCCTGATCGGGGTTGGCGTCCTGCTCCTATCTGTGCCATTCTACTTTGTGACATTGCTCATTGAGCGACGAGCAACATGATGGCGTATTTGATAACGCAAAACAAAATCATGGGAGGGTGATCGGGTATGAGGCGAGTGGCTGTGGTCTTATCGCTTTTGAAGGTGGCGCTTTCTCTTTGCATCGCGTTAGCGTGTGCCCGTGCGTATGCAGGTCAACCTGAGGTATCGTTTGGTCCGTTTGTGCCGACACCGATGCCGGTGGTGGAAGAGATGCTCAAGTTGGCGAATGTGACGAAGGACGACATCGTTTATGACTTGGGTTGTGGCGATGGGAGAATCGTGATAATGGCTGCAAAGAAGTTCGGGGCAAAGGGTGTTGGAATCGATATTGATGCTGGGTTGATTGAGAAGTGCAAAGAGAGCGCTAAAGCTGAAGGTGTCGCAGACAGGGTGCACTTCATCGCTGAGGATGCGATGAAGAGCAACATAAGCGATGCAACGGTTGTCACCCTTTATGTTCTGCCGAACGCTATGCTCAAGCTTCGCCCGAAGCTGTTGAGGGAACTCAAACCCGGAGTGAGGATTGTCTCACACAACTACTCAATGGGTGACTGGGAAGCCGATAAGGTTGTCCATGTGAATGTGGACTATCAGCGCACGCTCTACTACTGGGTTGTCCCCGCAGGCGTTGCTGGGGTGTGGCGTTGGAAAACACGAGTTGATGGGAAGGCTGTTGAATGCGTTATGAGGCTGAAGCAGGAGTTCCAAAAGGTTAGCGGAGTGCTCGAGGTCGGTGGCTTGGAGGGCAAGATAACCGATATAAAGTTGGTCGGGAACGAACTCTCGCTATCAGCCGTCGCTCCGATCGGCGGGAAGGAATTGAACTTGAGTTTCAACGGGACTGTTTCCGACGACTCCATAAAGGGCACGCAAACTGTTGACGGGGTGCAGTCAAACTGGAGCGCTTCCAGAAAGCGAGTAAACATTGATGGCAGATGGAAGTGGGAAGCGAAGACGCCAGATGGCGAACTGCGTGGCGAACTGCTCGTCAGGCGAGGCGAGGGTGGCAAGCTTTCGTTCATATTCTTGAGTGGTGATTCGAAGACGGAGTTGTGGGATTGGTATGTTTGGGGGGCATCTCTGCGCTTTTCAACAAAGCTGAGCGATAAGGAGGTCACCTTCAGAGGGTTCGTTGAGGATGACAAGATAGTTGGCAATGTGAAGTGCGATGCGTGGGGCGGAGAGGGCGAATGGACTGCCATCAAGGTCGGCTCGAAGTGATGAGGTGATGCGCAAGGATGGATGCGCCACGCATAATCACAGAGCTACCTGGACCGAGATCGAAGCAATACCTTGAGCTCTCGAAGCTTTATGAAACAAGGTCTCTTTCCGAGCAAGTGCCAGTTGTCCTTGAGAGGGCTGAAGGCGCAATCGTTGAAGATGTTGATGGCAACAGGTTCATAGATTTCACATCTGGCGTTCTCGTGATGAATGTTGGGCATTGTCATCCAGAGCATGTGTCAGCGATAAGGGAGCAAGCTGGCAAACTGTTGAATTGCTACGACTTCGCGAATGTGCCAAGGATAATGCTCTCAAAGAAGCTTGTAGAAATAACGCCACCGAACCTTGACAGGGTTTTCATCCTCACAACTGGAAGCGAAGCTGTTGAGGCGGCGATAAAGGTTGCGAGACGCTACACAGGGAGACACGAGATAATCTCGTTTCACGGCGCGTTCCACGGGCGCACATATGGGAGTATGAGCGTCGGTGGCAAGATGGGCGTGAAGAGGGGGTTTGGTCCGATGCTCCCCGGAGTGCACTTCGCTCCATTCTGCTATTGCTACAGGTGCGTCTTTGACAAGGTTTATCCGCAGTGCGACTGCTACTGCTTGCATTACCTTGATTGGCTCGTCGAAACGCAAACGACTGGCGACATCGCAGCCGTCATCGTTGAGACATATCAAGGCGCTGCTGGCTCGATCGTCCCGCCAATCGAATGGCTTCAAAGGCTTGAAAGATGGTGTCGTGAAAAGGATGTCCTGCTCATCGTTGATGAAGTCCAAGCATCGTTTGGGCGGACGGGGAAGATGTTCTGCTTTGAGCATTACGGCATAACCCCGAACTTGCTCTGCCTCGGCAAAGGCATATCTTGTGGAGTTCCATGCTCAGCGCTCATCGGTGAGGCACGCATAATGGATGTGCTTGAGCCGGGGAGCATGTCAAGCACAAACGCTGGCAATCCGCTATCCTGCGCTGCAGCGCTCGCATCGATTGAGATAATTGAGCGCGAGGGGCTGTGTGAGAGAGCTGCATCCATTGGAGGGAAGATGCTCGAGAGGCTCAAGGAGATGGAGAGGAAGCACGATATAGTTGGGGAAGCTCGTGGGCTCGGGCTCGCCCTGGCACTCGAGATTGTGGCTGATAAGGAGAGCAAGAAGCCAGCACCTGAATTAACAAAGCTCATCATAAGGAAGGCTTTTGAGAAGGGCTTGTTGCTCATTGCGCCCATAGGTCTGTTTGGCAATGTCATTCGGATCGCTCCACCACTCATCATAACATGGGAACTCGCCGAAAAGGGCTTGCAGATACTCGATGAAGCCATAAGCGAGGTAGAGGCTAAGGTTTTAGCCTCGGGAGTTGCGCAGGCAAGATGAGCTTGTCACCATCAAGCCTCTTTAGGCTCTTAGCTCAGGGTCACGATAGGCACACGCAGGAAACAGTGTAAGCCCTGCATTAGTGCCATAGCACACTGCCCCTCAAGGTCGTTTTTTTCAAAGCCCCGCAAAGCGATAGCGTTGTATACTACTTTGCGCTACACTCTCAAAATTGAGACAAAGTCTCATCAAGGTGATGAAGCATGGATGAAGACAAGACAGAAGAACGCATACTCCCGTTGAGCGAATTGCCCGAGGGGAGTTGTGGCGTTGTTCACGCAACATATGGTGGTAGAGGTATGTTAGCTCGTTTAAGTGCGATGGGGTTGACTGTCGGGGCGGAGATAACTGTCGCTCAAAACTCATTCGTAGGTCCAGTAGTTGTTGATGTGAGGGGTGTTAGGCTCGCCATAGGCAGAGGAATGGCTACAAGGATAATGGTTCGCGTTAAGCAGGCTGAGTGAAAGGAGCATTAGGCACGGGCGATATGCCGATACAGAAGCCACCCGTTTCAGGGGGGGTGACTTGCGGTATGGAAATAACTGTTGCTCTTGCTGGCAACCCGAATGTCGGCAAGAGCACGCTTTTCAACATCCTCACAGGGATGCACCAACATGTAGCCAACTGGCCAGGGAAGACCGTCGAACGAAGGGAAGGCATCTGCAGGTTTGAAGAACACACCCTCCACATAGTTGACCTACCTGGCACATACAGCCTCACAGCGAGTTCGGTTGAGGAATTGATTGCAAGGGAGTTCATAGTGAGGGAGCGTCCGAATGTTGTTTTGGCAATCGTTGATGCATCAAGCATTGAGCGACACCTTTACCTTGTAGCTCAGCTCTTGGAGCTCACAAGTAGCGTTGTCATAGCGCTCAACAAGATGGATCTGGCTGAAGCAAAGGGCTATGGGATTGATGTAGCTGGGCTTGAAGCCTCACTCGGTGTGCCAGTAGTCCCGATAGTGGCAAGGAAAGCGCAAGGCATAAGAGAGCTCGTTGAGCGCACCGTAGCCGTAGCAAGCGGACTTGAAAAGCTAAAGCCAAAACAGATACGGTATGGAGCGTTAGAGGGCGCGATAAAACAAATCAAGTCGCTCTTGGGTGAACAAGCGATTGACGGCTATATGCCAGATTGGCTTGCTCTGAAACTGCTTGAGGGCGATTCAGAGGTTGAACGCCTCCTCAAGGAAGTTCTCCCAGAAGATGTGTGGCGGAAGATAGATAAGGTGCGAAGCGAGAATGAGAGAGCACCGATGCTTATAGCCGATGCAAGGTATGCATGGATAAGAGAAGCTCTGGCGAGGAATTTCCGCAAGCCGACGAGGGGCGTCATCACCGTCACAGATACACTTGACCACATACTCGCCCACCCATTAGTTGGCTTGCTCATCTTCATTATCGTCTTCGCTTGCATCTTTTGGCTCACATTCAAGCTCTCAGAGCCGTTCGTTGGCGCGCTTGACAGCTTTTTCAACAAGCTCGCCGAATGGCTTAAAGAGCATTTGCCATTCGGCTCGTTTGCGAAAGGCTTGTTCATTGACGGTGCGTTGGCTGGCTTCAGCGCTGTTGTGTCGCTATTGCCCGTGCTCGTTGTCTTCTTCATGCTGATGGGTCTCCTTGAAGATAGCGGATACATGGCGAGGATAGCAGCTGTCATGGACGGACTGATGCACATATTCGGCTTGCACGGTAAAGCTGTATTGCCCCTCGTGCTCGCATACGGATGCAATGTCGTTGGGATAATGGGCACTCGGATACTTGAGAATGAAAGGGATCGCATCCTAACCATACTGCTCAACCCACTCATACCGTGTTCGGCGAGGCTGAGCGTCATGGCTTTCTTTACGGCAGCATTTTTCCCGGCTCATTTGAGGACCCCGATCATGCTCTTGTTCCTCATGTTGAGCTTGCTATCGGTTTTCATCTCTGGGTTGTTGCTTTCACTGCTCGCTGTCAGGGGTGAGCGAACGCCACTGCTCATTGAGCTACCAGTTTACTCCATACCGAACATGCGCACCGTTGGCATGTTCGTCTGGCACAGGGTGATCGCTTTCTTGAAGCGCGCCTCGGTTCTCATCGTGTGCGTATCAATGCTTGTTTGGTTACTTTCAAACCTGCCTATCGGTGCACCGATGCATAAGACATTACTCGGGATGCTCGGAAGGTTGCTTCATCCATTCGGTGAACTGATCGGGCTTGACTGGCGCGCTACCGCAGCGCTCATAACTGGCTTCTTAGCCAAGGAGAATTCGCTCGCAATGCTTAGCGTCCTTTATGGCAGTGCAGGTGAAGGTCTTATCGAAAGCCTGCGGAACGCAATGACGCCCTTGCAGGCGTTCTCGTTCACCCTCTTCCAAATGCTTTACATACCGTGCGCAGCGAGTGTCGTTGCGATATGGATTGAGACACGCTCCGTTAAGTGGGTTGCCCTCGCCATCGCTTACCCATTCCTTCTGGCAACCATTCTGACAGCCTCAATCTACAACTTGGCGACGCTACTTATACGATGAGCCACATCAACGACGAAGACCTCTGTGCTTCAAAATGGTTGGTTGGGTGAGGAGAAGTGAAGGCCCATTCCAACACGCCACATGAGGTCTTCAGTTATTTGTTGGTGGCGCTTTGGGTGTGTGCTATCAGCTTGCTCTTCATCTATGAGCATCGCACCATCATAGCTTTCCTTTCGTTTCATCTTTGGCAGTTGCTCTTCAAGTGAGGTCTGCCATGTGGGTAGTGCTTTTGAAGCATCTTCTGGACATGACGATATTTGCGATGCTGGCATGCATTGCATATGTGTTTGGGCTTCGTGTGCTCGTCTTATTGAGGACGAGGTGCGCACATAAAGTTGAGGCGATGATGTGCGCCATCGGCATAGGCTTTGCGGTCCTTTCGTATGGCGTCTTTTTCGTAGGTGTGCTCGGATGGCTCAACAGAACTGCGATATTTGTCCTGCTCGGGCTGATGTTGCTTGCGTCAGTCCCATCCATGGGCGCTGTGAGAGGGAAGCTGATAGCGAACATCTACGAGCAAGTCCCGCAGGTGCTACCAAAAATAAGTTCCTCACATTCACCCATTGAGCTCGCTATGACAGCACTTTGCATATTCATCTCCATCTTGGTCTTGATCGGTGCATTCAGCCCACCAACAGCGGTTGAGTGGGATAGCCTCTCCTACCATCTCGCCATACCGAAGCTTTACTTGGAAGCGAAACGCATTTACTTCGTTCAGTTCACATCGCATGCGAGCTTCCCGTTTACAACAGAAATGCTTTACACGGTCGGGCTCGCACTGAGTGGACATTCACTCGCGAAGCTCTTCCACTTCTTCTTTTTCATCGGGTGCTGTGTGCTTTTGCTCTGCATCGGCAATTCAATCGCATTCCACATGTGGCGCAACGCCCCCGACAAGGCGAGTTCAAATCAATTCCCATCACCTACAAGGTCGGCATGGGCTTCAGCGTGGACTCTGTTCACCATCCCAATAGCTGTGGCTGAGGCTTCAACTGCGTATGTTGATATCGCCCTCTCATTCTATGCTCTGCTCGCTGTCCTTGCAGGGCTGAGGTGGCTTGAAAGCAAGTCTCTTGGTTGGCTGATGCTTTGCGCCATCGCTTGTGGCTTGTGCATGGGCATCAAATACTCTGGCATCATCATGCTCTCACTGCCTGTGGGACTATTTTTGTTCAACACGGTGGCGGTAAAACAGGGCTCCTCAAAGAGCACATCAGGCATCTTGAGAGATTGCGTGCCTCAGGTTCTCTTCCCACTCGTCGTAGCATGCATTGTGGCAAGCCCATGGTATGTGAAGAACATCGTCGTAACTGGCAACCCGTTCTTCCCATTCTTCTACGAGGTCTTCGGTGGGCGAGGTTGGAACGAAAAAATGGCTGAGCAGTATCGCAAGCATCAACTTGAGTTCGGGACGGAGCGAACACCTTTGCAACTCCTTCTGGCGCTTTGGAACTTGACCATGCACTCTGATATGCCAAAGGAGTTGATGCCCACAGGCAAACCAAAGCCGATCAGATACGAAGTTGAACCTAATCCGACAAGCGGAGTTGGGCTGACCTTCCTCGCCTTCCTCCCGACACTTCTGTTCGTGAAACCGATGTCGCCATATGCGTTGCTCTTGTTAGCCCTGTGTGGTGTATGGTTTTTGGCGTGGTTCTTTAGCGTCCAGTATCTGCGCTATTTGCTCCCGTGCCTCGTTATGCTTTGTGGCGTTATAGGCTACGCCTATTCGCATTGGTTCGAGAGGAATGCGCTAACACGCATTTCAGCTCAAGTGGCAATGCTGTGTGCCCTTTCCTACTCAACGCTCATTGCCATAGCTTGGGTGCTACCATGCTTGCCAGTCGCCTTCGGCATCATCAGCGAGGACGAATACCTCCGACAGACACTGCCAGCATACGCTGTCGCAAAATACATCAATGCATACCTGCCTACGGACGCCAAAGTGCTAACATATGGTGAGCCACTCTGTTACTACTTTGAGCGCGATTACCTTTGGGGTGACCCTGGACACAACCTCCTCATTGACTACGACAAGGTGGCTTCTTCAAAAGAACCGATGCTCGCACTGTTTGAGGAATACCGCAAGCTCGGCGTGACCCACATACTGCTGAACAGGCGATATTTCTCGCTCTCGCAAGAGGGCGTCCCAAACGGTGTCCTTAGGAGGGCGATCGAAATCGGCGTGCTGAAACAGCTAACGAGCGTGATGGGAGAGGAGCTATACGAAATTGACTGGAAAGCACTCAGCGAAATGAAGCGACGACTGACTTCTCACCGAACTAAAGGCTGACTTAAAACACCTGTGTTGCCTTAACAACTGAAGACTTGATGTTGCGTGCGGAGGTGAGGCGGATGAAGAGGTTGGGATGGGCGATGGCGCTTGCGACTTTGCTTATCGGCTTCGTGATGGAACAATGCCTGATGAATGCAAAGGATGCACCGTCAAGCGATGAAGTTGAATGGAAGATGGTTGGTCCCGGTGGCGGCGGTTGGATTCAGTCGGTCGCTTTTGATCCCAAAGACCCCGACACGATTTATGTCGGTTGCGATGTCGGCGGCTTCTATGTCTCCTTTGATGGCGGCAAGACTTTTGAAATTCGCAACAACGGTCTCCGCGACTACTTCGTTGAAGCCATCGCCGTTCACCCGAAAAATCCAGACATCATCTTGCTGGGCACACAAGGCGGTATCTTCCGCACAACCGACAAGGGCAAAACTTGGCAGTGGATTCGCAACGGCTTCCCGCCCACTCAACGATACTCCTATTCGTCACCAATCGGAGCAATCTGCTTTGACCCACAAAACCCAAACATCGTTTACGCTGGGATTGGTCGCCCCAGATTAGCACGAGAAGGTGGCAAGGGAGAAGGGCAAGGTGCAATTTACCGGAGCACCGATGGCGGATTAACTTGGCAACGCATTGACGGCGGGCAGTTGCCGAAAGATGCCGTCGTCAGCGATATTGAAGTCAAGCCTGACGACAGCCAAGTCATTTTGGTCGCAACGGACAAGGGAATCTTCCGAAGCGATGACGGTGGCAAAACTTGGCTTCCTTCAAATGACGGCTTGCCTCACCTTTTCGTTCAGGAGATTGCCTTTGCCCCCAGTCAACCCAATTGCGTTTACGCCACCCTCTTGACCACATCCCGTGAAGGGCAAGCATGGAATGGCGGTGTTTATCGCAGTGACGATGCAGGCAAGACTTGGCGATCTTGCACAAGCAATCTGCCGCAACGAGTCGGTCCAGACCTTTATCGGCAAAGCAATTACGGCGAAATTGTCGTCGACCCACGAAACGCCGATGTCGTTTATGTCGGCGGGCGAAGTTGGTGGAATCCCGGCGTTTACAAATCGGTTGACGGCGGTAGGACTTGGCAATGGGTGACAGTTCACGACGGCAAGCGATGGGTGAACATGGATTACGGCTGGATAACTTTCTGGGGCTGCGCCGTTGAGTGTTTGGCAATCTCACCCGCCGATCCTGACAGGTTGGCTTTTGGGACGAGTGGACATTTGTTCGTCACCTACGATGGCGGGCAAAGTTGGCAGCAACGCTATTGCGTTCAGTTCCCCGACGGTCGTTTTCGTGGCAACGGTTTGGAAGTAACTTGCGTCAACGACATCGTTCCTGACCCTGCCCGAAAAGGGCGCATTTACTTTTGCTATGCCGACATAGGTTTGCTTATCAGCGACGACGGTGGGCAAACTTTTTGGCGCAGCCACGAGGGCATGAAGGCTGAAGGCAACTGCTTCACCGTCGTCGTTGACCCCAAGCGACCAAACACCATCTGGGCAGCGACAGGGCAATGGGCGTGGAACGAAGGCTACATTTGCCGAAGCGATGATGGCGGGAAAAGTTGGCGCCTTGTCGGCGAACCCGCTACAGGTTTGCCCAACGGGCAAGTTAGGAGAATCGTTCTGGATTTGTCAAGCCCCGTCACGAGCCGACGGCTTTTGGCGACCGTTAACGGACACGGCTTCTTTGAATCAAGAGATGGCGGGATGAGTTGGCGATGCATAAACGGCAACTTGCCACAGGAAGCGACTAAACAACCGAGAGGGATTTTGCTCAACCCACGAAACCCCAACCACATCATCGTCGCATGTGCTGGGACACCCGAAACGGGTGCAGGCATTTACGAAACACGAGACGGCGGAAAAACTTGGCATCGCCTCAACTCCGAACCGATTTTTGCCAACATCCAACATCTGACCGCCGACCCCAAAAACTTCGCCACGCTGTATGTGGCAACACGGGAATTTTACGACCACGCAACTCAACGGCTTTACGCTGGCGGCGTCTTCAAAAGCATTGATGGGGGCAAGACTTGGCAGCGCATTTTGGACTACCACTTCGTTAGCGCCGTCGTCGTCCACCCACGAAACTCCCGCATTCTTTACGCAGCGACAAATGACCACCCTTATCACGACGATTGTGTCGCTGAGGGCGTCCTCAAAAGCAGCGATGGCAGTAAGACTTGGCGCAAAGTCAACAAAGGCTTATCGCACCTGAGCATCAGTTGCCTTTCCGTTGACCCTCGTGA
>JGI20130J15133_1001509_pt1 | contig 19351 bp, 18 predicted proteins | sample WasSprMetagenome_FD_15133 | JGI IMG/M metagenome (IMG submission 15133) | reverse complement strand
GAAGTAGATTACATTCTTGAAGGATTTCCTGGTATTGGTTTAGTTGCAACGATGGTTGCAAGCTATTTAATAGATAAGCTTAAGATGAGAGTAATCGCAAGCATCGAAAGCAATCAGTTTCCTCCATTAACAAGTATTCATGAAGGAAAACCACTTCCACCAGCAAGGATTTATTATGATGAAAAATCTAAGTTAGCAATTTTCTTTTCTGAATTTGTTATTCCCCCTGCTTTAGTATATGAAATTTCAGATTTAATCATAGACTATGCTACAAAAAAACATACCAAGCTTATAATTTCTGTTGGTGGATTAACAGGTGGCAAAGAAGGAGCTTCCATTGCTTATGCAGCAGCCTCCAATCAAAAAATGCTAAAAGTTTTAGAAGAAGCAGGAGCTATACCAATAACAGAAGGGGCAACAACAGGAGTAAATGGAATCGTTCTTTCAAAGAGTGCCCAACTTGGAATAGATGCGATTTCTATACTTCTTCCAGTTGATCCAAAATTTACAAATCCAAGGCACGCACAAATAGCGATAGATATACTCAAGAAAATTATACCTTTAGACGTTGATACAACACAACTTGCAAGGGAAGCAGAAATGCTTGAAAGACAAATAAAGGATACATTAACAACACATAAAAAGAAGATCAACTCTTATAAGAAAATAATGCATGATTATGGAGGAATGTACGTATAAGAATTTTTAGCAGGGGTGGCGGAGCCAGGAAAACGCGCGGGACTTAAGATCCCGTGGCTTTAGAGCCTTCGTGGGTTCAAATCCCACCCCCTGCAATTTTTAAATTAGTGATAAAAGTGATACTAAGAAAACTTGAAGATGTAATTAAAAAGCAAAAGAAAAGAGGCGAATTTATCTTACCTTTTTATGAAAAATATTGCTTTTCAAATATCCCTTCAACGATTTTGAAGCTTTTTGGTATTCCTACTAAAAGGCTCACTTTACCAGAAGAATTGTATAAAGATAAAGCGGAAAACTTTGATAAAGTTGTACTTATTTTAATAGATGCCCTTGGGTATAAACAATGGTTAAGATGTTATAAAGATTATGAATTCTTTGATGTATTTACTAAAGAAGGTATAGTTTCACCACTTACTTCTGTTTTTCCTTCAACAACCGCAGCAGCTCTTACTACCATAAGCACCGGCCTAACTCCACAAGAGCATGCTTTGTTTGAGTGGGTGCTTTATTTTAAAGAAGTTGATATGGTAATCTATACCTTACCATTCACACCTTTAGACGGGAAAAGTCGAGACAAACTTTTAGAAATGGGGGCCAACCCAAAAATTTTATACGGTGGCAGTACAATTTATCAAACTCTTAAAGGAGTAGGTATTAAATCTTTTACCTTCCTTAACCGATTATACTCCCATTCCGCTTACTCTAAATTGACCCATAAAGGGAGTAATACAATACCTTTTATTAATCTTTCAGATTTGGTTGTTAGATTAAGAAAAACTTTGGAAACAGAAAAAGGACCAGCGTATTTTTATGTATACATAGACGATACGGATTCTATAGAGCACGAATATGGACCGTGTACAGAAGAGCACTACGCCCAACTTTCGGCGATCTCATACCTGTTAAAGAAAGAACTTTTAGAGAAAATAAATAAAAAAATTGCAAGCAAAACATTACTCTTAATTACAGCAGACCATGGTCAAATAAACGCTTCCCCAAAAGAAACAATCTACCTAAATAAATATCGTAACTTAATAAAAACTTTCCAAAAAGGTAAAAAAGCCCCAATACCACCAACCGGTAGTCCACGAGATGTTTTTCTACATATAAAAGAGAACAAACTTGAAAATGCGGAGGCTTTTCTTTCAACCAAATTGAAAGGAAAAGCAAAAATAATCAAAACTGAGGAAGCTGTTAAGATTGGTTTATTTGGTATTAACAAGCCTAAAAAAGAATTCTATGAAAGAGCGGGAAACTTGATGATTTTACCATATAAAAATTATACTGTGTGGTATGAGCATATCAAAGGTAAAAAATTAGAGAATTTAGGGTATCATGGGGGTTTAAGTGAAGAAGAAATGCTGGTTCCTTTTGGAGTAGCAAAACTTTCCGAACTAAGATAATTTTATTATTACAATTCTTTAAATATTTCTTCGATTCTTTTTCTTATTCTTTGTTTTGGTTTTTCATTACAATAGCCAATTGGGATTATTGCAATTGGAAGAAGCTGCTTAGGATCTCCAAGAACTTTTAAAACTTCTTTTTCATCGAAAGCACCAACCCAAACACTTCCTAAGCCAAGAGCGGTTGCTGCAAGTTGAGAATATGCTGCAGCTATTGTTGCATCTTGCAAACAGTAAAGCTTTTTCCCTCTTTCACCATACTTATTTTGTTTTTGATCGGCGCAGAAAACAAAAACAACTGGTGCTTCAGCAATGAATTCTTGACCAAAACTTGCATCAACAAGTTTTTGTTTCTTTTCTTTGTCTTTTATTATAAAAACCTTATAGCTCTGAAGGTTTCCTGCAGAAGGTGCAGAATTTACAGCTTCCATTATCCTTTTGATTTTTTCTTCTTCAACTTCTTTGTTTTTAAAATTTCTNCAAGAGAATCTTNTTTCTAAAACTTCAAAGAATTCCATGAGTTGATATAAAAAGAAGAAAATAAATTCTTTACTTTTCAAAATTAATTAATGAAAGAAGAACAAAAAAGGATAATAGCTTCAAAACAAGTTATTCACATACTTACTCTTTTCCTTAGCGTTCAATTTCTAGGTTTGCTTCTTCTCTGCTTTTTGCTTCCGGAGATTATTCAGGTAAATGTTTCTTATCAAAACCCAACAAACGTTTGGGCATTTCTCTTCTACATTCTTTTAATGACATTTATTCTTTTACTTATAACAAAAAAGACAAAAAGAGCTGGTTTGTTTATAGACTTTTTAGACTCTTTTGTTGTGTTTTTTGCAACGGGTTTAACTTTAGAAATTATTTTTTCATATTTTTTCGGAGACTTTTCTTTCTTAGCTTATCTTATTTCATTTATCCTAGCTATAGCTAAAAGAAAGTTTAGCTCTTTAAGAAATATTCTAGCGATTTTGAGCACAGCAAGTGTTGGTCTTTTAATTGGTTTAAGCTTAGATTTTAACTCTGTAATAATCTTTTTAACAGCCTTAGCAATCTATGATATTATAGCTGTTTTTATAACAAAGCACATGATCGAGCTTGCGACAGAGCTTAGCAAAAAACAAACAAGCTTTTCGGTTTCTTCTCAGCAACTTATTCCAAAGAGAGAATTTAAGGAAGTTTTAGTTAAACCAACTTCAACAAACTTGCCTGTTTATGTTTCAAGAATAGAACTTGGAAGCGGAGATCTTGTAGCTCCTTTAACCTTAGCGGTAGCTTCTTTCAAATTGAAATTTTCTCTTCTTCAGCCCTTATTTGTAGTTATTTTTGCAAGCTTTGGATTGCTTTTTACAATCTTTATTCTAACTAGGTATAAAAAACCACTTCCAGCACTTCCACCCCTGTTTACTTTTTCCTGTATCGGACTTTTGCTTTCTCTAACTTTTTGAAAGTTTTTTATTCTTTAAATTTTAAATCTAAAAAATGATTGCAAGAGTTTATTCGATTTGGGACCTTTTATTTAATATCTTTCTAGTTGTTTTAATGTTTGTTATAATAGTTGTTGTTTTCTATATTCTAGCGAAACTTGGAAAGTCTTGATTTTATTTTCTTTCTAAGCTTCTTGAGTTTGACTTTCCTATACTTTTTTCCAATTTTTCTTCTGCTCCTCTTTTTAGATTTGTGGATCTGCATAGAAAATTTTTTGTTTTTATTTTATAAAAATTTTATTCTCTTCTTTTTCTCTTTTCTTGAAAAAAATAGAGATATTTTGGACTTCACTCTTCAGGAGTTACGCTCTTTACAAAACCGTATTTTGGAGTGTAAAGGTCACCATGCTCAATAAGGTCATTTATTAGCTTTTTTGCAAGGAATTCATCGATTCCTTTCTTAGCAGCTTCTTTTATTACATCATCTATTTTTGCTTCTTTTTCTTTTGTTTTGCTTTCGATATCTTTTACTATTTGAAGTATTACATTCATTTTTTCAACTTTTGATTTTGGCAAGCCAATTGTTATTGCATCGATATCAACACGATTAGCACTTCTATCAAGAGCAAGAGTTTGAAGCATGTAGTTAACTAAGTTTATTGCATTTTCAGCATCTCTTACTTCTACTTTTTGGCTTAGCCTTGCTTTTGCACTTGCTTCAGCCAACCTTACCAATCCTTCGATTTGTCTTGGAGTAATGGGAACAGCACCTTTTTCCTTTCCAAGCTTTCTTAAGCTTATATAGAATTCTTCTATAACTTTAGCGGCTTCTTTAGTTAGCTTTGGTTTAATATTTTTTCTAGCATAAGCTACATATTTTCTTAGAGTTTCTGGATCGATAGGAGAAAACGTTTTTCTATCATACTCTTGAGAATGTTGCTTAAGTATGTGCTCAGCGATTTTTTTATCTCTTTCTTCATCCATTATATCGATCATTGGGAATATTAAATCAAACCTTGAAAGAAGTGTTGGTGGAATATCAAACTGCTCGGCAGGATATTGCGAAGGATCAAACCTTCCAAATTTTGGGTTTGCAGCGGCTAAGATGGCGGTTCTTGTATTTAGCCTAGCGACTATTCCTGCTTTTGCAACGCTTATGCTTTGGCTTTCCATTGCTTCGTGTAAAGCAGCTTTATCTTCATCGTTTATTTTATCGAATTCATCGATTGCAGCAAGTCCTCCACTTGCAAGAACAAGAGCACCAGCTTTTAGAGTCCATCCACCATCCGCAAGCTCATCTCTTTCTGCTGTTGCTGTTAAACCAGCACTGCTAACGCTTTTTCCACTGACATAAATTCCCTTCGGTACGATGCTTACAGTATATTGAAGAAGTCTTGTTTTTGCAGAACCGGGGTCACCTATCAAAAGAATATGTATGTCGCTTCTTACCCTTCCTCCATCAGCAAGGACCTTATCTGGTGTTCCTCCAAACAATTGAAGAGCTATAGCTTTTTTTATTTCTTCATAGCCATAAATGCTTGGAGCTATTGAGGCAGAGATTTTTTCAAAAATATAAGGGTCTTTTGAAAGCTCTATTATTTTTTGTTCTTCCTGTGGAGTAAGTTCTATTTCTTCAAATTCTTTTTGAAGCTTTTTTATTGAAACAACATCAAGAAAAGTTGAATAAATCTTTGAAGGAGTTTTTTGAGCTTTTGGAGGCTTGATTCTTAGAATTCCATGCACAAGTATTCTATCTCCCGGCACTATAGTATTAACTAAATCATCCTCCATCCAAATCTCAAGATGCGAAGCTGGAGAACCGCCACGAAGTCTTTCTAAAGGATCTTGAATTTCAGCTTTCTGAAGGTTTATAAAATTTGATTCCTCATCTATTTGCTTCAACCCCTTTCTATGGCATTCTGGGCAAATTTGTGGCAAAGGCTCGTTTGTTACTTCTACTTTGTAATAAGCACCACAATAAACACATTTCATAGCAGCTATGCAAACCTTTGGTTTTACTTCCGCTCTTTTTGTTACAAGCCCATCAACAACAATAAACTTTCCAATTTCATTCGCACCAACATCTTGAATAAGAGGTGCTTTTGAAGCATCCAAACCAGTAAACCTTACATGCAAATTATTCTGGAAAACAAGATTTGGGTTTTTGTTAAAGCTTTTTAATGCCTGAATAGCAGCAGAAATCGTTTCATCGGGTTTGTTAATTAAGCTATCAAAAAGCTCTAGGTCAAATTCAGCAAGTTTTTGAACATCTACTTCTAAGCTTCTTTTCTTTGGGAAGGATAAAAACAATTGAGAAATCTCATCACTATAATATTCTGAGAAGAATTCATCAAATTTTTCTTCTAGCATTACCCCCATTTTCCCCAAATAAAATATTGTTTTCCAAGTTATTTAATTTTTTGTTTTTATCTTCGTCTAAAAACAGAAATTGAAAAGATTTAAAAATTCTTTTTAATAATATTGGTTTAAGATGGAAGAAAAATTGATCTTTTAAAAGATTTGGGTTTTACAGAGTATGAAGCAAAAATTTATTTAGCTCTTCTTTATCTAAAAAAGGCAGATACAAGAACAATCGCAAAAGAAACTAAGATTCCACAAACAAAAGCTTATCAGGTTGCAAAAAAGCTCATTGAAAGAGGATTTCTAAAAATCGTTGCCGGGCATCCTATAATGTTTGAGGTTGTTGAACCTTCTATAGCTTTCTCAAAACCTTTAGAAGAGTTAGAAAAGAAAAGAGAAAATGCAAGAAAGATAATAGCAGAACTTCAAGAAGAATTCCAAAAAACTCAAAAACTTGGAGAAGAAGAAATAGCAACTTATATGAATTTTGAAGTTTTAAAAGAGCAACTTAAAAAGTTACATAACTCAGCTAAAAATGAAATTTGTATTTATTCTAGGTTTGAAAAGGTTGATAAAGACCTTATAGAAAGCTTAGAAAAGGCAGTAAAAAGAGGAGTAGATGTAAAAGTAGTAGGAGCTGTAAAGGACCAAACGAGCGGGCTTAATGCATATGCTTACAAAAAAGTTGGTTGTAGAATAAAAATTTTATCTTCTGAGAATTATGCTCCGATTTCTTTTTCTGTAATCGATGAGGAAAAGGGTCATTTATTAATTCGAAGTGAAAGCAACCCCAATAATTATATAGATATAATAATGAAAAACAAAAAGTTGGCCAAGATGTTTAAGAACCTTTTTTGGTATTACTGGGAGAAAGGGAAAATGTTAGAATGATTTAGTCTCTAAGGTTAAGATGTTGAATAAAACCGTTTTTCATCTTATAGTAATGTGTATAGGTAACTTCTCCAAAATCCTTAAATTGTTGAATAAGAAAATCAAGCTCATCTTCTTTATGTGTTGTTAATTCTAGAAAATTTCCTAAATGAATAATTTGCCCACCATCTTTTTTTAATACGTCTAAGTCTATAGTTACACTATTCATGTTATTTGGATTATAAAACGAAATCCTTCTTTTTTCTATTTCTGTAATTACGATTCCAGCAGGACGCTCTTTTTCTAAAGTTTCTTTTAGCTTTTCAAACACCCAACCGTAAATATTTTGGATAGGGGCTTTGGTAAGAAGAGTAAGCTTGGTTCTTTCGTTGATATTTTTGATAAATACCAATAAAATACGCGATTCGTTATTCTCAGCCTCCTTTATTTTAAAGATATACTCATCGCTTGAGGATGATGAAATTGTAATGTCTTTTTCTAATCTTTCTTCATCTTTTTGAAAGCCAAGCCGCTTTAACCTTTCTTCTATTTTTTCAATGTCTTGTAGAGAAATTTTAATTTTTGCTTCATAAGAAATCATTTTCTTTGTTTCAATCGGATCTTTTAATATCCACAAATTTTGATAAATTCTTTCCATAAGTCCACCTATAAATTTTTTAACTCTCCTTTTAAAGTTTTATTTTTAACCTAAGTTGATAATCTTTTGAAGATAGGCAACTAACTCTCTTGGATAGTAATTTAACAAGAGGATACATAAATCTTTTAAGCAACGTTTTTACCATATTTTTGTAATTTCACCCTTTAAGCTATTAAAAATAACAAAAATTTAAAAAACAAAAGAAAAAATATTAGCATGGAATCACTTTTAATTCTGAAAACAGCTGTTGCTGTAATAGGAGCAATAATTTTTGCGCTATATGACGTATTCAATAAAAGAACGATACCAGACAAAGTTGCTTATTCCTTTTTAGCCTTATCTTTAGTTTTAACTTTCTTTAACACACTAGAAACAATTGAAGTTTCTCTAATTGTTGCATTCGCAATTTTTGCATTTGGCTACCTGCTTTATAAAGAAGCTCTTCTTGGGCTTGGCGATGTAATAGAGCTTGCTTCTTTATCCTTGCTTCTTCCATACTATTCACCACTTTACCCTTCTCAACTCGAAGCTTTCTTAAAAATTCCTTTTTTTGTAGCTTTATTCCTCAACTCCGGAGTTTTTGCAGTTTTTCTCGTTTCTATTTACCTTCTATTAAAAATTAAAAAAATCAAAAAGAAAGATAAAAAAACAACAATTTTTGCGATTTTGCTTTTTGCTTTATATCTTTTAGTTGCTTTTCTTCTAAAAGAAATGCTTAGCACTTTTGGAATCGTATTTATTATCTTGCTTGGAATCTGTGCATCTATTCTAATGATCTATTCTAGAGAATTTAAAGAAAGTGCTTTAAAAGAAGTTAGTGTAAAAGAGCTTGAAATTGGAGACATAATCAAACCAATCCCGGAAAAAGGGATATATGAAAAACTTGTTACAAAACAGCTTCTACAAAAACTAAAAGAAAAGAAAATAAAGAAAGTAGAGGTTTATTATAATCTTCCCCCATTTTCTGTTTTCATTCTTCTTGGTCTTGTAGCAGGAATACTTTTTGGAAACATTTTACTTTGGGTTGCAAAAATTTAAATCATAAAATTAAAATAAGTATATGCTTTGGATCGTTCTTTTAATTCTAACATTTCTCTTTGGATTTCTTTTTACAAGAATTTTTGACCTTGATTTTTTCTCAAGCTTTTCATTAGGGATTCTTTTTACTTCTTGGATATTTTTTCTTTCCTTATTCTTTAACCTTGGTTTTTACTTTGCATTTCTCCTTTTAATTCTTGCTAATGCTTCTCTTTTAGCTTTTTATAAAAAAGCAAAAAAGAAAAACGAGAAGAAAAAAGAAGAAGTAAAAAAGAGCAGAATCGGAAGAATTCTTTTCTACATTACTTTGTTTTTGGTTGTTGCTTGGTTTATAAGCACTTTAAGGTTTGATTCTCAAGGGAATTTGCTTGCTAATGACGGATTTTATAGCGATATTCCATGGCATCTTGGAATACAAAACTTTTTTGCTTATTCAAAAAAACTTGAGCTAATATTTCCATATTTCTACAACACAACATTATACTATCCTTTTCTGCCAGATTTCTATATAGGAATGCTAATAAGAGCAGGAATCGGTAGTGTAGAAATAAACATTTTGCTTAACCCAATACTTGCATTTTTCCTTGTTTATTCTTTCTACTCTTTTTCAAAAATAATTACAAAAGATGAACTAAAAGCCGGCTTCTCAACATTTTTATTCTTTTTTGCAAGTGCAGGAATATTTTCAATAATAACAAACCTTCTTGGCTACGATTATTGCATCGCCCCTTCAAAACCGGTTGATTCTCTATTGAATTTTTTCTTTTCTGGCGATACTAGCGTTTATAACTTCGCAGAGGTGATAAGAAACATTTTTACCCCACAAAGAGGCTACCTAATAGCTTTTCCAATAGACATGCTTCTTCTTTGCTTACTTTTTGAAAGAAAAAAGCCCAACCTTTACTTCTTTATTCTTTCACTTCTTCCATTTTTCCATTCTCACTCTTTTATTGCTCTTTCAATCTTCTCTTTACTTTGGTTAAAAGAAATAAAGAACATAAAATACTTCTACATTCTTTTAATTTCCTTACCACAGGTTATTTATATTCTTCTACAGCCAAAAATAAACTTCTTTTATTTCGTTAACGAGGAATTCTTCTGCGGAATAACAACAAATCCAATACTTGCTAGATTAATTACTTGGACAAGAGCATTTGGACCAATAATAATCATTGGTGCAATAGGGTGGTATATAGCTTATAAAAAGGATAAGAAGTTGTTTGAATTTTCTTTACCAGCACTTTCTATGTTTCTAATAGCAAACATAATTTCGCTCCAACCTTCTTTCGGAGATAATAATAAAATAACATTATACTTTTTAATTTTCTTATCAATATTTTCAAGCTTTATTCTAGAAAAGAAATTGTTTGCGATTGTTTTTCTAATTTTGGCTTGTGAAAACAGCTTCTTTTATTTATGGTTCCAATTCCAGCTATGGCCAAACTGGCAACCCCCATTGTTTTATAAAGTTGATTTTAAAGTTGCAGAGCTGATTAGAAACAAAACAGAGAGCGATTCAACAATTCTTTCAGTACCTGCAGAGCTAAACAACGATGTTTATTCTTTATTTAGCCCAGTTGCAGCGCTAACTGGAAGAAGGTCAATTTCTACAATGGATGGTTACCTTGGCTGTGTTGGGATTCCCTATGAAAAAGTTGCAAAAGTAAGCGGAGATGCTTACAAGATCTATGCTACTTGGAATTGCTCTTTGTTAAAGGAATACAACATAAGCTATGTTTTTATTGGTCGTTATGAAAAAAGATTTATTAAAACTTACCCACGATATCCAAACTTTCAACTAATTTTTAACATAACAGAGAGAAATCAAAGCTACTTGCTTTATAAAGTAAATTGCTCGTGAAAAAATGGAAAGATTCTTGCTTATTGTTCCTGTTTATAATGAAATTTCTAATCTAAAAAAGAACTTAGAAAAAATCTACAAAGAAGTAAAAAGGTTAAATGGAAAGCTAGTAGTAGCTGAAGATGGCTCAACGGATGGCTCAAAAGAATTTATAAGAGAATTTGCTAAGCATCACGAAATAGAATACTTTTTAAATGAAAAAAGGCTAGGAAGAGGAAAGGCTATAAAGAATGTTTGCTCGCTAAAGAAAGCAAAAATCTATGGCTATATTGATAGCGATTTAGCTGTTGGCTTAAAAAACATTGAAAGAGCTATTTTGCTTATTGAAAATGGCTATGATATCGTTGTTGGCTCTCGCTACAAATCAAAGAAAGCAAAGAGAAGCTTAAAAAGGCTTTTTCTAAGCAAGTTCTACAACTTTTTAGTAAGAATTTTGCTTAAATCAAAGATTAGCGACCATCAATGCGGTTTTAAGTTTTGGAATGAAAAAGCAAATAAAATTTGCAAAGAGGTTAAAGATAATCATTGGTTTTTTGATACAGAATTTTTGGTAAGAGCTCAAAGGAAAAATTTAAAGATTTATGAAATTGGTGTTGATTATAAAGAGCAAAAGAAAACAAAAGTTAGAATTCTTGAGATTTTTTACTTTTTGGATAGAATCCTAAAGTTAAGGAAGAGACTTTGAGATTACACCCCTACTACTTTTATGAATTTACTCTCTTTATTTTGTTGCGTAGACTCTTTTATATAAGAAACTAGCTTAAAATAATCCTTTGGAGTATTAACATTTGAGAAAACTTCAACATCAATAACTTTTCCATAAACTCTTTGCGATTCAATAATTTTTTTAACAATTTCCGGAGAAGCAACATCTAAAGGAATTGAATTCTTTTTTTCGGCTTGTAAAATCTTAAAGAATTCAGGAGAAGCTAAGCACATTGAAGTGATTATAAAATTTGATTCATTGGTTTTTATAATTTTTCCACTTCCCCCGTCTCCTTTGATGCCCAAACCCTTCCAAATGCTTCCGATGGCTATTTTTTTATCAACAAATGCAAATACTTCTACTGCTTTTTCTTTTTCTATTTTTTCTAAAGAGTACTCAATAAATGTTCTGATTTCACTTTTTACCTTTTCTTTTTCTCCACCAAAATATTCATCACCATATACTCTTAAGAAAGGTCTATTTTTTATTACGTCTTTTAATACAAGAATCTGGTTTCCGATTCCTTTTTCATCGTTTTCAAAAATATAAATGTTTGCTTCTTCTAATTTTGTAGATTTCGAAATGTTCTCTTTACTTAAAAGCACTATATTTACTTCCTCTTCTTTAAACTCCTTTTCAAAATACTTCTTTATTTTTTCACCTTCTTTGCTAACTAGAAGATAAAATTCTTTAAAACCAAGTTCTAGAAGAATTTTAAAAATTGGCAAAAATAAAGGAACTGGTTTATTATTTTCGTCATAAATGGGGAGCCATTCTTTTGAAGGAAGAACATGTTTATAGGCGAGATCTTCTATTCTATTTCCTTCCCCACCCAAATATATAAGTACTGGGATACTAGAAAAATCCCGCCTTATACTTTTTTCAAAATTCATAAAAAAGGTATAACTTTTTTTCTTTATAAAAATTTTTTACTAATGGCAGTAAAACAATTTATTTGATTATTTCAGCCTTTTTCCAAAGTTCATTGAAAACTTCTTTCATTAATTTTGCAGTTTCTTCATCTTCTATTCTTACAAGAAGTCCTTCTTCTTCTCCAGAAGGAGTGTAAAATCTTAAATGTAACACTTTTTCGTCATAAACTCCAAAGGTTATTAAAGGAAATGTAAACTCTTTTAAAACTCTTACTTCGCATCCAAGGTTTTTATAAAAGAATATTGTTGTCTCTTTTTCTTTTCTATATGGCCCAAGGATTTTAACTTTTACTCCTTTTTTGATGCTTTTTTCAATTGTCTCAACAATATCTGGATTTGGCTTACCAAATCTTATAAATAACAATATCTCTTTCTTTGATTTAAACTTGTCATCTACGTAGATTTTTCTTATTATATTCCAACCTTGAAAGATAAGAATTTCTCTTTTTGGAAATTCTTTTGCAACAAGAATTTTCTTCTGCCTTTTTGATTTCTTCTTTTAGTTTGTTTTCTTTTTGGATTCTCTCTTCAATTATAGGAATTATCGCTGAAGAAGGGGGAATTGCTTTGAAGCGTGTTGGTCTGCCTGGAATCATTATTGCAAAACCTTCTTTTGCAAGCTCATTTAAGATTCCATGAGCTTTTGTTTGAGGAACACCAGATTCTTTTGCAACAGTCGCAGAGCTTGCAATTCCAAGAAAAAGAAGAGTTTTATATACTTTTGCTTTATATTCAGTAAAACCAATTTCTTTTAAAATTTCTTCGAGTTGCATGATTGATTTTCAATTTTGATTTAAAAATAGTTTGGCAAGGGTGGGATTTGAACCCACGACAACCAGATATCATCGCATAGCTCATCACTCATAAGCTAAGCTTATGAGTCTGGCGCTCTACCAGGCTGAGCTACCTTGCCTTAATATTATATTTTATTTTTTGTTTTTAATTTTTATAACTCTAAACCGATTTTCTTCATTGCCTTATATGGGTCTTCATAATACTCCTTAACAAATTTTGAAATTTCCTCAATTTTGTGAATACCGAGTTTATTCAAGGTTCTAAGAATCAATTCTCTTCTTTCAAGCTCTTTTGATATTTCATAAGTACTTATTCCAGTAACTTTTGCCAAGGTATCACGATAGGTCACACTTGGACTCGTTTCTATTGCTTTCATTTGTTTAAAATCATATTTGTAAAGTGGATTGAGAAGAACTTCTGTTTCAATTCCGCNAACTTCTGCGATTTCTATTATTTTTCTTTTTGTTGTTCCTTTTTCAAGAATTTTTCCAATTATTATTATNGCATCTATTAAAGGAATTATTTGTTTTGGAACATTCATTGGAGCATTTTGAAGCCTTACAACAACATCTCTTGCACTGCTTCCATGAATCGTGCACATTCCAATTTTTCCAATGTTCATTGCTGTCATCATATCTATCGCTTCTCTTCCTCTAACTTCGCCGATTATTATTCTATCTGGTCTCATTCTAAGAACATTTTTTACTAGATCTTCAAGTGTAAGCTCTCTTGTTGTTTCTAATCTTGCACAGTTTTCAAGCATTGAAGTGTTTAGCTCAAGAGTATCTTCTATAACAACAACTCTTTCATCNGGCTTAAAGAAGCTAAACATAGAATTTAGTAATGTTGTTTTTCCACTTCCAGGCATTCCCCCTATTAAAATGTTTGCTGGTCTTATTCCAAGCCCATCAGCATATAACCAAAGTTTTGCAGCAATAGAATAATCAAGAGTTCCCATGTTTATTAAATCTATTATGCTTGGTGTTATTTTTCTAAAGTTTCTAATAGCTATTTCATAGCCATATGGGGATTTTGTTATATTTGCTCTTGAACCATTTGGTAAGTGAACATCATAGATTCCTTCTTTTATTTCTGAAAGGGAATACATCATCATTTTATAAGCTAAAAGTTGAAGCTCTTCTTCGGAAATCCCTTCAAATTTTTGAATCTTCCCTTTTTTATAAACAAAAATGTTCTTTGTATCGTTTATTACAATATCTTCTACTTCATTATCGTCTAAGAATTCTTGAATTCTCCCAAAAGAAGCAAGCTCTTTTGCAATGCTCTCTGCTTTCTCATCTGAAATCTCTATAAACATTAACTTTATTGTTTTTTTAATTTCCTCAACAATTTCCTGTTGTGAGGTAAGATGTGAAAGTTTTCCTTTTAACTCCTTAACAACCTTCTCCTTTATCTCTTTATCTTCCAATTGATCACATTTTTATTAGAAAAAACAATTTTAAATTTCTTTTGCGAAAGAATTTTAAGGGCCGGTAGCTCAGCCTGGTTAGAGCGCTTGTCTGATAAGCAAGAGGTCGAGAGTTCAAATCTCTCCCGGCCCACTTTTATATATCAAGGGTAACAAAAATCTCCCAATTCCTATTCTTTTTTATTTCAAGCTGGTTTTTTGAAACTCCTTTTACATCTCTCTTTCCGAGCTCTTGAGAAGCATCACAACCAAAAGCTTTTGCTTTTATCTCAAATTCTTTATTCTTTTTAAACTCTTCTATCTTTAGCTCTTTTAAAAAAACTTGCTTTGCATCTATTATCCAAAGGAGCTCACTCAGCAAAGACCAAACAAGCTCTTCTAAGCTTTGCTCTTTTATGCTTATTTCGAAGCTTTTTTCGTTTTTTAGTTTTTTTGTAGCTGCAATGGTATCGAATAAAGCAAAAGCAGAATTTTGTATAGCTTCTTCTAAGGTTTTTCCATAAGCTACAAACCTTAGTTCATCGTGTGGAAGAATTTTGTAACGCATAATTTTAATTAGAAGAGAATTTTAATAATTTTTGCTATTGGAAGCTTTTTAAGTACAAATAGAATAAAAAAATATGGAAATAGTAACCGGTGGTGCGGGTTTTATAGGTAGTCATTTGGTTGAGAAGCTTATAGAAGAAAACAAGGAGGTTTTAGTTTTAGATAACTTTTCAACAGGAAGAATAGAAAACCTTAATCAAATAAGAGAGAGAAGAAACCTAAAAGTTGAAAGGTGCGATTTAACAAAAGATGACCTAGTTGAAAAATTCAAAGATGCTGAAACAGTTTATCATCTTGCTGCAAACCCGGAGGTGAGGCTACTTGAGCCAAATGTTCACTTTAGTAATATAATAGCAACTTTTAATGTTCTTGAAGCGATGAGAAAGAATGATGTTNCAAATATAGTTTTCACTTCTTCTTCAACTGTTTATGGAGATTCTGAAACAATCCCAACACCGGAAGAAGCTCCGCTAAAGCCAATTTCTCTTTATGGTGCTGCAAAACTTGCAGCAGAAGCTTTGATCTCAAGTTATGCTCATACCTATGGTTTTGATGCTTATGTTTTTAGATTAGCAAACGTTATTGGAAAACGCTCTAATCACGGAGTAATCTTTGATTTTATAAAAAAATTAAAAACAAACCCAAAAGTTCTTGAAATTCTTGGAGATGGAACACAAAGAAAATCTTATATTCATGTAAGCGATTGCATCTCTGCGTTTTTGTTTGTTAAGGAAAAAATAAAAAAAGGTTATAATGTTTTTAATGTTGGAAATTTTGATTCGATAACCGTTTTAGAAATTGCAGATATTGTTATAAAAAAGCTCAATCTCAGCAATGTTGAAAAAAGGATTTTGGGCGGAAAAGAAGGAAGGGGCTGGATTGGAGATGTAAAGTTCATGCAACTAGACATTTCAAAACTTCTTTCCTTAGGTTGGAAACCAAGCTTAAGTAGCAGGCAAGCAGTTGAAAGAGCAACTATTGAGCTTATAGAAGATTTCAAAGAGTAACATAAAAATTTTTTAACAAACAAAACTAAATCTATTTATGAAAATAAAGGTTTTCAACACATTAACAAGAAAAAAAGAGGTTTTTAAACCTCTAAAAGATAAAGAGGTTAGAATTTATACTTGTGGCCCTACTGTTTATGATTACGCTCATATTGGCAATTTAAGAACTTATGTAAATGAAGACATGATAAAAAGAGTGTTTAAGCTATTTGGCTACAAAGTAATCCATGTAATGAATATAACAGATGTTGGACATTTAACAAGTCAAGCAGATACCGGTGAGGATAAGATACAAAAAACAGCAAGAGAAAAAAGAAAAACTGCTTGGGAAATTGCAAAATTTTTTACAGATGAATTCTTCAAAGATATAGAAACATTAAACATTGAAAAAGCTGATTTTGTTCCTAAAGCTACAGAGCATATAAAAGAAATGCAAGAATTGGTAGAGAAATTAAAAGAGAAAGATTATGCTTATATTCTAAAAGACGGGATCTACTACGATACTTCGAAATTCAAAGATTATGGTAAGCTTACTGGAATGAGCTTTAAAGAATTAAACAAATACTTAAAAGAGGGTGCGAGAGTTGAGCCTGTTGAAGGAAAAAGAAATATAACTGATTTTGCACTTTGGAAGTTTTCACCAAAAGACGCAAAAAGAGATATGGAATGGGATTACTTTACTACTTGGAAGCTAAGCGAAGAGGAGTTTAGAAAAGTTGAAGAATTTTCAAAAGAAAACCCAAACATAAAAATTCTTGAAGTAAAAAGAGAAAATGGCAATTTTATTGTAAAATTCAATTTTGTTGGATTTCCTGGTTGGCATATTGAATGCTCNGCAATGTCTATGAAATATCTTGGTGAAACTTTTGATATTCACATGGGTGGAATAGATCATATCCCAATTCATCATACCAACGAAATCGCTCAGAGCGAAGCAGTAACTGGGAAGAAGTTTGTTAATTATTGGCTTCACTGCAACTTTTTGCTTGTAAACAATCAAAAAATGAGTAAAAGTTTAGGAAACTATTATACTTTAAGAGACATCCTCCAAAAAGGATATTCTTGGAGAGAAGTTAGATTTCTTTTTCTTTTGGCTCATTACAGAGCAGAGCAAAACTTTACATTTCAAGCATTAGATTCTGCGAAGAAAGGTGTTGAAAGGATCAAAAACTTTTTGCTTTTACTTAAAGATGCAAAAGGAAGGCATTCAAAAGAGTTTACAAAAATATTAAAAGAAACTAGGAAAAAATTCTTAAAAGCAATTAGCGATGATTTCAATTCTCCACTTGCAATTTCTTTTATCTTTGAGTTTATAAATGAAACCAACAAGCTTATTGCAGAAAACAATATTTCAAAAAATGATGCAAAAAAAGCAATCGAGCTTATTCTTTTCTTTGATAAAGTTCTTGGATTAAAGCTAGATGAATTCCTAAAAGAAGAAGAGCTTCCAAAAGAAGTAAAAGAGCTAATAGAGCTAAGAGAAAAGCTAAGAAAAGAAGGAAAATTTGAAGAAAGCGATAGAATAAGAAAAGAGCTAAGAGAAAAATATGGAATTTTGCTAGAAGATACAAAAGAAGGAGTGAAGTGGAAAAGAGTGAGCTAAAAGATAACATCAAAGTAGAGACGCTTAAATAAAAGAGATATTGCAAATCCAATTTTTAATGATGGTTTTCAATTATACTTTTTTCTTTTATTTTTAACAATGCATCAAGCAAACCGTGGGCATAAGAAATGCATGCAAAAGAGGTAAAGTAATCTTTTTTATTCAAGTAAAAAATCGAATCCTCCTTGTAAAGTATTGAAAGCTCAAAAACCTCTTTTTCCTTTTTTGTTAATCTTTTTCCTTTTAACTTCTTTTGGTTTTGCTCGAATTTTTTTATATCTTTTTTGATTCTCTCTTCTATCTCTATTTTCATTTCCCTTTCTTTTTCTTTTTTCACAACTTTTTTATGCTTATCTAATTAAAATAAATTATGCTCATCGGAATTGTTGGGGCTCCGAATAAAGGAAAAACAACTCTCTTTTCTGCTTTAACTCTTAAGTATGCTGAAATTTCTCCAAGACCTTTTACAACGATTAATCCAAACAAAGGGGTTGCTTATGTAAAGGTTGATTGTGTTGATAAAGAACTTGGTGTTAAGTGCAATCCAAAGAATTCAATTTGCATAAATGGAAAAAGGCTTATTCCTGTAAATGTTATTGATGTTGCTGGTCTTGTTCCCGGTGCTCATCTTGGAAAAGGGATGGGAAATCAATTTTTGAATGACCTTGCTACAGCTGACGCTCTTATTCAAGTTGTTGATGCAAGTTGCAAAACAGATGCTTTTGGAAATCCCTGCGAATATTTTAATGCTATCGAAGAAGTAAAAATAGTTAAAGAAGAAATCGAAGAATGGCTATTTGGAATCTTAAAAAGAAACATGAAAGCTAAGGATTTTGAAGAATTTGCTCAGGTGCTAAGCTTTACAAGAGCTAAAAGAGAAACAATAGAAAAAGCTATAGAAGATGCTAAGCTAGTTTATTCAAGCTCGTGGAGTGATGAAGAGCTTAGAGAATTTGTAAAGAGTTTTATAAAGCTTAATAAACCAATTGTTGTTGCTTTGAATAAAGCTGACCTTGAAGAATCTCAAAAGAATATTCCAAAGCTAATTGAAGAAGCTAAAAAGATTGGAGTAAAAGCAATTCCTACTTCTGCCGAAATAGAGCTTGCTCTTAGAAGAGCAAACGAAAAAGGAATAATAAACTATGTTCCTGGTGAGGGAGATTTTGAGATAAAGGGTGGCAATGAGGAACAAGTTAAAGCATTGAATAAGATTAAAGAGATACTTAAAAGAATAAAAACAACCGGAGTTATTGAGATTTTGAATGAGGTTGTTTTCAATGTTTTAAATGCAATAGTTGTTTATCCTGTCGAAGATGAAAATAAGTTTACTGATCACTATGGAAACGTGCTACCAGATGCGTTGTTAATGCCAAAAGGTTCAAAAGTTATCGACCTCGCTGAAAAAATTCATTCTGAACTTGCTAAGAACTTTCTTTATGCTATAGATGCAAAAACAAAGAAAAGAATTGGAAAGGACGAGTTGCTTAAGAATAATGATATAATAAAAATTGTTGCAAAAAGATAAAAACATAAAAATAGAAAAAATTTTATGACTCAGCTTCTTTACCTTGAAGATAGCTATCTAAAAGAAATAAAAGCAAAGGTTGTTGATGAAAAAGAGATAGAAGGAAAGAAAGCGATTGTTTTGGATAAAACAATTTTTTANCCAACTGGTGGNGGACAACCAAACGATACTGGAAAAATTTTTGTTGAAGGAAAAGAAATCCNAGTTTATGANGTAAGAAAAATCGATGAAGANGTTTTCCATTTTGTTAATTCTAATGAAAGATTGATTTCTAAAGAAGTAGAGTGCAAGATTGACTGGGAAAAACGTTACATGCATATGCGCCTTCATTCTGCCTTNCATTTNATTGATGGAGTAATAGTAAAATATTTTAAAGATTTAAATGCTTTCATAACTGGTTCTGCGATTTTTGATGATTATGCAAGAATCGATTTCGATTTTGAAAATGGTACAAGAGAGCTTATTCAAAAAATAATAGATAAATCAAACGA
>JGI20130J15133_1001506_pt1 | contig 19359 bp, 21 predicted proteins | sample WasSprMetagenome_FD_15133 | JGI IMG/M metagenome (IMG submission 15133) | reverse complement strand
GGTGAAGCTGGATGTCATTGATGTAGGCTGGCCCTCAGCAGCTGCTATCGCTTTCGGTGGCACGGTGGGTACTTGGATTATCCCTCTGGCCCTGTTGGTCAACATTATTATGCTGGCTGCTCGTCTGACTAAGACCCTCAACATTGATATCTGGAACTTCTGGCACTTCGCTTTTACCGGTTCTTTGGTCTACGTCGCCACAGGTAACCTCTGGCTGGGATTAACTGCTGCTGCCCTTAATGCAGCTATTGCCCTCTTCCTCGCTGACTGGACTGCTCCTGCTATTCAGAATTTCTACTCGTTGCCAGGCATTTCTATCCCTCATGGTTTCTCAGCGGCTTATGTACCTCTGGCTATCCCCTTGAACAAGTTGCTTGACATGATACCAGGAGTGAGGGACTGGAAAGCTGACCCCGAAACGATTAGACGGCGCTTCGGCGTCTTCGGCGAACCAATAGTAATTGGTGTCATCTTGGGGGCAATCCTTGGCATCCTCGCCGGCTACAATCTCAAGGGCGTGCTGCAATTGTCCATCAACCTGGGTGCCGTAATGTTGCTCTTGCCCACGATGGTGAAAATCCTGATGGAAGGATTGATTCCCGTCTCAGAGGCAGCCCGAGATTTTATGGCCAAGCGCTTTGCTGGTCGTGAATTTCGCATTGGCTTGGACTCCGCTATCTTGATTGGTCACGAGTCGGCTATCGCTACGGCTTTGATCTTAGTGCCTATTACAATCGCTCTGGCTATTGGCCTGTCAACGATTGGCCTTAACCGAATCCTCCCCTTCGCCGACCTGGCTGTGATCCCCTTTATGGTCTGCATGATTGCTCCCATCACTAGGGGCAACATTGTGCGGGGGGTGATTATCGGCACCGTGGTCATTGCCATCGGCCTCATGTTAGGTACTACTTTCGTGGATCTACACACCAAGGCAGCCATTGATGCCAAGTTCACGATGCCTGCCGGGGCTACACTTATCTCCAGCATCTGCGACGGAACTAATCCACTCACCTGGACTATTCTACAATTCTCTAAGCTTTCTTGGCTGGGGATGCTAATACTATTAATAATCATAGGCATCTTGTTCTTCTTCTTCCTGAGGAATGAAAAGGCTTGGGTTGTAATTGCTGGCGCCCCCAAAGAAGTAGAGAAAGAGTCGTCCTAACGAAGCCAAGTGCTTTAATTAACTTTGCCGGGGCACTAATCTCCTTGGTGCCCCGGCAAAGTTCTCTTACGAAAATGCAATTTTAAAGATATGGTTGGAAAAGAAAAAGAGCATTTACTGGCAGAGATAGCTATACTTTATTATTATGATGGGCTTACTCAAGAAAAAATTGCCCAAAGATTGGGGCTTTCCCGGTCCGCTGTGTCCAGGATGTTAAGTGAAGCTCGCCGTAGAGGCATCGTTGAAATCCATATAAATTACTTGTGGGAGACCGACCAGTCCCTTCAAAACTCTTTAACAGAACGGTTTGGCCTCGTTACGGCCAGAGTGCTGAGAGTAGAAACAGAGGATTACAAAAGGATTCTACATGGGCTTGGTACCCTTGCAGCTCGTTATATTGAGGGTATACTTAGAGAGAACTCTGTACTCGCTATCGGTTGGGGAACCGCCGTTCACCAAGTGGTCGAGGCTTTCAGGCCGATGAGAATCCCTGGTATCCAAGTAGTGCAGATGATTGGGGCAGTTGGCTCAGGTGATCCATTTATAGATGGGCCTGAATTGGCAAGGATTCTTGCCCAAAAACTGGGTGGTAAATGGCATTACCTCCATGCTCCACTTATTGTCAAAGAAGAAGCGTTGCAGAAAGCCCTTATAGCCGAACCTCGGATCAAAAAGACGTTAGAGCTTGCTACCAAAGCTGATGTTGCTATCGTGGGCATTGGCTCGGTAGAACCCTCTATATCCAGTCTTATCCGGGCGGGGTACATAACCTTAGAGGAATTAGCTGTAATTAGGGATAAAGGGGCTGTTGGTGATGTGTGCGCTCGCCATTTTGACATCTATGGCCGGATTCTGGATATTGACATCAACCGGCGCATTGTAGGTATAACCCTTGAACAGCTCAAAAAAATCAGGTGTGTCGTAGGTATAGCAGGGGGAAAAACAAAGGCCCCAGCTATACTTGGGGCGTTGCGAGGCGGATTTATTGATGTGCTGGTCACTGATTGCGAAACTGCAAAAGAGGTCCTACGACTTGACAGGGAGACGTAAGTTCTTTGGCCAATTTTTAAGTGATTATGGAGGCTGGTTATGGATTTAAAACCTGAAAGGCTTGTGGAAGCTCTTAAAACCATGTATCTCATACGCTATTTTGAGGAGAAAGCTGAAGAATTATATATGCTTGGGATGGTACATGGCACTATGCACCTCTCCGTAGGCCAGGAAGCATCAGCTGTAGGTGCTATCTTCGCCCTTGAACCAGAGGACTACATCCTAAGCACACATCGAGGTCACGGACACTGTATAGCCAAAGGTGCTGACGTCAAACTTATGATGGCCGAATTTCTGGGCAAGGAGACAGGCTATTGCCGTGGGCGGGGCGGTTCAATGCATATAGCTGATATGAAAACTGGGAATTTAGGAGCAAATGGTATTGTAGGTAGTGGTATCCCCATAGCAGTTGGGGTAGGGTTAGCCCTTAAGCTACAGAAGAGCAAGCGGGTGGTGCTTTCCTTTTTCGGTGACGGTGCAGCTAACACTGGCTCTTTCCATGAAAGCCTTAATATGGCTGGTATATGGCGCTTGCCTGTGGTGTTCCTTTGCGAAAATAATCAATACGCTATGTCTACCCCTGTAACCAAAGTGCTTCCTGTTGAAAATATTGCCGATAGAGCCTATGCTTACGGGTTTCCTGGTGTGGTAGTTGATGGCAATGATTTCTTCGCCGTATACGAAGTTACCAAGGCCGCTGTAGAACGGGCTCGTCGTGGCGAGGGCCCGACTTTGGTTGAATGTAAGACTTATCGCTGGAAAGGGCATTCTAAAAGTGATCCTCAGCGTTACCGCACAAAAGAGGAAGTAGAAGCTTGGAAAAAGAAAGACCCTATAGCTCGTCTTCGCACTCATCTTATAACCAACGGGATACTAAGTGAAGAAGAAGCTGCCGAGATAGAGGAAGAGGCAAGAAAAGCAATTGAAGAAGCAGTGAAATTTGCTATGGAAAGCCCAGAGCCTTCGCCCGAAAATATAGAAAAGGAGGTATACGCTTAAATGCGGGAACTTAGATACGTAGAGGCAATACGTGAGGCTTTGCGGCAAGAAATGCGTCGCGATGAGAGGGTCTTCCTCATCGGTGAGGATATCGGCGTCTACGGGGGAGCATTTGGTGTAACCGATGGCCTTTTGGAAGAATTCGGGCCAGAGCGGGTTATAGATACCCCCATTTCCGAACAAGCTATAATTGGAGTGGCTGTGGGAGCAGCATTAGTAGGGATGCGGCCCGTGGCCGAAATAATGTTTATGGACTTCGTAACTTTAGCTATGGAGCAGATTGTCAACCAGGCGGCCAAGATTCACTTTATGTTCGGTGGAGCTGCCTCAGTGCCAATAGTTATTAGGACGCCCGCAGGAGCAGGGACAGGAGCAGCAGCTCAGCATTCCCAAAGCTTAGAAGCTTGGTTTGCTCACGTGCCCGGGCTTAAAGTGGTGATGCCAAGCACACCTTATGATGCTAAAGGTCTTTTGATTTCGGCTATAAGGGATGATAATCCCGTCATTTTCATTGAACATAAGCTTCTTTACCGCACCAAGGGGCTTGTCCCCGAAGAAGAATATACAATTCCATTAGGAACCGCTGAAATCAAGCGAGAAGGGCGTGACGTCACAGTTATAGCCACTTCCCTAATGGTAGTACGGGCTTTGGCAGCGGCAGAGAAGTTGGCCCAAGAAGGCATTGAAGTAGAGGTTGTTGATCCCAGGACTCTTAAGCCCCTTGATGTGGAAACCATTCTAAAATCGGTGATGAAGACTGGGCGGGTGCTTATTGTGCATGAAGCCCCGTTGACTTGTGGCTTTGGAGCTGAAGTTTCTGCAAGGATAAGCGAGAGCGAAGCTTTTTATTATCTTAATGCCCCTATACGGCGATTAACAGGTCTTGATGTGCCCATACCCTATAACCGTAATTTGGAGCGGAGTGTAATACCTCAAGAGGAAGACATCATTCGGGCCGTGCGAGAACTTGTGGAAAAAAGTTGAGGAGGAAAAACCCAATGGCCGTGGAAGTATTAATGCCTAAGCTTGATATGACGATGGAAGAAGCCACCATAATCCGATGGCTTAAGCAGGAAGGAGAATGGGTGGAAAAAGGTGAGCCTATCTTGGAAATTATGACCGAGAAAATAGTTATGGAAGTAGAAGCCCCAGCCTCAGGAATTTTAGCAGGCATAAGGGTCGGCCCAGACGATGTAGTACCGGTTGGCCAGGTAATAGCTTATATCTTGGCTCCAGGGGAAAAATTAGAGGATGTGGCAAAAGTGCCCCCCAAGGTTCCTCCGTTGAAGGCTCCAGCCCAACAGGAAATCAAGCCCATTGAGAAGGTTACCCCGCAATTTGAAAAAGTACGTGCTACCCCAGCTGCCCGCCGCTTGGCACGAGAACATGGCATAGACTTGACAAAAGTAACCCCTTCTGGCCCTCACGGTGAAGTTGTAGAAGAGGATGTAATCGCATATATGAAGAGCCTTTCCGAAGCAGTTTCTATTCCCTCCAGAGGTCCCCGAATTGCAGAAAAGATTCCTCTTCAAGGATGGCGAAAGATTACTGCTCAGCGGATGCAACAAAGCAATGAAATACCCCAGATAGCTTTGACTGTAGAAGTTGATATGTCAGAGGCGGCTCGCAAGCGAGGGCCATGCTCATTTACCGCCGTTATTGTGCAAGCTGTAGCTCAGACATTGAGGAAGTACCCCGTTGTTAATTCTTCCCTTCAGGGGGACGAAATAATCATTTACAAGGACATCAACATAGGTGTAGCAGTGGACACTGAACAGGGCCTTATAGTGCCAGTTGTGAAAAATGCCGATGAGAAAAGCCTCTCAGAGATAGATAAAGAAATTAAGGAGTTGGCCAGGAAAGCCCGCGAGGGAAGACTGGCTTTGGAAGAAGTTTCAGGAGGCACTTTTACGGTCTCAAACCTGGGGATGTTCGGGATTGACAATTTCCAAGCTCTTATCAACCCGCCTCAAGGAGCTATTTTGGCCGTAGGGGAAATACAAGATAGGCCTATGGCGATAGGAGGGCATATTGAAATTCGCCCAACAATGAAAATGACCATTTCAGCCGATCACCGTATCCTCGATGGAGCTACAGTAGCACGCTTCCTTGCTGACGTCAAAGTTGCCTTAGAGCAACCAGCGCCAAAGTTAGAAGAAATCAAAGAGACTCCCAGGGTAGCTATCGTAGGTGGTGGGTTCGGTGGATATTCAGCAGCTTTACGAGCTGCTGAATTGGGAGCTTATGTCACCTTGATAGAGAAAGATAAACTCGGAGGTACTTGCCTTAATGTGGGTTGCATACCTACTAAAATCCTCTTAGAAACAGCTAATCGCGTGCTAAGTCTGAGTGAATTAGAGGAGCATGGCCTAAAAGTAAATGACTGGTCCCTGGATTTTAAGGTTGTCCAGGAGCGCAAGGGGCGCATAGTTGGGAAACTTGTTAATTCCTTGGAGCAGCGTCTCAAACGAGCAGGGGTGCAAGTCGTAAAAGGATTTGCTCGCTTTGTCTCAACTAACCGGCTCGTAGTGGAAAAGGGAAGCGGGGAGACAATTGAGGTCGAAGCGAACAAAGTTATTGTGGCTACAGGGTCAGAGGCGAGTCTTATAGCTGGTTTACCTAAAGCACTAACAAGTACTGAGGCTCTTGAACTCGTGGAAATACCCAATAGCCTTCTCATCGTTGGAGGCGGTGTTATAGGGGTGGAGTTCGCGTGTATTTTTTCAACTTTTGGCAGCAAAGTGACAATAGTAGAAGCTCTTCCCAGAATCCTCCCTACTGAGGACAAAGACATCAGTGAAGCTCTGTTTAAGGCGCTCCAACGCCGAGGTATTGAAATTCTAACGGGGGCCACTGTTGAGGGTACAGATGGGGAAGAAGTAATAATTTCCACACCCAAAGGTCAGAAAAGGTTACAGGCCGAAAAAATCCTTGTTGCTGTAGGTCGCAAGCCCTATACTGAGGGCTTAGGTTTAGACAAAATAGGAATTCATACCTCTAAAGGGGCCATTATAGTGAATGAATTTATGGAAACGAACGTGCCAGGAGTTTATGCCGTAGGTGACGTCACAGGTAAGTATTTCCTGGCTCACGTGGCTGCTGCTGAGGGAGAAGCAGCAGCGGAAAATGCTTTGGGCAAGAAACGCTTCATGAATTACGCCGCAGTGCCTCGTTGTATATTCTCTATGCCCGAAATAGCCGCCGTAGGCTTGACCGAAGAAGAAGCTCGGTCTCAAGGCTATAAAGTAAGTGTAGGGGTGTACCCTTGGACCGGCGTGGAGAAAGCCCTTATTGAAGGACACACCGAGGGCTTGGTAAAGGTGGTTGCAGCCGAAGGGGAACTCTTAGGGCTACACATAATAGGCTATGAGGCTTCCAACTTGATCATGGAGGGGGTATTAGCCGTAGCCCTTAGTATGCCTTTAGAGCGTTTGGCTTCGCTAATGCATCCACACCCTACATTAGCAGAAGCCGTTCAAAGAGCAGTATACAAAGCCTTGCGCGAAAGTTCTTGAGCTGTAGGAGGGAATAGTGCCAGAAATAACCCTCGTTTTACGTAATAAAGTTGGGCTACATGCTCGCCCAGCTTCTTTATTTGTGCGGACAGCTAATAAATTCAAGTGCAAGATTACAGTAAGCAAAGACGATAAAGAAGTAGATGCCAAGAGCATCCTTTCTGTATTGAGCTTGGGAGCCGAACAGGGAGATGCTGTGACTATAAAAACGCAAGGAGAAGACGAGGTGGAAGCCCTGGAGGCGCTCAAGGCTTTGATTGAAAGTAACTTTGGCGAAGAAGGATAAGATGCACGTCCATATGAGGTGATAGCAATGAAAAAGTTTAAAGGGCTTCCTGCTTCAAAAGGTGTTGCAATAGGCAAAGCTTTTGTCTATCAGGGTGAAGAACCGAGGGTTGTTTCAAACTTTATAGAGGATGTAGAAGGAGAACTCACTCGCTTAGAGCAGGCCTTGAAGACTTCCAGGGAGCAATTGGAGAAAATACGGGCGAAAGCCCAAGCGGAAGCAGGTGAAGAGGCAGCTGAAATTTTCGATGCCCATATACTCATATTAGAGGACCCCGTTTTCCTCGAGGGGGTGAAGGTTAAGATAGCTGAACAAAAAATAAACGCTGAAGCGGCCATAACTGAGGTGGTCCGTGAATATGCCTCCCTCCTCGCTTCGTTGGAAAGTGAGTACATGAAAGCCAGGGCTGCTGATGTAGAAGATGTAGGGAAACGGATAATACGGAATTTGATTGGTGTTGAAGAAACCTCGCTGGGGAATTTGTTGGAGCCTGTAATTGTAATCGCTCAAGACCTTGCTCCATCCGATACAGCCAAAATGCCTAAAGATAAGGTGCTGGCTTTTTGTACAGCCAGAGGCACTTTGACTTCCCACACGGCCATACTGGCTCGTGCTTTAGGCATACCTGCGGTAGTGGGTTTGGGCGATGAAGTCGTTGAATCCATCAAAACGGGCGATTTACTCATCGTAGATGGAGAAGAAGGGGTTGTGCTTTTGGCCCCCGCCCCTCAAGATTTAGAAAAATACCGGGAGCGGCAGAAGCATCTTGAAGTCGCGCGCTCTGAAGAGAAGCTTTTTGCCTGGAAAGAGGCGCGAACACAGGATGGATACCGCATTGAGGTGGCCGCTAACATCGGGGATGTAGAATCGGCCAAGTTAGCTATTGAATACGGTGCTGAAGGAGTGGGACTCCTGCGGACGGAGTTTCTTTATCTGGAACGCTCTACTCCCCCAACTGAAGATGAACAATACTCTGCGTATTGTGCTATTGCCGAAGCACTTGAAGGTCGTACCCTCATTATCAGAACCCTTGACATTGGAGGCGATAAACCTGTGCCTTACTTAAAAATGGCTCAAGAAGGTAATCCTTTCCTGGGTTGTCGAGGAATCCGCCTATCTTTGAAAGAAACGTGGCTTTTGGAGACCCAGCTGCGGGCAATATTGCGGGCCGCTTACCAGCACAATATTAAAGTGATGTTCCCGATGGTAGCTGATGTCTCAGAGGTACGTCGGGTTAAAGAATTAATGGCGGAAATTAGGAATGAATTGGAAAAGTCTGGAATTCCTTATGCGGAAGAAATTGAAGTCGGCATCATGGTTGAGACACCAGCCGCAGCCCTCGCAGCTGACATCCTCGCTGATGAGGTTGATTTCTTCAGCATCGGTTCCAACGACCTTATTCAATACACCATGGCTTGTGACCGTACTAATGAGGCGCTCTCATACCTCTATCAACCTTTACACCCTGTCATCCTAAGGTTGATAAAATGGATAATTGAAGCTGCTCACATTAAAGGAAAATGGGTTGGCATTTGCGGGGAGATGGGGGGAGAGCCCAAATGTATTCCTATTCTGGTGGGCCTGGGTATAGATGAGCTTAGTATGCAGCCGGCGGCAATTCCTACTGCTAAGCGAATAATTGGAGCTATAACCTTGCCTGAAGCCCGGGGTCTTGCTGAGAAAGCCCTCTCTTTTTCCACCCCTGAAGAGGTGAGCAATTTAGTTAGCTCTTGGCTGCGGGAAAGGCTAAAAATTTAGGCAATCGTAATAGCAAGCGGCAGTTTAGCCAGGCTTTCTATCCCGATTGGAGGGGTTCTTCCCTTAGCTCGCTGCATGCTTTCAAGCCGCTATGGCCCAAATCCAGGTGACAAAAACTTGGTTTAATTTGCGTTTGGGCCTGGGAGATTGTATAATCCCTCCAAATTTAGGCCTAAGGAGGTTGATATGTTGACTGTAAGAGAACGGCTTGGGGTTGAGCCTTCTGCCCTGTCCTCACGAGTGGAAGCTTTGGTTTACATCCAGTTTACCCAGCTCCAAGCCGCTAAAAGCCCTAAGGCTTTCCGAGAGCTTGTCGCTTCTTACCTCCCCTCCCGCTGGGCCGTAGTCCCCGGTTTTCTGCTGCCTCTTAAGGCTAACGCCGAATCCTTGGACTTCATCCCCCATCTGGATTTCATCATTTACGATTCCTTGCTCTATGCTCCCATTTACAGGGTAGACGATAACTTGGTCCTGCCGCTGGAGAGCGTGGTAGCAGCGGGAGATATAATACCTGTCCTCGCCCCGAGGGTTATGGAAAATTCTCTCAGGGCCTTGGCCGAGGTTAAGAGATTGGCCCCCAACATGAGCACTTACCTGATCGCCTTCAGGCCCAGTGTAAGGGAATCAACCCTGCGCAAGAGGCTCAGCCCACCCGAATCAGAGTACGAACTTGAGCTATTGCCCGATGTAATCTGTGCTTTCGGGGGAATGTACGTGGAAAAGAAGGGGCGGGAGTATTTCCGCTTTGATACCTTTGAGGACGAATTCGCCCTCTTCTACTACCGCATCGCCAAGGATATAGCGGCCAAGAGCGGGAATCAGGAATTGCTTTTAGGCTTGGAAGAGTTAGCGGAGAGGGATTCGTATAAAATCCTTTAAGAGCGGAGGGGGTGGATGCGAGTCCTTCTGATAAATCCGCCTTACAATATTCCTATTGAGACCAGAGCTTCCCCCCCTTTAGGGCTTGCATACCTCGTGGCTATCTCCGAACGCCGAGGGGATGAGGTAAGAGTGTGGGATGGGGAGGTGGACCCGGAGCCGCTGGAGAAAATCCTGGAAGAGTTCAGGCCCGAAGTTGTAGGGATTACGGCCACTACTGTGCAGATAAAGATGGCTTGGAAAACAGCCGAAAGGGTGAAGAAGGCCCTGAACGTGCCCGTGGTCCTGGGCGGAGTGCATCCTACCCTCATGCCCGAGGAGTCAATCTCCCATCCCGCTATTGATGTAGTTGTTAGGGGGGAGGGAGAGGAGACTTGGGAGGAGCTTACTTCTTCCCTGGAAAGAGGCTTTGACCCCCAGGCTTTGAAGCAAATCCGGGGGCTTACTTTCCGCACACCTTCTAGGGAAATAATCTCCACCCCTGATAGGCCCGTTATCATGGATTTGGACTCTCTGCCCTTCCCTTCCTATCGGCCTTTCAAGATGCACCTTTACACTAACCTTCAGCCTACCATAGACCACTTGCCCAGGGGAAGGAGCTTCCCAATCATGACCTCCAGGGGATGCCCTTACCGCTGCTCCTACTGTAGCCAAATAAGCCCACGTCGCTGGCGAATGCGCTCCCCTGAGAACGTCTTGGCCGAATGGCGTTGGCTTGTCAAGGATATGGGGGCGTTGGAGATAGGCGTTTTGGACGATACTTTTAACGTGGACAGGGAAAGGGTCATCAGGATATGCGAGCTTCTGATTAGGGAGAAGCTCAACCATGTCCCTTGGATAATGATAAACGGGATAAGGGCGAACCTTGTGGACAAGGAGCTCCTCCGTAAGATGCGGGAAGCAGGCTGCATCAGGGTTGCTTTCGGCGTGGAAAGCGGCGACCAGCGCATCCTGGACGAGGTCATCCACAAGCAGCTTACTTTGGAGCAGGTCAGGAATGCCTTCAAGTGGGCGAAAGAAGTAGGGTTGGAAACAATTGGCTTCTTCATCATAGGGCTTCCCGGCGAGACCGAGGAGACTATGGAGAAGACTATCCGCTTCGCCATAGAGCTTGACCCCTTGGTAGCCAATTTCTCCATAGCTACCCCCTTCCCAGGCACTGAAATGTACGAGGTTGTCAAGAGGGAAGGTAAACTGCTAATCAAGGATTGGGACGATTTTGCCTTCTTTGAAGGAAAGGCCCACTTTGAGATGCCTGGGATGCCGGCGGAGCTGGTGGAGAGGAAGTGGAGGGAGGCATACCGACGATTTTACCTCCGTCCCAAGCGGGTCCTAAAAGCCCTTACACGCAAGCGCACCTGGCTTGATTTGCCCAGGACTTTGAAAGTAGCTTGGAAAACTTTCACCGGCTACAAAAGGGGGAGGAGAGATGGGAATACTTGTTAACAAGGATACTCGGCTTATAGTCCAAGGCATAACGGGTAGGGAAGGCCGTTTCCATACCCGCAAGATGCTGGAATACGGGACAAAAGTAGTAGCCGGAGTCACCCCAGGCCGAGGTGGAGAAGAAGTAGAGGGGGTCCCGGTCTTTGACTCCGTGCGGGAAGCGGTTGAAGCCACAGGTGCTAATGCCTCAATAATCTACGTCCCAGCCCCCTTCGCCCCCGATGCCATATATGAAGCTGCCGATTCCGGCATACCCCTCATAGTCTGCATAACCGAAGGGATTCCGGTGCAGGAAATGGTCAAGGTGAAAAGCTACCTCAAGGCCAAGGGAGTCAGGCTTATCGGCCCCAATTGCCCTGGAGTGATAACCCCTGGGGAAGCGAAAGTAGGGATAATGCCTGGCCACATCCACATCCCAGGACCCGTTGGCATCGTCTCCCGCAGTGGAACCCTCACTTACGAGGTAGTCTATGCCTTAACCCGCAAGGGAATCGGCCAATCAACGGCAGTGGGGATAGGGGGCGACCCGGTGGTCGGAACCGATTTTATAGAAATCCTTGAGATGTTTGAAAAAGACCCCCAGACCAAAGCCGTTGTCCTCATCGGGGAGATAGGTGGTAGGGATGAGGAGCGGGCCGCGGAGTTCATATCCTCGGCCATGACTAAGCCTGTGGTGGCATTCGTGGCTGGCCGAACTGCCCCTCCAGGTAAGAGGATGGGGCACGCCGGAGCTATAATTGAGGGTGGAACCGGAACGGCTCAGGAGAAAATTGAGGCATTTAAAGCCAAAGGAATTCCCGTGGCTTCTCACCCCGAAGAGGTAGCCGAACTGGTGGAAAAATGCCTGTAAAGGTCCTGATAAAAGGGGCAGGAGATTTAGCCACCGGCGTAGCCTATCGGCTCCACCGGGTGGGAATGCTTGTGGCTATGACTGAAATCCCCAAGCCCACGGCTATAAGGAGGGCGGTGGCTTTTGCCCAAGCTGTCTACTCCGGCCTCCACACTGTGGAAGGGATAACTGCTCGCCGTGTGGAAAGCTTGGAGGAGATATTCAATTCCTGGGCGCGGGGTGAAATTCCGGTCATAGTGGACCCCGAAGCACGCATTCGGGAAAGGCTTAAGCCGCAAGTCTTGGTTGATGCGATAATGGCCAAGCGCAATACCAGCACCTCCATAAACGATGCCCCCATAGTCATAGCCTTGGGGCCTGGTTTCACTGCCGGTATTGATTGCCATGCCGTGGTTGAGACCAACCGTGGCCATTACCTTGGCCGAGTTATTTTGGAAGGGCAAGCCCAACCCAACACCGGAATCCCTGGAGAGGTCGGAGGGGAAGCGGAACGCCGCGTCCTCCGTTCCCCTGCCGATGGCCTATTCCGCCCATTGAAGGAAATCGGGGAATTTGTAGAGGAAGGGGAAACCGTAGCCGAAGTGAGCGGAGTGCCCGTTAAAGCCAGGATAAGCGGAGTGCTCCGGGGCATACTCTATCCAGGCCTGGAAGTGCGCCAAGGGATGAAGGTGGGGGATGTGGACCCAAGAAGAGTGCGGGAGCATTGCTTCACAATCTCCGATAAATCCCTGGCGGTGGCCGGAGGAGTGCTGGAAGCCATCCTCTACTTAAAGCGCTTGCTATCTATCCCCGATTGAAGGAGGTGTAAAATGTGCAGGATTGAGAGGGTCAAAGCGAGGGAAATCCTGGATTCCAGGGGTAATCCCACAGTAGAAGTAGAAGTCTTCTTGGAAGATGGCTCTTGGGGGAGAGCTGCTGTCCCCTCTGGTGCTTCTACCGGGGCCTATGAAGCTCTTGAGTTGAGGGACGGCGATAAGGCTCGCTACGGAGGCAAAGGTGTCCTAAAAGCGGTGGAGAATGTGGAAAAAGTAATTGCCCCCAAAATCAAAGGGATGTGCGCGCTGGACCAGCGGGCCATAGACCGGTTGCTTCTGGAGTTAGATGGGACTCCATCCAAATCCAAGCTTGGGGCTAACGCAATCCTTGGGGTATCTTTGGCCGTAGCTTGGGCTGCCGCTGCCTATTTGGGCCTGCCGCTCTACCGCTACCTTGGCGGGCTAAACTCTTGCGTAATCCCTGTGCCGTTCATGAACATCCTCAACGGTGGCAAGCATGCCCACGATTCTACTGACTTGCAGGAATTCATGATAGTGCCGGCTGGAGCTCCTTGCTTTGCGGAAGCCCTTCGCTGGGGGGCTGAAATCTACCACTCGCTCAAAAAAGTCCTGGCCTCAAAGGGCTACAGCACCAACGTCGGGGACGAAGGAGGCTTTGCCCCATCCCTCAAGTCCAACGAGGAAGCCGTGGAGCTCGTGTTAGAAGCGATTCAGAAAGCTGGGTACAAGCCTGGGGAAGAAGTATTCCTGGCCCTTGACCCAGCTGCCTCGGAGTTCTACGAAGACGGTCGCTATGTCCTCAGGAAAGAAGGGCGAGCTCTTTCCTCCGAAGAGATGGTGGAATTTTATGCTGGCTGGGTTGAGAAATATCCGATTATAAGCATTGAGGATGGGCTTTCTGAGGACGACTGGGAGGGGTGGAAGCTCCTTGCCAGCCGGCTTGGGGATAAAATCCAGCTTGTAGGTGATGACCTTTTTGTGACCAATGTGGAGAGGATAAAGAAAGGGATAGAGCTTGGCCTTGCCAATGCTGTGCTCATAAAGCCCAACCAGATAGGCACCCTTACCGAAACCTTGGAAGCGGTAGCTCTGGCCAGAGGTGCGGGTTGGGGGGCTGTAATCTCCCACCGGAGTGGGGAGACTGAGGATGTAACCGTAGCCCACTTGGCCGTGGCTACTGGGACCGGCCAAATAAAGACGGGCGCACCCTGTCGTAGCGAAAGGGTTGCCAAATACAACGAACTCTTGCGGATAGAGGAAGAACTGGGCTTATCCTCCCGGTTTGGTGGGCCAGTGCTTTTGGAAAAGTTCAAAAGCCGCAGGCAAGCAGGCTAAATTAGCGGCATTCTTGTCAAGGTGCGGTCTAAGCCTCCCTTCATCAAACTGAGGGGTTCATGGGGGCGAAGCCCCCATGACGGGAGCTTTGGGGGTGCCTCCCACAAAATCAAAAGAGGGGCCAGTGGCCCTATTTGAAACCCCGCCGCGAGTGGGACCCAAGACGCCGGCAAACACTAAACCCACGAAGGTAGGCAGATGGGGGTGGAGGGGGCGCAGCCCCCTCCCAGGGGGTTTGGGGGATGTGCCCCCAAAATTTTCAAAGAAGGGGAAAGTAGCCCACTCTTACAATTTTGGCCCCTTTTAACGTTGACATTTAGCCTTTAAAGAGGTAGAATTTTAAGGGCCCCTGTAGCTCAACTGGACAGAGCAGCGGACTTCGGATCCGCTGGTTGGGGGTTCGAGTCCCCCCAGGGGCAATTGATTAAAGCAGGAGGTTAACTATGAAAAAGTTTTGGCTTCCCCTTCTCCTCATCGCTGCTCTCGGCGTACTCGTTCTGCCCGCTTACGCCTCTCAGCCTGCCTCTGCTCCCGTCTATTACAGGGTGCGCTGGGGTGATACCCTTACCTCTATAGCTTGGAGGTATTGCACAAGCCCTTGGGCAATAGCCCGTTGGAACGGTATACCTGACCCTAACAAAATTTATGCCGGGCAAATCTTAGTGATTTACCCCGGATGCTACTATCCTCCCCAACCCCCTTGCGTCACCGTGCACTACGTATCCTACGGCGAAACACTCCTCAGCATTGCCCGGATGTATGGGGTAAGCGTTTGGGAAATTGCCCGGCTGAACGGAATATTCAACCTCAACCTAATCTATGTAGGCCAGCGTCTACTTATCCCCTGCTGGAACTAAAATTAAAAAGCCCCCTTGCGGGGGGACTATTTTGAATACCTGTCGGGGCGAGAGGATTTGAACCTCCGACCTCAGCGTCCCGAACGCTGCGCGCTAACCAGGCTGCGCTACGCCCCGTTCGGTATCTATTATAAGCCAAAAGGGCCTTCTTGGCAACTTTGACTGAGTAGGCAACTACGAAGCAGTGGCGTTCACTCCACAGATGTTCCATGCCTACGAACCCGTAAGCCTTGAGAGAGACCAAAGTCTCTTGACTTTTAAGACCGAACCGGTAAACTTACTCAAGGAGAGCTTGAAAGGATAGGCTAACTCCTGCTTTGAAGGAGGTTCTATGTACGAGAGGCTGATTTATTTGGACAATGCCGCTGCTACCCGCATGGATGAGCGGGTCTTGGAGGCAATGAGACCATACTTCTTTGATGTCTACGCTGTCGCAACGTCTCAATTCGGCTATTCCATAGGGCTGGATGCACGCGAGGCGCTTGAAAATGCTCGCGCTCGCATCGCCGCTGCCCTCGGCGCTGAGCCTGAGGAGTTTATCTTTACCTCCGGCGATACTGAGTCCAGCAATTTGGCCATCAAAGGCGTCGCGCTGGCCCTCGGAGATAAAAAGGGACGCCATCTAATCACTACACCGATTGAGGATTTCCCAGTCCTACACTCAATGCGGACACTGGAACGGCAAGGCTTTCGGGTTACTTACCTCCGCGTGGACGAGACCGGAAGGGTGGACTTGGACCACTTGCGAGAGTCAATCACACCGGAAACCATCTTGGTTTCCATCCAGACCGCTAATCAGGAAATAGGGACGCTTCAGGATATACGCGCAATCGGCGAAATCTGCCGGGAGAAAGGGGTGCTTTTCCACACCGATGCTACGCATGCTTTTACGCGTGTCCCAATAGATGTGCGGGAAGTTCCAGTGGACTTAATCACTGTCTCTGCGCACACAATTCACGGACCAAAGGGCATTGGTGGCCTGTACATCCGTAAGGGGACACCAATCAAAAAGATTATGGATGGCGGTTTCCAAGAGTTTGACTTGCGCCCCGGCTTGGAAAATATACCTGGCGCGGTAGGGTTCGCAAAAGCTGTTGAATTGGTCACGCCAGAAGAGACGGCTCGCCTGCAGAGGATGCGTGACCGGCTTTTGGAGCGATTGCTCAACGAAATTCCTCACACCCGATTGAACGGCCATCCCATCTACCGCTTACCACATAACGCCAATGTCTCTTTCCGATTTGTGGAGGGAGAATCGCTGCTTTTGCACCTGGACATGCGTGGTATCGCCGTCAGCACGGGGTCGGCCTGTTTCAGCCGTTCCCTGGAGGCCAGCCACGTAATCCTGGGCATTGGCGGTGACCACGAACGTGCCCACGGCTCAATCCGCTTCACTTTCGGTCGCTACAACAAGGAAGAGGAGGTGGATGTAGTCGTGGAGGCAGTGAAGGAGATTGTCCATGAATTGCGGCGCATCAGCCCATTGGGCAAAGAGTAAAAACTTTTGGAAAGGAGGTAAAATATGCCGTTGCCTTACAGCGAGATTGTAATGGAACATTTCCGCAACCCACGTAACGTGGGGCGGATTGAAGATGCCGATGCCAAAGCGGTTGAAGGAAGCCCAGCCTGCGGCGACATGGTCGCCGTCTACCTGAAAGTAGACCCTGAAACCCACGTCATTACCGACATCAAGTTTGAGTCTTACGGTTGTGCATCAAACATAGCCACCGGCTCCATCATAACCGAGCTGGCGAAGGGGAAAACGTTGGAAGAAGCGAAGAAAATCACTTGGAAGCAGGCTTCCGATGCCTTAGGTGGTCTTCCACCCCTTAAAGTCCACTGCTCCGTTTTGGCGGTGGATGCTTTGCGGGCGGCGATTGAGAATTACGAGGAAAGACATGGCCTGGTTAAAGAGCGTGAGCCAACTACGGTTGAATTCGTCCGTAAACGCCTTAAGCACGTGATGAACCCGCTTGTCGGATTGGACATAATTCGCACCAAACTGGTCAAAGAAATTGAGGTTAAGGACGGTGTAGTGCGGGTAGTGCTGGATATCCCGCCCGATCACCAATTTGCCTCTGTGATGAAGGAGGACATTGAGGAAAAATTGGGCCACCGTTGGGATGTGAAACAAGTTATTGTAGAATTTGCAGGATGAGGAGGAGCCATGGCCGAGATTTTAGTGGATTGCCGAGGGGAAACTTGCCCAGTGCCATTGGTGGAGACCCGCAAAGCCATCCGCCAAGCTAAGCCAGGCGATATAATTGTCGTGGTCGGTACTCACCCCGCTTCGCGAGAGGAGATACCGATGGCGGCGCGGGCTCTGGGGCTGGAAGTTCTGAGCATAGAAGGGACGGAAAACAACTGGACCATCCGAATACGCCGCTAAGGAGGGCTTATGGTCATAGTCTACACACAGAAAGGCTGACTCTTCTGTGACCGGGTGAAAGGGTTCCTTTCCGAAAACGGCATTTCATTTGTAGAACGAGATGTTGCGGAGGACCCAGCAGCCTTGCGGGAGTTGGAGGAGCTTGGGATAATGACCACCCCTGTGGTGCTGATTGGGGAAAAAGTTGTGGTTGGATTTGACCGAGCTCGTCTGGCCGCACTGTTGGGGATTGGCACTTCCCAAGCACCCTCTGAGCCTCCTTGCTGCTGCGGATAAAATTTAGGGAGGAGGTACTATGAACATGGAAAAGCAGCAACCCGAACGGCTTACTATCGTTTTGCACAGTGGCGACATGGACAAAGTATACAGCGCGCTGATTATCGGCTCTGGTGCATTGGCAATGGGTATGGAAGCTTCCATCTTCTTCACTTTCTGGGGGCTACAGCGGCTTAAGAAGAACGGCCTGGAAAAAGGTCCTCTATCCAAAATGAACTTCTTGGGCTTGGGCAAGTGGATGGTCAAGCGGCGGATGAAGAAAGCCAATGTTGCCACTTTGGAGAGGTTGATGCGGGATTTCAAGGAGCTTGGTGGCAAGGTCATTGCTTGCGAGATGACTATGGAGATAATGGGCATCCGCCGGGAGGACCTTAGGGAAGACTGGATTGATGCCTACGGGGCTGTTGGCACTTTCATCCAAGAAGCTCGCGGCTCTCAAATCACTCTGTTCATTTGATGAAGGAGGGTAAAATGCAGGCGAGAGAGAGCGTACCCGGTTCTCGCAATAAGCATCGCGTTCTCTTCTATGGGCTATCAACCTGCATTTGGTGCAAGCGAACTCGCCAATTCTTAGAGGAAAACGATGTAGCCTTTGATGTCGTCTACGTGGACCTATTGGAGGGCGCGGAACGCGATGCAGCTATAGAAGAAGTGCGCCGTTGGAATCCGGCCACTTCTTTCCCCACTTTAATCATAGACAATGAACGCAGCATCATCGGCTACCGGCCGAGGGAAATGAAGGAGGCTTTAGAGCTATGAGCGAAATACCGCGGGAGAAGGTAGAGGCTTTGTACCAGAAACTTTACGAAGAAGCCGAAGCTTCAGGCTACCATCTCAATCCTGACCGCGAGTTCACCTTAGCACTTGTAGAGAGCCTGCTCATCAATGAGGCTCGTTACGGCTACCGGGCTTGTCCTTGCCGTCTGGCTACCGGCGATAAGGAGAAGGATTTGGATATCATTTGCCCTTGCGATTACCGGGATGCCGACTTGTTGGAATGGGGTTCTTGCTACTGTGGCCTTTACGTCTCTGAGGAGGTATTGCGAGGGGAGCGACCTTTGCAGTCCATTCCCGAGCGTCGTCCGCCTGAAGGTCAGAGGCCTCAAGAGCGCAAACCCCGTTCCCCTACTCTTACCGAACTTCCCCTCCCTGTTTGGCGGTGCCGGGTTTGCGGTTATCTCTGTGCCCGGGAGCAGCCGCCTGCAGTTTGCCCGATTTGCAAGGCTAAGCAAGAGCGGTTTGAAAGGTTCTTGTAGCCTGCATACGGGTGGGTGCTGGGATTTCCCCAGCCTCGTGGGCTTTGGGTTTGCCAGGGGGCTCCGCCCCCTGGACCCCCGTTTTGCCCATCCCCGTGGGCTCAGGATTCGCCGGCGTTTTGGGTCCCACTCGTGGCGGGGCTGCAGGGGTGGCTGCTCGCCCCTTCTTTATTTTGGGGGCACATCCCCCATACCCCCTGGGAAGGGGCGCATCCCCCTCCACCCCCATTTCCCACCCCCGTGGGCTTAGGGTTCGCCAGCGTCTTGGGTCCCACTCGTGGCGTGGTTGCTAATGTGGCAACTCGCCCCCTCTTTTGAATTTGTGGGGGGACACCCCCACGGCCCCCCGCCATGGGGGCTTCGCCCCCTGGACCCCCTTTGCCCACCCTCGTAGGCTGAGGGTTTGCCGGCGTTTTAGGTCCCACTCGTAGCGGGGTGACAAGAGTGGCGGGCACGCCCCCAATTTGGTTTTGTGGGGGGGACACCCCCCACGGCCCCCCGCCATGGGGGCTATGCCCCCCT
>JGI20130J15133_1001500_pt1 | contig 19377 bp, 20 predicted proteins | sample WasSprMetagenome_FD_15133 | JGI IMG/M metagenome (IMG submission 15133) | reverse complement strand
TTGAAGATAGTAGGCTTGGATAGGGCTCCGAGCAGGGAGACGATAAGAGCAGCCCTACTAAAGCTACCTGAAAGCTACCTGAAGAGGTTGAATAATCTGCTACCTGAAGAGTGTAGCTTTTATATACCATAACTAACCATCTATTTTGGTGTTGACTACGATTCTAGATAACTGTAATGTGGTTGACGTAGAGGAAGGGGTAGTTAAGAAAGATGTAAAGATTCTTATAAGGGATCGGTGGATCGAGGATATATCTGTTGATAAAGTCAAATTAGAGGGCAGAGTAATCGATCTCCAAGGTTACTTTGTGCTGCCCGGGTTGATGAATGTTCATAACAATCTCTCTATAGATTTTCCATTCGAGAAGATTAATCCAAATGAGGATCCCGCCGTTACTGTGTTGAGGTGTTATAGACGTGCTTTGGATGCTTTGCAGAGTGGTGTGACTACGTTGCGTACTGTGGGCGAGATTCATAGGGCTGATATAGCGTTGAAGAAGATGATCAACGAAGGTTGGGTTGAGGGGCCTAGGATAGTTGCTGGGGGCAAGGGGTTGGGTGTTACAGGCGGGCATGGTGCTGGCTTTGGGCAGGTTGAGGCAGACGGTCCGTTTGAATTTCTAAAGGCGGCTAGAGTGGAATTAGCGTATGGCGCAGATCATCTAAAGATATTCATCAGCGGTGGTATAGCGAAGCCCGAGGAAGAGTTTGATGAGCCTCAGATGACCAAAGAGGAGATGCAAGCGGTTGTATATGCAGCGAAGTCCAAGAGGACTTATGTGGCTGCACACGCTGGTGGTTCAAATGCTATATTGACCGCTGTTGAGGCTGGGGTGATCTGTTTTGAGCATGGGTATGTTCTTAATCGTGAAGCAGCAAGAGCCATTAAGAATGTGAAGGGTTACTTTGTGCCTACTCTTAGTGTGACGCGTTCACCCGAGTGGATGAGAGCGAACAAGTTTAATGAGTTAACAATAGAAAAAGCTCTGTCTGCTGCGAAGAGGCATACTCAGAGCTTAAAGACTGCTGTTAATGAGGGGGTTACGATAGTTAATGGCACTGATCTTCCGCCTGGGGATTTGAATGGTGGTGTGAATGCTACTGTTAGAGAGATTGAGTTTCTGGTTGATGCTGGGTTGAGTAGAGTGGATGCTCTTAGAGCTGCAACAGTAAACGCTGCGCGTCTCTGTAATCTTGCTGATAGAGTTGGTTTGGTGAAGAAGGGGTATTATGCTGACTTGATTGCTGTTCCAGAGAATCCTTTGGATGATATAAAAGCGCTGGAGGGTATAGCCTTTGTTATGAAGGATGGGAGGGTGATTAGGGATGAGCTTGGAAGGAAGAAGGTTTAGAATAGGTGTGGATACTGGTGGTACATTTGTTGATGTTGTTGAGTTGGATGAGGAGTCGCTGCGCTTTAGAATAGCTAAAGCTCCTACGACTCCTTCTGATCCTGTGGTTGGTGTTATTAATGCGCTTGAGAAGCTTGGTACACCTCTTGAGCAGACGCACTTGATAATCCACGGCACTACTTTAGGAGTCAATGCGATTATACAGGGTAAGAGCGCGGTTGTTGGGCTTATTGTTAATGAAGGGTTTAGGGATATTTTTGAGATAGGTAGAGGTGATGTTCCGCCTCAATATATGTACGACTTTAGCTACTATAAACGGCTTCGCTTCGTAAGAAGAAGGAATATTGTAGGTGTGCCTTGCAGAATGAACTATAAAGGAGAGGAGATCAAGCCGTTAGATAGAGCGGCTTTAAAGCGTGCAGTCAGTTATCTTGTTAATAAGCAGGGCGTTGAATCCGTAGCGGTGTGCTTCCTCCATTCATATAAGAATCCAAAGCATGAGGTGGCTGCGGCTAAGCTTATTTCTGAAATGTTTCCGAATCTTCCAGTCTCAGCCTCATGTGACGTTGTTAGAGAATATAGAGAATATGAGCGGATGTCAACTACTGTGCTTGACGCCTACATAAAGCCGATCGTTTCAAAGTATCTTCTTAGGCTAGAGGAGGCGTTGGTCAACAGGGGTTTCAGAGGTAGGCTTCTAGTAATGCGTGCAGATGGAGGGGTTATGTCTGCTGATACAGCCGCTAAAACTCCTCTAGCAACCATTCAGTCAGGACCGGCCGGCGGAGTTATAGGAGCTACATACTACGCTAAAGCCTTTGGTTTGGATAGGCTGATAACTATGGATATTGGTGGTACAAGCCTAGATGTTTGTGTGTTGGAGGATGGTGTGGCTGGTACTATCCACGAATCTACGATAGAGCATTATCCGATCTTGCTTACTACGTATGATATCCGCTCTATAGGTGCTGGAGGTGGATTCATAGCTTCTGTTGAAGAGGGGTTGCTTAAAGTGGGTCCCGAGAGCGCGGGCGCGGAGCCTGGTCCTCTGTGCTATGGTAAAGGTGGCACAAAGCCTACGATTACTGATGCTGCTATCTGTCTAGGGTACATCGATCCGGCGAGGTTTTTATCTGGAGATATGCGTCTCCAACCAGAACTTTCTTTTAGAGGAGTTAAAGAGCATATAGCTGAGCCTCTTAATCTAGGCTTGACTGAAGCGGCTGCCGGGATAATTAGAGTTGCCGTAACGAACAGTATCGGCGCCATTAGGGCTATTACGGTAGAGGAGGGACGTGATCCGGCCGATTATACGCTTTTAGCCTATGGTGGTGCAGGTCCTCTACTTGCTACAATTATAGCTCATGAGCTAGGGATTCCGCGTGTAGTTGTGCCAACTATGCCAGCAGCCTTCTCGGCTTGGGGTATGCTTATGTCGGATATAGTGTATACGAGATCTCAAACTTTTCTTTCGTTGCTCGATGAAGTGTCAGTGGAGGAGCTTGATGATGTCTTCAAACATCTTGAAGAAATGGTGTTAAAGGCCTTACTTGAGCAAGGTATGCGGAAAGATAACATTAAGTTACGAAGATCGATGGAGCTGAGGTACTTGGGTCAAGAGCATACGATAGAAGTGATTCTAACCGATGGTGCTTCAATAGATGGTATTCGTGCAGCGTTTGATCAGCAGCACTTCAAGAGGTACGGGCATAAGATGAAGGATCCTGTGGAGATCGTAAACTTAAGGGTTCAAGGCTCAGGTATCTTACCTAAACCTCACATACCTCGGCTTAACGCTGAATCTAGGGGGGATAGCTTGGTAGGCTTTAGGCAAGCATACTGTTTGCTAGATAGTAAAGTAAAGAATTTTAGCGTTCACAGGAGGGATCTTCTAGGAAGAGGTTCAAGGGTTCTGGGGCCAGCTATTATAGATGAAGGTGTTTCAACTACGCTTATACATACGGGTCAGAGTCTTGTTGTTGACGATTACGGGAATCTGATTATCGAGGTGTGAAAATGGTTAGTATAGATGGTGTGACGGCTGAGATCATAAGGAGCCATCTTGTATCCGCAGCTGAAGAGATGAAGAGAACATTGATTAGAACTGCGTTTAACCCTGTGATCTACGATGTTTTGGACTTCGGGATATCACTCTACGCTTATGCAGATGGTGCAACCAACCTTATAGCGGAAGCAACCGGCATACCCTACTTTATTGGTGCAAACGACTATGCTATAGAAAAGGCGTTAGAATATGTGGGCGCTGAAAACCTAGAGCCAGGAGACGTCCTCATTATGAACTACCCGTATTGGAACGCCGCACACGCTGCAGACGTGACACTCTTTGCACCAATCTTCGACCCTAAGTCAAATCAGCTTGTAGCACTCAGCTGCATAAGGGCTCATTGGATAGACTTAGGAGCAAAAGACCCTGGTTATGTTCTTGATTCGACAAATATGCATCAAGAAGGAATAATCTTTCCTGGCACTAAGATCTTTAAAAGAGGTGAACCTAATCGCGATGTCCTCGAGATCATACGATTTAACTCTAGGTTTCCTGAGATAGCTCTTGGCGATCTGAACGCTCAAGTCGCTGCAACGCGTGTTGGGGAGGCTAGAGTTCGAAGGATTATTGAGAAGTATGGTTTAGATGTAGTTAAAGCTGCGGTTGATATGGTGCTTGATGCTGGAGAGAGGGCTTCTCTCAAAGCTTTAGCTGAGCTTCCTCACGGTAGCTGGAGTGCCGAAGATTATCTTGACGACGATGGTATAACGGATGAGATGATAAAAATGAAGGCAACGGTAACTATAACAGATAGAAGATTTGTTGTGGACTTTACAGGTTCAGCTGGTGCAGCTAAAGGACCAGTGAACATGCCCTTTGGTGCAACAAAATGTATGTGCAGAACGGTGTTTAAAGCCATTACTACACCTCATCTGCCATCCAATGCAGGAAACTACCGACCTTTAGAAGTTATAGCGCCTCCCGGCTCCCTCTTCCACGCCCTCTACCCTTCACCAACATACACTCTCTGGACTGGTATAGTTGCTTTGGAGTTGGTTTGTAAAGCCGCGGCAAAGGGTCTATGGGACAGGTTGCCAGCTTCATCCGGAGGGGATATCCCAGGTTTTATGATGGTGGGTATCCACCCGGAAACAGGTAGGCATTATGCTCTAAGCAATAACGAGGTCGTTGGTTGGGGGGCTTCCCCTGATCACGATGGCTCCAATGCGCTTCAACACCACTCCGCGCCAGTCGTAAGGAATACCCCTATTGAAGTGCTCGAAATCAGAACTGGGATGATGATAGAAAGACTTGAGCTCATTACGGATTCGGGTGGCGCTGGTAAATACAGAGGGGGCTTGGGTGTGCGTAGAGATATACTCTTTACTGCAGAAGGCGACTTTCTGTCTGTAATAAAGAAGAGTAAAACCAAACCTTGGGGTTTGGCTGGTGGGCAAGAGACGGAACCCAGTGGGATGTATATTTACGCTGGTACTGATAAGGAGAAGAAGGTTGGAACTTACAGACTTAGAGTAAAGCCGGGTGATAGATGCATACTTAAGACCGCCGGAGGCGGAGGCTACGGTAACCCCAAGGAAAGGGATCCTTATCTTGTGCTTGAGGATGTGCTAGAAGGATATGTGTCTTTAAAGGCAGCAGAAGAAATTTATGGTGTAGTTATAGTTGATGAAAAGATAGATTGGGAGAAGACAAGGAAGCTGCGTAGTTCAGCTTAGCCGTCTTCTACCTCTACCATAAAGCATGGGTTACGAAGAAAACCGCAGCTGCGAGAATGACTATAGTTGCACCTGAAGGCAGATTTGTTACATAAGATAGCCATAGCCAGAGTAGCATGAATAGTAGGCTAAGGGCTGCTGCACCAAACATCATGTGAAGAAGCCTCTTTATGAAGATCACGCTTACTGCAGCGGGTATTGTAAGTAGCGCCATAACAAGGATTACACCTACAACCCTAATCAGCATAACAATGGTGAAGGCTACCAGTGTCAATAGGATGTAGTAAATTAAGTTGACAGGTAATTTCGGCGTTTGAGCAAACTCCCTATCAAATGAAATCGCCAAAAGTTCTTTGAAAAGAAATCCAACTGTTAAGACGAGGATAAGGTCTAGAGTAACATCACAATCAGTAGTCTTCGATAACTCTATGAGGCAGACCGTGGGCAATGATATCGACATGGCACTGGTAGGCTTCCATCCACATCTCCTGTGTTATCTGCTTCGACTCTTTGTAGTAGAGTCTTCTGTTAAGGCAAGCGATCTTATCTACATACTTAAAGAGAGCAGATATATCGTGCGTAACAACTATTATCGTCATCTTATTTTTCAACTCATTAAGGAACTCCCGGAATCTCGTGTCAAGTCTCCTATCTACACTTAGAGTTGCTTCATCTAATAAGAGGAGTTTTGGCTCTGTTGCTAAAGCTCTTGCTATGAAGACCCTCTGCCTCTCCCCGCCTGAGAGCTTACCTATGAGCTCATCTTTCGGCCCTTCTAGCCCTAGCCCCATAGCCTTTAGTGCTTCTAGAGCGGCTTTTTTGTCGGCTTCACTATATGGTTTAGTCAGGTTGCTTCGGTTGAGTCTGCCTATTAGGACTACATCCAAGACTGTAGCTGGAAAGTTCAGGTCTGGTCGGTTCATCTGAGGCATGTAACCAATTACGTTGCCTGTCTTACTTGTCGGCTTCCCATAGACCTTTACTGAGCCCGTAGTTGGCTTCAGTAACCTCCCTTAGAAGCGAGGTTGTCGCCTAAATTATCTTTCACGATCGTTTTGTTGGATTCCTTTTGACCGTTTATTAGTCGGAGAAGTCTGGTTACTCAAATTATGCCGAGGATGCGAATCCCCTAACGCCAATCAACCAAACAAAAGCATAGGATTAGGGCTCGACACGTTAAACTTTAGCCAAACAGGCGGGCTGTCGCATAATTAGAAACCTATATACTACGCGTTTGGGTGTGGTTTGGTGGGTTGGGCTCTAGTCCGCTTTCAGGCTTTTTGGAGGAGTTGGAGGTTAGGAGGATTCATCCTTCTAGGCTGGGTTTGAGGGATGAGTTAGGCTCCTTAGATGAGTTGGTGGCTTCTATCGAGGAGAAGGGGTTGCTTCAACCGATTGTGGTTAGACCTGTTGGGGATGGGTTTGAGGTTGTGGTTGGTAATCGGAGGTTAGAGGCTTGTAAGAGGCTGAAGATGAATAAGATTCCTTGTGTTGTTGTGGAGTTGGATGATAGGGAGGCGTTTGAAGCGTCTCTCATAGAGAATCTTCAGCATAAAACTCTTAACCCGATCGAGGAGGCTAAAGCGTTCAAGAGGTATGTAGATGATTATGATGAAACAGGTAAATACATATAGCCTTCTAATTACGCAACAACCTCTTTAGAAGCAAAAAGGTTAAGTATGCGTAAACGCATAAGTCTGAAAACAGGAATGTCCACAGAACGCTCCATAGCATATCAGAATAAAGAGTAGGTCGAATAGGAGGTCTGTGAAATGTTAAGGTATATCGTACGCCGACTCCTGCTAGTGATTCCTGTATTTATAGGTGTTTCATTAATAGCTTTTTTGATAATGAAACTTACACCTGGAGATCCTGTTTTGAATGTCCTAGGACTGCAGCCAACTAGTGACCCTAGTTTTATCGCAGCTATTAGAGCTGAGTTAGGGCTGGATGATCCAATCTATATCCAATATGGTAAGTTTCTTTGGAGGGTGTTACACGGTGATCTGGGTAGAAGCATAGGTTCCAATAAGCCTGTTATTCTGCTTGTTTCCGAGGCTTTACCAAGAACTCTTTTACTTGCAGTCAGCTCTATGATCGTAGCTATGGCTATCGGCATACCTATTGGGATGGTTTCTTCTATAAAGCAGCATTCAGTAGTAGATCATGCAACAAGAGTGGGGTCGATCTTTGCGGCTTCACTTCCAGACTTCTGGTTAGGGCTTATGCTTATGATGATCTTTTCCTACTACCTCGGTTTAACCCCGATATCAGGCTACGGTAGACCAGAGCACATTATACTTCCAGCCGTAACATTAGGCGTGGGTCTAGCAGGTCTCATAACTAGGCTTACTAGATCTAGCATGCTCGAAGTGATTAGACAAGACTACATAAGGGCAGCGAAGGCAAAAGGAATGAGCGAGAGAGAAGTAATCTTCAAACACGCACTCAGAAACGCCTTGATCCCCATAGTTACAGTTTTAGGATTACAGTTCGGCTTCCTTCTTGCAGGAGCATTCTTCGTAGAGTGGGTCTTCGCTTGGCCCGGAATAGGTAGGCTGGCGGTGCAAGCCATACAGCAAAGAGATTACCCTGTGGTGCTGGGCGCTCTTCTCGTCACCCCAATAGCGTATGTCGTTATAAATATAGTCGTTGATATCATTTACTCCTACATCGATCCGAGGGTGCAGTATGAGTAGAGGCGAGTTAAGATGTCGCGTCTAAAAGATGTTAAACGACTATTCTTTGGTGAAGCAAGTGAGTTCTCTATTATAGTAGATCACCTCAAAAGTGACAAGCCAGCCCTATTCGGGTTAGGAGTGATTTTGCTGCTAGTGATAATGGCTGTCTTCGCTGATGTAATCTCGCCCTATGACCCCAATGCTCAAGATCTGAGTAGAAGGCTTGAACCACCTAGCTGGGAACACCCTTTTGGAAGAGATGAATTTGGAAGAGATATACTATCAAGGATAATACACGGCTCAAGAATTTCGTTAACAGTAGGTGTGGTTGTTATATCGATTTCCCTACTAATAGGAACCGCTCTCGGTGCGCTTTCAGGTTACATAGGTGGATGGGTGGATATGGTTATTATGAGGATTGCAGACATTTTCCTAGCCTTCCCAGGTTTACTGCTTGCAATAGGTTTGACCGCGGTGTTGGGTCAGAGCATAATTAATGTGATGGCTGCTTTAGCTATAGTCAATTGGCCTGGGTATGCTAGGGTGATAAGAAGCCAAGTTCTGTATATAAAGGGGTTAGATTATGTTGAGGCCTCTAGAGTTATGGGTGCGTCCAACGCGAGAATATTGGTGAGCCACGTGTTACCGAATTCTTTTGCGCCGATAATCGTGTTAGCAACGATTGGGATGGGGTGGGCTATACTTGCAGAAGCTGGTCTAAGTTTCTTGGGGTTAGGTGTGCAGCCTCCTACGCCGAGTTGGGGATCCATAATCGCCACAGGGAGAGACTTCATATTCAGGGCTCCGCATATAACAACCATACCTGGAATAGTCTTGGCTCTGTCGATACTAGCATTCAACTTATTTGGCGATGGGCTTAGAGACGCTCTTGACCCAAGACTTAGAATATAGGGAGAGAAGGACTTTGGAAAACAATCACCTACTTGATGTATCAGATCTAAAGACCTACTTCTTTACCAAACGTGGCTTAGTAAGAGCGGTAGACGGCGTTTCATTTAAGATAAATAGGGGGAGTGTATTTGGGCTGGTAGGAGAATCTGGGTGTGGGAAATCGGTTACAGCTCTCTCGATACTGAAGCTTGTCCCAGACCCGCCTGGCAAGATCGTTGCTGGACGAGTCCTCTTCGAAGGAGAAGATCTTTTGCAGAAGAACGAGAAGGAGATGGAAGATATTAGAGGAGGTAAGATTTCTATGATCTTTCAAGATCCACTTACTTCGCTAGACCCGATAGTAAGAGTGGGTGATCAAATAGTTGAGGCGATAAGGGCGCATACTGATTTGAATTCAGATAGGGCTTGGGAGAAGGCTGTCAAGATTCTTGGTGAAGTAGGTATACCAGATGCGGAGGTTTGTGCGAAACAGTATCCTTTTCAGCTCAGCGGAGGGATGAGGCAGAGGGTGATGATAGCTATAGCTTTGGTGACAGAGCCGCATCTGCTTATAGCTGACGAACCTACAACTAATCTTGATGTAACTATCCAAGCACAGATCCTAACGCTTCTAAAAGGTATTCAATCTAAAACCAACACTTCAGTCTTATTCATAACACATAACTTGGGTATAGTAGCTTGGATATGTAACGAGCTTGCTGTTATGTATGCGGGTAGAATCGTAGAATACGGCTCAACCAAGAGCGTGTTTAACAACCCCCTACACCCGTACACTACACTTCTTCTGAAGGCTGTGCCAAGGCTCGATATGTGTAGCAAGAGCGTACTTGAGTCGATAGAGGGGGATGTTCCAGACCTCGTAAACCCGCCTTTAGGCTGCAGATTCCACCCAAGATGCCCATACGCCAAAAAGATTTGTAGCAGCATAGAGCCGCCTATGATTGAGACGGAGGAAGCACATTACGCTGCTTGCCTAATTTATGATAAGGAGAAGTGGGGAAGCAGTTGAACGCTCTCCTTGAGGTTAAAGACCTAAAGAAGTACTTTCCGATTACAAAAGGCGTTGTCTTAAAGAGGACGTTAGGGTACGTTAAGGCGGTTGATGGAGTAAGTCTGAATATCGGGAGAGGAGAAACTTTTGGCTTAGTTGGAGAGAGTGGCTCAGGGAAAAGCACCCTCGGTAGGATGATAGTTGGTCTGCTACAACCTACATCAGGAAGCATATTCTTTGATGGGTTAGATTTGGTCAGGCTTGGCAGGATGGAGTTTCAGAAGGTCAGGAAGAGGATGAGCATGGTCTTTCAAGATCCCTTTACTTCTCTTGATCCACGTAAGAACGTTCTTCAGATCATAACTGAACCATTAATCATACATACTGACTTGGATGAGAGGGAGAGGAGAGAGAAGGCGTTTAAACTCCTAGAACAAGTAGGTTTGATTCCGGAAGATGCGTATAAGTATCCTCATCAATTCAGCGGTGGGCAGAGGCAGAGGATAGCGATAGCAAGGGCTCTGGCTTTATCACCAGACCTCGTTATAGCGGATGAGCCAGTTTCAGCGTTAGATGTTTCGGCTCAAGCGAAGATAATCAATATCCTTTTAAATCTGCAGAAAGATCTTAATCTAGCATATCTGTTTATAGCACACGACTTAAGCGTAGTGTGCCACATCTCACATAAAGTAGGTGTTATGTATCTAGGTAAGCTCGTTGAGTTAGGCAGCAAGTCAGCCGTCTTCCAAGATCCACTGCACCCCTACACCCAAGCTCTGCTTGCGGCTGTCCCGGTGCCAGACCCTAATATTATGGCATCAAGACAGTTGATGGTGTTGAGGGGAGAGATTCCTTCTCCTATAAACCCGCCTTCAGGCTGCAGATTCCACCCAAGATGCCCCTATGCAACAGATAGATGTGCTCAAGAGGAGCCGCTTTTAGTTGATAAAGGAGGGGCGCATCTAGCAGCCTGCCATTATACGGATGAAATTAAATCTAGGCGTGGGGTTATAGAGGCACCTCTGAAATATTCAGCTTAGGGTCATTTAAAAGGTATTTGAGTAGGTTCTCCTCTGCTTAAATCCGAGCCCTTATCATCTAAAAGCGTCTTACCTTTGTAAGCTGTAGCTATAAACGCCACCACCTTAGAGCTGAGTGTGGTAAGTAGGTCTATTTTACCTGCTTGCAGATAGATGGTAAGATCATCTATGAAGAGTACGTCAGGAGATGTAGAAGTAAGGCTTACTAATAGAGGCTCTAGGGTGGAGGCGTTTTTTAATGCCAAATCCAAAACCTCTTCCCTATTTCGCCCTTGAACCCGAGGTGCTAAGATAACGCGAGGTCTAAGATAGCTTACTTGATTTAGATGCCTACAATAAGTTTTAACTGAAGCGCCTACAGTAATATTAGGACTGATTTGCACATCAGGGGCAAGATCTAAGACAGCCACTTTCAAATCATCCTCTAAAGCAGCTTCATCAACTAGCTCAGTTAGTAGCCTAGTCTTACCAACCCAAACCTCTCCTGTTATAACAACCTTTTTTCAAGAAAGTCTTTAAACCGTAATCTTGACAAGTACACACCGCTTCTGTAAAGCAACGACGACAATAAAACCTAGAACCGCACCAGGCACACTACTTGCCCAAAAAGCGGCAAAAAAGAGCTGCCACTAAGTGGTTAAGCCCAACCAAGCCCAAGCCGCTGCTGATGTTGGTGGCGCATATATAAGAGGTGCAATGATGAACGCGCTTATCAAGGCACCTATCCCAGTCCCTAAAGGTTCGGTTAAAGAGATCCATCTGCTCCTGTACACATACTTATACAGTAAACCGACGACTAATGCACCGAGTACGCCTACTGGGAGGGCGAAGATGGTTCCTGTGCCTACTGAGATTCTCAGCAACCCTGTGGCTAATGCTGCTACTGCAGCGTACCACGGTCCTAAAACTACACCTAGGATGCCGTTTATCATATGTTGGAAGGGGAAGACCTTCGTTGGACCTACGGGTACGCTTCCTGGGTCGATGATTATCTTCAAAGCATACTCAACCACGATGGTCTGCATCGATAACCCTTAAAACCTTAACCCAATGAACTATAGTCAGCGCCCCAGTAGCTCAGCCTGGTTAGAGCGTCGCTCTGGTAAAGCGGAGTTCCCGGGTTCAAAGCCCGGCTAGTGATAGGCTTGAGGCGGAAGCTAAAGCTCAGAAGGTTGATTTAAGGCACATCTATGTCAACCTTAAACTTCACGGTAGAAGCAGGGTAATGCTCTACAGGTACCTTGTTCAGCAGGTCTCACCTGGGGTCTATTCAACTAGCTTAAGTGCTGAAGAGCTTCTGTATCAGCTTGTCACGTATCTGAAGGATAGACGCCGCTATATTCTCGTGACGACGGACGAGATAGACTACTTTATTAAGCACGGCAAGGAACCTGATGTAATATACGATTTAACGAGACTGGAGGAGGTTCTGGAGCCGGGTAAACCCTGCAACATGTTTGGTGTAGTCTTCACGGCGAGAAGCAGAGAGTTTCATAAAGATCTTGATCAAGCAGCCTTAAGCACCCTAGGAAGAATACCCATAGAGTTCAAGCCGTATATAGCAAGCCAGATCATAGATATACTGGATATGAGGGTTCAAGAAGCCTTTAAACCCAGAGCTATCTCAAATGAGGTAGTTGAATACGTTGCGGATATAACCGCGGCTAAGCCCATCAATGGTGATCTAAGGTATGCCCTAGATCTACTCCTCTATTCAGGGAATCTAGCTGAGAATGAAGGAGCTGAGCAGGTCACAGCGAAGCACATCAGAAGGGTTCTCAACATCACACACCCTTCTGTGACTGATGAGGATGTGGTTAGCCTACCAGACCGAGAGAAGATTGTTTTGCTAGGCGATGATGTTACGATAGGTTGTGTTTGAGGAGCCATGTATATTGCTGTGAATGAGCTTATGTATCTGGTTATGGTGTTGTGTGGGAATCCTCTTAGTAGGCATCTTAGCTTCGCTTTTGGTATGCTGAACCACCTCTCTATTCTGTTCCTCATTTTGAATGTTTCACGCCCCCTCTTGTGGGGTTTCGTGCCTATACTCTAAACCTAGCCTTTCGAAGGCTTCCCTATACCAGGGTCCTTTGTCTACGAGGAATAGTGGCTTGTTCTCACAGTACTCTAGAATCTGCTTCAAGAATATTTCTGAGTCTAGTGATGATCTTGTGAAGCTCGCCCTTGATGCTACAATCTCCTTTGTGTCAACATCCCTAGCAGCCCAGAAGAACACGTATATGGTTTCACCCCTACGCTCTATCTTCACCTCATCAACAGCTATACACCTACGATACCTCCTCTCAGGCTTGGGTAGAGCATCCCTAATTGCGGTGAAAGCCCTATACACCAGCCCATAGGATATACCACCAACAGCCTTCGCTACACCCCCTATAGGACAGACCAGCAAAACACAGCAAAGCAGCAAGGGCCTTCACATCCAAAGGCATCTTATTCCTCTTAAAGACCCCAGCCCTCCTTCACAACATCCACAAGAAGCTGAAGACCGAACACAAGACAACATACAAGCACCAAAACACAAACCCAAAAGACAAAAAAACAACCCGCTCAAATCTTATCATAACATCATCTCGGATGTAGTCTAACTTTTATAGGTGTCAGCTGCCCTACACATTTCATTGAATCTAGTAAGCCCAATGTTTCGTTATCTTCTATCATTCTAGGTATTCCTGACGTAGGCTCGATGTCAGTTAGCCTTGTTCTCTGTGTAGCCATCCGTCATTTTGGAAGTGTCGGGAGCATTAGAATCTAATCGGCTTTTGATCTCTCAAATTACTTCTTTTTTGGGTCTTTGTTTATTTTAGACAAAAATAACGTAGCAGCGTGGTGAAAAATAACAGTAGATCCGAAAGTGTTATACTAAATTATACTTTAATGTTGTATCTGTTGAGTGATGGGCACAGGTCTACTTCGCATCGTTGGAGTTTTGGTAGGAGTGCTTTGCACATCCCGCCCTTATGGTGCCTACACATACTCCTTATGAGTGAGAAGGGTATGGAGAGTATGCTGTCTTCAGCGTACCGATCTTGCCTGGCGAGCTGAATAATCCTTTCTAAGTTCTTCGTAGCATAGAATAGCACTCTAGGTCTTCCCCTACCATGAATCTCCTCTTCCCTCCTTACCAGTTGCTTTGAGACCAACTCCTTCAGAAACCTGAAGGCAGTCATCCTTGAGACGCCAAGAGCGTCCACAATCTCTTCGAGCGTCCTCGGCTGCTTCGATTCCAAGGCAGCATACACTTTCGCAAGTAGAAGCTCTCTACTCACCATACCCCTCGGTTAAAGTATAATTTAGTATAGCACCTTCGGATCTACTGAATAAGATTGTTAACATTTATAAGAGCTGGGTTACCACCTCTATCCCATGTCTTCGCCACCATCCATGTATGAACTGTTTCCGTCTGTCGGTCCACCTTTCTTCGGAAGGGCTGCCGAGCTGTATGGGGTAGCTGAAGATTTTCTGAGAAGAGCTGGAGTAAAGAGAGGTGAAAGAGTGATCGTTCTAGCTGACACACGGAAGGATATGGATATAATTCAAGCGTTCTACGGTGCGGCGCTGGCTTTAGGCGCTGATGCGCATATATTAATTAGCCCTCCTCTAGAATCCTTAGGCGATCCGCCCGCGTGGATCATTGATTTCCTTAAGAAAGCTGATCTTGTAATAAACCTTTTGACAATGGAGTGGGGTAAGCAAAAGAGTCATCAGGAAGTTCTTGACGCAGGAACAAGAATCGCTATGGTCGTTGAAACAGCAACAACCATCCTAAAGATGCGACCCGTTGAGAAGGTATTGAGACGTGTTGATAACTTTATTAAACTAGTTGAGTCTTCAGAGATCATGAGGATTACGTCAAAGAGAGGGACCGATTTAGTCTTCAGGAACAGTCATAAATCTGCGCCACATTTAAATGGCTTATTAGACGCTGAGAGGAAAGTAAAGTGGACGAATTTCCCCAATTATATCGTGAGCTTCCCCTTCTTACCGGAAAGCGGAAACGGTATTCTAATGGTTGAGCCAGGAGACGTGTTGATCCACTTACGCCACGTTGTTCGCGAGCCGCTTAGGTTAACGGTCGAGAAGAGTAGGATTGTCAATATTGAAGGCGGCTTCGAAGCAGATATACTGAAGAAGAAGTGGTTTGATAGGTGGAACGATTCTGATGCCTACAATCTGCTACATTTAAGCTTCGGCTGTGACCACAGAGCAGAGATTCATCCGAACGTGTACGCGCCGATGGAGTGGGAGAGTTACGCTGGAGGAGTGCTCTTCGGCTGGGGAAAAGTAACTCACCTAGATATCACAGTTACCAACACCACGGTTGAACTGGATGGGAAACGAGTGATAGTAGACGGAAAACTGGTGCACCCAGATCTGGTGTAGCTACCTAACTGCGGGGCCTAAAACCCCCTCCTCAATTTCTTTCCAGAATAGGCATAAGACGAAATGGTGCGGCCTAGCTTGAACTAGGTGCGGCTCTTCCTCAGAACACCTCTTCAGCGCATACGGACATCTTGTATGAAACCTACATCCGGGGGGCGGGTTTATCGGCGAGGGGATCTCGCCTCTCAATATGATTGGATTTCTGTTTTTCATAAGCTTGGGGCTTGGTACCGGGACGACTGTCAGAAGACTTTTTGTATATGGATGGAGAGGTTGCTCAAATATTACGTCTGTAGGGCCGTATTCGACGATCTTCCCAAGGTACATTACAGCTACTTTATCGCTGATATGCCTTACTACGCTTAAATCGTGAGAGATAAACAAGTAGGCTACCCGGAGTCTTTCCTGGATACTTGAGAACAGGTTTATGATCTTAGCTTGAACCGAAACATCTAAAGCGGAAGCCGGTTCGTCTGCCACGATCAAGTCTGGTGATAGCGCTAGAGCTCTTGCTATAGCTATTCTCTGCCTCTGCCCACCACTAAACTGATGTGGATATTTAGAAGCGTCTTCACGCCTTAATCCCACCAAGTCGAGCAGTTCATGCACTCGCTCAGCTATTTTTCTACGATCTCCCCAGTTTGCGATTACCATTGGTTCAGAGATTATATCAAAGACCCTTTTTCTTGGGTCTAGTGATGAATATGGGTCTTGGAACACGATACTCGTCCGCTTTCTTAAATCTTTAAGGTCGTCTTGGGGCAAGTTTGTTATATCTATTCCGTCAAATCTTATAATGCCAGCCGTAGGCTCTAGGAGTCGAAGGATGAGCTTACCTGTTGTGCTCTTTCCTGAGCCGCTTTCTCCTACTAAACCAAGAGTCTTACCTTTCTCAATTTCAAAGCTTACGCCGTCGACGGCGCGTACCGTTGTGATGACCTTCTTAAATACGATCCCTTTCGTTACTGGGAAATGTTTGGTTAGATCCTTTACTTCAACCAGTACGTTTTCAGCCATTCTGTCACTTCCACTCCCCACTGTACCTACTGTCTTGCATAAGGCATCTGGTATAGTGGTCGGTGTTAACTTTTATAAGAGCGGGTTCAACAGTTCTGCAAAATTCTTTTACATAAGGACATCTCGGATGAAATCTGCAGCCGCTAGGTGGCTTTATTAGATTAGGAACTTCTCCCTCTACCGTCGTGAGCTTGTCACGAGGTGAGTCAAGCTTCGGTACAGACTTTAGGAGAAGTTGAGTATATGGGTGATAGGGGTTAGCGAATAGAGCTTCAGTAGGTGCATGCTCCACGATCTTACCAGCATACATAACAAATACCCTATCGCATAACCAAGCAACAAGCCCTAAATTATGTGTAATTAGAAGAACGGAGGTTCCTCTTTTTCTTCTGATTTCGTTAATAAGTTCCAGAATTTGAGCTTGGATCGAGACATCTAAGTTGGTTGTCGGTTCGTCCGCTATTAGAAGAACTGGGTCGCAAGCCAAAGCGACTGCAATCATAACCCTCTGCCTCATCCCCCCGCTTACTCGGAATGGGTATTGGCTAGCTATTACCTCGCCATCCGGTATTCCCACACTATGTAGAAGTTCTATCGCACGCCGCTTAGCTTCATTTTTATCCACCTTACGGTGCGATACTATAGCTTCTACAATCTGCTCGCCAATCTTCATGATTGGGTTTAGCGCTGTCAACGGGTCTTGAAATATTATTGAAATCTTGTTTCCTCTGATAGCTCGCATTTCTTCTTCTGTAAGTTTGGTTAGATCCTGCCCCTCGAAATAAATGCTTCCGCCGACGATCCTCCCAAAAGGCTCGGGTAGAAGGCGCATAATCGACAACGCTGTCATAGTTTTACCGCAACCAGATTCGCCGACTAAACCGACTATCTCCCCTTTCCTCACATCAAAAGACACATCATCAACAGCCTTAACTAGCCCTGAGCCTGTTTCGATACATGCTACCAAGTTTCTCACTTCTAATAGAACTTTATCTTTATCCAAGGTGAAAACAACCTCATATTCTTAGACGCGGATCTAAAGCATCCCTAAGACCATCGCCCAATAAATTGAAGGCTAGCACAGTGATTGTTATTACCAGACCTGATGAGATTACGATATGCGGAGCCTGAAGAATATAATCTCGGCCTGAAGCGACCATACTACCCCAACTTGGGATTGGTGGGTTGACTCCAAGACCTAAGAAGCTTAAACCAGCCTCAGCTAAAATAGCTGACCCCATACCTAACGTAGCAAGTATTATCACAGGAGGGATGGCGTTAGGTATTATATGTGTGAATAATATGCGTTTTTTACTAGCTCCCATCGCAATAGCAGCCGTTATGAAATCCATTTTCTTGAGTGTAATCGTTTGACTTCTTATCACCCTCGCGTAATACGGCCAAGAAACAATTACCAGTGACAAGACCACGTTAAATATACTTGGCCCTAATACTGCCATTATACCAATCGCGAGCACCAAGCTCGGAAAAGCTAAAAAGATATCTGCTATCCTCATACACACCATATCTGCCCAACCACCATAGTAACCTGAGATAGCACCAACGACGACACCTATCAGAAGAGACAGAAGGACAACCTCCAATCCAACCTGCATCGATACGGTTGCACCGTGGATAAGTCTAGCAAGTACATCTCTGCCGAATTCGTCAAGACCTAATATGTGCGGAAAAGAAGGCGGCTGAAGCCTATTTTGAAGATCTTGTGCATAAGGATCAAAAGGTGAGATGATTGGTGCGAGAATAGCGACTATAACCAAGGCTATGACGTATATTAAGCCAAATGTGGCGGTGCGGCTTCTTCTTAAGTTACGCAAGAGAGTTCGCAGTTCTCCTCTTGGAACTTCTTCAACCTCTTCTTTCCGCTCCATAATGCCTCACTCATATTGAACTCTAGGATCGATGTAGGCGTAGATGATGTCGATCAGCAGGTTAATCAAGACGAAGCTGATAGACACAACTAAGATCGCCCCTTGAACCACTGTATAGTTTTTCTGCAGAATGGCTTGAACAGCAAGCCTACCTATCCCAGGGTAAGCGAATACCACTTCAACGAAGAAAGCACCCGAAAGCAACGTACCAAATTGCAGACCTATGACTGTAACTATTGGTATAAGCGCATTCTTAAGCGCGTGCTTGAACGTCACTACGCTTTCTTTTAACCCTTTCGCTTTAGCGGTGCGGATAAAATCCTGCCTAATTACTTCCAACATATTTGAGCGAGTGAAACGCGTAATCGTACCTGCTAAAGCCGTTCCCAGCGCTATCGTAGGCAGAATAAGGTGTGCGGGTTCACCATACCCTGAAAGCGGGGTAAGCTTAAGCCAATATGAAAAGACCATGATAAGAACGAGCGCGAGCCAGAAGTTGGGCATAGAAGCGGCTAACAGGGATCCGACGGATGTAATACTATCGAATGCCGAATACTGTTTTTTAGCAGAGAGAATACCAGCAGGAATACCAATAGCTATAGCAAGAAGAATACTTGTCACAGCCAATATAAGAGTCCTAGGAAAAGCCTCCATAATATCTTGAGCGACTGGACGACCAGTCCTTATATTGTTTCCTAAATCGCCTTGCACTAGCCTCGCCAAGAACTTAAAGTACTGTATGTAGATAGGTTGATCCAAACCAAGTTCTCTGCGGGCAGCTTCGATCTTTTCAGGTGAAACATTTGGATCTAAACCTATTCTAACTAGAACAGGATCACCAGGTGTATTTAGCATTATTATGAAGACGATTACCGACACCCCTAAAAATACCGGTATTACCGTAGCCAATCTCTTAAATATATATGCCAACATCGCATTTACCGCCTTTGTTAAAGGAGCAATATATTATTTTCCCTAAAGGCGCTGTAGCAGAAAAGGTGGTTCACCGTCTTTTTATTGTTGTTAAGTATGAGAGGGACTGGAGGGCATATGAGAGGTTCAGGAAGGATGAGGTGGAGCTCTTCTTAAAGAAGGCTAGGGCTGCTATTTGGAGCCTCGATCCACCTTGGGTGGCGAAGGGTGGTGGTAGACCTGGCTACGACGCTAGAAGCCTAGTCCTATGCGCGCTGTTGAAGGTGAAGATGGATTATCGGAGCATCTCATCATACCTCAAAGCAAACCCAGACCTGTTGAAGATAGTAGGCTTGGATAGGGCTCCGAGCAGGGAGACGATAAGAGCAGCCCTACTAAAGCTACCTGAAAGCTACCTGAAGAGGTTGAATAATCTGCT
>JGI20130J15133_1001497_pt1 | contig 19384 bp, 20 predicted proteins | sample WasSprMetagenome_FD_15133 | JGI IMG/M metagenome (IMG submission 15133) | reverse complement strand
ACCNCTTTAGGGGGCTTGACAATTGGTGAAAACTGTAGTAAAAGGTTTTACGAGGGATTGAGATGATGTGCACGGGAAGTAGATATTACTTTTACTTTTATTATTGGGCCGGGGGCTCCGCCCACGGCTGAGGTATCATAGGGGAAAGAAGGGCCGTGGGCGGAGAAGACGCCCACGGCCCTTCTTATTTTAGGAAGGGCCGTAGGGCAATAAGCCTTACGGCCCTTTTTAATTCTCGGAGAAGGAGGTGGGGAATGAAGTCCTTAAGATGGAAGAGGATCTTCAAAGGTGATCCGCCGAAAACGGTCATTGTCCCGATGGATCACGGGGTCACCTCCGGGCCGATAGAGGGTCTGGCGGAAATGGAAAAGGCCATAAGACAAGTTCAAGAGGGAGCAGATGCCCTTGTGGTTCATAAAGGGGTATTAAAGAGCTTGAGTGAAGTTTTCAACGGCAATTCGGCAGTTATAGTTCATCTTTCGGGAAGTCACTCCTTTTCTCCTCTGCCCAATTCCAAAGTCCTTGTGGGAAGCGTTGAGGAGGCTTTAAGGCTTGGGGCCGATGGGGTCTCCATCCACATCAATTTGGGGGACGAACTGGATAGGGAGATGCTGAGGGATTTCGGACTTGTGGCGAAGGAAGCGGATCGTTGGAACTTACCGCTTCTTGCCATGATCTATCCACGAGGGAAGACCGTACGAGATCCCTTTGATCCTGAGCTTATAGCCCACGGGGCAAGGCTTGGGGCGGAGTTGGGAGCGGATGTGGTAAAAGTCCCCTACACCGGAAGCCCCGAGAGCTTCCAGAAAGTCGTTCGAGGCTGTTTTGTTCCCGTGGTGATAGCGGGAGGACCTAAAACGGAAAGCGTTGAGGAGTTTTTGCAAATGGTCAAAGGGGCGATGGAAGCAGGGGCAAGTGGAGTTTCGATTGGGAGAAATGTCTTCCAACATCCAGATCCTCCTCGGGTACTGGAAGCTTTAAGGGCAATAGTACACCGAGGGGCAAGTTTAAAAGAGGCTTTAGATATTTTAGGAGGTTGAAGATGGGAAGGAGGGTATGGGTTAAGGTCGATCCTTGGGATAAAAGCCTGGTTATAAGTGCTCTTGAAGGAGGAGCCGATGCTTTAATGGTTCCTCCCGGATACGAGCAGGAGGTAAAAAAATTGGGGGTAATACCCGTTATTGCTCCCCAAGGTGATATTAAGCCAGGGGAGGATTTCGTGGAAATGGAGGTAAGAGGGCGTGAAGACGAAGAGGAGATTGTCAAGCGTTCAAAGACCCATTTGGTGATCGTAAAGACCCCGGATTGGACCGTTATACCCTTCGAAAACCTGGTGGCCCGGACCCAGAACATAATGGCTGAGGTTCATTCTTTAGAGGAGGCCCAACTTATGGCGGGCATCTTGGAAAAGGGCGTAAATAACCTTTTGGTACACGTAGCGGATGCGAGCCAACTTAGAGCGATCCTCAATCTCCTCAAAGCCGAAGAAGAACCGCTCAAGCTCCAAGAGGCGGAGATCGAAGAAATAAGGCCCTTGGGCCTTGGCGATAGGGTCTGTGTTGATACGTGTTCCAATTTAAAGGAAGGAGAAGGTATGCTTGTGGGTAACACTTCCCAGGCCCTTTTCTTAGTACATGCGGAAGTCATGGAAAACCCATATGTTGAGCCCCGTCCTTTTAGGGTCAATGCGGGATGCGTTCATGCTTACATAAAAACGCCTGAAGGCAAAACGCGTTATTTAAGCGAACTTAAAGCGGGCGACCAAGTTCTTATCGCCGATCATACCGGGAGAACCAAAAGGGCGGTTGTGGGAAGGGTTAAAATAGAAAAAAGGCCCTTGGTTTTGGTAAAGGCCAAGTACGAGGGCCAGGTCTTTTCCACGATCCTTCAAAATGCGGAAACGATCCGTCTGACAACCCCAGAGGGCAAGGGTAGATCCATCGTGGAACTGAGAAGAGGCGATAAAGTCCTTTTATACTTGGAAGAAGGGGCAAGACATTTCGGACACAAAATCTCGGAGAGCATCGTAGAACGATGAAGCCCTTTACCGTAGAACTTCCGGGCTCAAAGAGCCATACCCATAGGGCCTTAATCTGTGCTGCCTTGGCCGAGGGAGAAAGCCTTTTGGAAAACGCCCTTATCTCGGAAGACACCCTTTATACCCTTTCGGCCTTATGGAAGCTTGGAATAAAGGTTTGGGAGGAAAAGGGCTTTATCCGGATTGAAGGCACGGCAGGAAGATTTCGGGAAACACAGGGGAGGCTTTTTTTGGGAAATTCCGGTACCTCCATGAGGCTTTTGACAGCCTTCTGTGCGCTTGTTCCGGGTGAGCACATGCTAACTGGATCCCCAAGGCTTAACGAACGTCCCATAGGACCTTTAGTGGAAGCCTTAAGGGAATGGGGGGTGGAGAGCTTTTCAAATGAGGGATTTCCTCCAGTAAGCCTTAAAGGGGGAAAGGTCCGAGGAGGTCTGACCCACGTTGATGGAAGCCTCTCAAGCCAATTTGTTTCGGCCCTTCTTTTGATCGGGCCTTATACGGAAGAAGGGGGGATAGTGAGAGTAAAGGGAGGATTGGTATCGGAGCCTTATGTGGATGTGACCTGTGAGGTTATGGAGGCATTTTCTTTGCGGCCCCAGAGGAAAGGCGATGAGTTTCACCTCCCTAAAGGCTTTTATCAAGGAAGGCATTATCTCATACCCGGTGATCCCTCTTCAGCTACCTATTTTCTTTTGGCCGGGGCCATAACCGGAAAACCCGTTAAGGTGAAGGGGCTGGATCCCGAGGGAAAGCATCCGGATACCAGGTTCATATACCTTCTTAAAGAAATGGGGGCTCAAGTGGAACTTGAAAAAGACGGGGTAATCGTATGGGGAGGGAATCTAAGGGGAATCGAAGTGGATATGAAAGATATGCCTGATGCAGTCCCCTCCTTGGCAGTGGGTGCGGCTTTTGCCCGGGGAGAGACCATTATAAAAAACGTGTCCCATTTGGCTTTGAAGGAATCAGACCGTTTAAAAACCATAAGCGAGAATCTGCGTTCAATGGGAATAGAGGTCCAAATTGAGGGGAACGACCTGAGGATAAAAGGAGGAACCCCCAAAGGGGCCCTAATCCATCCCCATAACGATCACCGAATAGCCATGGCCTTTGCGATCGCCTCCCTTAAGGTGAAGGATCTCCAGATAAGGGATAAGGAATGCGTAAAAAAATCATTCCCCACCTTTTGGGACCTTTTCGAAAGGCTCAAGGAGGCCCTGGGATGAGAATAGGTCTGATCGGTGGCAAGGGACGGATGGGGAGTTGGTTTAAGAGGTTCTTCGAGAAACAAGGCCTCGAGGTCTTAATCGGGGACAAGGAAGGGCCTCCTCCAGAAGAACTGGCCAAAGAGGTGGAGGTGTTGATCCTTTCGGTGCCTATTTCGGAGATGGAGACCTTGATAAAAAGAGTCGGACCCTTTTTGAAGGAAGAAAACCTCCTCATGGATTTTGCTTCCTTGAAGAGCCTCCCCCTTAAATGGATGCTCGAATCGACGAAATCCGAGATCATCGGGGCCCATCCTCTTTTTGGGCCAAAGGCCCAGATTTACGAAAGATTAACCATATGTCTCTGTCCAGTAAGGACCAAAAGATGGCTTTCACCCATAAAAGAGCTTTTTGAACGGGGTGGATTAAAGGTGATCATCACTTCGCCTGAGGAACATGACCGTAATATGGCCATCGTGCAGGCTCTTCATCACCTTTCAAATTTAACTATGGCTTCCCTTCTCAAAAAATGGGGGGTTTCTCGGGATTTTTTCACCCTTGGTTTTAAAAAGAGACTAGATACCCTCCTTCCGATCCTCGAAGAGGACCCGGATCTTTACTGGAAGATTATGCGTGAAAACCCCTTTTTCGAAGAGGCAAAAAGGGCTTTTCTTTCACAATTCGAGAACCTCCTTGAAGAGGAAGCCTTTAAAGAGCTCTTTTTGACCTTAAGAAGGGAGTATTTGCCTTTTAAAAATCGGAAAAAGATCGCTTACCTCGGTCCTGAAGGGACCTTTAGCCATCTTGCGGCTTTAAAAATAGGGGGAACGGAGTTTGACCTAGTGGGGTTTCCCTCCATCAAGGAGGTTTTTCGAGCCACCGAAAAGGGAGAAACCGAATATGGACTTGTTCCTGTCGAAAACTCCCTCGAGGGGATGGTGAACGAGACCCATGATCTGCTCCTTGAGACCCCTTTGAAGATCCAAGGGGAATTGGAGATTGAGGTTACTTATGTAGTAGCAAGCCTTAACGATTCTCTTTCCGGAATAAAAAGGCTCTTTTCTCACCCTCAAGCTTTGGGACAATGCCGAAATTGGCTGAAAGAACATTTACCTTGGGTTGAACCAGTGCCTTGTTCAAGTACCGCTCAAGCAGCCTTGATGGCCTCAAAGGATCCCTCCTCCTGTGCCCTGGTGGCAAAAGGGACCGCCGAGCTTTATGGTTTAAAGGTGTTAAAAGAAAAGGTGGAGGATTCGCCTTTAAATAACACGAGGTTTTTCATATTGGGAAAGGATCCCTTCCTTCCTCTTTTTCAAGCAAAAAAGGCCACCATAAGTTTTCTCCTCCCTCACGTCCCCGGTGCCCTTCATGGAGCGCTTTCTCCTTTTGCCGAAAGGAGGTTAAACCTTTGTAGGATCGTATCCCGGCCCCTCAAGGGATCAAGTTGGGAGTACATCTTTTTTATAGATGTGGAAATGGGAGAGGGTTTCGAGGAGGCTTTAGAGGAACTCAAAAGAAGGGCCACTTTCGTAAAACTTTTAGGGAAATACCCGATTCTGGAGTGAGAAGATGGAAGACCTTTGGAGGTTGCGAGAAAAAATAGAAAAACTTGACCTTGAAATAGCCAAACTTTTGGACAAAAGGATGGCCTTGGTGGAAAAGCTCGCTTACTTAAAGAAGGAAAACGGATTACCATTGCGAGATCATCAAAGAGAAGAGGAGCTTTTAAAAAAGGTTTTAACCACTCCCTTTTCCCATCTCACCCAAAGTGAAGTTTTGGCCTTTTGGAACACCATATTTTCTTTATCTTTTTTGAGACAACAGGAACATTTGGGATTGAATACGGAAGTAAAAATATGTGTAACTGTGTTTGAGAGAGATCCGGAGGAGGCAAGAAGGCTCATCGAAGGGGTAAAGGGGAAGGTCCATTTTGTGGAGCTTAGGCTTGATGCCCTAAGGGAACTTCCCCAAAGTCTTCCCGAAGGGATTCGGTACATTTTCACCTGTAGAAGAAAGGAAGAAGGAGGGCTTTTTGAAGGGAAAGAAGAGGAAAGGGTTTCTCTTCTGAAGGAAGCGCTTCAGCGTTTTAACGGAAAATACGTGGATATAGAGTGGAAGACCCCTGGGACTTTAAAAAGGGATTTTCTCAATCGGGAGGACCTTAAGGTTATCCTTTCTTATCATGATTTTTCTGGGACTCCTCCTTTGGAGTCTTTATGGGAACTTTTCGAGGAGATGAAGAAAGACCGAGCCGAAGTTTATAAAATCGTCACCACGGCTCATTCCCTTGAGGATTCCTTTCGAGTGCTTCTGTTTTTGCGCGAACTTACCAAAAGGGGGTTCAAGGTGGTAGGTCATGCGATGGGTTCAAGGGGAAAGCTTTCGAGGCTTTTAAGCCCCTTTGTGGGAGGAGCTTTTGTTTATGTGTCTTTGGGGCCTGGGAAAGAAGCTGCCTCAGGTCAGATGAGCCTTGAGGAGTTTAAGCAAGGTCTTCTCTTACTAAGGAGGTATCTCGAATGAGGAGAAGGTATGGGATAATAGGGTATCCGCTTTCCTTTACGCTTTCGCCAAAGATGCACAACAGAGCCTTTTCCCATTTGGGTATCGATGCCCTTTATGAGGCCTTTCCCGTTGCAGAAGTAAAGGAGGGAGTAAGGCTCATCAAGGAGATCCCCCTTTTAGGGGTTTCAGTGACCATGCCCCATAAAGAAACCATCCTGGAGTTTTTGGACCATATCGATCCAGTGGCCGAGGAGATAGGGGCGGTAAACACGATCCTTAATCGGGAAGGGAGATTTTACGGTTTTAATACCGATTGGATCGGAGTGATCAGGGCCTTAGAAGAAGTGACCCCTTTAAAGGGCAAAAGGGTCCTTGTCCTTGGAGCAGGAGGAGGGGCCAGGGCAGCTTGTTATGCTTTGAAAGAAAAGGGGGCAAGTTTAATGGTAAGTTCAAGGACCTTCCACAAAGCTCAAAAGCTTGCCCTTTCCTTTGGAGGGGAAGCCATTCCCTGGGAAAAAAGGGACCAAGGGGATTGGGAAGTAGTAATTAACGCCACCCCCCTTTTAACCGAATTGCCCTTCCCAAAGGAGGCGATAAAGGAAGGGATGATCTTAATGGATATGGTGTATAATCCTCCCCTTACGCCGTTTCTTGAAGAGGGGAAAAGAAGAGGGGCAAAGGTTGTAAGTGGCTTAAGGATGCTTTTATTCCAAGGGGTGAAACAGTTTGAGATTTGGTTTGAAATGAAAGCCCCCGAGGAGGTGATGTGGGAAGCCTTAAAGGAGGGAATATCGTCCTTATAGGGCCCAGGGCTTGTGGTAAAAGTACCGTTGGAAGGCTTCTTGCTGAGAGGTTGGGATTTGATTTTGTCGATACGGACGAAGAAGTGCAGAGAAGGACGGGTCTGGAAATCGCTCAAATAGTCCAACTTTATGGATGGGAGAGATTTCGGGAAGAAGAGAAGGAAGTGATAAAGGAGATAATGAAAAGGGAGTCTCAAGTTATAGCTACCGGAGGAGGGGTTGTACTTGATGAAGAGAATGTGAAGCTCCTTAAGGAGAACGGGATAGTTTTTTTACTTTGGCTTGAGCCCGAAAAGATTGTAGAACGCTTAAAAAAAGACCCCCAATTCGAAAAAAGGCCTCCCTTGAAGGGAGATCTTTTGGGTGAGGTGAGGGAAGTAGTTGAGGAGCGTAAATCGCTTTATTTTTCTGCGGCTCATTTTGTCCTTGATGCCTCTAAGGGAGTGATGGAAGTCGTTGAAGAAATTTTAAAAGCGATGGGATTAAGAGATGAACAGCTTCGGTAAGCTTTTTCGTATCACCACCTGGGGTGAGTCTCACGGGCCGGCGGTTGGGGTGGTGATAGACGGGTGTCCGCCCGGCATCCCTTTGAGCGAAAGCGAGATAGAAAAGGAGTTGGAAAGAAGAAGACCGGGTCGTCCCGGGACCTCTCCGAGAAAAGAACCGGATAAAGTGGAGATCCTTTCGGGGGTATATAAGGGTTTGACCACGGGAACCCCTATATCCCTTCTCGTTTGGAATAAGGATGTGGATTCGAGGCCTTATGAGGAACTTGAGGAGATCTTCAGGCCGGGGCATGCTGATTGGTCTTATTTTCATAAATACGGAATAAGGGACCCTCGAGGAGGTGGAAGAAGTTCCGCTCGAGAGACCGTCGGGAGGGTTGCCGCTGGAGCAGTGGCCAAAAAGATCCTGGATCAAGAAGGGATTGAGGTCTTCGCCTTTACGCTTGAACTCGGAGGGATAAGAAGTGAAGAAATCGACCTTGAGTTCGCCAAAACCAATTGGCTTTGCTGCCCTGATCCGAAGGTCCTTCCTCAAATGGAGAAAAGGCTCAAAGAGGTTCAGGAGGAAGGGGATTCGGTAGGGGGCATTGTGGAGATAAGGGTTTTTGGGTGTCCGCCAGGCCTTGGCGAACCCGTATTTGATAAGCTTGATGCGGATTTGGCCAAAGCTTTAATGAGCATTGGAGCTATCAAAGGCGTAGAAGTGGGAAGTGGTTTTTCTTCAGCGAGGATGTTGGGATCGGAGCATAATGACCCCCTCACTCCTCAGGGTTTTTTAAGTAACAATGCGGGAGGAATTTTAGGAGGTATCTCAACGGGTCAGCCGATAATATTAAGGGTCGCGGTAAAACCCATCCCTTCCATCTCCAAACCCCAAATGACCATTGACCTTAAGGGGAATCCTCGCGAGATCTCACTCAGAGGACGCCATGATCCATGTGCCATTCCTCGCATCATCCCCGTTTGTGAGGCCATGGTAAGGCTTGTTCTGGTAGACCACCTCTTAAGGCAAAAAGCCTTGAGAAGGATAAGTTCTTTCAAGTAGTCCCTTTGAGTTCCATAAACAACTCCAACATCTGGGAAGGGCCTCCTTCCATTAGGGCTCTAAGGAGGGAAGATCCGACGATTATCCCATCGGCCTCCTCAAGCAAGGTCCTGACTTCCCATCTCTCCCTTATTCCAAACCCCACACAAACCGGAAGGGAGGTGATATCCTTTATTTTTCTTATTCTTTCCTTCACCTTTTCCAAGTCCTTTATCTTTGAACCAGTAACTCCTTTAAGGGAAAGGTAATAAAGGAAACCTGTTGTTAAAGAAGCGATCTTTTTAATCCTCTCTTCGGGCGTATTTGGGGCCACAAGGAAAACCGTGTCAAGATGGTAGTCCTTTGAGGCCTTAATCCATTCTCCGGCTTCTTCCGGAGGGAGGTCAGGTATTATGGCCCCCGAAATGCCCGCCTCTTTTACCATCTGAGCGAAGCGCCTTTCCCCTATCCTGAAAATGGGGTTAAAGTAAGTCATTATGATCAAGGGGATTTTCCACTGAGACTCCCTCTCCTTTATGGCCTCAAGGATCAGAAGAGGGGTCACTCCCCTTTGTAAAGCCACCGCATGGGCCGTTTGAATAACAGGCCCGTCAACCATGGGATCCGAAAAGGGTATCCCTATCTCAATGGCCGAGGCCCCTCTTTTTTGAAGTTGAAGAACAAGCTCCAAAGAGGTCTCCAGATCGGGGAAGCCCGCCACAATATAAGGGATTATGGCCTTCTCCCCGTGGGCTTTAAGTTGAGAAAGCCTTTCTCTGAGTTCACCCATCTGCCTTTCTCCGGAGTAAGTTTTTCACGAGCTCCACATCCTTATCTCCCCTTCCCGAGAGACAAACGATTACAAGATCATCACTGTTAAAGCGATCCTTGTTTTTTAAAAGCCATCCTATCGCATGGGCGCTTTCAAGGGCTGGGATTATGCCTTCTAAGCAGCAGAGGGTCAAAAAACCTTCTATAGCGTCTTCCCTTTTTAGGGGGTAATATTCCGCCCTTCCCTCTTCTTTGTACCGAGCATGGTCTGGGCCTACTCCTGGGTAATCCAAACCTGCCGCTATAGCATCGGTTGGAAGAATCTGTCCCCATTCGTCTTGAATGAAATAGGAGAGAAACCCGTGAAGGACCCCCTTTTCACCGCTTAAAGAAAGGGTAGCCGCTCCTTCGGCCTCAACGCCGATGAATCTAACTGGGTCCTTCTCAAAGGGATAAAAAAGGCCCAAAGCATTAGATCCTCCCCCCACACAGGCTATAAGGTGAGTGGGAAGCCTCCCCTCAAGTTTCAGGATCTGTTCTTTGGCCTCCTTTCCTATGACCGATTGAAACTCCCTTACGATCTCCGGAAAGGGATGAGGCCCCACGACGGACCCGATCACATAATGGGTGTCATCCACATTTGCCGCCCAATCCCTTAAGGTCTCATTTATGGCATCTTTAAGGGTCTTACTGCCCGAAGTGACGGGAATTACCTTGGCCCCAAGAAGTTCCATCCGAAACACGTTAAGGCTTTGTCTTTTTACGTCCTCTTCCCCCATGTAGATGGTGCATTCAAGCCCTAAAAGAGCCGAGGCAGAAGCAGTAGCCACCCCATGTTGTCCGGCTCCGGTTTCGGCAATAACCCTCCTTTTCCCCATTTTCTTGGCTAAAAAGCACTGGCCAAGCGTGTTGTTTATCTTATGGGCACCCGTGTGGCAAAGGTCCTCTCTTTTTAAATAGACCTTAAACCCCAAAACTCGGCTCAGATTCCGCGCAAAGTAAAGAGGAGTCGGTCTTCCCGCATAATCTCGCAAAAGGACGCTTAACTCCTCTTTAAACTCCTCATCATCTTTAAACCTTTCCCAAGCCTCCTCAAGTTCTAACAAAGGCCAAAACAGAGTCTCCGGGACAAATCTTCCTCCGTATCTCATCCCTCAATGACCCTCCTTATAAAAGCCTTAACCAGTTTCGGATCCTTTATCCCTGGGCTTTTCTCAACGCCTGAAGAGACATCAACCCCCCAGGGTTTTACGACCTCAATGGCTTCCTTCACGTTGTCCGGATTAAGCCCTCCCGCTAAGATGAAGGGTATCCCTCTTAATCCTTTCAATATATCCCATCGAAACCTTTGCCCAGAGCCTCCCATAAGTCCTTCCACTTTGCTGTCAAAAAGAAGGGCTGAAGCCACTTTCCCATACTCCTCCCATCCCTTAAGGTCTTCTTCTTCCTTAACCCTCAAAGCCTTGATCACCTTTAAGCCCTCTTTTCTTAAGGCCTCACAGATTTGAGGGGATTCTGATCCATGAAGTTGAACGGTCCGAAGGCCGAGGCCCCTTGAGATCTCCAGGATCCTTTTGGGATCCTCATCCACAAAAACCCCCACCCAGCAGATCAAGGGAGGCACCTCCCTTATGATCTCCTGGGCCTTTTCCACCGGGACAAAGCGAGGGCTTTTTTCGTAAAATACAAGCCCCAACGCATGAGCCCCCAACTTAGCGCAAAAAAGGGCATCCTCCTTGCGGGTTATGCCACATATTTTAATCCGGACCATGGCCTTTGAGCTCCTTTAACATTTTCAAAGGATCTTGAGCCAAAACGAGGGCTTCACCTATAAGGAAGTTTTCAATGCCCATGTCCATAAGCCTTTTTAGGTCTTTTCTTCCTTTTATCCCACTTTCAGCGATTACAAGACGATCCTTTGGGATCTTAGGGAAAAGACGCTCAATAAGTTCCAGGTTAACGTTTAAGGTTTCAAGATCTCTCGAATTGATGCCTATTATAAAAGCCTCAGTCTCAAGAACCATCTCCAATTCCTCTTCCTTGTGGACTTCAACAAGAGCCTCAAGGCCTAAGGATTTGGCTTCTTTCAATAACTCCTTGAGCCTGTTTTTCGAAAGAAGGCCTCCTATTAATAGGACCGCATCGGCTCCATAAGAAAAGGCTTCTTCAAGTTGAATTGGATCAATCAAAAAATCCTTTCTTAAAATGGGAAGCCTCACCTTTTGACTTAGAAGCTTCAAGTCCTCTATAGAGCCTTCGAAGTTTTTATCGGTGAGAACCGATATGGCAATAGCTCCTCCGAGTTCGTAAAGCTGGGCTTGTTTTAAAATATCCAGATCCTCTCTTAAAACCCCTCGACTCGGAGAGGCGCGTTTTATCTCCGCAATAATCCTCGGGGCTCTTCCCCTTTGAAGGGCTTGGGAGAAACTGACAAACGGCCTTTCCCGCGGGGGGAAACGTTTGCTCCTTAGATTCTCTATCTCCTCGAGTTTTTCCTCATAGGCCTTTTTCAAAAACCCCTTCATCTTGAAGTTCCTTTATCTTCTCTAAAATCCTCACCCCTTCTCCTCTTTTTTGAACCTCTCTTGCCACCTCAATTCCCTCCTTCAAATCCTTTACCTTTTTGGAGAGCCAAAGTCCCAAGGAGGCTTCCATCAAAACCGCTTCAAGTCCCTCGTCTTCTTCTCCTTCCAAGATCCTTTTTGCCCTTTCGATTCCCTCTTTTTTATCCCTTATTTTGATGGTGGAAAGGGGTTTGCCTTTAAGGCCGAAGTCCTTGGGAGTGAGGATTTTCTCCCTTAGGGTCTCGGATGAGACTTCAATAAGAAGCGTTTCCCCTTCGGGGCTCACTTCATCAAGGCCCTCTAAGCCGTGAATCACAAATCCCTCCCGACCAAGAAGCCTTAAGGCTTGAGCCATAATCCTTGCCCCTTCAGGGGTAGGGGCTCCTATCAAGAGTTTTTCGGGAAGGGCGGGGTTTATAAGGGGACCCAAGAAGTTGAAAATGGTCCTTATCCCGAGCTCCCGCCTTACTTTAGCCAAGTTTGCCAATATAGGATGATAAAGAGGGGCAAAGAGGAAGCCGAAACCGATTTCTTCGATGCATCTTTTGGTAAGATGAGGAGGAGTGTCGATCTTTAAGCCCAAATGTTCCAAAAGATCCGCACTTCCCAAAAGGCCTGATACAGCCCTGTTGCCATGCTTTGCCACTTTAAGACCCACTCCAGCACAAATGAGGGCCGAAAGGGTCGAGATGTTAAGCGTTTTGGCGTTATCACCCCCTGTGCCCACTATGTCAAGGAGGGGCCGTGTTTGAGGATTGAGGATCTTCGCCCTTTGTAGTATGACTTCCGCGAGGGCCCCTAGTTCTTCGGCCCTCTCCCCTCTCATCCTTAAAGCGCAAAGGATTCCTCCGCAGACGCTTTCGCTCATTGTCCCTTGAGCCATCTTCTCAAAAACCATAAGGGCTTCTTCTTTTGAAAGGACTTGTCCCTCCAAGAGCTTCTCCAAAACTTCCCTCATGGTTTCTCCCCCTGGGAGATCTTTAAAAAGTTTTCCAAAATCTTCGTTCCATACTCGCTCAAGTAAGCTTCCGGATGAAATTGAAGGCCGAAAATAGGGTATTTGGTGTGAGCTATGCCCATGATTTCCCCGAGTTCATCCCAAGCGATGATCTCAAGTTCCGAAGGTACTTCATCCAAAACGAGGGAATGATACCTACAGGCCGAAAAAGGAGAGGGTACGCCCTTAAAGATGCCTTTTCCCAAGTGAAATATGGGAGAGGTTTTCCCATGAAGGATCCTTTTAGCCCTTTTCACCTTTCCGCCGAAAAAGACTCCTATTGCCTGATGTCCCAAACAGATGCCTATGATGGGGAGCTTCTGGAAGTTTCTTTCTATGACCTTTAAGGTAAACCCCGCCTTTTCGGGTTGGGAGGGGCCTGGGCTTATCACTATGGCTTGAAATCCGGAAGGTTCCTTTAAAAGGGTTGGGTCGTCATTCCTAAGTACCTCGCTCTCTACCCCCAGTTCACCCAAAAGGTGAACCAAGTTATAGGTGAAGGAGTCGTAATTATCCACCACCAAGACCCTCATGGCCTTGTAACTCCTAAGGCTTCAAACAAAGCGGAAGCCTTATGGAGGCATTCCTCATATTCCCTTTCGGGCATGGAATCGGCCACAATACCAGCCCCTGCTCCTAGGTAATACACACCGTCCTTATAAAGAACACACCTTATGGCGATGGCGGTGTCGGCATTTCCATTGAAGTCCAAATACCCCACCGCCCCTCCGTAAAACCCTCTCCTTACTGGTTCCTTTTCGGAGATGATCTGCATGGCCCTTACCTTAGGAGCACCCGAAAGGGTTCCAGCCGGAAAAGTGGCCTTTATCACGTCCAAAGCATCACACCCTTCTTTGAGCTCTCCTTCCACCTCCGAAACCAGGTGAAACACATGAGAATAAGCCTCAACTGTTTTAAAGCGGGTGACCTTGACGCTTCCTATTTTGGAAACCCTTCCGAGATCATTTCTGGCCAGATCCACCAACATCACATGTTCCGCGGCTTCTTTGGGATCCTTTAAAAGTTCCTCAACCAGTTCTTTATCCCGTTGAGGATCGCCTGTCCTTGGCCTTGTGCCAGCTATGGGCTTTGTCTTGAGCTTGCCATCTTTAAGCCTCACCATTACCTCTGGCGATGAGCCCAAAAGTACATAGGAATCAAAATCTATGAAGAAAAGGTAAGGTGAAGGGTTTATGCGCCTCAAATGCCGGTAAACCGAAAACGGGTCCCTTGGTGACCTGACTTTGAACATCTGACCAAGTACCACCTGGATGGCTTCACCCGAAAGGATCAGTTCCCTTACTTCCTCAACGGCTTTGAGGAATTCTTCTTGGGTAAAAGAAGAAAGGGGTTTTTCCTCACTTCTTTCTTCGTTGAGGGGATCTTCCCGCCTGCTTTTAAGGCCTGATAGGATCTCCTTTAAGGTTTCTTTATTTTTGGAAATGACAAAAAGCTCCCCTCTGAGGTTATCAAAGCCTATGAGGTCCTCCACCACCAAAAAGGCCATTTGGGGAAGGGGAAGGAGGCTTTTTTCGGGAAGACGAACGGGCTCAAGGTTTTCTATGAGGTCGTAACAAAAATGCCCCACCAATCCCCCTTGAAAAGGAAGGATCTCTTGGAGAGGGGCGTTCTTTTCTTCTTTTAAAAACCTTCGTAGTTCCTCCCAAGCCTTTTCATGAGCTTTGGGGAAGAGGAGTTTCCTTCTCCCAAACCCGATAAACGAAAAACGTCCCCAATATCTTCCCTCCTCCAGGCTCTCAAGCAATACGTTAGCCCCCTTTTCCCTGAGCCTGAGAAAGACCGAAAGCGGAGTGAGGGTGTCGGCGGGAAGGTTAACGCAGTTCATACTAAATCCCCCTGGAGATAGCTCTCGTAAGCCGAAAGGTCCAAATACCCGTGACCCGAGAGGTTAAAAAGTATCACCTTTTCCTCTCGGTTTTTCTTGCACTCCAAAGCTATATCGATGGCTTTCTTTATCGCATGAGCCGATTCGGGAGCGGGGACTATACCTTCGGTTCGAGCGAATAGGGCTCCTGCTTCGAATATTTCCCTCTGCTCATAAGAGGTGGCCTTGATGAACCCGCGGTCATAAAGAAGGCACAACAAAGGGGCATCTCCATGATACCTAAGCCCTCCCGCATGGATCGGAGGCGGGATGAAATCAGCCCCAAGGGTATACATCTTCAAAAGAGGGGTTAACCCGGCGGTGTCACCGTAATCGTACCGGTATTCCCCTTCTGTTAAAGTGGGACAGGCCTTGGGTTCGACGGCGATAAACTCGGTTTGGGGTCTTTTCCCCTCTATTTTGTCTTTTAAAAACGGAAAGGCAAGGCCCGAAAAATTGCTCCCTCCTCCCACACAACCTATCACGTAATCCGGATAAAGCCCGAGTTTTTCAAACTGAAGCTTGGCCTCAAGCCCTATTATGGTTTGATGCAGAAGTACATGGTTCAATACGCTTCCCAAAGAGTATTTAGTATGGGGAACATTTAAGGCCCTTTCGATCGCCTCACTTATGGCTATGCCGAGACTCCCAGGATGTTCCGGATCCCTTTCGTAAAACTTCTTTCCCGCTTCCGTGTAGGGGCTTGGCGAGGGAAAGACCTTCGCCCCCCAAAGTTCCATTAGGGTCTTCCGGTAAGGTTTTTGTTTGTAACTGGAGCGAACCATATAAACCTCGCATTCCAAACCGAAAAACTGCGTGGCAAAAGCGAGAGCACTTCCCCATTGCCCCGCTCCGGTTTCGGTGGTAAGCCTTTTTACCCCTGCCTTTTTATTAAGGTAAGCCTGAGCTACTGCCGTATTAGGCTTGTGGCTCCCTGGAGGGGAAAGGCTTTCATTTTTGAAAAAGATCTTGGCCGGTGTCCCCAAATAAGCCTCCAAGTTTTTGGCCCTACGAAGGGGAGTGGGCCTCCAAAGCCCATAAACCTCAAGCACTTCATCGGGGATCCGAATCCATTCCTCTTGGGCGATCTCCTGCTCCACGATCGGCTCCGAGAAAATGGCAAGTAACGCCTGAGGATCAAGGGGTTCCTTCGTCACTGGATGAAGAGGAGGGGGTAAGGGCTCAGGCAGATAGGGAACGATGTTAAACCAATAGCGAGGAAGTTCATCCTTTCTCAAAATTACCTCCATCTTACACCTCCTTTATGGTTTAAAACAAAAAGGCCGTGAGCTTTTGGCCCACGGCCCCAAAATAAAAAGCCGTGGGCACCCTCTGGGTGCCACACGGCCCTTTTAACCTTAAAACCTTAAAGGGGTGGACCGGTGGCACCCCCTCTGTGCCACCGCCACCACCAACCTCTTTGTCCGTCGTACTTCATGGCTCTTTTATATTAGCCTTTTCCCTTAACCATGTCAATCTTTTTTTTAGCGCGTAGTGGTATATTTAAAAAACCCAAAGGAGGACAAAATGGAGGAGAAAAAACTCCCGCTTTTAGATCGATTTTTAACCCTGTGGATATTTTGGCCATGGTCTCGGGCGTCGGAATGGGCTACCTTTTTCCCTCCATCACCACATTTTGGAAAAGTTTTCAAGTCGGAACTACTAACATACTTATAGCCATTGGATTAATCTTCATGATGTATCCACCCCTTGCTAAGGTGAGATACGAAGAATTCAGAGAGGTCTTTACTAACTATAAAGTGCTTTCTCTTTCACTAATTCAAAACTGGATCGTAGGGCCTATCTTGGTGTTTATATTAGCTATTTTGTTTTTAAGAAATTATCCCGAGTATATGATGATCGGTCTTGCTAGATGTATTGCGATGGTTATTGTGTGGAATGAACTTGCAAAGGGTGATACTGAATATTGTGCAGGTTTGGTGGCTTTCAATTCCGTATTTCAAGTGTTATTTTATTCAATTTATGCCTATATTTTTATTACAGTCCTTCCTCCTCTATTGGGGCTTAAAGGAGCAATTGTCAAGGTAAGTATAAGTCAAATTGCAAAAAGCGTATTTATTTATCTTGGTATTCCATTCTTAGGAGGGATGTTCACTCGATTTATCTTTTTAAGGCTCAAAGGAAAAAGTTGGTATCATGAAAAATTCGTTCCGAAGATAACTCCTATAACGCTTATTGCACTTCTTTTTACAATCGTTGTAATGTTTTCCTTTAAAGGGGAATACATAGTGAAACTTCCGCTGGATGTGGGGAGGATTGCGTTACCGCTCTGCGCTAAAGCAGGTGCTCATTACGCGGAAGCGGCCACCTTATCCTTCACTGCTGCTTCTAATAATTTTGAGCTCGCCATCGCGGTAGCGGTCTTTGGGATAAACTCGGGTCAGGCCTTTGCAGCGGTAATTGGGCCTTTGATTGAGGTTCCCGTCTTGGTGAACTTGGTGCGTTTATCCTTGTGGATAAAAGAGAAATTTTTCACTTATCCGGTAGAGACTCCTTTGGGGATCAAGTATTATACTAAAAGAAGGGAGGTGTAAGATGGACGAAAAGGACCTTAAAAAGGAGATAGAGAAGATGAAGGCCCAATTTCAGTGAGTGGGGGATGCCTGAGGTCCCCCCTCAGAGGAGCCAACTGTAAGTTGGCGGGTTTTTGAATTCGAAAAGGGCGTATATGTGAGCCTTTACGGGTTAGACGAGGTGATGGAGGAGCTTAAAAAAGAGGGGAAGGAACCGACACTTGAAGTGGGAGAGGAGATTTTAAAGAGACTTGAGGCTTATTCTTATAACTACATTCCTTCCTCTGAGGAAGCGAGGAAGAAAATCCGCTTCCTGGTTCTTCAAGAATATAAAAAGTTTTTGAAATCGACCTAATTCCCTCCTGTTCGGTTTGAGGGGGTTGGCCTTGCCCAAGGCGATCTTAGGAGGGGTGGAGATTGAAGTGGATGAAGAGGGCTTTATCCAGGAACCAGAGAAGTGGAACGAGAAGGTAGCGGAAGATCTGGCCAAGCTTGAGAAGGCCTATCCTTTGACCCCAGATCATTGGAAGGTCAAAAACTGCATCCGCGCTTATTATCTCAAGTATGGGATAGCTCCTCCCATAAGGATGCTTTTAAAGCAGACGGGTTTAGACCTGAAGAGGATATATGAGCTTTTCCCTTCGGGACCTGCCAAGGGAGCTTGTAAGATAGCGGGTTTACCCAAGGCAACGGGTTGTGTATAGAGGTTCGAGAGTGGCGATTTTTCTCGGTTTTTTGAGCTGGTTTTCCTATTTCTTTATCGTCTTTCTTTATGCCCTTAAGATCGCCCGCTATTTGAGGATGCCCGTTAATCTGCGGTGGGAGCTTTACCCCTTAGGGTTTAAGGAAAAGCTCAAGTTTTTGGGGGAATATTTGATTTTTTCCGAGTATTTTAAACGAAAAAAGACCTATTGGCTCTTCCTTTACCCTTGGCATGTGGGGTTTGTGGGGCTTATCCTTTTTCACCTTCTTTGTTTTCTCTCGGCTCTATTTGGAAGAGAAGCCCTTTTTTAGGATTACGGCCTTAGTGAGGATTATAAGCTTCGTAAGCGGGCTTTTTGGAGGTATTGGACTTTTTATAAAAAGGCTCAAAGACCAGGACCTGAGGCCCTATACGAGTTTTACGCATTTTTTCACTTATGTCTTTACGATCCTTCTTTTTTCAAGCGGCCTTTTGGCCTATTTTCTGGAGCCTTCACTTGAAGGATACCGGCGTTTTTGGGAGAGGCTTTTGAGGTTTGATTTTGTAAAGGTAAGTGATGGGTTGGCCTTTCACCTCCTCATTTTTTCCTTCTTTTTAATGTATTTACCCTTCACTTCTTCGGTTCACTACCTCACCAAGATTCTGGGTTTCTTCCTCATAAGATGGGACAATAAGCCTATGAGAAAGGGCGGAAGGATAGAAAAGCTTATGGAGAGACAACTTCAAAGGAAAATCAGTTGGAGTGGGCCTCACCTCCAACAGGGATCAAGCTGGAAGGAGAACGTCTTTTTCTGATGAAGATAGAGGACTTTTTTAAAGAGGACCCTTTACTTTGCTCGATAAAAAAGAAGAGCTTTTAGAGCTTCCCTTTGAGGATCCCAAAGAGATCCCCGGGATCAGATCGCTTGAGGAAGGGAAGTGGAGAGAGTTTGAAGTCTCTTTAGATGGGGTTATGGCCATTGGAATTTCTAAACCGAAAACCGAAAAAGAAAAGAGGGAGTTTATCAATCGTTTTCTTTCTGGGTTGAGAAAGCTCCTTTCCGAAGATAATAATTGGACCTTTTTTCAGGCCGCTTTTTCATTCTCTCGAATATTGCCAGAGATGTCAACTTTGTAGCGAGGCCTGTCCTATCTACTTAGCTTCGGGAAGAAAGGAAATTTACAGGCCTACTTTTAGGGGTGAAATATTAAGGCGCATCATAGAGAAGTACTAAAAGGGAAGGGGTTCTTTTCAAAGTTTAAACCGAACGACTTCGAACTCACCTTCTCCGCTGTTGCCAGGTTAGGTGAGCTTTCCTATCGTTGTACCTTGTGTCGTAAATGTGCCCAGGTTTGCCCCTTGGGGGTTGACAATGCTCTTATTGCCCGTGAAATAAGGAAGCTCTTTTCTCAGGAACTTGGCATTGCTCCAAAAGAGCTTCATGAACTTGGGACCATGAAACACCTTAAAATTGGTTCTCCTACAGGGATCACCCCTCAAGCTTTGAAGGACTTAGTGAGGTTTATAGAGGAGGATATCGAGGAAAGGACGGGCGAAAGGGTCAAAATCCCCATGGATAAGGAAGGAGCGGAGGTGCTTTTTCTTCACAATGCAGGTGAGTTTCTCTCCTTTCCCGAGAACCTGGAGGCTTTCGCCATTATTTTCCACCGAAGCCGCATCGATTGGACCCTTTCGTCTGAACTTATGGGCTATGATGCGGTTAACTACGGTCTTTGGTATGACGTTGTGCAGTTAATGAGAATAGCCTTAAAGTTTTGCGGTGATAAGATCGGCCAATTTCCCCGATTGGAGAAATTTAATAGCCGGAAGGATGAAGTTAAAGCAGATAGTAGAGGTATTTCAGGACGT
>JGI20130J15133_1001494_pt1 | contig 19403 bp, 17 predicted proteins | sample WasSprMetagenome_FD_15133 | JGI IMG/M metagenome (IMG submission 15133) | reverse complement strand
CCTTTCTCTCAAAATCAGTTATAGAAATCACATCACGCATATAAAAAGGATTTTTCAAAAAGCCCACTAATAAAAAGATTAGAAAAAATAAAAATTTTGTAGCTGAGAAACTACTACATGAAGTAGAGAATATTTAATGTTCTCTTATCAGAATAAAAAGATCTTATTGTTAAAAATAGCCTCTGGATACAGAATATTTCATTATAACTTTTCACGTAGTAGAGGTAACATTATCTCAAGATAGTCGAATATATTCTGAATAGAATCTATGATGCTATTCTTTTCTCTCAGTAATTTTGTATACCATAGCATATATTCGTGAGAATCTTTTTTACTCTTACAGAGTTCTACTATTGGAATATATAAGCGCGGGATCGGCTTTTTGACAAATGTGTAATCATAAGGATCTTGTTCGTATCTCCCTGCAACCGTTTTTAATATATGTAAAGTATTCCTAACGATTTTAATTAAACCTTTATTGATCAGTTCAATAACACCTTTATAATCGTTAATGGCTGAGGAGTTTTTCTCTAATTTATTCTGTACCTTTTCTTTATAATTGTCAAGCTCTATAGTAAGCATTTTTAACTTTTCAGCAAGCTCTATTATATCATCGACGCGAATCTCTGAACATATTTTATCTAAGTTTCGTAAATCTTCTATAAGTTTATCCACGACTTGTATAACATTATATGGAAGTATCTCAATAGTTGCAAGTCTTGTTGTTAGTATAGCATAAAATTTGAGATGTTTCTCGAAAAGATCTTTATCGATCTTGTCTAAGGTATCTTCTTCACTATGAATCCATGGGCTGAGAGATGCATAATTAAGTTTCTTAAGATCCTCTTCTGTGTAGCCGGTATAAACAAATATGTAAGGTATGCCTACGCCAAAAAATGATGCATCCCCGCCTTTGTACATATATAAAACTTTAATTTTATTAGTCTCAAATACTTCTTCAGCTATTGGCTTAATAAAATCAAGTAATGAAGGATCTGATATCCATAAATATGGAATTGATGTGCCTCTTATTCCTACATTATCTATATTAAGATAAACTATACCATATAACTGTAATTCGTTGAAATGTGTGTCAACAAAATATGTTGAGCCTGCTGCCTCAGCAATTTCGTGCCCATCCCAAAAAGCGAATATTATATCTCTCCTAAATTTGTCTTTATGTTTATTTAACACTCTAGCTAACTCTAACATTAGCGCATTACCTGAAGAATTACAAATAGCAGTTTTACCCCAAGCTTCCAAATGCCCGCCGATTAATATAAAATATTTTGATCTTTCCACACGGATTCTTCCTATAGGCTGATGAGCATCTACCCATTTTCTCGTTGCCTCTGCACGGATCCGTAATATTACTTTGTTATGTTTCTCTAACAATTTTTTTAAATATAATCCAGAACTTCTTGAGATACTTACGCCAACGATCTGAGGGATTTTCACGAAATTATCAGGTGTAGGATTACCCCATACCCCTTTTATAGCGCCCATCTGAATATGTGTCCCCTCATCAGGACCCCAATTCATTATAATAATGGCTTTAGCACCTCTCTCAGCTGCTATACGTGCTTTCTCAGGTCTTGCAGGATCCCATGTCATATCTGCTAAAACTATTTTTCCACGAACATCTTTGTTATTATAATCTTCATAACCGCCTGAACCAACATATACAACCTCTCCAGTAATCCCGTCGGGACCTGTTGACATTATGTGACACAAAGGCTTTGCATCAATAATTCTCTGCTCTGGGTACAAAACCCTTATTTCAGCCGAAACAGGAAAACTATGATATATTTTAAAACGCTCTGTATAAACTTCGTCTATACCAAACTCACGTAATTTGTTTTCAATATAATAAGCGGCTTTAATCATAGCAGGTGTGCCAGCAATTCTCTCACCAATCTCATTCACTAGATATTGAAGATGTTCAAACGCCTTTTCTAAATCGAGATCTGATATTACCTTTTTTTCTATGTCTCTAAGAGAAGTATACAAGTTATATCTACCGGGTATATTAATATCATGATTGATAATAAGTATGATGCTTTATGTTTTTACTCATTTTTTCTATAAGGTGATCCTAATGTTGCATAATTGATTAAACCTTTCCAAAAAATGCATTTTCTATCATCTCAGGCCTAGTTTTAAAAATTTCAGCCTCTCCTTCTAATACTTTTCTGCCTGATACAAAAACATAAACATAGTCAGCTATTGAGAGAGCCATCTTAACATTTTGCTCAATAAGTAGTACAGTCGTACCAAGCATTTTGATATCAATAATTTTATTAAGTATTGATTTAGCTAGATGAGGCGATAGCTGTGAAGTAGGCTCATCAAGTATTAGTAGCTTAGGTTCGACTACTAATGCTCTGGCTATAGCCACCATCTGTTTTTGTCCTCCACTTAAATTTTTTACTTTTTCATTAATTCGACTTTTTATATCTGGGAATATTGTATATATATGCTCTAAATTCTTCTCAAAATCTTTCTTTGAACGTCTTTTTAATGTGCTATAATAAGCTACCTCTAAATTCTCTTTTACTGTAAGATTCTCAAAAACATTATTGATCTGAGGCACCAAGAAGATTCCATGTAAAACTTTATCTTCTGGCGGCATTTTTGTTATGTCCGTTTCTCTAAATATTATTCGGCCGGAAAATATAGTAGCTAAATTAAATAACGCCTTAGCAAACGTGCTTTTTCCACTGCCATTAGGCCCGACGATGAGTGAGATATCACCTTTTTTCAAAGAAAGTGTTATATCATGAAGTATCTCGCTTTTGCCATAGCCTGCATAAAGGTTTTTAACCTGAAGGAGTGTTTCAGACATTACTCTCTCCAACTATATCATTTCATGAGCAAAATAAAATTCGTTATAGTCTAGTTATCAGTAGTTGTCATAGTTTTAACAGTTTTTTCAGCAATAGTCTTTAAAGGTTTTTCTGGAAACACGCCTTTAGGTCTAAATAGTAGTATCGCTATAAGCAGTAATGAAAATATTATTCCTCTGAGATAGCTTATGTCAAACGGTATACTATACATAAGCCATGAGCTTATAACAATTCTTAATCCCCTATCAATAACGACTAAAAGAGCGCTTCCTATAATTACACCCTTATTATTTGCTAAGCCGCCTAATAAGACTATTAACCATGCGTACATAGTCCAAATTATGATAAAGTCATCTGGATAAACAAAACCTATAAAAAACGCATATAAACATCCAGCGACTGCTGAAAGTGCCGATGCTATAGCCAAAACTTCTCCCTTAACTCTGTGAGTAAGTTTTCCTAGTAATCTAGACATCAATTCGTCGTCTCTAATTGATTTAAGGACTCTGCCGTAGGGCGAGTTTACGAGCCTTTCTATATACATATATGATAACATAGCTATTGAGACTGACATAGTAGCATACAATAGCTCTTTTACTACAGGATCATTAATCCATATGAACGGATTTGGTATACCGCCAATACCATTATTTCCGCATATCAGGCTAGGTTCTGTTCTTATAAAAACTCTGCTAATTTCAGCTATGATCAATAAACTTATGGCTAGGTAATCTTCTCTAAGTTTAAGAGATGGATATGAAAGAATAAACCCCATGAAAGCTCCAAAAATTATTGATGTTGCTAATGATATTAAGAAAAGCACAAATGTCAAGATAGGCTCTTCTCTGGCGATTTGAATTCTTAAAGTAGCGGCATCAGCAGAACATATATTCTGTTGAATGTTGAATAAAACCTGGTATACTCTTGGTATAAGTGTACCAGCAACATAAGCGCCTAATGAAAAGAAGAAGGTCTTTCCAAAATTAGGGAGACCAGTAAATCCGTATTCTAAATTTAAACTTAGTGATAATATGAAATAGATACTGAAGAAAGTAATCGATGTAGCGATTAGTGACACTACATCAGCATATATCATTTTAAATCCTCCTAGATCTAAGAAATGATATAAAGATCCTGGTTTGTTTCATCATTTTTATTGGTATAAACTCTGCCCTAATAAGCAATGCTATAAACATTATAGAAAGACTGATAAGAGGTTTATAAGCTAATGATATGCCAAAAAATCTATTGATCAGATACATTATAAAATTCTCGCCAAAACCAAGTAGATAGCCACCTGCTACCGTCCCAGGTATGCTTGTTATTCCACCTACTATTGTTGCTGCGAATGCTGGAAGAAGAAGACCCCAACCAGAAGTTGGCGTCACTGTAGAATATAATGCCCAAAACGCTCCGGTAATACCTGCTGGAATACTTACCAATATCCATATATATCTTCTTAAACGATAGATTCTTATGCCACTTAGTCGAGCAAGTTCTGCATTATCCCATAAAGCCCTAAATTGTTTCCCGAATAACGTTTTCGAAAGTAATAGATAAAAAAGTATTAATAATGTAATAGTCGTAAAAATTATACTCAGATCTAGGTCAGTAATAACAAACATCTTATAATTAATAATAGGCTCTGGGGCATACCTAGCTTTTATTATCACAATATTGTTAAGAGAAGCAAATATGTAAATAATATACCTAAGCAAAAGACCTGTTGCTATGCTAGCAAGCATGATCTGGATTCCTTTAGAACCTCTTTTTTCTAAAGGTTTATAAATGATTTCATCAATAGCTATTGAGACTATAATAGAAGATATTATTGCTACAGGAAAACATAAGATTATATTTAGTAGATATCGAGATGATAGAACAGCTGTTACATATGCCGCCACGGTCACATATTCTGCGTAAGCCCAATTATATATTCTAATAGATCCTAATGTTAAGGTAAGGCCGTAACCTATAAGAGCATATAGACTTCCTATAACAATACTTGATCCTATGGCCATCAATACTTCATCTATAATTGTTATATCACCTCATAAATGTACGCTATTTAAATTTTCTATTAAAAAAATTGAAAATTATCCGAATACAAACCTATTTGTTGAGCTCTCCCAGCCTCCGATTATTTTGAAATCATAACCATCGTCGGTTTTAACTACTTGCCATATTTGATAATCCTGAAGTGCTCTATCACCATTTGCATCTAAGGTAGTGGGACCTGTAGCTCCTACGTATCTATCAGCTAAGAACATAAACATATCCCTGATCGTATCTCCGTCATATTTACCTGTTAATGCTAGAGATAGTGCTACTAACCATAATGCATCATAAGTGTATGCTCCATATGCCTTAGGCTCCCTACCATATCTAGCCTTAAATTTATTTACAAACTCTTTCATAAGTGGTGTCTCAGTCAAAGAAGCTGGATATGTGCCTGTAAGTTTTACTTTAACTAGAAAATCAGCGATTTCAGGTGGCCCTGCTGGTGGTAGAAGTCCGGGCCCCTTAAGTGATTCACTTGAGAACCATCTCACATTTGAAAGTATAGGATCTAGTCTTGCTTTACCGAACATTTTTATCGCCTCATAATTAAATGCTATGATCAGAACTGCTGTTTTATTGTCTGCACCTAGATCTTTAACCATAGTGCTCAGCTGAAGGACTTCGCTTGAATAATCTGGTTGGTCTGGAGTATATGCAAGAGATTTAATAACTCCTCCTAAGTTGGTGAACTCCTTGCTGAAATACTGAAAAACACCCGATCCATAAGGATCATTTCTATATATTACAGCCACTTTCTTATAACCAGATTCCCATATCAAACGTGCTAATACTCTGCCCTGAATACTATCTGGAGCCTGCATTCTAAATATATAATCATTAGGTATCGAAAGAGCGGGGGACGTAGATGCAACGCTTACAGTAAATATTCTATTAGAATCCACGTAACTTTTAATACCATTAAGCTGACCACTCCACAAATGTCCTACTATAATTTTTATTCCCTTACCTCCTAGAGATTGGGCAGCAGCCACAGCCCCTTCCACAGTAGTTCTTGAATCCTCTATCTCGAGTCTAAGTCTCACAGGTATTCCGTTTTTCGACATAAAACTATTAATTTCATCCACTGCTAGAATGCCCGCATCTCTTACTTCGATCCCATAATCTGCTCCTTCACCTGTGAGGTCTGCTATCATACCAATAACATATTCTTTAACAGGTGGAATAGCTGTCGCAGGAACTGTATATGTTATTGGAACTGTTGTAGGAATTGGCAATGTTATTGTTGGACCACCTGGTGCCGCAGGACTTGGTACGCTCATATATGAAACACCATAACCTATCCCAAAGCCGATTACTATTCCGATAATCAAGAAAATTGTAGATAAGATCTTTGAAGAAACCATAGTTTCACCTAGTTATAACATCTTTTTCAAAAATATAAACTTTATTTTATATTTTCCTATAGAACGAGTTAATAAATATATTTAAATTTGTTTGAAGCTCATCCCGCTTCAAACTTATAATGCTCCGAAAACATTATACGTAGGTGACAATTATTAGAAGAACCATTTTGGAACATTTAAAAATTGAAAATGGGATCTTGTATTTTGATGATGTAGCATTATTAGATATTGCTGAAAAATATACTACTCCGGTGGTCGTGTTTTCAGAATCTAGAATTAGAGAAAATGCCAGAGATGTTTTAATAGCATTTAAAAAATATTATAACAGAAGCTATGTTTATTATGCCCTTAAAGCAAATTCTATACTTTCAATCGTTAAAATAATAAGAGAAGAAGGGTTAGGATGTGAAGTCGCGTCATATGGTGAAATTATTAAAGCATTAAAAGCAGGGTGCAGACTAGAGGATATAATTTTTAATGGACCTGGAAAAACCGTGAAGGAGTTAGAAAACGCTATTAAATTAGGTATACATTCTATAAACATTGATTCGTTATATGAATTAGAACTCGTAAATAACATTGCTGAACGTATAGGAACAAGGATTGGGGTCTCCTTAAGAGTCGTGCCAGAAGTCGTGTCTCCGATCTTAAGAACAGGCATATCTTCATCAAAGTTCGGATTTGAGAGAAATGAGATCATTAAAGCCTATAAACGAGCTTTAAATCTTAGTAACATTGAGATAAAGGGGATACATGCTCATATAGGCTCTCAGATATCAAACATTAATACATGGATTCACGCATCGAAAGTGTTAGTCGATATCATTAATGAGATCCACAGAGAATTAAATTTAAAACTTGAACACATAAACATTGGAGGAGGTCTTCCTGTAGATTACACTAAAAGTCCGATATCAGCTAATCTAGAAGTTCCAGAATATTTTAAACCAACTTTTGATGAAGAAGATGTAGCAAGAATTTTAGCTGAATCTCTAAAAGATTTAAAATATGAGATAGATCTTTATATTGAGCCTGGTAGAAGAATTGTAGCTGACGCTGGTATCTTACTCACACAGGTAGTAAATTATAAAGAGCGATCTTTTGGTGAAAAATGGCTCATCATAGATGCAGGTTTTAATGTTTTACCTAGTGCACGAATATTGCAATGGTATTATCCTATTATAAATTTAAGCAAAATTAGTGAAAAACATGACGCTCCATTTAGAGTTGGAGGACCTCTTTGTGATGCGCATGACGTATATCATGATCTTGATGGTGAGGAGAGAGGTGAGCCTAGGCTGCCAAAATATAGATTTCTACCTAGGTCTACTGGTCCAGGAGATATATTAGCAATACTACATGTGGGAGCTTATGGTCCGGAGGTTATGATGAACTTTAATGGTATGCTTAGACCTCCTGTAGTTATGATAAGTAATAAATATGTGAAAATTATAAGAAAAGGGGACAAAGTAGAGGATCTTATAGCATACGAAGAAATATCCTAGCCTCCGAGATATGCTTCTTTAACTTTAGGATTTTGAAGTATTTCATCAGGTCTGCCTTCAGCAATGATTTTTCCTTTATCCATGACAAACACGGAATCCACTATATCAAACAATAGATCTAATCTATGTTCTATTATAAAAAAAGTTAGATTCTCCTTTTCTCTAAGTTCTACAATTCTTTTAAAAATATTTCTAGCCAGTGTTGGAGCTACACCGGCACCAGGTTCGTCGAGAAGTAGTAATACGGGATCTCCTAATAATGATCTCTCTAATTGTAAAAGCTTCAATTGTCCTCCTGAAAGTTCAGATGCAAAATTATTATACATGTCTCTTAGCTGAACGTACTCTAGCTCTCTGATCACTCTTTTGGCATTCCTCATTTCTTGAGATAGCCATTTTTTTCTGATAGGTGCGAAAAGCCATTTTTCTCCTATTTGTCCTCTAATCGGAAGTAGACTGTTTTCTAAGATAGTCATGCCTTTAAATAATCTTGGGAGCTGAGTACTATACACTATACCTAACTTAAAACGATCATAAGGCGGTAAATTAGTAATATTAATATTTTTAAAGTAAATTTCACCGCTATCAGGATAAATTACTCCACTAATTAGATTAAAGAGTGTGGTCTTTCCCGAACCATTCGGACCAATCAATCCTATGATGCTTCCTTCATTAATATCTAACGAAACGCTATTTACAGCCTTCAAACCTCCAAACGATTTAGAGATGTTTCGGAGCTTAAGTAACACCTTCGGCATGATTTTTCTCCTAATATATTTAGGTGTTTCAAGATAAATTCTTAATTTCGCTAAATATGTTATTTTTTACGAAGGTTCAGCATTAAATACAGCATAATCTTAGCGTCTTCAATCATGTTTTTAATTCGAGAATACTCGTTTGGCATATGAGCTGTCTCATCAATTGTTGACCACACAGCTGTATGTATACCTATCCTTCTGAATAAAGATGCCACTGTTCCTCCTCCAATACCTCCGATCCTAGGTTTTATGCCTCTTAATTTTTCTAATGCTTCTTCTAATGTCTTGACTATTATTGAATCTACTGGTGTTGGTTCGGCAGCTTCTTCTTTCATTAATATGTCTATATACAGACTAGGATAGGTCTTGTCATCTAATTTTTTAACATGTTTATCTCCTATTCTATTGAATAGATCTTTGAAATCCTCTATTATGTTTTCAATTTTATACTCAGGCAAGATCCTGCAGTCTAACACGAACTCGTGTTCACCAGGGATGATATTAGGAGACTGAGAAGGATTTGAAACGCTTGTTGGCTCACATGTTGTTGTAGGAGGCTCAAACAATTTGTTAACGTTATTATATTTCTCATGAAGCAGTTTATCGATCTCTATGATATATTCTGCAGCTATACGATGGGAATTTAATCCTTTATGAGGTGTGCTGGCATGAGTTTGTAAACCCTTGATCTTAAATTTGATCCAGAGAATAGATTTTTCAGCAACTTCTATAAATCCTCCATCACTCTGTCCTGCATCAGGTACTAATGCGACATCTCTTAGACTAAATAATTCTCTAAAATTTCTTATAATATGATCTAAACCATATTTAGAGCCTGCCTCTTCATCACTTACAAAAGCTAGAACAATTGTTCTATGAGGCTTGATATCTTTCTCTAAAAGAATTTTTGCAGCTAATAAAGAGGAGACCATAGCTTGTCCATTATCTTCACTTCCTCTTCCATATACTTTATCATCTTTGACAACAGGTTCAAAAGGTTTTGTCACAGTCCATGCAGAAAGATCTCCTGGCGGCACAACGTCTAAATGTGTTAAAATCCATAACTTATCTTCAGAAGATCCTTTTATAAAAGCCAGGATATTAGGTCTGACACTTTTTTTAGCACGAGGGTCCGGGACATATATTGTCTTTATCTCATCAAAACCCCAGTCTTTAATCACATTTAATAGATACTCAGCTTTATCATATTCTCCTTCACCACCATACTCTGGATTAACTGCTGGTATTCTTATAAGATCTGTTAATAGTTTAACCCCGTAATCACGTAATGATTCTACTTCTTTATAAATATCAGCTAGGTACATATTTTCACCATTTCATATCATGAAAATCGATAATAATAAATCTATTCAGAATTTAAAAAGATCTTGTTTGTCAGATCTAAGAATATTTTATTATTAGTCTCAGTAGATTCTATTCAAAATAAACTTTCGTCATCTATATATCTCGTGATGTTTTGCTGAAAATTTTTTGCTATGTCTATATTTTAGTTTTGCAGAGGCCTCTGCTATTTTTACAGTCACTAACGTCGGATCTATCACAGGCATATTCATAATATTTGACAGATAATCAGCAAGTCCTATGAGACCTCCGCATCCTAATACAGCAACATCAGCATTATAATTGTTTACAGCTTTTTCCAGCTCTTTAACTAACATATCTATAGTCTTTCTCTCATCTTTTCTCAGATCTAACACAGGCATCTCTATACCTGCTATATATACCACTCTGTCTTCAATACCTAATTCTCTGACTCTCCTTCTATATACTATAGATGAATGTCTTCCTGTAGATATTATGGCAATATTATTGCCTATCATAAGAGCATAATATAAAGATGTCTCGCCGATCCCGAATACAGGTATATCTGATACCTCCCTAGAGGCGTAGAGACCTGGATCATCAAAACAGTTTATAACCACAGCATTAAAACCCTCCCTATTAGCTTTGACAACCTCTTCTACAACTAGATGTTCTGCTAAAACTTTATCATATTCATATTCGATCGCAGGCGGAGCCTTCTCCAAGTTTTTAACAACTATTTGTGTGGATGATTCTATTATCTTCTCAAGATATTTATATGTCAACTCATTCCAGATCTCTACTGACACAGGATTTAATACGAGTATTCTAATATTTTCAGACATAAAAGACCCTTGAAAATCTTTTTACAAAACAAAGTATTATAGTGGTTACATCAGATCATGCTAGATCATATATAACTGAATCATTGTATCTCTCTTCTTAGTTTAGATGTTAATTCTAGCAACTCTGGATGAATGTATTCGCCATTCTCTAAAATTTTGATATCATCTCCAATAACAGTAGGTCTAGTACAGACGCCATCTGTATGAGATATTGCGGGCCCGAGTCTGCCTTTAAAAGTAGATGATTGAGATCCTAACCCCCACTCAATAACCCCCCAAACTCTCTCATCTTCAAGAATGTTTCCTGTTAACTTAGCTCCAGGATTGCATCCATAAGATATATGTGCTACATAATACATCTTTTCATCTTTTAATGATTTAAGCCATTTCTCGAATAAATAAGCTTCGTAGCCTCCCTCGATCTTATATACTTTGCCTTCTCTAACATATAGTTTTATAAGACCTTTTAAAAGACCTAACTCCTCTGGAGGCCAGACGCTTCCATCAAAAACTATGACTCCATTTATGCTATCCTCTATAGGAGCCCAATCCACTTGACCGAATAACATATATTCTCCAGGACCTTCCACTTCTCCCTCGACTAGTACCGGCCTGGCAGGATCGTTTTCAAACTCCACGTCTGTTCCGGCTGGTGTTGTGACGCGCATTTTTCTTACGTGTTTAGTTATTTCAGCAAGTTTTCTTTGAAACTCATATATAAGTGGAATATTAACTCTACCGATCATTCGAACCATAGCCTCAGTATATAAACCAACTAAACATATATATCTGATTCTTCCGCGAGACATAGCCTCCCAATAAGGAGTTGAATATAAAAGCCAGTTACGATTATATTCTATCCACACATCAGCGTTTAACAAAGCAGCTGTTAAAGTCTTCACTGGCAAATAAGGATCTGCGGCTTTGCCTACTCCTACAGGTGTTTCATGTAGAAATATTATAGGTTTTCCGCCTACGATTGATATAGCTCTGGCTGTTGCTGATACTACTCTCCAATCGCTCGCTGTATCTGCTGTGATCAATACTTCTTCATCTTTATTTACTTTCAAAACCTCTGACACCAATTTCTTCGCTGCCTTCATTAACTCAAAATCTAGAAACTCCATTAAAAATCACCTTGTTAAAATAGTTCTCATCATCTTGATCGTTGCCCATGCAGGATCGATCACAGGGATACCTATTTTTTCTTCAAGACTTTTTCCCAATCCTGCTAATCCTGTACATCCGAGAACAATTACATCAATATTTTCTAAATACATCTTCTTAGCCTCTCTGATCATAAGATCCAACGTCTTGTCTCTGTCTTTATCTAGATCAATAACGCCCATAGGTATGCCTCTTATACTCATAACTTTCTTGTCAAACCCTAGGCTTCTAATTCTTGTTTTAATAAGCTCTATGCTCTCCTCATAAGCTCCTACTGTTAATATACCTATGTTTCCATAGAAACGCGCATAGCTTAATGATGCTTCGGCAGGACCTATTATAATAATCTCTTTACCAATTCTTCTTCTCAATATCTCGACTCCCGGATCTAAAAAACAATTAACTATAACACCATTATAATACCTGTAGTTTTCAAGAACAAATTTTATAGTCTCTTTCTCAGCCTCAATATAGGCATCTAATGTCTCCACAGTCTCAGGCCCTTTAGACAGAGATTTAACAAATACTTCTATATCAGGATCTGCAAAAGACTTATATATCTTCAGATCTTCTTCATCCCATCTATTAGTGCCAACAGGATTCACTATAAGAATCTTATACATTTAAATCACTCCTCTCTCTATAACAAGTTTTTCAACAGGCACATACTCGTAGTTAAAACCAAAATGCTTCGGACCGAAAAGCTCCAACCCACGAGGTGTTCGCCAAATCTCTGGAGCGGGAGCTGCTATAGCAACAACTCTCATATTCTCTTTAAGAATAGTGTTTGTGACTGGCATGCCATTCTCATCTAAAAGTATAAAAAGGTCTGGAGGCATTACAAGAGGCTCATTATCGATCCAAATCATTATGTGTTCATTCATTATATAAGATTTAACTACTCTATTACGATANTTNTCTTCTCCACGAATATATGCCTCTCCGATCATGAAACCTCTTTCATTTCTCCACATATATTTTTCGACAACTCCTTTAAACACAACCCATCCTTTTAAAATCTCTGCGACCCTCTCTGCAGGATGCACGCCTTTTTCTCTAGATCTTAAGACTTCTTCTCCTAATCTATAAGCTAAGCTTATAGTGTCTTTTACAACTATTTTCTTTGCAACATCTTTTGTTAATGGAGTATCTACCACCGCAACATATCTTCCACTAAGCACAGAGACATATCTCGCAAGGGACTCGTAATCATCTATATCAGCATACTCCTTAACTACTATTATGTTTCCAGTCTCTGAAACTAAAACAGCTGGCGTCATAGGATAACCATATATATGAACTGTACATTGATGTAGCTCTGGTGCTGCACGACCCAGAAGATCGCCGTCAACCGCTGGTATATTATTTAATACGCCTATGCTGAGAGCTATGGAAGTATTGAATCCTCCCATTTCACTAGCTACTACACCAATGATTTTCTCTCCCATCTCTTTTTCAAAAATTTCAAATGCCTTCGTAATAGGGCTGAGAATTTTAATAGGTTTCTTAGGCTTAAGATCTGGTGCTATAGAACCTACGTAATAAGGAGCTACTATAAAACCTTTCTCCGAAAGATCCTCTAGATCTATTATTTCTATAGGTTTTTTCTTAAGCTCCACAGCCTCTTTTAAAACTTTAAAACCCTCATTAGGATCTCCTCCTCCCCCCGTACCTAATATTGTTGCGCCTATCACAAGTTTCATTATATCATTCTCAGTCGAAAGTTTAAGCTTCAAAAGTTGCACCATAGTTTTGAAATAAATTAAACTTAAAAATTTTCATATAATAACTTAGCTAGGGAAATAGATGAGAAGAATATGGCTTTTAACAATTATAATTTTGATCTTAGTGATTGGTGGAGGAATAGCAGGCTACTACACTTATTATAAGCCTGTGACACCTAAAAAAGTTGTGATATATGCCTCTCTCTCCGAAATGACTACTTGTGATCCTAGCACTGAATTCTCAAACTCTATCATGTGGCTACCTTTAGTATATGAAACTCTGTTATGGTATAATCCTTTCAATAACAGTTTTATACCTGGATTAGCCGTAAGTTATGAAGTTAGTGAAGATGGTTTAAAATGGACTTTTCATTTAAGGAAAAATGCTGTTTTTCATGATGGCACACCTGTCACAGCATATGCAGTCAAAGCTTCTATAGAGAGAACTGTAAAACTTGGTCAGGGAGCAGCATATATATGGGCGCCTTTAGACAAAATAGAGGTTGTTGATGATTATACGGTGGTCTTCTATCTCAAGTATCCGGCGCCGGTAAATAAAATAGCTGCGGCTCCTTATGCATCTTACATCTTTAGTCCCAAAGTAGTTGAATATGCTAATGCATCAAATATGACAGATCCTAAGGTAGCTGAGTGGCTTAATAAAGGAAATGATGTAGGCTCAGGTCCTTATAAACTTGTGAAATGGGATCCTGAGAATGAGGTTATTCTTGAGAAATTTGATAAATGGNGGGGCTGGAAAGAGCCGGGCTATCCTCTTGCCAGCTCAGANGCTCCTGACGTATTCATTATAAAGATCATNAAAGATGCTACGACTCAAGAGAGAATGTTAAAAGCAGGCGAGATCGACATCGCTGAATATATACCTCCTGAGACACTCGAAGAATTTAAAAAAGATCCTAATTTTGTTGTGGTGACTCANCCTACTTTTCAGAACCTGCTTCTTCTTCTTAACACTAAAAAACCTCCTCTAGATAANTTGTTAGTAAGAAAAGCTATTGCTCATGCAATACCTTATGAGGATATCGTAAAGGTTGCTAGAGCTGGTCTGGCAAAAGTCGCGAGCGGACCTATACCTTATGCTATGTGGGGACACTTTGAAGAATTCAGATACGAATATAATTTAACTTTAGCTAGAGAGCTTATGGCAAAAGCGGGCTATCCCGGCGGTATTAACAGAACGCTTCTGTTAGTATATACAGCAGGAGACATATATGAGCAAAGAACTGCAGAACTTATTCGTAGTTCTCTAGCTCAGATAGGGATCAATATTGAGATAAGACCTCTAAGTTGGGAGGAGCAGTGGGCCTTGGCACAAAAAGGCTGGGAAGATCCTAATGCTGCTCAAGATTTATTTATCTTTTACTGGTGGCCTGATGTATTATCTCCAATAACTTATCTCTATGGAATGTTCTCCAGTGAGAACAAAGCTTTCAATTTATGTTATTATGAGAATCCAGAATTTGACAAACTTATAATGGAAGCTTATAAATATGAAGGTATAGATCCTAACAAAGCGCTTGAGTTATATCGTAAGGCACAGAAGATGTTATATGATGATGTTCCGGCTATTCCATTGTGGGATATGATAGATTTTAGAGTAGCTAAAGCACGTATAGGAAATCTTGAGAATGCTATGAATCCTTCTTATCCAACAGCGATCCTAGCTCATGTACTTAAGGTGAAAGGATAAAAAATGCCTGTCTCTAAAACTTATATTATTAAAAGAGTTATTCTTTTAATCCTAGTGGTTTTAGGCGTATTAGTAATCACTTTTATTATAACAAGAATTATTCCAGCCAGACCTGAGCTTCTATGGGCTGGTCCTCATGCAACTATTGAACAGATAGAACGTGCGAGACAAGAGCTTCATCTTAATGAGCCAATATATACTCAATTATATTATTATCTATATGATTTCTTCAGAGGCAACTGGGGAGTCTCATGGAGAACTAGACAGCCAGTTCTTGAAGATATATTAACATATCTACCTGCAACTCTCGAATTAACTATAACAGCATTTTTATTAGCATTTTTCCTCGGCGTTTTCTTGGGTATGATATCTGCTAGAGGCTATGGAAGATTTACTGAGAAAATAATATCTTTGATAGGTATTATAGGAGCTTCAATGCCTGTNTTCTGGCTTGGTCTGATNCTTCAGACGATATTTGGTATATGGCTTCAAATATTACCGGCTGGAAATAGAATAGATTCTAAACTTGCTTTAGCTACTGGTTTCAGACCTATCACAAATTTTTATATTATTGATTCTCTTATACAACTTAATATTCCGGTTCTAATAGACGTGTTAAAACGTATGATACTTCCTGTCACAGTTTTAATGATGTATCCTTTGGGTCTTACTATCAGAATGACAAGATCATTGGCTATAGAGGTTTTATCTGAAAACTATGTTAAAGCTCTCGAGACCTGGGGATTATCATCGAGAATTATATCATATAAATATATATTAAAAAATGTTCTTGCTCCTATAATAACTTCTCTGGGTCTGAGCTTCGGCTATACATTGACCGGCGCATTAATGGTTGAGATCATATTTGTATATCCCGGCATAGGATATTACATAGGAATGGCTCTTTTAAGTCTAGATTATCCAGCAGTGATAGGAGGAGTAGTATTTATAGCAATAATATATTCATTCATAAATCTTGTCACAGATCTTATTCATGCATGGATAGATCCTAGGGTGAAATTTTAGTGTTTAGTTCTCTATTAAATTTTTTAAAATATATCTCTAAAAGACCTCTCTATATGACAGGCTTTATAATAGTTATTAGCTTCTTGATCATAGGAGCGGTAGCGCCATATATACTTACTAAACCAGAGGATGCATGGGGAATATCTTATGATCTTAACAAAGCTTTTCTCCCACCATCTCTCGAACATCCTTTTGGCACAGATGCTTTTGGAAGAGATATGTTGAATAGAGTGATCTTAGGAGCTAGATATTCTCTAATTATAGCTGTTGGTGTTGTAAGCTTGTCATTTCTTATAGGAGTTTTAGTAGGCGTCACAGCAGGTTTCTTAGGCGGTGCATTTGGAACGGCTTTAATGAGGATCACAGACATGTTTTTAGCATTTCCACCTCTTTTACTAGCAATAGCTTTGGCAGCCACTTTAGGGCGGGGGGTGATGACAACAATAATTGCATTAGCTATATCATGGTGGCCATGGTATGCTAGACTACTTTACGTCTCAGTTAACTCAGTAAAGACAGCGCCTTATATAGAGGCTGCAAAAGTTGTTGGTGTTGGCAGAATATCTATAATATTCAGATATATACTTCCAAACTCTTTAGTGCCTGCTATAACACAAGCAACACTAGATCTTGGTTCTGCAGTGCTTGAGGCCGCCTCATTAAGTTTTCTAGGTGTTGGCGTTCCTCCACCTATTCCCGAGTGGGGTAGATTAATAAGCGAAGGCTGGGTTCATATAACAAAAGCGTATTGGATATCTTTCTACCCAGGTCTTCTTCTGCTGATCACTGTGGTAGGTTTTAATCTTCTTGGAGATGGTGTAAAAGAGTATATGAATCCTAGATTAAGAGATTTAGCTGTCAGAGGTGTCAGAAGATCGAGAGGATACTAAAGATCTATGATCTAACAGTAAAATATTATACTTTAAATGGTGCCATTTATGCCATTAGAAATGCAGATTTTGAGGTGAGAAGCGGAGAGACTCTATGTATAGTTGGTGAGAGTGGTAGTGGAAAATCTACCCTAGCTCTGGCTATAAGTATGTCTCTACCTCCTAATGCCGTTATCGAGAGGGGAGACATCATATATTCTGATATAAGTCTTGTAAGATCAGATAAAAAATTGATAGATAAGATCAAAGGTAGAGATATAACAATGATATTTCAAGATCCTTTTGCCACATTTAGTCCATTACATACAATAGGAGAACACCTGTTAGATATTGCTCAATATAAACTTGGGATCGATAGAAAAAATGCTCAAGAGCTGATAAATAATGTTCTGAGGAAAGTCGGTTTTACAGATATTGAGAGAGTCTTAAGATCTTATCCACATGAAATGTCAGGTGGAATGCTTCAGAGAGCAGCTATAGCCGCGTCTCTACTTGTGAAACCTAAGAAATTAGTAGCTGATGAGCCTACAACGATGCTAGACGCCACTATCCAATATCAGATAATAAATCTTCTTAAAAATATAGTGGATTCAGAGGGCTTAACATTGATCTTAGTGACACATAATTTAGGTATAGCATCAATGATATGTGAAAGAACTATGGTAATGTATGCAGGGGTAATTGTAGAAGATGGAGAAACCAGAGATATAATAAGAGAGCCTTTGCATCCATATACCAGAGGGTTGATAGATTCGATCCCTAGAACTTCTCATTACAAATCTCGAGTAAAACCTATTCCGGGAGAACCCTTGGATCCTAGGATTCAGATTCAAGGATGTCCATTTTTCAATAGATGCCCCTATGCTGTAGATGATTGTTTAAAAAATGTAGGTTATACGATATATCATAACAGGAAGATATACTGTAGATTATATAGGTGATATTATGTTTAGCAATCCATTGCTTCGAGTAGAAAATTTAAAGGTTTATTTTCCGATAAAAAGTGGTTTCTTTGGAAAGATAATAGGTCATGTGAAAGCTGTTGATGGAGTAAGTTTTTCATTAAAAAAAGGTGAGATACATGCGCTTGTAGGAGAGTCTGGAAGTGGAAAAACTACTATACTAAAAGCGATCTTGAGATTAGTAGATCCTATTGAGGGGAGGATCATTTTTGATGAAAAAGATATTACTAAAATGAGAGAAGACGAGCTTAGATGGTATAGAAGAAGAGTTCAAGCAGTGTTTCAAAATCCTCAAACCTCATTAAATCCTAGAATGAAGGTGAAAGACATATTAGCTGAACCATTAAAGATACATACCGACTTAACATATAAAGAGATCTTAGAAAAAATCAGAGAACTTATAAAGTTGGTCGGTTTACCTGAGAGCGTGCTAGAACACTCACCTCCAAGTCTAAGCGGTGGACAAGCTCAGAGAGTTGCTATAGCTAGAGCTATAAGTATAAACCCAGAATTAATACTACTTGATGAGCCTACATCAGCATTAGATGTCTCAACTCAGGCTCAGATACTAAATTTATTGCTTGATCTTAAAGAAAAACTAGGACTTTCATATATATTGGTTACGCATGATATATCTGTAGCGAAATACATGGCAGATTATATAAGTGTAATATATATAGGCAGGATCGTTGAACAAGGTCCTGCCGCGTATATCTTAAACGAGCCTATACATCCTTATACAAAATTATTATTATCATCAGTACCAGAGTTGGAGAAGACAATAACATCATTTCCTAAAATAATAGAAAGAGAAGATGTTAAAGAAATCAAAGGATGTAAATTCTCTCCTAGATGTCCTTTGGCATCTGACAAATGTTTTAGAGAAGAGCCTCCTTTAATTGAGATCAAAAAGGAACATTTTGTCTCGTGTTGGCAACTTAATACCTAAGAAAGTTCAAATTATTAGAAATTAGATACATTTTAATTAAAAAGAAAGTTTTAATGAAAAAGCCATATCTATAACAAAAATATATTATTAATCTTTTATAATGTATATGGTGATAGTTTTGAGTAGTATATATGTTATTAAAAGGAGTGGTGAGAAAGAAGAGTTTATTCCTGAGAAGATTGTTGTTAGTGTTTTGAAGACTGGTGCTCCTGTCTCTGTTGCTAGAAAGATTGCTAAAATTGTTGAAGGAAAGATTCTTGAGCAGGGTCTCT
>JGI20130J15133_1001488_pt1 | contig 19430 bp, 20 predicted proteins | sample WasSprMetagenome_FD_15133 | JGI IMG/M metagenome (IMG submission 15133) | reverse complement strand
CTTCACGCTTTCCTCGGGAATCTCCTTGTAAAGCCAATCACCGTCTACCCGTCTTCCTGATCCGCCCGTCGATACATTGATAAGGATATTGCATCTGTCTCTGATCCCCGCAATGGCCTCAGCAAGATATTCTGCCTTGTGTTCAGGTCTTCCCGTAAGCGGGTTTCGCGCATGTATGTGCACAACAGACGCACCGGCATTCCACGCATCATATGCAGCCTGGATTTGTTCTTTCGGCGTTTTTGGAAGGTAAGGATTATCTTCTGGCGATGCCGCTCCCGTTATCGCGACGGTGATTATGAGCTTTTCCATCGGTCCTCCCTTCTTTAATTTTCAATACAATTTCGTGCGCGTGTATACACGTTGGCATGTCCCGTTGTCATCCTCTCTTATAAGAATAGATAATCACCAACATCTTCGCAGGCGATTTTCCCAAACTTTTCCCTCCGTGCGGCAACACAGAATCGAAATAGACGCAGTCGCCCTTTCTGAGAATAAGGGTTTGATCCTTGAAATAGAATTCTATCTCACCCTCCAGTACATATATGAACTCTTCCCCCTCGTGCTGGAACAAGCATTTCTTCTTAGGGCCGACAGTAACGAGGAATGGTTCCATGTTCTTGCCTGACTTATTTATTGCGAGACCCTCGTATATGTAACCGTACGTGGTTCCCCTCCCGTTCGTGATGACGTGCTCGTCAGCTCTGGTCACCGCAAGCTCTACTGTTTCCAAAGAGGAAACTCCGTCCCGAGAAAGCAGTCTTGGTATATCTATCCCGAGCGCAGCGCAGATTCGAGAGAGCGTGTAAATAGGTGGGGGTTTTGGAGAAGTCTCAATGCGAGATAGATATCCCTTGGTTAGTCCCGTGAGCTCAGCGAGTTTGCTCAGGCTCAACTTTCTTCTTTTTCGTAGCTCTCTTATATTGTGATTTATCAGGTGTACCTTTGAAGCCATCAGCGTATGTGCAGTTTACAAAAAGTAAACGCGCTTGTCAAGTGGAACATGATCTATCACGTAAAATGTTACCAAGCCCACACGGTTCACTCAAATGATAATGTTACCGGAGGTCAAGATGGACTTGGATAAAAAGATGACCATAGAAGAGCGATACTAATACTTGCGCCGAATGAAGAAGCGCTATCAAAAAGCAAAGCGCCAAGAACGAAGTCGCCTGCTGGATGAAATGGAAGCTTACACCGGTTTACACCGAAAGAGCCTAATCCGCCTACTTAAAACGGACATTAAACGTCGCCCTAGGGCCAAAGGGCGGAGCCGCTCCTACGGTTCTGACATCCGTGCAATCATTGCTCTGGCTGTCCAGGCTCTGGATTACCCTTGCGCCGAAAGGCTCCAGCCCGTCCTCCTTTCCACTGCTAAAAATCTGGCCCGCTGGGAAGATCTCCACCTTACCCCTGAACAAGAGGAAAAGTTGGCCAAAATAAGCGTAGCCACGCTTAGGATAAACCTCGCCCTGCCCCTCATTCCTTACAAGACCGCAACCCATGGTGCAAGGAAGTTCCTATGCTCCGGCTCCCTTACAACCTTGATGAGCCAGGGCATATGGAGGTGGACCTTGTGCACAATTGCGGCCTTTCAGCCTCAGGAGAATATGTCCATACCCTGCAGATGGTGGATATTGCTACCGGCTGGGTGAAATTGGTGGCTGTCCTTGGTAGGAGCTATCTTGTGATGCAAGATGCTTTTCTTTTCATCTTGCAGCGCATTCCCTTCCCCATTTTGAAAATTCATCCTGACAATGATACAGCTTTTTTTAATGCTCACCTCCTCCGCTTCTGGAAAGAGAAAATTCCCGGTGTTATCTTCTCCCGCAGCCGACCTTATCACAAGAACGATAACCGTTTTGTTGAGCAGAGGAATGGTTTCATTGTTCGGAGCCTTTTAGGTTACGACCGATTGGATACGGTAGCTCAAACCCTTATTCTGAACCAAATCTATCAAAAAGTTTGAGCCGGTTAGGAAACTTGTAGTCAAAGATGTAATTCCGGCCCAAAATGGGCAATCTAATCGGGTCAAGAGGAGATTGAGACAGGGGTGCTTTCTGAGGAGAAGAAGCGGCAACTGGCTTTGCGGGAGAGTACAAATCCGCTTAAGTTGCGGGAGGAGATTTACCAGCTTGTGGAGGAGCTTTTCTCCTTGCCCAATGCATTGCCTGGGGTTACTGAGGATGTGTTCCAAACCTTGCAGTGCCTTCAAACCCCACTATCGCCTGGTAACATTATCATTTAATAGCACTACCCTTGCTCGGTAACATTATCATTTGACTTGACACGCTCATTAAGCCATATTAGTTCTTCTTTAATTGTCCGTATTACCCTCAAGGCTTTCGCATTGCCTTTCGGATTATCATAAGAGGTAAATATTTGTTTAATTCCAAGCAATGCCATGTCCCTCATGAAGGATGTTGAAGTTGGCCGACTGCCATTGTCACACCCTTACACCCTAAGGACAAATTCCAGTTGATATCTATTCCCCATATCTGTTTCGGGCTTACAGCTTGGGGTTTTCTCTGACTTGCTTTTCTTTTTGCCTTATGTACTTCTGTGTCGCAAGGAGTCCTTTTTCCTTCATGATTTTCCTTTTAGTCATATCGCTCATTCTCTCAGTTATTGTAATTTTCCCTTTCTATCTTTTCCCTAACAGGTCTTCCGTCTATCTCTGCTTTGTAAAAATTATCGTCTGCTCGTTACCTCCATCAAGAAATTTATCCCTTAAGCGATAATAAAGAACCTGGCTAATTTTGTGCTCTCTGCAAATTTAAGCTACAGACTTAACTCCCTTTTTGGTCCTTTTAAAAACTATTGCCATTCTTTTTTCTCCTTTTGACCATTTCCTTTGTTTCATTTATCCAATCCTCCTTTATGTAAAAAGTTTAACCTCTACAAATTGCCTGTATACACTTTCTCAAGGGTTGAGTATAAGTGAGCCTTAATTATTTTCTATCATGGAGTTAGGGATGCTTCCTTGGGGTCCCCTTACTGGCAATTCCCTTGACATTCCCCAAGTAGAAGTTGTACGTTAAGGCCATGGCGAGGGTGCCAGCTGAGATATCCTTAATAGTAAACGGAAAAACCTATAGATTAGCAGTAGGGGAAAGGGAGAACGAAATCTCTCCAAATCATACTCTCGCATATACCCTAAGGGAAACATTGGGGCTTAAAGGAACGAAGGTCTCATGTGAAAGCGGTGCCTGTGGCGCCTGCACGGTGATAATGGACGGTAAACCTGTCCTTTCATGTATGATTCTCACGATAGAATGCGACAAAAGGAACATTCTTACCATTGAGGGTCTCGAGAAGGATGGAAAACTGGACCCACTTCAAGAGGCTTTTATAAACCACTCGGCTTTCCAGTGCGGTTTTTGTACTCCGGGAATTATAATGAGTGCAAAGGCCCTTCTCGCAATTAATCCTAAGCCCTCTGAGGAGGAGATAAAAGAGGCCCTATCCGGCCATTTCTGTCGGTGCATAAGCCATTACCAGGTAATTGACGCTGTAAAGGACGCGGTTGGGAGTTACTTAGAGGAGGAGAGGATTATAAGTGAAAGAAGGGAAAGTAAACTCAGAGTCATAGGAAAAAAGCTACCGAGGATCGACGCGAGAAAGATAGTAACAGGTAAAGTTGAGTACTTAAGCGATCTAAGGTTCCATAAGCTCCTTATCGGGAAAGTTCTTAGGAGTCCTTATCCCCATGCGATTATAAAAGAGATAGACAAATCGAAGGCAGAACGGATAGAAGGTGTGAGGGCAATTTTAACCTGGCAGGATGTTCCTGATTTGCGAGGCGGAACCCCCAGGTTTAAGAGAATCCTTGATCGAAAGGTCAGATTTGTCGGAGATGCGGTCGCTTTTATTGCCGCTGAAACCGAGGAGATAGCAGAGGAGGCACTTAAAAAGATTGTGGTCCAATACGAGGTGCTCCCTCCTGTATTTGATGCTGAAAAGGCTGTTGAGGATGGTTCCCCTGTCCTTTACGAGGAGTTCCCGCGAAACATTCTCCCTTCACATTCCTCTTTCCTCGGTCCTAAGTCCCTGAAAGAGCTCCTCATTGGAGATGTTAAGGGAGGTTTCTCAGAGGCTGATATCGTCGTTGAGGATGAATTTTCGTACAACGGAATTCCAAATCCGATCCCCATAGAGGCCCCTGGTGCCATAGCCTTATGGGAGGAACCGAATAAGTTGACCCTCTGGGTCTCAAATCAGGCGTCTTATCTCGATAAGGTGACCCTTTCACATATTTTTGGAAAGGATGTGAATATAAGGACAATAGGCCTTTCATGTGGCGGGAGTTTTGGGACGAAGCTCATGTCCTGGCAAATTCAGGTCTGTGCTGCCCTCCTAAGCAGAAAAACTGGTCTTCCCGTGAAGGTTTGCCTAAAGAAGGATGAGCACATTGCTACTTTCACCTTAAGGCCTGGAGTAAAACTTAAAGGGAAAGTGGGAATGAAGAAAGATGGAACGGTGACTGCCATTTCAGGTGATCTCATTGTTGATACAGGATACTACTCCTTCACAACGCAGGCCCAGCTTGCCGTAGGATTGGGAGAAGTGCAGATAATGCTGAGATGCAAGAACTGGGATCTAAAACCTAAGATAGTCGTAACGAATAGAAATGCCTCAGGTATCGTCAGAGGCTTCGGCGGACAGGAGATAAAATGCGTTCTTATCCCCCTTCTCTGCAGGGCAATGGAAAAGCTGAACATAGATCCCTTCGAGTTCTTCAAAAAGAACTTCGTAAAACCCAAAGACGGTTATTTTTGGAGAGATGGCAATTGGTACGTGTATCGGGGCATAGATTACTCTCGGGCTATGGAAAAGGGGGCACAAATATTCGGATGGAAAGAAAAGTGGAAGGGATGGCTTAAGCCCACATCTCAGAAGGGCAGTAAAAGAAGAGGTGTGGGAGTAGGAATACATGGCAACGCTGACGTAGGGGAAGACATATCCGAGGCTTTTGTTACATTACATCCAGAGGGAAGAGCAACACTCTTTTCATGCGTAACCGAACACGGAACAGGTCAGGTAAGTAATTACGTAAAAATGGTCGCTGAGGTGTTAGGTCTTAAGATTGAAAATGTTAGTCTTTCCCCTGCTGACTCACTTGTTACGCCGTTTGAGTTCGGCCCCGTTGGATCGAGAGGGACTTATGCGATAGGAAGCGCCGCAATAGCTGCTGCCGAAGATGCGAAGAAAAAACTATTAGATCAGGCAAAAAGGGTCTTTGGAGAAGATGTAAGTAAGCTCGACACTTCGGATGGATTTGTTTACCTTAAGGATAACCCGGAAAGGAAGATACCCTGGTACAAAATCATAGGCTGGGAGAAGACAATTTCCGGATACGGGAGGTTCGAACCTGATTACACTTTGAGTAATTGCATGATGAGTTTTGTTGAGGTAGAGGTAGACGAGGATACGGGAGAAGTAGAAATAGTCCAAATAGTAAATGCCACGGACGTTGGGAGAATTATAGATCCTAAGGGATTGGAGGGACAGCTCAATGGCTGTCTCGGATCCGCTGGCATAGATTCGGCTATATACGAGGAGACAATAATAGATCGAAATATCGGCGTGATCTTGAATCCTAATCTCGTGGACTATAAGTGGCGAACCTTTCTGGAATTACCGAAGATCAAACATGTAGTACTCGAGACGCCTATTCCATCCCACAGATTCGAAGCAGTGGGGGTCGGAGAAATAGCGACATCACCGGGCCCTGTTGCGACTTTTATTGCAATATGCAATGCTATAGGGGGCTGGTTGAAGGATTACCCCGCAACCCCGGACAAAATAATAGAAGCAATGAGGAAAAAGTGAAAAAATTTCAATACCTGGAGGCTGAAAATTTAGAGGATCTTCTTGAAATACTTTGTGAATTCAAAGAAAACGCGAAGGTAAATGCGGGGGGTACAGATCTCCTATCCCTTTTCAAAGATCAGTACCTCTTTTTCTATCCTAAGGTTCTCGTTAACGCAAAACCAGTAAAAGAACTGGACTATATACAATTTTTAGGAGGTTCGCTGAGAATTGGCGCTCTCACAAAATTGTCGAGGATCATTGAGGATCCTTTAGTAAATGAGAAGTTTCCCGTGATTAGAGAGACGGTTCAGACCATAGGAAGCCCTGAAATAAGAAATATGGGAACAGTGGGTGGGAACCTATGTCAGGACATAAGATGTTGGTACTACAGGTATCCGGCCAGACTCGGTGGTCCTCTGTCCTGTCTGAGAAAAGGCGGGAAATCTTGCCTTGCAATAAGGGGGGATAACCGTTACCACGCCCTAATAGGAAAAGGGTGCTACGCGGTATGTCCCTCAGATTTGGCTACCACACTCTCTTGCCTCAACGCTAAATTGGTCATTTTAAAAAAAGATGGTGAAAGAAAAATCGCCATAGAAGATCTTTACACCTCCCAGGGCCTTTCTTTAGAGCCAGGAGAAATCGTGAAAGAGATAGAGATACCGTTCAATGGAGACTCGAGGCAGAAATTTATTAAATTCACACTCCGAAGGCCCATAGATTTCGCAATAGTGAGTGTAGCTTCCTCTTTTCGATTCGAGGGAGATGTCTTGAAGGAATGCGCAATATCTCTGGGCGGAGTATCTTTTAAACCTGAAAGAGCAAAGGAGGTAGAGGATCTTTTAAAATTTACTCGATTAAATGAAAAAACTGCCGACTCTGTAAAAGAGAAAATTCTGAAGGATGTGAAGCCTCTAAGCAAAAACGGTTACAAGATACCCCTTGTTAGAGCGCTTATAAAAAGAGTAATCCTCTCAATCATGTGAGGTGGACATTAAATTTGATCTCCGCCTCAGATCTTCTCCCGTAAAGGGGGACCACGTTCTCCTCTTTCCTTTTTGCGTTCTCAATTCCAAGTCTTATAAGGGCTTGCATAGGTACGTGGTCGAAAAGGCCATTACGTAGGATTAAGTGCCTACCCTCTATCCGATCAGCTAACAATTTTACACCTGACCCGAATATGAGACAGGGTTCCCTTATCATTTCCAAAACTATATCCGGTTTTCTTGCCTCGTAGGAAGTTAATCTTCTTATGGACAAGCCTTCTGCAAGATAGAGGGCACAAAATATCTCCCCCTTTTTTGCATCTATCGTGGGGAGGATGTAAAAACCCTTAAGGAAAGAAAATGGATATGCTAAACAATCGAGTGTGGGAACACCCACGAGCCCTATTCCAAGACCAGCTCTAATCCCCTTCAAAAAAGCGAGTGCAACCCTTATGCCTGTGAATGACCCTGGACCTTTTGTGCATATTAGCAATGAAAGATCTTTGATCTCAAGGCGTCGCTTCTCTAAAATCTGCATAACCTCTTCCCCAATGATCTGAGACGGAGATTCCCTACCCTTTATCCTTCGCTCTTCCAGTATTTCTTCCCCCACGGAAATGGCGATGCAAAGGTATTCGAGGGAGTTATCTATAGCTAAGACTATCTCACCTTCCATGGAATATCCTAATGATGTCGTTGAAGAATGCCAAAGCCATTATAGCCACAAGCACACCCATTCCTATCTTCTGGGAAACCTCCATCCACTGAATGGAGAGTCTTTTTCGAAGCAAAATCTCGACAAGATGAAAAAATATGTATCCCCCATCAAGAACCGGAATAGGCAAAAGATTTATAACGGCAAGATTTATGCTTATGAGTGCGAGGAAGTAAAGGAAGTTCCTTTTTCCTTCTTTAGCCTGCTTCCCCGCTACTTCCATTATCATTAGAGGTCCACCAAGTTCGCTCGGTGATACGGCCCCTTTTATCAGTTTCCATATACCAATAATTGTAAGTGCTGTAAGATTTACTGTCTGGTTAACACTTTTTACAACGGCGTCCAATACTTTTTCTCTCTTCACCACGAACTCATTAGATGCGGTAATGCCTATCACTTTCCTCGTCTTTCTCTCTCCAAATATGTTTTTTCCTTCCATAACCTTTGGGGTGAGGACGAAATCGATTAATCGATCACCCCTTTTCACAGTGACAGTCACACTTTCCCCTTCATTCTTGCTATTTAGTATCTCCGTTAGCTCACCCCATTCTTCCACCCTCTTTCCGTCGATGGCTACTATCCGGTCCCCTTCTTTTATTCCCGCTTCCTGAGCAGGATAACCTTTCTCTACCCCGCCCACTTTCGTGGTTAAAACGTTATATCCGGTTGCAAGAAGAATGAAGAAGACTAAAACGGCAAAAAGAAAATTTGCTAAAGGACCGGAAAATGCGATAAGAAGTTTAATAGAAGGGCTTTTATGAGAATAGGACCAGGGGAGATCCTCCTCCCTTAGCTCTTCTCCCGGAGACTCGCCCAGGAGTTTTACGTAACCACCAAGGGGAAAAAGAGAGATCGCGTATTCTGTTTCGCCTTTTTTTAACCTCAAGACCTTTCTACCAAAACCGACTGAAAAGGTCAGAACTCTCACATTCGAAATACGGGCAAGGAAAAAGTGGCCCAGTTCGTGAACAACTATGAGTATGCTCAGTGTTATAAGGCCGTAAAAGATGCTCTGCAACATTTATCTTACTTTACTTAAGAGTTCCTGGGTATAGGTTTTTGTCCATTCATAGATTTCTAAAACTGAACCTATGTCATTTATCACGTGTTTTCTCGGATGCTTTTCAAGAACTTTCTCTATTATAGTGGGAATCTCTGTAAAACGAATCTTATTCTTAAGGAAAGCATGGGAAGCGACCTCGTTTGAAGTATTTAACACAATTTGGGCACTATCCCCTTCTTTTAGAGCTTCATACGCCAATCTAAGCGCCGGGAATCTCTCAAGATCTGGTGGAAAAAACACCATCCTTAGGATTCTATCGAGCTCCAACTTCGGCACGTTAACCGGTCTTCTCTCACCTTCGTTTAGTGCGTAGGATATAGGTATTTTCATATCTGGATAGGCCATATACGCCAAAAAGGATCCATCTATCAGCTCTATAAGGCCATGAAGAATGCTTTCTGGATGGATGAGAACCTTTATTTGATCCCCTTTGAAGCCGAAAAGCCATCTCGCCTCTATTACTTCTAATCCTTTATTCATAAGAGTGGCGGAATCAAGTGTGATTTTTTTTCCCATTTTCCAGACAGGATGTTTTAACGCGTCTTTCGGTCTCACCTCTTTAAGCTCTTCTCTCGAAAGGTCTTTGAAAGGACCACCAGAAGCAGTGAGTATGAGGCCTTTTACCTCCCTCTTTTTTGTTTTTTTCAGAAGCTGGTAGAGAGCGGAATGCTCGCTGTCTATGGGAATAATTCTCGCTCCGTACTTCCTTAAAGACTCTTCGATGATCCTCCCTGCCATTACTACGCTTTCCTTGTTTGCAAGCGCAAGAACCCTTCCAAATTTTAGCGCCTCAATCGTGGGAAAAAGGCCACTAGTCCCAGAAACTGCATTAACTACCACGTCGTGCTCCATCTGGAGCATCTCTCTTATCCCCTCAATCCCCGCAAAAACTTTACATCCCTCTTTCTTAACCAATTTCTTCTTTACAGTGTCCAGGACACAAACGCATTTTGGTCTGAACTTCTCTATTTGTTCATTTAGAGCCTTCACGTTCTTCCTGCACGAAAGGCCGATAACTTCGAACCTTTCCTTCTGTTCCTCTATGACACTTAGGGTCGCCCTTCCAATCGATCCAGTTGAGCCAAATACAATAACCCTCTTTTTCCCATTCATCTTGTATAGCTTAAGAAGGCGTGTAAAAAAGGGGCTGTAAAAAGAAAGCTGTCAGTTCTGTCGAGAATACCACCGTGTCCAGGTATGATCTTAGAGGAATCTTTGATTCCGAAACATCTTTTCACCGCCGATTCAAAAATATCTCCTACCTGTCCCAAAAAACCGATGATAAAACCAAGAGCTATGGAAAATTCAAGTCCAAACTGGACAATCCTATGAAAACAGGTCAATACTACGGCACTACCTAAAAGGGCTCCAAGCAGTCCTTCAACGGTCTTTCCAGGACTTATTTTTGGTGCGAGCTTTCGCTTTCCAAAACGCTTTCCAATAAGGTAAGCGGAAACATCACTGCCCCAGACTGTGAGGAGTAAGACAAGAGGGTAGATATCATCAAGTTCCTTTAAGGCGTAGAGATAGTATAGGGGCAAGACTATAAAGACGTTAGTAACGAGATTAGACACAACAGTTCTCAACGTCTCCATGGGAGATTCAAGAGAATCGTCTCTTTCTACGAGGATGTGAAGGGTAACGGAGAGAAAGCTAAAAAAAAGTAGCCAGAGGGTAAATATTTCGAATCGCTTAAAATAAAGGAGGAGAAGGCTCAAAAGTGAGGATAATAGGATAAGATATTTCATTTTTGGTTCTGAAATCTTAAGCCCTTCGTAAAGAGCAAAAAATGCTACAAGATAGATGAAAATGAAGAAAGGAAAAAGGGGTAAAAAATAGAAACAAAGTACGACGATAGGCCCGAATACTATGGCTGAGATTAGCCTTTTTTTTAAATCACTCACCGATTTCTTCCCTTACCTGGCCGAATCTTCTCTCCCTTTTGGAGTAGTCAAGAAGCGCCTCAAGATACTCCTTCTTCCTGAAGTCAGGCCAGAGTGTATCTGTTATGTATAGTTCCGTGTATGCCATTTGATAGAGGAGGAAGTTGCTCAGCCTTCTCTCCCCACTCGTCCTTATAAGGAGATCAGGATCGGGGATGTCTTTTGTGTATAGGTAATTCCTGAAAGTGTGTTCATCTATGTCCTCTATTATACCGCTTTTCAAATCCCTCATTATTTCTCTGACTGCTCTCACTATCTCTCTTCTTCCACTGTAACTGAGAGCAATGGAAAGGGTAAGGGAACTATTCCTTTTAGTCTCCTCCATAACTTTCAGGATGTTCGTCTTGGTGCTCTTTGGAAAGTCGTCTATCTCTCCTATAGCTAAAAACCTTATGTCATTTTTCATCAAAAGGGGCAATTCCTTCTCAAGGTAAATATCGAGAAGTTCAATCAATCTTTTTACCTCCCCTTCAGGCCTTTGCCAGTTCTCTTTTGAAAAGGCATAGAGAGTGAGGTATGGAATGTTCAACTCCCTCGTTGTCTCCACGACTTCTCTGACAGACTCGATACCATTTATGTGGCCTTCTATCCTCGGTAAGTTCCGCATTTTCGCCCATCTTCCGTTACCATCCATGATTATTGCAACATGACGGGGAAGTCTATAAAGCTCCATGATCCTTTTTAGAGATCAGATTTCAAGGATCTCCTTCTCCTTTTCAGAATACACCTTCTCTGCCATCTCAATGTATTTGTCCGTTACTTTCTGAACGTTTTCTTGTTTCTTGAAGAAATCATCCTTAGAGATGAGCTTCTCTTTCTCCATCTTTTTTAATTTCTCGTTGATCTCCCTCCTTATGTTTCTCATTGCAACACGAGCATTCTCGAGCATCTTCCCGCCTTGCTTTACAAGTTCCCGCCTCCTCTCTTCCGTTAGCCTGGGTAGGATTATCCTTATAATTTTGCCGTCGGAAACAGGATTTACCCCCAGGTCAGACTTCTGAATCGCCTTTTCTATCTCCCCTATTACTGAGGTATCCCAGGGCTGGATCAAAATTGTTCTATTGTCGGGTACGGAAAGGGAAGCAACCTGGTTTATAGGTGTGGGCTGGTTGTAATAGTTAATGCGGATGTCATCGAGCAAGGATACGGAAGCTATACCTGTCCTTAACCTTGAAAGATCTTTCTTAAAAGCCTCAAGAGATTTTTTCAGTTTAGCTTCGAGTTCCTCTATAATTTCATCCTTCATTTTACCCTTACCCCCTAACAATAGTGCCGATTGGCTCTTTCATAATTACTTTTTTAAGATTGTCTTTGACCTTCATATTGAAGACTATCACAGGAATCCCCCTTTCCATGGCCAATGCTATAGCCGTTAGATCCATTACCTGGACCTGCATTTTCAGAGCATCCAAATACGATATCTCTGAGAAAAATCTTGCATCTTTATGAAGGAGGGGATCCTTATCAAACACCCCATCAACCTTTGTGGCTTTGAGCACCACCTCGGCTTCTATCTCAGAGGCCCTCAGTATGGCAGCTGTGTCTGTGGAAAAGTAAGGATTCCCTGTCCCGCCGGCAAAGATGAGAACTCTACCAGATTTCAGATCCTCGAGCATCCCTTCCCTATTCCATCTCTCAGTTAGTTTCTCAACGCTCAAGGCACCGTAAATCCTCGTACTTACGCCTTTCCTTTTTAGAAAATCTTCCATGGCGAGCGCGTTTATGTAAGTGGCTACCATCCCCATGTAATCCGCTATTTGACGCTCAATCCCATGTCTTTCCAGGCTTGTCCCCCTTACGAAATTACCTCCCCCAACTACTATCCCTATTTGACAGCCTAATCTTACAACCTCCCCTATTTCCTCGCAGAGTCTCTCGATTGTTTGAACATCTAAGCCGTAACCCCTATCTCCAGATAGTGCCTCTCCACTGAGCTTGAGGAGGACTCTCCGATAAACACCCATTTAATCTGTGTCCAACTCCCCCAGTTGAAACCTTACAAACCTGCTTATCATTATTTTTTCTCCAGTCTTCATCATCAAATCCTCAAGGAGAGTCTTGACAGTGATTTCGGGATTCTTTATAAATGCCTGTTCGAGAAGGCAGACCTCCTGGAAGTACTTCTCCAACTTTCCCTCTGCTATCTTATCAGCGATTTTTTCGGGCTTTCCCGCCTCAAGCGCCTGTTTCCTGTATATGGACTTCTCCTTTTCTACGACTTCTACTGGTACATCCTCTCTTTTTATGTAAAGCGGCGAGGAGGCAACTACCTGCATAGCTATATCTTTCGCAAATTCTTGAAATTCTTTTGTATTTGCAACAAAGTCCGTTTCGCAATTTATTTCCACCATGCTTCCTATTTTGCCCCCAGTGTGAATATATGCCGCGATTATACCATCTTTCGCCTTCTTAGCCATCCTTTTCTGGATCTTTGCCAAACCTTTTTCTCTAAGATACTCTATCGCCTTTTCCAGATCTCCGTTTGCCTGTTTCAATGCCTCCTTACAATCCATAAGACCAACACCGGTCCGTTCCCTGAGTTCTTTTACGAGTTCAGCCTTTATTTCCATATCTCCTCCCTATTCCTTCCCATAATATTCCTCATATTTTTCGAACACATCCTCAGATAGATTTTCGTCAGCTACGGCCTTTGATTCTACGCTTTCTTCCTCCTTTCCTGAAAACTCCTGGGAATACATCATCTTACCCTCGAGAACAGCATCTGCGATCTTCATAGTTATTAACTTGATCGCTCTTATAGCGTCATCGTTACCTGGTATCACAAAATCTATATCATCGGGGTCACAGTTCGTATCGACTATACCGACCGTAGGAATACCAAGCTTCTTTGCCTCTTTCACAGCTATGTGCTCCTTTTTCGGGTCCACTACGTACAAAGCTCCTGGTAGTCTATCCATGTTCTTTATGCCACCTAAGTTTCTTTCTAACTTTTGTATAGTTCTCTCTATGCTAATCGCCTCTTTTTTGGGCAATTTCTTGAATACGTCGCTATTTCTTAATTCTTCAAGCCTCCTTAGACGCTCTATACTTTTCTGTATCGTTTGAAAATTTGTCATCGTACCACCGAGCCACCTGTGGTTCACGTAGAAAGCTCCGCATCTCTTTGCCTCCTCTTCAATCGCTTCTTGAGCCTGCTTCTTCGTCCCCACGAACAATATGTACTCATTCTTTGAGGCCACGTCCCGTACGAAGTTGTACGCATCTTTGAACATCTTTAGAGTCTTCTGTAAATCTATTATGTAAATCCCGTTTCTCGCACCAAATATGTAAGGTTTCATCTTCGGATTCCATCTTTTCGTCTGGTGACCGAAGTGAACACCGGCCTCAAGGAGTTGTTTAATGGTGAGGTTTGACATCTAATACCTCCTGGTTAATCTTCCGCCTTTCGCATCTCAGTGTCAGACAGGTTCCCCTGCACCCTGAAACTGATTGAAAGACGTGCAAATTTAAAACTTTGTATAATTATCACACGATTCCGAATATTTCAATAGAAAACGTCTTTTTGTAGTCTCTCGACGCTTTATGTGTTATACTCTTTCTGCAATGAATGAGGGGCTTTTTGAGAAATATCTTGCCTCTGGCAAGGAAGAAAGGGCGTCTATACTCTCCTCACTTGCGAGGGAGAAAACTGAAGATGTAGCTTCAATCCTAAAAACCCTTTACGAGCACGAAGACGATAAAGAGCTCTTAAAAACAATAAGGAGAATGATCTTCCACCTTAGAACAAGGGGTTTAAAGGTTGAGGAACAGAAGAAAAAAGGTTCGCCAGTTCTGCGCAGAGTAATTAAAGAACGTTTTGCAAAAGGTTACGTATCGAGCTACGATAACGAGCTAAATAGGGTCGTGCTCCTCGTAAATGAACTAAAAAAAGACATATTGCTCGTCACCCACGCCATAACCAACTTGAGGAAAGGTATTGAGGAGCTAAAGTCAGGAGAGGCCAATGTCTCCGATTACTTCTCATGGTTAGAAAGGCAAAAAAAAGCCCTCCTTCGAGATGATATTCTCATTGCAGAGATTTCTGCTCATTATGCCCTGTACTTAATGGAAGAAGCATCAAGAAATTCTAAAGGATTCAGAGAAGACATAGAATTCCTAAAAGGGCTCCTATCTAAATCTCTGGCTTCTAAAGAAATAAGAGACCCATCTCAGATATATGAACTTTACAAGGACATCGGGGAATCTATCTCGATGAGTACTCTTATGAACCACAAAATTTTTTCGAATCTCTTCCTCCTTTGGGAAGGCATGGAAAAAGACCGGGCTGAGTACGAAAAAATAGGGGAAGCTCCGATAGTCCTTCCCCAATACTTAAAGGAGCAGAAGAAAAAGGAGTACGTGAGGGAACTTGTAGAAAAAGAAAGGTTAAGCCAGATTAAAAGAGATATAAAAAGGGTTCTCGAAGACTATGCATACATTTTGAACTCTGAGGGTGATCATCCCTACGCAAGAGCGATAATCGCAGCCCTTAATAACCAAAATACCTTTGAAGAGATCCTCCTTCACCTTCTCGAAAAGTCTTTGTCTAAAACTTTTTATGAGGAACATGAAACGCATAAACTTATAGTGAGCCCCCATGAATATTTGAGAAGCGTTTATGAACAAATTCCCTATTAGAGATGCCTTTTTTCTAAAAGCAAAAAATGAAGGTTACAGGGCGAGAAGTGCCTATAAGCTCTTAGAAATTCAAAAAAAATTTCGGGTGATAAAGAGGGGGGATAGGGTACTCGATCTTGGATGTTCACCTGGAAGTTTCATCCAGGTCATAAGAGAAATTATCGGAGAAAAAGGCTTCGTCCTGGGTATTGATCTTCTGGATACGGAACGATTTTATGCGAAAAATGTGCTTACAATCAAGGCAGATGTTAAAGACGTGACTATGGACATGATTAAAAAGATTTGCGGAATAGAATGTTTCAATGTTATAACTTCCGATATTTCCCCAAATATCTGTGGTATAAATGAGGTCGATGAAGCCAATCGAAAAGAGGTTTATGAAGCCATAAAAAAAATAGTAAGGACAGGCCTGAAAAAAGGTGGGAACTTCGTCATGAAGTCCTTTTTTACGGAAAGTTTTGTGAGTGTCAAAAAGGATTTAGAAATAATGTTCGAGGAAGTGTTTATTTTTAAGCCCCAGGCTTCAAGAAAGAGGAGCTCAGAAGTGTACATTGTCTGTTTGAAGAAGAGGTAGAAAATTTGAAGACTTTCCATTCAGAAAGAAACTGATGAACATCCTACTAATCCAGCCCAAAAGTTACGCCATAGGCTTTACGGATATGATACTTGCGGAACCTCTCGGTCTTGAGGCAATAGCGGGCTCATTAACTAATCACGAAATAAGAATATTAGATTTAAGGTTAAAAAAGAACCTGGAGTCGGAGATTCGCCACTTTAAACCAGATGTATGCGGAATAAGCCTTTCGTACACAATCGACCACAATCCAGTGGTATCTATCGCAAAAAGGATAAAGGAACTTTCACCAAAAACACTCGTTATTGTTGGAGGCCAACATGCCTCTTTCAATACCGAAAGTCTTGCTTTGGCAGATGTCGATGCCGTCGTTTTAGGAGAAGGGGAAAAAACATTCGCCGAGCTCATTGAATCGATTGCACGTGGGGAGGACCCTATTACAGTACGTGGCCTCGCCCTAAAGGAAAATGAAAAGTTCATCTTCACTGGTGAAAGAAAGCCTGAAAAGGATATGGACCTTCTCCCTTTACCAAGAAGGGACCTATTAGATAGGAAATATTACCATCTTGGCTTTCAAAGACCTCTCGCCCTCGTTGAAACCTCAAGGGGTTGCAATCACGAATGTTCCTTCTGCTGTGTATGGCAGTTTTACGGCAGAACAGTCAGATCAAGAACACCAAAGAAGGTAGTTGAGGAACTCGAAAGAGTCAGGGAACCACACATTCTCTTTGTTGACGATAACTTCCTTGTTAATACAAGAAGGGCGGAGAAAATAGCATCACTTATAAGGGAATCTGGAATAAAAAAAAGGTACACGTTCCAGGCAAGAAGCGATACAATAGCAAAAAATCCTGATCTTATAAAGCTTTGGAAGGATGTGGGCCTAAAAGGGGTATTCATAGGATTTGAGAAAATAGAGGACGAAGAATTGGACGCTCTAAGAAAGAAGACAAATGTGGAATTAAATGACAGAGCGCTCGAAATATTGAGAAATCTGAACATAGACGTCTGGGCTTCTTTCATAGTCGATCCCTCTTACGACAAAAAGGACTTCAGAAAAATATCAGATTATGTGATTTCTCGGGGTATAAGAACACCTACTTTCTCTATACTCACCCCCCTTCCTGGAACTAAGCTTTACGAGGAGCTTAAGGAAAAGATCGTATCCTTCGATTTTGATCTCTTTGACATAGCCCATTCTGTTCTTCCAACCAAGCTACCCTTGGAGGATTTTTACAGGGAGTTTTGTGGCCTGTATAAGGTCCCCTATTCGAGGTTCAAGTTAATAATGGAGGGGGTATGGGCTTATCTGACAAAAGGATTCAAATTATCGCAACTTATGCGGATGCTTTATTCCGCAAAAAGACTTTCAGATTACAGGTATTATATCTCTGCGCACAGGGGCAGGAAGAGGAAATGACCACTCTCTTTCCTTCAAAATCCGATTTGGAAGCCGAAAAACCGAGTTATTAAGCAAGACTACAAATTCACATTAACCTCCAAAGGTCGGCAAAGAGATCTCAGTAAGGGAATGACATGGTTAAGCAAAAATCTGTGCAGAAATTCTATAGGTAACGAAGTAAACGAAATTTTCCTGCCAGTAATAGTCTTAAACCATTCCATTTCGCCTTGATGGGCTATGATTCCACACAATTAAGCCTCAATACTTGGGTGGTTTTTGGGGCTTCTAATTACAAGCTGTTCTTTGCTCTACTTTCCGGGTCTATGCTCCTTCAAAGAGATGTGGGACAGAGAGAAAAAAGGTAAAATAGGACTAGATGAAAAACCCTTTGCAGGAGGTGGCACATGAAAGTATTCTGTTTACAGAGGGAATTTTACCAAGGCTCAATATCCAGGATCTTCTCCCCTGTGGGAAAGGAGAGGTTCAGACTTCTCAAGCTTCCGGATCCTTTAAGACAAAAGGGCGCAAGTTCCTTTGAAGTGGCAGAGCTTTTAGGAATCCCAAGGTCGACTATTTAAAGAAGGAACTCGGGGAAATATCTCCAGCCAGGGATAGGAGAAGACATGGGTCCTTTTGAAGAAGCTTGGTTTTGAGACCTCCGTTTCAACCTGTGGAGGGATCATTCAGGAGGCCATGAAGTGGCCTGGAGACATACTTGAACTTGACACTTTCCCCTGGTAAGGTGGTTAAGCAGTTCACAGGAAGGGATGTGGTATCTATTTGGAATGTCCTTGAGGTTTTCTTGAGAGCGAGCTCTCACTGTGGAAGGAAGTTCCTTCAAGGGCTTTTTTAGGGTTAAGGCCCTGAAAGTGGATGGTGGATCTGAGTTTTACGGGGAGTTTGAGAAGGAATGCCACAAGAGGGGTTGAAGCTTTTATGTGGTTCTTCCTCTGGATTTTGGAGTGCTAAGGCAGGTTATTTGCAATTCCTTTTGGCCCTCAAGACCCCTTAAGAGTATCTGATGGAAAACTTTAGGGAGGTGGTCCCTTTTGATGCTAAACTGTCTCAAATGTACTTAAGCCCGACAACCGGTTGCATTTGGGTAAGAAAACCAGTAAAATGTGTATGTGGACATGGCGGAAATAAAAATTACAGATGCTCTAAGAAGAGAGATCATAAAGATAGTTGACGAAAGGATAAGAGAGGTCCATGTAACGAAGGAGGATTTCTCTGAACTCAAGAGCATAGTGAAAGAGCTTGCGGAGGCTCAGAAAAACTCTGAAGTGAGACTGACAAGGTTAGAGAAGGCAGTAGAGGAGCTTGCGGAGGCTCAGAAAAACTCTGAAGTGAGACTGACAAGGTTGGAGAAGGCAGTAGAGGAGCTTGCTCAAGCTCAGAAAAACTCTGAAGTGAGACTGACAAGGTTGGAGAAGGCAGTAGAGGAGCTTGCGGAGGCTCAGAAGAGGACAGAGCAGAGGGTAGAGGAACTTGCTCAAGCTCAGAAGAGGACAGAGCAGAGGGTAGAAGAGCTTGCTCAAGCTCAGAAGAGGACAGAGCAGAGGGTAGAAGAGCTTGCTCAAGCTCAGAAGAGGACGGAAGAATGCTTAAGAAAGCTCATAGAAGAACACAGAGAGACAAGAAGGCAGCTTGGAGGACTATCGGGTACTGTGGGATACTATCTTGAAGACAGGGCGTTAAAATCTCTACCATCCCTACTTAAGGAGAGGTACGGCATCACTCTCACCTCAAGACCCATAAGGAGATTCCTTGAAGACAAGAGGGGGAGACCTTTAGAAGTGAACATATACGCAGAGGGAAGAAAGGATGGGAAAGAGATATACGTGATAGGAGAGAGTAAAGCCCAGCTATCAAAAAATGACATAAGGGATTTTCTGACGAAGAAGATAGGTTCTCTCAGCCTTAAAAAGGAAATCTTTCCTTTAGTTGTGACTTACATGATTCAGGATCCTAAAGTAGAGGACTATGCGAAGGAGCAGGGGGTTGCCCTTTTTTACTCATATGATCTCGAACTTTAAGATTCTTCGTCCTTTCCTCTGACCCATTTCACACTTTTGGCAATCAGTTATTTGCTCTTTCTCGTTTAAACAGATTTCTCCATATTAGGCCTGGGCGAGGGATGGTGTATCGTCATTTCACCAGAAGGGATCAGAAATTCCTAACTCTAAAGAGGACATTACTGTTATTACCAATGTCAATGTCACATTTTATTCCCAGTTTGAAATGTCACATTTTTCCGTCCATAAATCCTCCATGGATGGTTTTCAGGTGGTCTCC
>JGI20130J15133_1001485_pt1 | contig 19451 bp, 18 predicted proteins | sample WasSprMetagenome_FD_15133 | JGI IMG/M metagenome (IMG submission 15133) | reverse complement strand
GCGTCCTTTACATCTCGCAAGGGCTGTGGGACGAGGCTGCAAGAAACCCGCGCATCAAGTTCGTCAAAGAGTTGCCGCTCAAGTTTGAAGACGGCAATCTCGCACCTGTGACTTACGAGGTTTAGCGTAATGCGTAACCCGTGATGCGTGATTGTCTTGGTGCGACTTCAGCGGAGTTGAGCGAAAGGAGGTAAAAGCGGTGACGCTGAACGAAGTCTTTTGGTCGGTCGTCAAGTTGGTCATCATCATCGCTTGCGTGATGGGCGTTTTGCCGTTCCTGATTTGGGCTGAAAGAAGGCTTTTGGGCTTCATGCAAGATAGGCTCGGACCGAACCGTGTCGGTCCTGCTGGTTTGCTTCAATCCTTTGCCGATGCGCTCAAATTGATGCTCAAGGAAGTCATCGTGCCTGAAGGCGCTGACAAATTCGTCTACTTCTTGGCGCCCATGCTTTTGATGGTGCCAGCCCTTTGCACTTTCGTCGTCATCCCTTTCGGTCCGAACGAGCAAGTCGTTGACTTAAACATCGGTGTCCTTTACATCGTCGCTTTGGCGAGTTTGGGAGTTTACGGCATCGTCTTGGCTGGATGGTCTTCAAACAGCAAGTATGCGTTGCTTGGAGGGCTGAGGAGCGCTGCGCAAATGCTGAGTTACGAGTTAGGAGTCGGATTAGCCATCGTCGTCGTGGTCATGCTCACTGGGACGCTGAGTTTGAGGGGCATAGTTGAGGCTCAAAGCGGTCCGTTGACTTTTTGGTGGTTTGGGCGAGAGTTGGTAATCCCGTTTTTGCCCAACTGGCTCGTTTTCAAACCGCTGGCTTTGCCAGCCTTCATCATGTTCCTGATCGGCGGTTTCGCTGAGACGAACCGAGCACCTTTTGATTTGCCTGAAGCCGAATCCGAACTGGTCTCAGGCTACCATACTGAATACACGGGCATGAGGTTTGCCATGTTCATGCTGGGCGAATATGTCAATGTCGTGACAGCGAGCGCTATGGTCACGACGCTGTTTTTGGGCGGTTGGAACGGACCTATTTTCCCGCCTTTGCTTTGGTTCATCGTCAAGTTGCTTTTGGTGCTGTTCACCTTCATTTGGGCGCGGGCAACACTACCACGAATTCGATATGACCAACTGATGAAATTGGGCTGGACAGTTTTGGTGCCCGCAGGGCTTGCCAACATCGCTGCTATCGCCCTTTACGACGCTTGGAAGTGGAGCAGGTTCGCTGGCTTTTGAAGTGAATTCGTGCAAGACTTACAGGCGACATCAAGTAGAGCAAAGGAGGAAGAAACCGAGATGGTGCGCAATATATTGCGAAGCCTGAAGGTGACCTTCAACCACTTGTTTGCGCCGAAGGTGACTGTTCAGTATCCTGACGAACCCGTTAAAGTCTCGCCCCGCTTTCGAGGTCGGCATATTTTGAGGCGATGGGAGGACGGGAAGGAGCGGTGCATCGCTTGTCACTTGTGTTCGGCAGCCTGTCCAGCCGATGCCATCACCGTCATCGCTGAAGACAACCCACGCGACAATCCCGTTTCCCGTGGGGAGCGCTACGCGAAAGTTTACCAAATTGACCTTCTCCGCTGCATCTTTTGCGGCTACTGTGAGGATGCGTGTCCCGTCAACGCCATCGTTTTAGGTTCGGGCTTTGAGATTTCTGGCTACCGACGCGAAGATTTCATCGTGAACAAGGAAGACCTACTTGAGCCCCATCCCAACAGTTTCGTCAAGGATTCCTTCTTTGACAGCACCCTTTACGACCGACCTTACCTTCCCATCCCGTCGGCAGCGGACAGAGAAGCCCTAATTGAAGGTCGGCAACGGGAGATTGAAGAGCAAATCCGAACAGCCAAACCGCCAATCGTCATCAGACCTTACTGATGGGACATGGGGCAAGGGACAGGGGACAAGAACGGAATGGGACGAGGGACGCGGGACGAGGGACAGGAAAATGGGAGGGCGAGGTTCCTGCCGAGCCAAAATGGCAGCGAATAGCGAATGGCGAATAGCGACTGACGACTAGTGAGGCGACGAATAGCAAACGGCTTTGACCACCCACACGAGGTGTGTGGCTGCAAATTCAAAGCAGGCTAACTGAAAGTTGCGAGTTGCGGGTTGCGCGTTCAGAGAAAAAGCCCTAACCCTCAACTCTCAACTCGCAACCTAAATAGCAGGCTTTGTTTTTTCGTAGCCACCGACTCCAGTCGGTGGTTTGGAGGGTCAGGCTCCTGCTTTGCGCCATGAAAGACTAAATTCGGGGCTAACGCCCCTCCTACAAGACTTTCCGAACGCACTCCTGTGCCGTTGACACCGCCGAAAATTTTGGCATCATCTTTGAGGTGCAACAGACTTGGTCTGAACGGGGTGATTGCGGACAATGATGTGGAGGTGGATTTTCGTGACGGCGATAGCGAGTGCTTTGATGACGGCAGGGAACGCAGTAGGCGCCAATTTCGTTCCGAGACCTGAACACCCGCGACCAGATTTTGAGCGAACGCAATGGCTTAATTTGAACGGCGTTTGGGAATTCGCTTTTGACCCTAACGATGTCGGTGTCAAGGAAAATTGGTTTGCCACCACTGCCCAACCGTTTCCGCTCCGCATCGTTGTGCCCTTCCCATGGGAGAGCAAACTCAGCGGCATCGGACGAACGGATTACAAAGGCGTTGCGTGGTATCGCCGAAACTTCACTGTCCCCAAAGAATGGCGGGGCAAGCGAATTTGGCTTTGCTTCGGTGCCGTTGACTGGCACGCAACAGTCTGGCTGAACGGTGAAAAAGTCGGTGAACACGAAGGTGGCTACAGCGAATTTCGCTTTGATGTCACCGACAAAATCCGATTTGACGCCCCCAATCTGCTCGTCGTCCGAGCCGTTGACTTCACTGACCACGAGACACCCATCGGCAAGCAAGTTCAGTGGTGGTATACGAGCACAAGTGGCATTTGGCAAACTGTTTGGCTCGAAGCGACGGGGCAAGTTTGCGTGAAGAAGTTCCGCATCATCCCTATTGCCGATAAACGCTATGTGCCGACAGGGGAAATGCGATTTGAGGTTTGGTTTGAGGTTTGGTTAGACTGGGACGCGGGGCGAGGGGCGAGGGACGAGGAAGTTGTCGTGGAAGTTCGTTCGCCGGACCGCAAGTTTCGCGCCGTGCAAGTGAAAGTGCCGCCAAAGCAAGAACAAGTGACGCTGACGGTCAAAGTGCCTAACCCGAAATTCTGGACACCCGAAACGCCCTACCTTTACGACGCCGAAATCGTTGTCCGTTCGGGGCGAGGGAAGAGGGATGGGGGACGAGATGCAGACGAAACGACGGACGATGTTGTTCGCACCTATTTCGGCATCAGAACGATTGCTTGGGGCAAGGGGCAAGGGACAGGGGACAAGGGTCATAGTTTTGTGCTGCTTAACGGCAAACCAATCTACATTCGCGGCGCCCTTGATCAATCCTTCAACCCTGACGGGATTTACACCGCTCCGAGCGATGAGTTTTTGCGGCGAGACATTGAGTTGGCGAAGGCTGCTGGCTTCAACATGCTCAGAATTCACATCAAAGCTGACGAACCGCGCAAACTCTATTGGGCTGACAGATTGGGGATTCTCATCCAGCAAGATGTCCCGTGCTTTTACCGTATCAGCGAGCGGTCCCGACAAGCCTTTGAGAAAACTCTGCGCGACATGATTGAACGCGATTTCAACCATCCAAGCATTTACTGCTGGACAATCTTTAACGAGGAATGGGGCATCGGCAACCTTCAAACTGCACCGAAGGAGCATCGCATTGACTGGGTTTTGAAGATAGTTGAGTTAGTGCGCCAACTTGACCCAACCCGATTGGTTCAGGATAACACCGGCTGGGCACACCTTGTTTCCGATCTCAACTCGTTCCACTGGTATGGTCGCGATGTGGACGGCTTCCGGCAACATTACCGGCGCATCAATGACGAACGCATAAAGCCAGGTGACGATTGGAACTATATCGCAGGTTACAAGCAACGAGGGGAGCCGTTTGTCAACAATGAGTTCGGTTATGTCGGCGCGGGGGATGGCGATAGCGATTGGTCTTGGGGCAACTTGTTCGTCGTCAATGCGATGCGCGCCTGCGAGAAACTTGTCGGCTACACCTACACCGAGTTGACCGACATTGAGTGGGAGCACAACGGCGTTTACAACTACGACCGCTCACCCAAAGAGTTCGGCTACGACTTCTGGGCACCGGGAATGACGGTGCGCGATGTTTTCGCCGAAGACTTTCTCGTCTTGGATGTGCCAGCAATCAAATACGCCAAACCGGGCGAAAAAGTCAGCGTGCCCGTTCTGTTCAGCCACATGAGCGGCAAGCATGAGTCTGGTTTGACCTTAAAGTGGCAAGTCCGTTGGCTTGACAGGTTCGGCAACTGGCGTGAAAGCAAAGTCCAAACGCGCAAGTGCCCGAAGACGCCCGCATACAGGTTGACGAAGTTAGGTGAAATCACTTTCGCGCTCCCAAACGAACCTTCACTGGTGACACTTGTGGCTTGGCTTGAGGACTCAAAGGGCAAGCGGGTGCACATCAATTACACGCAATGGTGGGTGCGGGATGAAAAGGGGTTGCCGCGAATTGAAGTCTTGGACAAACGCACTTTAGTGCTGCGCTTCTCCCCCAATGATTGGGCTGAAAGCAAGTTCAACGAACTTTCCATGCCAGAAACACCCATAGACGGCAAGCATTATGGGCGAGGCTATGGCTTCGTTGAATATCGGCTCAAATTGCCCGAAGGCGTGAGTTTGGACAAGGTTAAAGCGATAAGGTTGCTCTGCGAAGTCGCAGCGAAAGCGGGGCGCGAGAAAGTCGATTGGGCAGAACGAGTGAACCCGCAAGATTACCCCCAAACCGACGGCAAAAAGTTCCCGACAACCGTTGAGGTCTCCTTCAACGGCATCAAAGTTGCGACTTGGAACTTGCCCGACGACCCCGCTGATGCTCGTGGAGTCCTGTCTCATTGGCGAGGCGTTGAGCGAGGTTCTTACGGTTACTTGATGAGCGCTGAACTTGACATGAACACTCCTGAGGGCGTCGCCGTCCGCAATCAGGTAGCGGAAACAGGGCAGTTGGTAATTCGCTTCACCGTTCCTTGGAACGCTGTCCACCGAGGCGGTATCGCAATTTACGGAGAAACGATGGGCTGTTATCCTGTTGAGCCGACGCTGATTTTGCAGTTTGCCGAACCGCTGCCTTTGCCTGTTGGCTGGTCATCAAGCGAAAGTGTTGCTGTCAGCACTTTTAAGGAACGGCTTCGAGTTGTGTTACCTACGGCTCAACGGGGCGGACACCAGTGGCGTTACACGACGGAACGACCATCAGAGAACTGGATGCAACCTGAGTTTGACGATAGCGGTTGGAGAGTTGGAAAGTCGGGATTTGGCACTGAAGGGACGCCGGGCGCAATTGTTGGGACGAGATGGGCAACAGGTGAAATTTGGCTGCGGACGAAAATCACAATGCCAAAACTCTCTCCCGATGATGTCGTTTGGCTTGAAGTGCACCACGACGAGGACTGCGAGGTTTATGTCAACGGCAAGTTGCTATGGCGCGAAGGCGGTTATCTGACGCGCTACAAAACCGTTCGCCTCCGACCCGAGCAGATTGCCTTGTTCCGCGAGGGCGAAAACACCATCGCCGTCCATTGCCGCCAAACCGTCGGCGGTCAGTTCATTGATGTCGGTTTTGTAATACTGAGGCAAAACTATCCCTCACCAGGTGGAGGTTGAGGGGCAGGAATCTCTATGACAATTGAAGTCGTGGGCGGAACTTCTATTTCTTTTGACACTTGCCTCCCCACAGCCGTAGCTGTCAGTTTCCATCGCCACCCCTTGCCCAACGCGATTTTGGTCCCCTGCTCAGGGACATCTACTTTGTCAGGCGGAAAGGGCATCATTGGCGGTGGTGGAGTCATTATCGCTTTTACTCGCTCAATCGTAACCGAACCATATACTGGTTCTTTTGTCCCATCAGGTCTGACAATGACAATTTGCACATGAACATCTTGAGTGATGTTGCGCAAATATGGCATTGGTCCCTGACCTGCCAATTTAAGATAAAGCACCCATATATCGCCAATGGAGACTGCATCCTTCCATCGCCAAATCTCTCTCTCCCTATCCTCTACCTTTTCCAAACCCTTTACCCACGCCTCTATCACTGCCTCCACAAGTAGTTCTTTGCGGTCTTTATGCCGTCCCATAATGGCGTCAAGGAGAGGTTTGTGGATTGAGAGCAGGAACTTGTTAAACCAAGTCTCAGTTTTCTTGTATTTGCGGTAAGGAACTGCCCAAATGCCTAGGATTGCCGCTTGATCTGGTATTAAATCCCAATGAACACACCCTTCCGAAAATGGGGGCACAGGGATAGAGGTCGTCAAAAGAGTCGTCTTTGTCTCGTCCTGCATTTGTTCTAACTCGGTAACCAATTGCGCTTGAGAAGGTTCATCCTTTGTGACTAAAGGATAACTGCGAAGGTCAATTTTAAGTTTTACTGGAACATGCTTGTTTTTGTAAACCTTAGGTGGGTATATGTTGATTTGGCTGGAGCTGTCATTTCTAAACCGTTTCGTCATGCAGTAGGGTTCGGTAAAAGTGATGGGGAATGGCGTCACCTCCACCCAAGTCCCACAAGAGGCCCTGACACGAGTATCTACCATATCACATCCCGTCGGTGGTGGTCCGAAAGTCAAGTAAAGTCCAATCAAATGTTGTTCATTGATGTCTCCTGTATGGGGTGAGCACCCCTCTTTTACCCGATAGCGTTGGATCAAACAATCACGAGTTTCAGTTGTTTGCTCAATAACCAACTGCCCATCTCGTTCCACTAAGTTGACTTCTGATACGATAGTATGACCACCCTCATGTTCCACTTGCTCAGTAATTTCAACCACAATATCTCGTGGCGGGGGATGAGGAATCCATCCTGCCCTTGAAGCGACGATCCAAAGCCTTGTTTCAGGGTCTCTAAGAAGTGCTTGGGCTAAAGTTTGACCGCTTTTATCTTTGATGATCAACTGCCGAAAAGAAGTCGGTTCTTCTAAGACCAGACTCCCTGAAATAGTGGAACCGTCAGCGGATGCTTCCAACTGCCCATCCAACAATTTCGTCTCAAAGTCCCGAATTTCTGCTTTCCCTAATCTCTTCTGCTCATCTGTTACTTGCACAATGAGGGTGGTAGGATAAAGGGTCGTCCACCAATCCCAATCCTCTTCGGGTGGCTCTTGAGAAACACGAGCATCAAAGGCATCAGGATTAGGCTCTTCAACAGGTTGAAACCAAGCAATGCGGGCATTAATGACCTTCTCTTGAACTTCTCCTGTGTGAAAGTAACGATGAGGTCCTTGAAAAGCAACGCCGACATGCAAACTGGGGTCAAAGGGACAAGGCTGCAAGACAACTTCCTGCCTTCTCACTGACCAAGCCAAAGTCAACCCACAAACGACAACCGCTGTGACCAATCCAACAAGCAAACGCTTCATCTTTCATCCCTCCCACAGGCTGATCTCAACGCCACTACACCTAAATAGCACACACACAGTTGTAAATAGCGATTTCAGTTGATTTTGGTGGCAGAAATCACGATTTTAGAAATCCCGCCAAATTGTCGGCGGTCAGTTCGTTGATGTCGGTTTTGTGGTGTTGAAAGCGGTGGATTAGCGGTTTTCAAGTTCTTGTCGTCCTTCCTCAACGATTTCAAGGAGACGGCGGGCAAACCTTTCCAAGCGGTTAAGGACATTGCGGACATACTCATCGGTCTCTCGGCGGCGGGTTTCAGCGTCTTGCTGAGCCTCCTGCAAAATTTCTCTTGCCCGCTGCTCCGCTTGTTGGACTATCAGGCTTTCCTCCACCAACCTTTCCGCTTCGCGCCTTGCTTGTTCCAAGATTCTCTCCGCTTCCCTCTTTGCCTCTTCAACAATCCGCTGTGCCTCTTCCCTCGCAGCCCGAAGATACCTCTCGCTTTCCCTTTGGATTTCCATTGCCTTGCGGATTTCGTCAGGCAAAGATGCCCTCATCCGATGGAGTTTCGTGGCGAAAAGTTCCTCGTCAACGATGACCCACCGTCCCAGAATGTGCCTTCCGTTCCGAACCAGTTCTTCAAGTTCCGTGATGGCGCGGTAAATGTCCGAGATGGTTACCGCCTCCTTTCCGCCACTTTTTTGCGGAGTCTTTCGGCGACATTGTCTGGCACTAAGTCCTTTAAGCACCCGTTGAGCGAAGCGACTTCCTTCACGGCGCTGGAACTCAAGTAGGCATAGGGCAAACTGGTCATGAGGAACAGCGTTTCTATTTCAGGCGCAAGTTTTCGGTTGATGGCTGCCATTTGGAACTCGTAGTCAAAATCCGTCACAGCCCTCAAGCCTTTAATGATGACCTTTGCACCCTTCTGCCGGACAAAGTTGACCAAAAGCCCGTCAAAGGCTTCAACGGTGACATTGGGCAAATGGCTGCAGCATTCCTTCAGCATCTCAACCCGCTCTTCCAAAGTGAACCAAGGCGTTTTGGCTGGGTTGGTTGTGACGGCGACAATCAGTTCGTCAAAGATTTTTGCCGCCCGCTCTATGACATCCAAGTGACCGTTTGTCACTGGGTCAAAAGTGCCTGGGTAAACGGCGCGAATCATCTTTCATCCCCCCAATCTCCAGTTGGCGAATAAAAACGCAAGACATGTTCGCTGACCCTTCGGTGCTCGAAAGCAATCAGACCACCCACAACTTCGGGCAACTCCTCTTTCACCAATTGCTGCACCACGACCAATCTCGGTCCCTTCAAAAGTTCCAGATGGTTTCCCAGCCATGTCATGAGTTGCAAAGCCAAGTCGCTGCCGTAAGGCGGATCCAAAAACACGATGTCAAACCTTTCGCCTTCCGCCAGAAGTTGGGGCAACTTCCTCCTTGCGTCGCCCTTGACAATTCTTGCACGATCGAAAAGTTTCGTCAGCAGCAGGTTTGTCTTTATGGTCTCAATGCAACGACCGTCCAACTCAACGAAGACAGCCCGCTCAGCCCCTCTGCTCAGGGCTTCTATGCCTACAGCACCTGTTCCAGCGCACAGGTCAAGAAAGTGACTTCCGACGACCAATTGACCGAGCATGTCAAACAAAACGGTTCTGACTCGGTCGGTCGTCGGGCGAACCCGACCGTGAGGTGGGCTTTTCAGTTGAACACCTTTGCTTGTCCCCGCAATCACTCTCACGCTTTAAGTCCCCTCGCTTCATCCAACTTTTCTGAGACGGGCTGCGAAAACTCCGTCGGTGTTGTGTTTGTGCGGGAACAATCGCAAAAATCCCTCTTGCGTGATTGCGTTTGGGATTTCGCTGGGCAGAAATGGGTGCGGGTCATCCAAAACAAATTCCGGGTGACGCTCCAGAAAAGTTTTGATGACCTCCTCGTCCTCTTCGGGCTCAAGGCTGCATGTAGCATAAACGATAACTCCACCTTTGCGGACAACCGGAACTGATGCCTCAAGCAACCGAGATTGCAACTCAGCCAACTGTTTCACCTGTTCCTCGCTCTTCTTCCAACGGGCATCGACTTTCCGGCGCAATGTCCCGGTCCCTGAACAAGGGACATCAAGCAAAACTTTGTCAGCCCGATTGATGAATTGCTGGGCGAGTTCCGTCCAATCGCCCAGCAAGGTTTTGATGTTGAAAAGTTTGAGCCGAACGGCGTTCTCTTCAACCAACTTCAAGCGGGAGGGATGGGAGTCGACAGCGATAATTTCCGCTTCGTCTTTCACCAACTCAGCGATGTGAGTGGTCTTGCCGCCAGGTGCAGCGCAAGCGTCTATGATGATTTCGCCAGGTTTCGGCTCTAAAAGGTAGGGCACAATCATTGCCCCTTCGTCCTGAACGGTGAACAAGCCACCGATAAAGCCGGGCAACTTTGTGACATCGTGGGTTGTGTCCAATCTCAAACATTCGGGCACCCAAGGGCTTGGTCCTATTTTCCTGCACCGAAACTCTAAGGCTCGAGCGACCAAATCCCTTTCGGTGTATTTGAGGTTGACGCGGATGCAAAGTGGGGGCGGTTCGTTGTTGGCTCGGCAAAGCGCCAAAGTCTCATCCACGCCCCAAAACTTGACCCAACGCTCAACCATCCAACGCGGGTGGGAAGTCGTTATGCTGATGTGAGAAACAGGGTCTTCGTCAAGGGACGGGATAGGGACACTTTGCCAACCTTCGCCCATGCTCCTGACGACAGCGTTCACGAGAGATGCAATCCCCTTGTGTTCAAACCGCTTCGCCAACTTGACATATTCGTTCCCAACAATCGGTGCAGGGTGCTTGAAGAAAATCAACTCGTAGGCTGCCATGCGCAAGATGTTGCGAGCAAAAACGGGAAGTTCGTCCAATGAGTAATCGCAGAAATGCTGGATGATGTGGTCAAGGTAAAGTCGCATTTTCACGACTCCCATCGCCAGCGCTGTAATCATTGCCCTTTCCTTCGATGGGAGCCGCTTCTGCCTCATCAGTTCCCGCAGGGACAAGTTGACATAGGCATCCTTTTTCTCTACTTCAACCAGAGCCAACAGCGCCAATTTTCTGGCAGGGCAAATCTGGTCAGCCGTTGTCGGGTGCACCATCCGGTAAGCCATAACAGGTCACCGCCCAAAAGCGGACACCAAAAGCGAAAGCGCTTTCAGTCGTCTCGTGTGCTTTCGTTACTGTTGCTGAGTTTGTTCGCTGCTCGTTTGAGTTGGTTGAGATGGTTGCTGAGTTTGAGCAGTTAGCCGTTCCATCTCTTTCGCTGCCTGATATTCGCTCCAAGCGATGGCGATAACAAGCAACCCACCAAGCGCAAGCATCGGTCCCAAGGNGCCTTNGAGCACCACCAAAAAGTCGCCCCACCAAANCACGAGCAACACTATCCCGACAATCACAGCCACGGCACCCGCCAAAAAAGCAATCATCGTCCCCTTGGACATAAACCATCGCCTCCATGCCACCGAAATTTCTGCTGCATTTTGATTATGCCACCGATGTCCGAATTTGGGCGTGTTTTCAAGGTCGCTTGTCGCGGGTGTAGTGCTATGATTGATGCGGCGGTTGAAAAGGGTGACCTTAAGGAGGGGATTGAGATGCCTGTCAACAGAGAACGCTTTCTGGCGGATTTCCTTGAACTCGTCCGCATACCGAGCCCTTCGGGCAAAGAGAAGGAAGTCGCTCGGGCAGTGAGGGCGAAACTTGAAAGCATGGGTCTGACCGTAACGGAAGATAATGCAGGGGAAAAGTTTGGTGGCGAACAGGGCAACTTAATCGTCAAGGTTCAGGGCAACTTGGAAGGCGTCCCACCGATTATGTTCAACGCTCACTTGGATACCGTCGTCCCCTGCGAAAATGTCAACCCAATCGTTGAGGGCGACAAAGTTCGGTCCGACGGGAGAACGATTTTAGGCGCTGACAACAAGGCTGGGGTTTGCGTGTTGCTGGAGTTTTTGCGCGTCCTCAAGGAAGACGGCATCCAACACGGTCCGCTGGAGATAGTTTTCACCGTCGCCGAGGAGACAGGGCTTCACGGGGCAAAGCACCTTGACTATTCCCTCGTCAGCGCAAAGGTCGGCTTCGTTTTAGATAGCGGTCCGCCAGTCAACAAAGTCATAGTCCAAGCGCCGTCGCAAAAGAATTTGCGGGTGGTCATAAAAGGCAAGGCTGCCCACGCAGGCGTTTCGCCTGAAAAGGGCATAAACGCAATTCAGTTGGCAGCAAGGGCAATTGCGGCGATGAGGCTTGGGCGAATTGACCACGAGACGACGGCAAACATTGGCGTCATTAGGGGAGGTTTGGCGACCAACATCGTGCCCGAAGAAGTTGAAATTTTGGGCGAAGCCAGAAGCCACGACCCGCGCAAACTTGATGAGCAAATCGCCCACATGGTTGCCCTCTTTGAGAAGGAAGCGCAAAAAGGTGGCGGAAGTGCGGAGATTGAAGTCAAGGAAGTTTACCGCTCATTCCGCATCACCGAGAATGACCTGCCAGCAAAACTCATAACAGTAGCCCTTGAGAAAATGGGGCTAAAACCGCAGTGGGAGATAACTGGCGGCGGCAGCGATGCAAACATCTTCAACGAACACGGGATTAAGTGCGTGATGATTTGCTGCGGTGAGGAAAGCCCCCATTCGCCCGAAAACGAAAGGCTTGACATCCCTTCTGCGCTCCAAAGCGTGGAGTTGCTGGTGAACATCGTCACTGCTTTCGCCCAAATGGGCAAGAACCTTTAACCCAACCTCTTTCACACCTTTCAACTCCATGCCAAACTGATGACGGGCAAATTTGAAAGCAGCAAGGAGGCGATGGGGCATGCGTTGGCTATTGACAACTTTGATTTGCGGGTTGATGGCAATGGGGCTTTTGGGACAGCAATCGCCTTCTTTGTTGGTTGGTTATGTTTCTCGCGATGACGGGGCGTTCGCTTGGGTCAGAGAAAGGCAAGACCGAAACTCCTCTCGGCGCAACGATTCACGAACTAAGGCTAACTTCACAACGCTGGAAGGGCATCACTTGGCGGCACACTCTCCTCGTCGTCCAGCCATCAAAAGTCACAAGCGATGTAGCAGTGCTCGTCGTCAGCGGTGGTAACACGGAGAGTAGGGGCGACACTCAAACCCGTCTCATTGCGACAACTATCGCTGCTCAAATCCAAGCCATCGTCGCAGTCCTTTTTGCTGTCCCGAACCAACCACTTTTTGACGGTCTCACCGAAGACAACCTCATTGCCCACACTTTCGCCAAGGTTTTGGAGACAGGCGATAAGGAGTGGGCTTGTTTACTGCCGATGACCAAAAGCGCCGTAAAAGCGATGGACGCTATCCAGCAATTCGCCGAAAAGGAACTGGGCATAAAAGTCAATGGCTTCGTTGTCACGGGCGCATCAAAGCGGGGTTGGACGACTTGGTTGACGGCTGTTGCCGACCCAAAGCGCGTTAAAGGTATCGCTCCCATCGTTTACGACAACTTGAACATCCCAGCACAAATGCGACACCAACGCGAAGTCTTCGGTGGCTTTAGCGAGCAAATCAGGGAATACGAGGAGCGAGGTTTGCTGGACTTGGTCGTCGGCGACGGCAAGGCACAGGAACTCATCAAACTCGTTGACCCTTACTTTTACCGCGAAAGGCTGACGATGCCGAAACTCATCATCAACGGCACCAACGACCGATATTGGGCGCTTGATGCAGCCAACTTCTACTTCTACGACCTTCCGGGCGAAAAGCACATCCTCTATGTTCCCAACGCTGGTCACGGACTTGAAGGCGGGCTTGACAGAGTTTTAAGGACGCTCACGGCGTTCTTCAACAGGGTCGCTGGTCGGATTGCCTTCCCGAAGTTGCAATGGCAATGGAAGCAGGAAGGCAACTCAATGACGCTCGTCATCCGGTCGGAGCCGAAACCCAAAGAAGTTCTGATTTGGACTGCGAAAGCGCCGACGAAAGATTTCCGAGATGCAAAATGGTCAAGCCAAACCATCAACGCTGCCGACGGCGAATTCAAGTTCACCCTCAACCCGCCCGAACAGGGATTTGCAGCAGCCTTCGCTGAACTCGTTTACGAAATTGGTGGGCAAAGTTTCTCCTTGTGCACGACCGTTCGCATCGTCGGTAAGTGAAAGCGAAGCAAGCGTTTGGGGAGCGACGGAGAAGTGTTGGCAGCATATCTTGAACTCTGGCGACGAGAACCGATTTTGCGCCGAATTTTGATGGTGTCGCTTTTAGCCGACACCGCCTTCGGCGCCCTCATTCCGTTCGTCAACTTCTACCTCAGCGATGAATTGAAGGCACCACCTCACATCACTGGTTTCGCCTTCGCTGGCTATCTGGCGATTGAGGCGATTTTCAAAGCGCCATTCGGGGCTTTAAGTGACCGATGGGGACGGAAAGCGGTGATGGTGCTTGGCTTGATGATTACAGTGACAGCGACGATACTTTTAGGCACAATCCGCTCCCACTATGCAGTCATGCTTTTGTTCCCTCTCGCTGGCGTCGGGTTCGCTGCTTTCTTCCCGACAATCGCAGCCTTCGTCGCCGATTACGCACCAGAGGAGCATCGCGGTGGGATGATGGGCATCCTAAACCTGAGTTACCTGTCAGGGCTGGGAATCAGCGCTGCCGTCGGATTTCTCCTGCACCACAAAGCGGGGACTTACAAACACGCCTTTTTCGTCACAGCAGCACTTTTAACGCTCGCTGCCGTTTTGGTTATCGCCTTCCTGCCTTCAGTGAAAAGGGAACGACAGAAAGGGAGCAAACCGAAGCGACCTTTTTCCTTGAAACCACGCCTTGCCCGATTGCCCGCCTTATCCCGCCCTATTCTCATCCTTGCGAGCGTTTTCGCCATAAGCCAATTCGCAGCGTCAATGCAAGTTCCCGTCATCGTCCCTTACGCAAAGCAAGTCTTGAAATTGACGGACTTGGAACTCGGCTTGGGAATCTCGCTCGCTGCTGGTGCTTTAGCCCTCATCGCTGTGCCCATTGGTCGCATCTCAGATGACATCGGCAGGGAGACATCTTTGAGAGTTGCTTTGGCAAGTGCGACTTTCGCGTTGGCAACTTTCCCGTTCGCAAAAAGCATGATGCTCATCACTGCGCTCGGCTTACTCATCGGGTTTGCGTGGTTGTTAGCGTTTCCTGCTGCGTTGGCATTGGTCAGTGAAGTGGTGACTGACCAAGAAAGAGGGGCAGCAGTGGGGCTCATCTACAGCGGACAGGGGATGGGCGCAATTGTTGGCGCACCAGTTGGAGGAATTATCGCCGAACTGGCAACACGCATTTCAAGCAGCAAAGCATTGGGTCTGAAGTTACCTTTCTTCGTCGGCGCTACCGCTTTGGCAATCGCTTTCGCCATGACCTTCTGGCTCAGTTACGAACTGGCAAAGAGACCTGTTGAAGTGGAAGAGCAGGAGTGAACTCATGGGCGAGAAAGTTGTGCTCATCACAAACTTGCAGCAATGGGAAGAGTGGCGAGAGGCTTGGGATGAATTGCTCTCAAACAGCACTGCCTTTGAATCGCAAATCTTCCTCAGTTACGAGTGGCTAACCACTTGGTGGCGATTTTTCGGGTGCGGATTGCAAGGCGTTGAGTGCGGTTTGGGAAGCAGGAAATTGTTGGTGATTGCCGTCGCTGAGGGAAGGCATTTGCTCGCCGCTGCACCGCTTTTCGTCTCGCATTTGCCTATCTTGCCGCTTGCCCGCATTGTCAAGTTCGTCGGAAATGGAAACGCCGACTACGGGGATTTTCTCGTTCGCAAAGGTTGTGAGGAAGTTGCGCAAAGGATTTGGCTTTGGTTGTTCGCTCACCCTTCGCTTTGGCATCTCATTGCTTTGCACGAACTTCCCGAAAGCAGCGAAGCGATTTCATCGCTGCAACGCATGAACATTCCCGACGGTTTCCAAGCGGCGATTTTGGTCGGCGAAGTCTGCCACCGAGTGCCGTTGAACTGCGAAAACGGTTCGTGGCGAGAACGGGCGAGCAAGTCTTTGAGGGAGCAACTGAAGCGACGGGAACGACAAATTGGGCGGAACTTCAAAGTCCAGTTTCGAACGGCTGTAAATGGGCAAGAAGTTGAAGTGATACTCCCACAACTTTTCGCTTTGCACCGGCTCCGTTGGGGTCAATTGGGTCAAACGGGCGTTTTCATTTTCCCGAAGGTCAGGAAGTTCCATCAAGAGTTCGCCCGACAGGCATTGAACCGCCGTTGGCTTCGGCTCCATTGGCTTACCCTTGACAATGTTACCGCAGCCGTCTATTACGCCTTCAAGGTCGGCGATTATTCAGGCTTCTACACTTGCGGCTTCAACCCATCTTTCGGTCGCTACAGCGTCGGCAAAGTTTTGCTGGCGAAGGTCATTGATGAAGCGGAAAGGGAAGGTGCGAAAGTTTTTGACTTCATGCGCGGCGACGAAACTTACAAATCCGAGTTTGGAACGGTCACGCAACGCAACTTCCACCTTCTCATCTGGCGAAACGGAGAACTGCTATCACGCAACGCAGCCAACTTGCATCGGCTCACCACTTGGCTTTCTCTGTCGTTAAAGCGAGCGGCGCAAAGGTAAAAGCGGCGGGATGGGTTCAGGGTTGAGCGTTGAGGGTTGAGAGTTACGGGTTAAGGCTTTTCTCCGAACGCTCAACTCGCAACTTTTTGTTAGCCTGCTTTAGCAGGCTTTGTTTAGTAGCCACCGACTTCAGTCGGCGGAGAAATCTTCTTCCTTCGCCTCTTTGATGGCTTCCCAACCTTCACGAACGATGACAAGGAGCATCAAAAGGGATGCAACTGGGTCTGCCCACCACCATCCAAGCCAAGCGTTAAGTGTCAAGCCCAAAAGGAGCGTGAAGGAAAGGTAAGCGCAAACGATTGTTTCCATAGCGTCAGCCTCCAAAGCGCGGCTTTGAATGCGAGACGCAACGAAGCGCTTGCCCCAAGCCAGAACAGGCATGACAATTAGTGAGCTTCCTTTGCGATGAGTTTTCCGATGGCTTCGTAAGCCACATAGCCCGACAGGAGCCAAAAAGTTATCCCCACGCCCAACAAAGCAGTTCGCTCCGCCTTCTCAGTTTGCTCCTTTGAAACACCAACGAGTTCCCTTTTCAACCGCCACAGCAAGGTTGCCCCCGAAACTGACTCAATAACGCTGTCAAGCCCAAATCCAATCAGAGCGATTGAGCCCGCAAACCAACCTGCCCCAACAGCGACGAGCGCTTCAACGGCGTTCCAACCGATTGTGAAGTATTCAAGCAAGATGCCTCGTTGCAACCATTTCGTTCTCGCTTCCGACATGGCTTTTTCACCCACCGCAAGTTTAAACCCAAACGGCGTTAGAAACTTACGGCGAAAAATTTGGGAGGGCGAGGCTTCTGACGAGCCGAAAAAGGCAGCGAGTGGCGAATAGTTTTTCTGGAGGGCAGTGCTTTTGCACGCCGAGAAAAATTCGGCGCATCAGGAGATGCGCCCACCAGAATTTTCTGCCGAGAAAATTTGGCTCTCAACCGCCGCACTCCGCACTTTGCACTTGACTGCGTCAGAATTTGGCACGGCGCAAATTGAGCAAAAGGGAGTGATGGCTATGGGATGGAAAGTAGGATTTGGCGAGGTTGACATCACGCCGCCCATCGGAGTTTGGCTGACCGGGTTCGCAGCGCGGACGAAACCGTGCGACGACATCCATGACCCACTTTCGGCGAGGGCTTTGGTCTTGGAAAACGGGCAAGGACAAAGAGCCGCTATTTTGGCTCTGGACTTGATTGCCTTGACCGACGAGCAAGTTGCGACAATCCGCCAACTGGTCCGAGAATGGACGGGCATTCAACCTCAAAACTTGCTCATCAATTGCTCCCACACCCACTCCGCCCCAGCAATTGGGCGACTTGCACCGTCCAGCATGGGAATTGCCGACCCAGTTTACCTTGACTTGATGGTTCGGAAAGCAGCGACAGCCGTTAAGTTGGCGTGCGATAACTTGTTGGATGCGAAACTGTTCTTCGGGACATCGGAGTGCCGAATTGGAATCAACCGGCGGCAGAAAACTCAAAACGGTCGCATCGTTATTGGTCAAAACCCAGAAGGAGTTGTTGACCATCAAGTGAGCGTTTTGGCTGCCAACCTTGACGGGAGCGATTTTTGGCTCATCGCTTTCTCCTACGCTTGCCATGCAGTCGTGCTTGGTCCTGACAACTATGCCATTACTGCCGATTATGTCCACTTTGCCCGTCAGGCTGTTGAAGATTTCTTNGGCGGTCACGCTGCGGCGGTTTTCATGCAGGGATGCTGCGGGAACATTAACCCGAGGGAGCGCGGGACTTTTGAGATTGCACAGAAGTTGGGACGAGAGTTGGCAATCAGCGTCGTGCAAGCGACCTTGAACGCCAGCCCCGTTGAGGGTGAAAAAGTTGAGGGAGTTATCGGCTCGTTGAAACTCCCACTTCTGCCGCCGCCACCTGCAAAGCAGTTGCGGGAGCATTATAGGCAATTCCGCGAGTCGGCAGAAAGGGCAAAGCGTGAAGGCAGGTTGGGCGAAGCCCGCTGGAGGTTTGGGGAGGCGCAATGGGCTAAGCAACTCCTCCAAGCGATGCGGGAAAAATCGCTGCCAACCCATGAGCAAATGAACGCACAAGTTTTGCGGATTGGAGATGTCGCGTTCGCTGCACTTGCTGCTGAAACTTTCGCTGAAATCGGTTTGAATGTCAAGTCCCAATCGCCCTTTGCCCGAACAGTGACCCTCGGCTACACAAACGGTTGCATCGGCTACTTGCCGACCGCTAAAGCGTATGAAGAAGGTGGCTACGAAGTTGAGCAAGCATTCAAATTTTACGGGCGACTGCTAATGCACGGACCAGAAAGCGAAAAGATTGCCACCGATTGGTTGCTGCGACAATTGAGCAAAATTTGAGCGTTAGGTGATTGATGCCACAAAGCAAATTAAATCCCACCACTTTGGGGGGGCAATCTCCTACCGAACGCCAGCGAATAGCGAATGGTTTTTCTGGAGGACAGCGTTCCCGCACCGCCGAAAATTTTTTGGGTGCTTTTATAAGGTTGGGCTAAGGTAACAGCACATTCACCAGAAGGAAGGCAATATGGCGCAGGTTTTTGCAATTTCAATTAATGGGAGTTGCTCGTCCCTTCTCAATTTCGCTATGGGCGGTGAAAGCGATGCGCCAAAAGCAACGAACAGAAGACGAAAAAGTCGTTTANCTTTCCTGCCCCTGTTCAGAACGACTGCAGGAAATTAAGGCAGTCTTGCANCAAGCAGGNTTTGTGGTCATTTACGCCTTAGAAACGCCACCTGAAGATGCCATCGTCATCCATGTTCACTGCCCATTGACCGAACGGGAAAGGGAAATTTTGCAAGCCATCCTTAGCACTGGAAGCGTCAAAAGTGCTGCTGCCAAATTGGGACTTTCCATCAACACCGTTCACAAACATCTGCGACACATGCTTGCAGGCTTCAATGTTCGCTCAACCTTTCAACTCATCGCCATCGCCCTTCAAAAAGGCTTTATCCGATGGGAAGACGAACCTTACGCCGAGCCGAGAAGCCGTTTAGTGCATCAAAGGGGCAATTTCCCGTCAGCGATGTGGGACAGGAAAATAACCTTGAAAGGTGAGTAATTGGTGTTGCGGCGGGGACTAATTTGTGTTATTCGTGAATTGACCGTGTTGACCGAGAGGTCAAAGGGCAGGGGCAAGTCGGCAGGTTGAAGGCTTGTCGGACGGGGCAGGTAAACGAAAGGTAAACGACAAGTAAAAGACAAGTAGACGAGAAGTAAACGAAAGGTCGGAAAAAGGGAGAGAGGAAAATGGGCAAGATAAGGGGCGAAATTGGTGGGGAAATCACAGGAACGATCGGTGATGTTACCATCACCACTTGGAAGGGCATAAAAGTCGCTAAGAGGAAGCGAGGTCCTTCCACCGTCCCACCATCGCAGGCGCAAATGCAACA